>Ga0268266_10000713_pt1 | contig 44844 bp, 46 predicted proteins | sample KBSS13metaG_FD_190356 | JGI IMG/M metagenome (GOLD analysis project Ga0268266, IMG submission 190356) | Switchgrass rhizosphere microbial communities from Kellogg Biological Station, Michigan, USA - KBS S1-3 metaG (SPAdes) (version 2) | ecosystem: Host-associated > Plants > Roots > Rhizosphere...
CTTCTCGACCTGCCTCGGGCGCCCCGGCATCTACCTGGAAGATCTGTTCGTGCGACCGGAGGCCAGAGGCCACGGCGTGGGTCGCAAGGTGCTGGAGTGGCTGGCCGCGGAAGTCCTCAGGCGCAACTGCGGACGGTTGGAATGGGCGGTGTTGGATTGGAACGAGCCGTCGATCCAGTTCTACCAGAACCTGGGTGCGGTCCACATGAAACAGTGGCAGATATTCCGGCTCACCGGCCCGGCACTGACGCAACTCGCATCAGCGCCGGGGGCAATGAGTTAGGCTGCGAGGCCGGGAGCGGGTGTCCTCAGGTTGACACGCGGCATCTTGCGCTGCCGTGTCGGACGGGTGTTCACCGTCGAGTCTTCGTCCATCTCGCAATCCGGGATTGGCAGAGTGCCGTCCAGCATCTGCAGCAGGGTCTCGCGGGCGCGGGCTACGCGGCTCTTGATTGTTCCAACAGCGCAACCGCAGATCGCGGCTGCTTCCTCATACGAGAAGCCACTGGCACTGACCAGGATCAGCGCGGTTCGCTGGCCCGGGGACAATGCCTGAAGCGCGCGATTCAGGTCGCGCATTTCCAACTTTCCGTCGTGATCGGGTGGGACGCTCGGCTCCGGGAGCAGGTCGGTGTCCACGCCGTGGGCTTCGAACTTGCGGCGGCGCAGTTGTGAATAGTGCTCATTGCGAACGATCGTGAAGAGCCAGGCCTTCAAATTGGTCCCGGGCCGAAAGCGTTCGATGTTGTGGATGGCGCGCATGAGGGCCTCCTGGACGAGGTCATCAGCGCGAGTACCGTCGCGCGTGAGAGAACGTGCGAAGGTATGGAGTTGGGGCACGAGGGCCACCATGTCATCAGTCACCATTTGCTTGCCACCTTATTGAGCCGGCCGTCCGGCATGAAAGCCATTGGGTGAAAGCAAGGTACTTGCGGCGCCTGCGCGCCAAAGTCGGAAGGCGACTCAGGTAGGGGGCCGGAAGATTCCCGAGGTGCTGTCAGAACTGTCCTACAGACGGTCTCGGGCCCGTTCCTTGCTCGGCCCAAGGCCATGAAAACCCCTGAAATGCGCGCCAGTTATCGGATTTGCGCTGTTGACGATACGCGGTGGGACGTACTTCGCGGTGCGTCGGACGAGCCGGTGGCTACATTCACCGACAAGCATGCCGCCCTGGCTTATGCAATGGGCCTGGCGCGTGCCCCGTCCGACTGGCAGTTGCCGCCCGGGCGGCAACTGCAGGTCTTGCGGAGTATCTTCAATCAACCTCGAATTCACGAGTGATTGCAAACCGGGCATCCGCCGAGTGCGTCGCGGAGGCCGGTTCTCGTACTTTGCACCCGGTGGCCGCCGCATTGCCGACCCGGCTCTCCTGACCCGGATTCGCAAGTTGGCCATCCCGCCGGCCTACCAGGACGTCTGGATCTGCAGCGATCCGCGGGGCCACCTGCAGGCGACCGGCCGCGATGCGCGGGGCCGCAAGCAGTACCGGTATCACCCCGAATGGCGCAGCCACCGCGATGCCGCCAAATTCGACCGCATGTTGGATTTTGGCAAGAGCCTCGCGCGCATCCGCCGCCGCGTCGCCCAGGACCTGCGCAAGCCCGGCCTGCCGCGCGAGAAGGTGTTGGCAACACTCGTTCGGCTCCTCGAGCGCACCTTGATCCGGATCGGTAACGAAGAATATGCCCGCTCCAACGGCTCGTTCGGCCTCACCACACTCCGTGACCGACATGTCAGGATCCGGGGGAGCAAACTGACTTTTGAGTTCCGCGGCAAAAGCGGTATTGCGCACTGTGTCAGTGTGGAAGATCCCGCCATCGCCCGGATCGTACAACGCTGTGCGGACATCCCCGGTCAGGAGCTGTTTCAATGGATCGACGAGGATGGTGAGCGGCACGGTGTCGATTCAGCCGACGTCAACGAGTACCTGCGGGAGGCGAGCGGCGGACCCTTCACCGCCAAGGACTTCCGCACCTGGTTCGCCACCGTTGAAGCTCTGCAGGCGCTGCGCAAACGGCCTGTCGGCAACAAGGGCGAAGTGAAGAAAGAGTTGGTCGAGACGATCGCGACCGTGGCCAGGCGACTGGGCAACACGCCCACCATCTGTCGCAAGTGTTACATCCATCCGGAAGTTTTGACCGCTTTCGCGGACGGCCGGCTCGCGAAGTTGAATGGCGCCAAGCCCGCGGTGGCGCTGCGCGGTCTGTTGCGAAGACGCAGCATGACCTCCTTGTTGAAAGCCTCCCTGAACCAAGCTCGCAAGGCGTCGAGTCAGCGAACTCCTACGCATTGATGCGCCTCGGGCGCCTGCGAAGCCGTTCCCGGCTGACAGTGAGCCTCTGCTGCGCTCGCGCATAATTTCCCTTGCGTTGATGCAACACCCTCAAGGGGAGAAACATGTCACCACGACTATTAGGATTCATCCCGGCAGCCGGACTCGTGTGCGGCATGGCCGGTGGCTGTGCCACACAAGGGCCCCAACCAACGGAAGAGATGACGCGTGCCCGCACCCTCATTGAGCAGGCTGACCGATCCGGAGCTCAACGTTATGCCGCTGCCGATCTGCAGAAAGCGCACGACGAGCTGAGCAATGCCGACAAAGCCAACGCCGACAAGAAGTATGACGACGCTCGTCGCTACTCCGAAGCGGCGGCTGCCGATGCCGACGTAGCCATCGCTCGTGCAGGCGCCGGGGATGCTCAGCATGCCGCCCAGGAGGTGGCGCAGAGCAATGAGACGCTTCGTCAGGAATCTGCGCGCGGCACACCAAATGGAGACTCCAAATGAAGAAGTTACTCATTGTCGGCGCAGTCACCGCCGCGATCGCCGCTTGTGCATCACCCCCGCAGCGCAGTGAGCAGGTAGAGCAGGCGCGCACCGAAATCCAGACTCTGTCGCAGGATCCGTTGGCTCAACAGGCCGCGAGCGGCGACCTCGAGGCGGCCCGCAAGTCGTTGCAACAGGCGGAGATGGCTTTGCAGCAGAAGCAACCGCCTACTGTGGTGGACCATTACGCCTACCTGGCGAAGCGCCATGCACAGGCGGGTGAGGCGCGGGCTGCTGAGGCGCATTCGCGGCAGGAGATTGCGCGTGGCAACCAGGAGCGCGATCAGATCATCCTGCAGGCGCGTAACCGCGAAGCCGCGAACGCCCAGGCCTCGGCCGAGGCGGCGAAAAACCAGGCTGCCGCCGCGCAGGCGCAGCTCGCGAGTGCCCAACAACAGTTGGCGGACCTGCAGGCCAAACAGACAGACCGCGGCGTCGTCGTGACGCTCGGAGATGTGCTGTTTGACACGGGTAAGTCGACGTTGAAGCCGGGTGCCATGTCATCCATCAACCGCCTGGCAACCTTCCTCAGCCAGAATCCCAATACCAAGGTGTTGATCGAAGGTCACACCGACAGTGTGGGTAGCGACGATTACAACATCGGGCTGTCGGAGCGCCGGGCGCGCGCCGTAGCCACCGAGCTGGAATCGCGTGGGATTGCGGACTCGCAGATCCAGACTCTGGGTCGCGGCAAAGACATGCCGGTTGCGAGCAACGATACAGCGGCAGGTCGTCAGCAAAACCGCCGTGTTGAAATCGTGTTCAGTGATGCATCGGGGCGCTTCGCCCAGGGCGCCACCGCAACACAGCGTTAACATTTGTTGGGTTCGCGGCGGCTGGAATGACGCTGTTCCAGCCGTCGTCGTAAGCTCGGTAGGGTACAGCGGTTGCTCATTTTCACTCGGTACGTAACACCGATGAAGGGGTGATACATGAGCTATCGAGACCGCGAACGTTTTGAAAACAGCCGCCCGGATCAGTACGGGCAGGAACACTACGGCCGCAGGCAATACGGCCAGTCGGGCTACGAGCAGCAACGAGGTGGTTGGGACCAACAACAGCACCACGGTTGGCAGGCAGGTGGCGAGCAACAACGGGGTGATTGGCGTGGCCGCGATGCCGGTGGTTGGCGCGGTCGCGAGCCCAACGATTGGCGCGGTCGTGAGTCCCGCGAAGACTTTCTAGGCCGTGAATCCCAGGACTGGCAGTCACGCGCCTCGCGCGATCATCATCCGTTGTCGCAGGAGCCGTTCGGCCACGAGCCCTTTACTCACTCATCGTTCGGCGAAAGTGAGCAACCCCGTTACTTTGGTACGGGGGCGCAAGGGCATGGCGGTGGGCCGTCCTTCACGGGAGGCACGTATGGCACTGCCGACTGGCGATCCGACGCGCCGTACTTCGATGAAGTTGGATTCAATCGGGGCCAATACGAGGATCCGTTGGCACGCCAGTCCGGCGGCCGGTCGCAATATCGGCAAGAGGGCTCAGGCCAAGGCAGCTATGGTCAGAATCGCTACGGCCAGAGCGGTTACGGGGAGAGTGCCTTTTACGGGCGAGGCCGCCAGCAGCAGCGCCGCTATCCGCAGGGACCGAAGGGCTACACGCGCTCCGACGAGCGACTGCGCGAGGACATCTCAGAGCGCCTGATGCAGGCCTATGACATTGATTCCAGCGAGGTCACCGTGCAGGTGCAGGGCGGTAAGGTCGTGTTGGAAGGTACGGTGCCGAACCGTTACATGAAGCACGCGATCGAGGACATCGCCGATGGAGCTCCTGGCGTGCAGGATGTCGATAATCGGATTCGCGTGACGAGCAGCGGCGGTCGCTGGAGCACGAGTCAGGATGCCGGCAGCGTAGCCTCCAACGCCAACAATCCTGTTGCCGGTGGAAGCAGCAATCAGAGCCCGAGTGGCACTGGCACCGGCGCGGGTGCAGGTGCGACCTCCAGCGGGCGCACGACAACGTCCGTTCGGCGGGACTCGTAAACGTGACGTGTGCGCCGGCTGGCAGGAAAGCCGGCCGGCGCGGTGTGCGGGATAGATCAGGCGCGGCGAAAGTCGACGGCGGGCAACAGCATCGAGCGTCGATACTTCGTCACGGTTCGGCGGGCTACCTTCACGCCCCGGTTGGCAAGCAACTCGGTCAGTTGCACATCCGACAGCGGGTTGTGGCGATCTTCCGCGGCAATAAACTCACGCAGTAGCGCGCGGATGGCCGTCGCCGAGCACGATCCGCCGCTCGTCGTGGCGAGCTGGCGCGAGAAGAAGCGCTTGAACGCCACGACTCCGCGCGGTGTTGCCATGTACTTATGGCTCGTCGCACGCGACACGGTGGACTCGTGCAATCCCAACTCGTCCGCGATTTCCCGAAGCGTTAATGGACGCATGGCGAGATCGCCATACTCGAAGAAGTTTCGTTGGCGGGCGACCACTGCTTCCGCTACACGTTGAATCGTGAGGAAACGCTGCTCGAGATTGCGGACCAGCCAGCGCGCTTCCTGTAGATGTTGCGCGAGGAGGGCGGTCTCGCCATCCCGGGTCTGCCTGAAGTAGTCCGCGTACTGCTGGTTTACGCGGATTCGCGGGTAGATCGCGGCATTGATGCTCACGCTCCAGCGCTTCTTGTCCTTGCGAACCACCACATCGGGGACAATGGCTCGAGGCTCAAAGGTCCCGATCTTGGAGCCGGGACGCGGGTCCAGGCTGCGGATCAGCTCCATGGCCAGGCGCAGGTCGTCCTCCGAGCATCCCAGGGCCTCCAGCAGTCGCGTGTTATCGCGATTGGCCATGAGGCCGAGGCGGTTCTGCACGATATCCAGGGCCAGCTCGAGGCCGGGCGTGCCGGACTCGAGTGCCATCAATTGCAGGGCCAGGCATTCACCCAGGTCGCGGGCGCCTACGCCGCTCGGCTCCAGGGTCTGGACGATGCGCAGGGCCGTCTCCAGCTCTCCCGGCTGCGCGCTGGCGACGACTTCCCGGATCTCCTCCAGGGGTTGCCGCAGGAAGCCATCTTCATCCAGGGCATCGACTACGAGGTTGGCCAGCGCGTAATCGCGCTCACCCAATCCCAGCAACAAAAGCTGCTCGTGCAGGGAGTCGTGCAGGGTGGCGGGGGAGGCGGTCCACTCGGTCCAGTCGGGGGTGTCGTCACCGCCGCCGCTGGCCCCGCTGCTGGAGAAATCCAGGTCACTCCGGGAGGTGTCGTCGGCAGCGCCGTCGGCCGAACCTTCCTCGCCTTGAGAGCGGCTGTCCGCGCTGTCGGCGGGCTCCTCCAGGAACGGGTTCTGCGCAATGGCCTGGTGCAATTCTTGCACACACTCCAGGGCCGAGAGCTGCAATAACTTCACCGATTGCTGCAGTCGCGGTGTGAGGGTGAGCTGCTGCTTGAGGCGCAGTCCCATTACGGCATTGGTCATTCCCGGCAATCCTCGACTAGCGATCGAGCTGGATCTACAGCAACAGCCATGCCAAAGCTGCGAGGCGTGCCGAACGACCGAGGGGGGTCGTAACGGCCGTTTTCGAGCCCTCGAGGGCTCCCCCCGACGGAGAACTTGCAACGGCGTGTAATAAGCGCCGCGGTGCTGTCCTGTGAGATCCAGTGCGAACGGTATGACAACAATTCATGAGGCTGAACGCAGTTCCCTGCAAGCGCGCCACGAGGAGCTGCAGCAGATCATTGCCGCTTCGCGATTGGGCTATTGCGTTCTCGAGGCAGAGACCCGCAGCCTGCGGGCGAATTCGCAGTTCAAAGCGGAGTTCGGCTGGGCGCCGGATGCGGCCATCAACCTGGAAGCGCTCGAAGAGCGGGTGGCCGCTGAGAATCGGGCGGCAGTGGCGGATGCGGTGCGCGGCGCTCTCACCCAGGGCGTGGATTTCGATCTGGTCGTGCAGTCAGTCTGGCCGGATGGCGTCACTCAATGGATTGCGCTTCATGGCCGAACCGTCAACGACGGGTTCAGTGGGCGCAAGCTCATCCTGACGTCGCGAAACATCAGTAGCGAGAAGCGAGCTGCCGACAACGAAGCGGCGGCACGCGCGGCGGCACTCGAGAACGAACGTCGGCTCAGAACGGAGGCGGAGGCCGCGAACCGGGGCAAGGACCAGTTCCTGTCGGTGTTCTCCCACGAGCTGCGCTCGCCGCTGAATGCGATTCTTGGCTGGAATCGCATTCTCGCAGTGAAGCGGCCCGGGGATGCGGAGGTGGCCGCCATTACGCCGCGCATCGAGCACAGCGCGCGCGCCCAACTCAAGATGGTGAACGATCTGCTGGATCTCGCTCGCATCGAGACGGGCAAGCTGCGCATCGAGGCGCGGCCGATGCAACTTGCGAAAGTCGTTGTCGCAACTCTCGATCAGGCGCGGCCCGCGGCGGCCACCAAGGGCATTACTCTGCACGCCGACATTCAGCCGGGTGCCGGACAGTTGCGCGGTGATCCGGATCGGCTGCAGCAGGTGGTGTCCAACCTCCTGTCCAACGCGCTGAAATTTACGGCCGGCGGTGGAAAAATTACCGTTGGATTACACAACGTCGGCGGCTTCTCGGATCTCAGTGTCGAGGACTCGGGGCAGGGCATCGCGCCCGAGTTGCTCCCGCATGTGTTTGATCGCTTCCGCCAGGGTGACAGCTCGATCACGCGCCACACCGGTGGGTTGGGTCTGGGACTCGCCCTCGTGCGCGAGATCGTGACTCTGCATGGCGGAACGGTGTCCGCGCACAGTGATGGTGTTGGCTACGGGGCGAAGTTTGTTGCCCGCTTCCCGGCGCGTCAGCCGTGGAAATCGGAGCCGCCGGCCGTGGGCGGTGAGCGCTCGCCGGCCGCACACGCCAGCCTCGGCGGGTTGTCGATTCTCGTTGTCGATGACGAGCCCGATGCGCGCACGGTGGTCGCGGAAACGCTCAAGCTCGAAGGAGCCAATGTCACGGTGACGGACTCAGCCCGGTCGGCTTATGCAAAGTTGCAGGAGAACGGCGCGCACTTCGACATCATTGTCACGGACATCGGCATGCCCGTGGAAGATGGGTATTCGCTCGTGCGCCGGCTGCGGGCGCTCCAGTCCGGCCGCCAGATGTTGGCCATCGCGGTGACCGGCTATGCCTCCAGCAGCGATATCGAGGCAGCCATGGATGCCGGGTTCGACCTGCACGTGCCCAAGCCGCTCGACTTCAACACGTTCGTGCCCATGGTACGGCGGCTGGCCGACGCAGGCCGGTAACGGAAGTTGGAAAAAAGGAGCGGGCTGGTCGCACCACAGCCCGCCAAACGGGGGGTCTTCGGCAAGTTCCACAGGCTGGGTGGGCTGTGGTTACAAAACTAGAGCGACCGCGAGTCGCAACTCGCGTGCCCACACCTATGCAACCGCTATGCCAGCGCCTTTGTTGGCTTTCCCGATGTTATATGGGGCCGCCGATACCGCGACTGACATGTAATTCGTACGTGGCCCCCAAACTCCTCGTGAAAAAACTTCCTGGGGCGCGTAGTGTCTTTCGTCGGGTATGACGAATGCTGTGTAGGGCCGGAACCATAACGCGCAGTGCCGATGTCGAGGGGTGCCCCATGAACTACCGTTACACCATTGTGACCCTCAGCGAATTGTTGGCGGTGACCCGCGATGGTGAGAATGGGTTCGTCACCTGTGCCGAGCACGCGCGTTCCGAGTCTCTGCGCCAGGTTTTCATGAGCCGGGCCAGCCGGCACGCGGTCGCTGCCGCGGAGCTGCGCGGCTTGATCGGCCAGCTCGGCGGCGATCCGGCCACCCGCGGCAAGATCTTCAGCACCTCGCGTCGTGGTTGGGTGACCCTCCCCGCCACCTTGACGCAAAACAGCGACGACGCCCTGGTCGATGAGTGCGAGCGTGGCGAGGATCACGCTCTTGAGGTATACCGGAATGCGTTGGATGATCATCTGCCTGAGTTCGTGCGGCAGGTGGTGCTGCGCCAGTTTGAGGGACTGATGACCGATCACGATGAGATCCGCGTCTTGAGGAGCGATCCTCTGCAGGGCGGCGTCGTTGCCGCGAGCACCGGTGGCCACGCCCGGCAATAGACTCGATTTCGCACTCACGCGACGTCCCGCGCACGCGGCTGTCGTCGCACTCGGAGTTGGCGCTTTGCTCGGGCCCCTGGGCCTCAAGCTCGTGCGTCCGCAATTGTTGGAAGACGGCGCGCCGATCGAAACGCTCAGCGAGATCGCCCTGCTCACCTGCTTGTTCTGCCTGGGATTGCGGCTGAAGCTGCCGATCGACTGGCGTACCTGGCGGATCCCTCTACGGCTTTCGACGCTCACGACGCTGGCCACCGTGGGACTTGCCGCGGCGGCCGCGCATCTCATGTTCGACATGAGCCTCGCCGAGTCGCTCCTGTTGGGCGCGATCCTCGCTCCCACCGACTCGGTTCTGGCGGCGGACGTCGGTTCCCATCCCGAGACTGAGCAGGACTCGCCCGCGTTCATTCTTTCCGCGGAAAGCGGTGTCAACAATGGGCTCGCCGCCGCGCTGGTGATGTTGATCCTGGGGTGGATGGGGTTGAGCGATTCCGACTCCGCGGCATTAGGCTCGGCCTCGCTTCTGGGTTTGTGGTCGGTGGTGGGTGGCGTGGCCGCGGGCGGCTTGATCGGCACCGGAATGGCTCGCTGGATCAAGCTTCTGGACCCGGAACGTCAGGCCGACTTTCTGGAAGAGGCCATGGTGTTCGCCACAGCCGCGCTGGCCTACGGGGCGGCTATGGCCATACGGACCGACGGGTTTCTGGCCGTGCTCGCTGCCGGTGTGGCGCTTTCTCACGGCGGCAGGCTGCGTCGGCCGCTGCGGAATCGACCACTCATGCCGCGCGTGTTGCGGGTCTCGGCGCGCATTGAGCGGTACACGTGGTTGGTGGTTCTCGTCCTGCTGGGAACTCTCGTCGCCACAATCGATTACAAGTGGTGGATGCTTGGATACGCGGCAGTTCTGATGCTGCTGATCAGACCGTTGGCGGTTCGACTGGGACTGGGCGGTGTGAACATGCCCGATGCGCAGTGGCGGGGAGTAGCCTGGTTTACAGCCCGTGGCGTCGCCTCGCTTTACTGCCTGGCCTTCGCAATCAATCACGGGCTGAGCGCGCCCTTCGCCAGACAACTGGCCGGGGTCACGCTCGTGGTGATGGTCACTTCGATTATTGTCAGCGCCATCTCGGGGTTGCCATTGAGCCGGCCCACCCCAAATACCGTTGATCTTTAGTGTGTGGTGGGTCGGGCAGGCGGCTCGACGGGCTCAACAGTCGGAACGGCGCCGCCTTCCTCTTCCCAGCGATTGATCTCGGGGCGTGATACCCTTGCTCGCTCGCGTTGTCGCTTTCGATCGTACCCGGCACCCAGGGCGACAAGGCCGACCGCTAAAATGCCGATAAACCAATCCATCCGGCAACCCTCCCGGCAGCAGTTCGTTACTAGGAGCGGACGCATCTATTGTTCCCGAAGGTACTAAATGGCACATGCTTTGATTGTCGACGATGACCCGGATGTCGTGGACTGGTTGCAGGAAGTCGCGCGCATGGAGGGGTTTACCGTGGCTCGCGCCCACAGCATCCGCGAGGCCCGGATAGAGCTGGGACGTCAGCGTCCCGATGTGCTGCTCACTGATCTACGTCTGCCGGATGGCGAGGGCATCGAGCTGGTTCGTGAGCTGGACAAGCCAGAGGCTACCGAAGTCATCGTCGTCACGGGCCACGCCACGGTGGACAGCGCTGTCGCTGCCTTGAGGGCGGGCGCCAGCGACTATCTGGTCAAACCGGCCGATCTCGATCGCGTTCAGGCTGTGCTGCGGCACGCCAAGAAAACTTCTGCGCTGCAGCATGAAATCGGGGAGCTGCGTGAGGAGTTGCGTAAGCTGGGCCGCTTCGGCCGGATCCTGGGCAGCTCGCCGCGGATGCAGGTGCTTTACGACCAGTTGAGCCGCGTGGCGCCGACCTCGGCGACCGTCATGCTCATCGGCGAAAGCGGTACCGGCAAGGAGTTGGCGGCTGCAACGGTTCATGAGCTGTCGCGTCGCCGTGATAGTGCGTTCCTGCCGTTGAATTGCGGCGCTGTGGCGCCCCAGCTCATTGAAAGCGAGTTGTTTGGTCACGAGCGTGGCAGCTTCACGGGGGCCGACCGGCAGCACAAAGGTTTCTTCGAACGCGCCAACAACGGCACGATTTTCCTCGATGAGATCACCGAGATGCCCATGGAGCTGCAGGTGAAGCTCCTGCGCGTGTTGGAGACCGGTACGGTGTTGCGCGTTGGCGGTACCCAGACGATTGCCAGTGATGTGCGCGTCATCTGCGCAACCAACCGCGAGCCTGAAAAAGCGGTGGCGGACGGCAAGCTGCGCGAGGACCTGTATCACCGCCTGAATGTGTTTCCGATCCGCTTGCCGCCCCTGCGCGATCGCGGTACCGACATCGAGCAGCTGGCGCAGTTCTTCCTGGACGATCTCAACAAGACCGAAGGGACCAACAAGACCTTCTCGCGGGATGCGCTGGTCCGGCTGTACCAACATCCGTGGCCGGGCAACGTGCGCGAGCTCAAGAACTACGTGCAGCGCACCTTCATCATGGCGGATGATGTCATCGAGTTCGACGTGGCCGTGTCTGAAACCCCGCCGAAGCAGGATGACGGCACGACGATCACGATCCGGGTCGGCACCCCGTTGGAAGAGGTTGAGCGGCGCGTGACCATGGCGACCCTGGCTTATTGCGGTCATGTAAAACGCAAGGCGGCCGAGATCCTGGGGGTCAGCCTGAAGACGCTGTACAACCGCCTGGAAACCTATACCGGCAAGGAAGTGGGCGCGGAGTCGAAAGACGAAGCGGTGGGAGAATAGGTGGGGCGCGGCCCTTGTCAGACGATTCCTACATGAAATCGCGCCGGGATTTTCGGTGAGGGCCCCTCCAGTCCCACATCGACAGCTCGGCTGCAGCGCGTAAGTTAGCGCCTGGAGCGCTTGAAACGGTTGTTATGCCCGCTACCCGAGTTGCAGTTGCCGATGATCATCAGCTCGTCCGGATGGGGCTGAAACAAATCATTGAGAGCCAGGCGGATTTCGCCTGGGCGGGTGAAGCCAAGTCGGGCCGTGAGGCGCTGGCTTTGCTGCGCACCGCACCGTGCGATGTCCTGCTCCTCGATCTGTCCCTGCCTGACATGTCAGGCCTGGATGTGCTGCGGCAGATCAAGGCGCATCACGAGACCGTGGCGACCCTCGTGCTCAGCTCCTACCCGGAGAATCAGTACGGTTTGAATGTGCTGCGGGCCGGGGCGAGCGGTTTTGTCAGCAAGTCGGCGGATGACGCCGAGCTTTGCAGGGCGATTCGTGCGGCAGTGCGGGGCGGACGCTATGTCAGCCCCGAGCTCGCCGAGATGCTGGTCAGTGGCATGCAGGGACCCGCCGGGGAACCCCGGCACAGCGTCCTGTCGGAACGCGAGTTCCAGATCTTCTGCAAGCTCGCCGAAGGCAAGAGTGTGTCGGAGATCGCAGCGAAGTTGTTTCTGAGCGTGAAGACTGTCAGCACCTACCGCACGCGCATACTGGAGAAGATGAGCATGAAGACCAACGCTGACATTACCTACTACGCCATCAAGAACAACCTGTTGCAGTAGGCTTGTGAGCTCTGTGGAAGTGCAAGCTCCCGGCTCCAGTGAGAGTGTTGCCGCCGAACGGCGGATTCTCCTGATCGAGGATTCGGCCGTGCTGACCCGGCGGCTGATCGACCTGTTGTCCGAGCCCGGGCGGGTGGAAGTGGCGGCCCAGGCGACCACGCAGTCGGAAGCGGTGTCGCGGTTGCAGCAGGACGCCTACGATGTGCTCGTGGTCGATATCGAGCTGGCGGAGGGCAATGGTGTGGCGGTGATACGCGCCGCGCGGCAGATGTATCCGCCCGATGCGCAGCCGTTGATTGTGGTCCTCACCAACTACGCGTCAGACTTTGTCCGCGATCACTGCTTCGCGGCGGGCGCCGATTATTTCCTCGATAAGATGCGTGACATTGCGCTGTTGAAGGCGGTAGTGGTGGACGGTCACTCGAAGTGGACCCCACCTCATTCCAGTCACTGACGCGACAGAGGTACGGCGACGCTGAGCGTCGTGCCTACTCCAACACTGGATTTGATGTCGAAATTCCCGCCGACGCCTTCAGCGCGCTGACGCATACCCCACAGACCATGCGACCAGCGGAATTCCGGGCTGTGCGCATCGAAGCCGCGCCCGTCATCGCTCAGCGTCAGCACACAGTTGTGCTCGTCGCCATGTAATTCCAACTTCACGGTCTTCGCGTGAGCGTGGCGGATGATGTTGGCCAGTCCCTCCTGCACGATGCGAAACAGCGCAATGGAGGTGTCCTTCGCCATGGATTCGCAGCCGTGGACCAGGTCGGCCTCCACTTGCAGGCCTTCCCGGGTACAGGTGGATTCAACGTAGTCGCGCACGGCCGTGGGCAGGCCGAAGTGCTCGAGCAGGGAGGGGCGCAGGTCTTCGACGACCCGGCGCTTCAGGTTCATGGCCTCATCGAGAACGCCGCCCAACTGGGACAGCCGCTCCTGGATGGCCGTGCCCTCGAGACGGGATTGCAGCCAGGACAGGTCCATCTTGGCCGCCGTCAGCAGGCCTCCCAGCTCATCATGGAGCTTGCGGGCCAGCTCCCATTTTTCGCGTTCGGACAGCGCTTGCAGGTGATGCGAGAGCGAGGTCAGCTCCCGCACGCGATCTTCGCTCTGCTTACTCACGACCGTCGGAGGCTAGCCACGAACCGAGGAGGAGGCCGATGGCCGCGCCGACTCCGACCGCCGTCCAGGGGTTTTCCCGGACGAACTGGTCGGCAGCCCGACCGGCCGTGTCTTTGAGGAGGCGCGCCTGGTCCTCGAAATCGGCTAGCCGCTGCTTGCCTTCGGACAATGCGACGCTCATGCGCTCACGCAACTCGACCAGGGCCGCGTCGCGGTCTTCGCTCAGGGCGATGACGAGTTTTTCAGCCTGGCGCATGACATTGCGCAGCTCTTCGGCGAGCGCGGCAGTCTGCTCTGCGGTGCGCTCCATCATGATGCGATCAGCACCAGCAGCATGCCCAGACCCAGAGCCAGCAGGGATGACAGGTCACGAATAGTCATGTTCGTATCGACAGTCACTGTAATGGCCTGCAGCGTGAACCGGGAGCGCGGCGTCGGTAATCCGTCCGCCGCGCTGCCCGCGGGAGCATTTTGACTGATATCGGTGTAGGAGTCTTCCTACGCTTTACTTCGGCGGGGTTGATTCAGGCTGGGCGGCCGGAGGGGTCGCATCAGCGGTGGCCGGGGCCGGCTCGGTGCCATAGTTGGCGGCGCGCGCACTGGCAGCGCTGCCGGCGGCTTCATCCTTGCTCTCGCCGAAAGTGTTGGTCTCGCTCGATGCCGTCGGGGCGGCGGCGGGACGGTCGACCGCCGGAGCGGTGCTGTGCTGGGAGCAGCCCAGCATGCCAATGGTCACAAGAGCCACAGGAATAGCCACAATCATCTTCATGATCAACTCCGAGGGACAAGAAAGGAATGGTAATCAGGTTAACGAACCATACCGTAGCAGAAAGTCCGGCGCCGTCAGCTGAAACCGCTGCATCTGTAGGAGCGGGCTGACAAAGGGGACCCGCAGGAAGCGGGCCCCCCTGAAAGAAGGATTACTTGGGGGCGGACGAATCGGTGCTCGTCGCGGCCTTGTGATGCTTCTTGCTGTGGTGCTTCTTGGTGGTGCTCTTGGCCGGGGCGGACGCGGACTGGTCGGCAGGGGGCGGCGTATCGGCGGCGAACACTGGACCTGCGAGCAGAATCAGGCTCAGCACGGGGACAACGCGTTTAAACATCGAAGCTCTCCGAAATCGAAGTGGGTGGGTGCGACAAAACCGGCCGTAGTATGACGGAAAACTCAATGACCTTCGAAGGAGACGAGAGTTCGCACCGGCACGCCCAGGTCGAGGAGTTTTTTCGAGCCACCGAGCTCGGGGAGATCGATGACAAAGCATGCGCCGAGGATTTCGGCACCGAGCCGGCGCAACAGTTTCACGGCCGCCTCGGCGGTCCCGCCGGTCGCGATCAGATCATCCACCAGGATGAGCCGCTCGCCGCGGGAGACCGCATCCTCGTGCATCTCCATTTCATCGAGCCCGTACTCGAGCGAGTAGGCCACGCGTACGGTGGAGTGGGGCAGCTTGCCCTTCTTGCGGATCGGTACGAAACCGGCGGCGAGCTGATGCGCAACCGCGCCGCCCAGAATGAAGCCGCGGGCTTCGATTCCGGCCACGCGGTCGACCTTGGCTGTTGACCAAGGCTCCACGAGCTCGTCGATGACCCGCCGGAAGGTGCGCGCGTTACCGAGCAGGGTGGTGATATCCCGAAACTGCACGCCCGGCCTTGGGTAGTCCGGGATGGTACGGATCGAGTCCTGGATTTCTAGAAGGGTGCCTTTGTCCACACCGTACTTTACTCCGGCTGCACCTGGGCTGTCCGCTCAAACATCGCGCGCGAGCCGCAGACCGGTAAATTGCCAGCGGGCGGCTGGATTGAAGAAGTTGCGATAGCTCGCGCGGATGTGACTGATCGGGGTGGCGCAGGAGCCGCCCCGCAAAACGAGCTGATTCACCATAAATTTGCCGTTGTACTCACCCAGCGCGCCGGCCGCGGGTTTGAAACCGGGATAGGCGCAGTACGCCGACTGGGTCCATTCCCAGAGATCGCCGAACATCTGCAGGAGACCTTTCTCCTGGGCCGGTGCTTCGGGATGCCAACGGCGGTTCTCCACGAAATTTCCTCGGATGGCCACCTCGTCAGAGGCCAGCTCCCATTCCACTTCCGTGGGCAGGCGAGCGCCGGCCCAATGGGCAAACGCGTCTGCTTCGTAGTAGCTGAGGTGACAGGCAGGTGATGCGGGATTCAGCTCACGCAAACCCGTGAGTGTGAATTCCTGCTCGAGTGAGGGCGTCCAGTAGATCGGGCGCTTCCATCCTTCCCGTTGGACTGTCGCCCAACCATCGGATAACCAGTGGATCGCCTGCTCATAGCCGCCCGCGCGCACGAATTCCAGGTACTCGCCGTTGGTGACGGCGCGATTGGCGAGACTGAATGCATCCGTATAGGTGCGGTGCCGGGGCAGCTCGTTGTCGTAACAGAAGCCCTCGCCCGAGTGCCCGATCTCGATGAGACCCCCGTCAAAACGCAGGAACTCGAGAGCCGCAGCAGTGCGTGCCGGAGCCTGTTTCTCGCGAGTGTAGGCAGGCAACAGCGGGTTGCACGAGAACAGGTGTTTGATATCGGTGAGCAACAACTCCTGGTGTTGTTGTTCGTGATTCAAGCCGAGCACGACGATGTCGCGGATGGCAGCGGGCAGATTATCCCGTTGCAACAGGTTGGTCATCCGTTCGTCGATCCGCTCGCGATACTCCATCACCTGTTCGACTGTAGGCCGGGATAACAATCCGCGTTGCGGACGGCTGTGCATGGGGCCGACGGAGTTGTAATACGAGTTGAACAGGAAGCGGAACTGATCGTCGTGAAATCGGTAGCCGGGTACGGCCTGGCTCAGCACGAACTCCTCGAAGAACCAGGTCGTGTGCGCGAGATGCCATTTGACCGGGCTCGCGTCGGGCATCGACTGCACGACGTAGTCTTCGGGGGCGAGCGGCTCGGCGAGCGCCATCGAGGCGCCACGGACCAGGCGGAATCGGTTGGCGAGCTGGGTGAGGCCCAGATTCAGGTCAATGATGGCGTTCATGGGCACCTCGGCCCGCAAGTTCTATGCCGGCTCAGCCTGCGCGTTGCCAGATCCGGAGCTGGTTGTTCGCCGGCATCGCATGATCGGCCAGCAGCGTGAGGCCCTGTTCCCGCGCCAGGCGGTCGACTTCGTGCGCATCGCGCAGACCACTGTCGGGATCACGGTTTTGCAGAAATTGATCAAATTTCGCGTTGCTGTCGCTGGTGTAGCGATCGCCGTAGCGGAACGCTCCATACACGCACAGTAAACCCTGCTTGCTCAATACGTTTCCGACACCTTTGAAGAAATCATGTACGGAGCTCCAACTCATGATGTGGAGGGTGTTGGCGCTGTAGATGGCATCCACTTCCTCCACTGGCCATGGATGGTTGCGAACGTCGAGCTCGATCACAGGCAGCAGTTTCGCGCCGCCTTCGCGTTTGAGGCGCTCACGCAGCGCAGGCAGATAGTCGCCGAAGTCCGTTGGCTGCCAAAGCAGGTGCGGGAGGCGCGCGGAAAAATGCAGAGCGTGCGTGCCTGTGCCGCTTCCTATCTCCAGCACCCGTCGCGTCTGCGACAATACGGGCGCAATGATCTGGAGAATGGGCTCCTTATTGCGCTCCGCTGCGTCTGAGACCACATATTCCATAACGGTATTCTGCGCGACAATAGCGCTCACTTCCTCTCTCAAAAGAAGGTTTCGAATCTCATGCAAGCAATCGACGCCCTGTTGCGACGCTATTCGGGCCGCTCACTCACTGAGCCTGCGCCGGATGAGGCGACCCTGGGGCTGATATTCGCGAGTGCCGTACGGGCACCTGACCATGGTCGATTGCGGCCATGGCGGTTCATCGTAATCCGCTCTGATGACCGTGCGGCGTTCGGTGAACTTCTTGCTGATCACACGCGTCGTACCAAGGCTTCCGTTTCCGATGAAGCGTTGGAGCGCGAGCGTCGCAAGGCGTTTCGCTCGCCGCTCATTGTGGTGGTCGCTGCGATCGTGACACCGGAGGGAAAAATTCCGGCGATTGAGCAGATTCTGTCTGCGGGTGCGGCCGCACAAAACATGTTGCACGCGGCGTTTGCGCTCGGTTTCAACGCTGTGTGGAAGACGGGCGGCCCCGCCTACGACAACCACGTCAAAAGTGCCTTGGGCCTCGAGGCCAAGGATGCGATTGTCGGATTCATGTACATCGGAACGGACGCCGACGGCCCGCCTTCGTTGCCGCGGCCCGATTGGCAACAATATGTTCAGACTTGGAGACCTCTTTAAACCATGGTGTTTCGTTCCAAGATAATGTCCATAGTGCTGCTGGCCGTGACGCTGACAGCTTGTAGCTCCAAGCAGGCTCAGGAGAAACCGTTGGCTGCTGTTATAACGCCCCCCGAATCGCACCCGTGGACCGGGCCGAAGGCCGATATCGGCGAATTCGGTCTCGACCTGACCGCGGGCAAGCCGCAGGTCAAGCCGGGCGATGACTTCAATGTCTACGCCAGTGGCAACTGGTTCGATCACTTCGAGATCCCCGCCGACCGCGCCAGCTTCGGCGCCTTCAATGAGCTGGACGAGCTGTCCAAAAAGCGCGTCCGGGAAATCATCGAGACGGCGGCGGCCACGCAATCCGCCGCGGGAACGCCAGCACAGCGTATTGGCGATTACTACAGCGCCTACATGGATCAGGCCGCGATCGAAGCCAACGGCATGACACCCGTCCAGGATGACCTGAAGCGGATCTCTGCCGCGCACTCGAAGAAGGACATCGCCACGCTGTTCGGCCTGGCAGGTTTCGCCTCGCTGTTTGATGTCGATCTGCCGCCGGACCTGCTCAATCCCGATCAGTACTCGGTGGTGATCAGCCAGTCGCGCCTCGGCCTGCCGGATCGTGACTACTATCTGAAGGACGATCCGAAGCTCGCGGACATCCGCGAGAAGTACACGGCCTACATCGAGCAGATGTTGCAGCTCGCAAGGATTCCGGACGCGCACGCCAAGGCGCGCGACATCATGGCGTTTGAAACGGAAGTCGCGAAGCGGCAATGGCCGATCGAGAAGCGCCGTGATGTGAAGGCAACCTACAATCCGCAGACGAAAGCCGAACTCGTGGGCTACGCGCCAAGGTTTCCGTGGCAGTCGTTCTTTGCGGCCCTCGAGATCGGCTCACGCCAGAATTTCATTCTGAGCGAGGTCGATGCCATCAAGGAGCTGTCCGAGCTCTTCGACCACACCTCGCTCCCCACGCTCGAGGCGTATCTGACATTCCACTACCTGAGCGACCACGCGCCGTACCTGCCGAAGCGCTTTGATGATGCGCGCTTCGATTTCTACGGCCGCACCCTGCGCGGTCAGCCGCAACAGCGCGAGCGTTGGAAGCGCGCCGTCGACGAGGTGAACGACTCCCTCGGCGAGCAGGTGGGACAGTTGTATGTTGCGAAGTACTTCCCGGCCGAGTCCAAGATCAAAATGCAGGAGTTGGTGGGCAACCTGCGTGCCTCGCTCAGCGAGCGCATCGACCAGCTGGACTGGATGACGCCCGAGACGAAGAAACGGGCTCACGACAAGCTGGCGACCTTTACCACCAAGATCGGTTATCCGGATCGCTGGAAGGACTACTCGGGCCTCGAGGTGAAGCGCAACGACCTCATCGGCAACGTGCGGCGCGCGGCCATGTGGCACTGGCGCTATCAGGTTGCACGCCTGGATAAACCGGTGGATCGCAGCGAGTGGCAGATGACTCCCCAGGAGATCAATGCCTACTACAACCCACTCAACAACGAGATCGTCTTCCCGGCCGCCATCCTGCAACCGCCGTTCTTTGATCCGAAGGCCGACGCTGCGGTGAACTATGGTGGCATCGGTGCCGTGATCGGTCACGAGATCGGCCATGGATTTGATGACCAGGGCCGTCAGTTTGGTCCCGATGGCAGCATGAAGGAAGACTGGTGGACGGCACAGGACGCGGCGGAGTTCACCAAGCGGGTTCAGCGGCTCATTGCGCAATTCTCAGCGTACGAGGCGTTGCCGGGTTTGAACGTGAACGGTGCCAGCACTGTAGGTGAGAACATCGGCGACCTGGGGGGGCTCAACATGGCCTATCACGCGTACCAGTTGTCGTTGAAAGGACAGCCGGCACCGGTGATTGACGGCCTGACGGGCGATCAGCGCTTCTTCCTGTCATGGGCGCAGGTCTGGCGGACCAAGTATCGCGACGGCGCACTGCGTGAGATTGTGATGTCGGATGTGCACAGCCCTGCGCAGTTCCGCGTGAACGGGCCGCTACCCAACATCGATGCCTGGTACGAGGCGTTCAATGTGCAGCCCACCGACAAGCTCTACATCAAACCCGCTGACCGGGTATCGATCTGGTAATGAGCCTCGGTAATACACGCGCGGAGACCGCACGGGCAAACAGGAAGCCCTGCGCTTCGTCGCACTGATAGGCGCGCAGGGCGCGCGCCTGTTGGGGAGTCTCGACGCCCTCGGCTACGACCTTCAATCCGAGGTTGTGGCCGAGGGCGATGATGGCTCTGACAATGGTTGCGTCGTCGGCTTCGGTTGTCATGTTCTCGACAAAGGAGCGGTCGACTTTGAGGCGGTCCACGGGGAAGCGCTTCAGGTACGACAGGCTCGAATAGCCGGTTCCGAAATCGTCGACGGCGATCTTTACGCCCAGCTCTTTCAACTCATCGAGCATGGCCACCAGTTTGGGCGCATCGTGCATGACCATGCTTTCCGTCAGCTCGAGCTCCAGGAAGCGCGGCTCGAGCCGGGTTGACCGAAGCACCTCCGCCACCGCCTGAACGAGGTTCTCGTGGCGGAACTGCCGCGGCGAGACATTCACCGAGACGACAATGGGCGGCAGGCCCGCATCCTGCCAGGCCTTGTTCTGCGCGCACGCCGTCTGCAACACCCACTTGCCGATCGGCACAATCAACCCGGTTTCCTCTGCCAGCCCGATAAAACGCATCGGAGCCACGGTTCCTTTTTGTGGAATCCGCCAGCGCAGCAGGGCCTCCGCACCCACAATCTGCCCCGTCGCGAGATGCACCCGTGGCTGATAGCGAAGCACGAACTGGTTGCGCTCCAGGGCGCGGCGCAGATGGGTCTCGAGCTCGAGCTGCTCGGTCATCAACGCATTCAGCTCGCGCGTGAAGAACTGAAAATTGTTGCGGCCATGATCCTTGGCGCGATACATCGCCGAGTCCGCATGTTTCAACAACGTCAGCGCTTCTTCGCCGTCATCGGGATGAAGTGCAACACCGATGCTGCAACTGACCAGGAATTCACCCTGTTGAATCACCCACGGCTGCGCGACTGCCGCGAGCATCTTTTCCATCAACTGGCGCACATACTCGGGACCGGTGTGACCGTTGATGAGCAACACGAACTCATCGCCACCGAGGCGCGCAACGGTGTCGCAGTCGCGAACGCAGGATTTGAGGCGTGCGGCGACGGCCTTCAACAGCTCATCACCGACGTGATGGCCGAGGCTGTCGTTGATGAACTTGAAGCGGTCGAGATCGACAAAGGCCACGGCCAGCCGTTGTCCTGAAGCGGCGGCGGTGAGCAGGGCCTGTTGCAGCCGATCCTGCAGCAGTGAGCGGTTGGCAAGTCCGGTGAGGGTGTCGTAGTTGGCCTGGTGCTCGATCCTGACCTGGTACTGGCGCCGCTCGGTGATGTCTTCAACCGTGCCTTCATAGCCGAGCGGCGTGCCGTCCTCATCGAGCACGGCACGGGCATTTTCCGAGATCCAGATGATGTCGCCGTTCTTGCGATAGATGCGGGACTCGAACCCGGTCACCGAGCCGCGCGCCTGCATGATGCCGATGAACTCTTCGCGGCGCTGCTTTTCAACATACAGCTCGTTGCCGATGTCGCGCAGCGAGGCCATCAACTCCTCGGGTGAGTCATATCCATAGATGTGCGCCAACGCGGGATTGGCGTCAATGAAATGGCCTTCGATGGTCGTGCGGAAAATACCTTCAATGGCGTTGTCGAACAGGCCGTGATAGCGCCGTTCGGCTTCACGTAACGCGTGTTCGGCGTTCTTGCGCTTTGTGACGTCCTGGACGAGCCCTTCAATCGCGACGGGGCGGCCCTGCTCGTCGGCTACACCCGTGCCTCTTTCCCAAACCCAACGCGTGGTGCCGTCGGCATGGATGATCCGGTACTCGAGATCAAACGATCGGTATTCCGTGACGGCGCAGGTAATGGCCTCGCGCACCCACAGGCGGTCCTCTGCGATGACTACGTCGCCGTACGCGATTCGGTTGTTGAAAAGCAGGTCGCCGGGATGGTGGCCGGTGACGCGCAGGCAGCCGCTGCTCACGAACTCCATGGTCCAGTCCGGGTCGAGCCGTCGCCGGTAGACCATGCCGTCCACGCTGGCGAGCAGGGTCTTCAGCGAGATTTGGGAGGCGGCGGTGCTCATGCAATGTCAATGGGTTAATGCTGCACCGTAGCAATCCAGTGACTCGGCTCGCCGGTGTTCTGTCACAAAAAATAGTAAGCTATGTCTTATGACTTCATTTGAAGCGGCCAGCGTTGTCTGTCGGGCGGTCGGCGCCCTGGGGCGCCGCCTGCGGGCGCAGCGGCCCCCCAACAGCCTGAGTGCCACGAAGCTCGTGCTCTTGGGGCAGCTCTACCGGCGTGGCTCGGCGACGCAGGCCGATCTCGCCGAGCGTGAGCGGATTCAGCCTCAGTCGCTGACCCGGGTCCTGGCCGAGCTGGTGGGAGAGGGGCTGATCAGCCGGCGGCCTGATCCGCAGGATGGTCGGAAGCAGCTTTTGGATATCACCCCTCGGGGCCGTGCGGAACTGACGGGCGACGTGCAGACACGGGATGCGTGGTTGGCCAAAGCCATGGAAGCCGAGCTTTCGGAGCCCGAGCGCGAGATTCTGCGGGCGGCGGCGAAACTCATGGAGCGACTGGCGGACGTTGGCTAAACGGCCCGAAGGATTGCGCGGATGGGCTGGACTTTCTCCTAAAGACCCTTGGCAAGGATCTCCATGATCTCATCCGGGTTCTGCAGGGGCCTCGTTAGGTGTGAGCGTCACCGAACCGGACCCGAGGTGCGGATCGGTTGTCGCGGTCACATCGCCCACCGGCTCGTCAGTGCGGCGCTCAATCAAGTGCCGCACGTGAGGCGGTTCAGGTCCCTGATGGAAGTCGAGTGCCTTGCGCTCGATCTCTCGGTCGGACACTGTGAATCGATGCTGGCGGCGCAGGTGCTCGACCCAGTTGGGGCTGTGATATCGCTCGATCCAGATCTCTGGTGCGGCCATGTCCTGCATGAGTGACCAGCGTTTCGCGCCATCGCGGCGGCGGATGCGCTTCACTTCATGCATGGCCACTCTGAAGTCTTCAGCGTCGTCCACGGCGATCTTGTATTCCACGGTCACGACGACCGGCCCGGTATCGATGAGGCGATCGAGCTGCGCACGGCTTTCACTGGAGAATGTTCGCGATGGGTCGAGGTTTAACCCTTCCGGCTGACGCAGCGGTAGCCTCCGTCCCAGCAACGCTGAAATGGCCATCAGCGCGCCCGTCGCCAGCAGACACATGGAGAGTCCGAAGGCCTTGGCTACAACACCCGATAGCCAACTGCCCGCTGCGAGGCCACCGAAGGTCACCATCTGGTAGATAGCGACAGTGCGACCGACAACCCAGCGCGGCGAGGAGGTTTGCACAGTGACGTTGAATGTGGAGAGCGCCAACACCCAAGAGGCGCCCCCCAGCATCAGCGCGGGCACGCTCAGTGCTTTCCAGGTGCTGAGTGCGGTCAACATGCTGCTGACGCCGAAGCCGACAGTTGACCACCGCACGATGACTTCAATTGAGTAGCGCCTGCGCAGGGTTGTGGTCGTCAAAGCTCCCAGCACCGCTCCGATTCCGAATGAGCCGAGCAGCACGCCGTACGTGACTGCATCACCCCCGATCAGGTCGCGGGCAATGAGGGGCATGAGGGCCCAGATGCTGCTGCCCAGGAGGCCGAAGACAACTCCGCGGACGAGGACAGTGCGGACCTCAGGTGACAGGCGCGCGTAGCGGATGCCCGCGCCCATCGCCATCAACATGTTCTCGGGTGGCAGGAAAGGGGCCGGTTTGGGCCGCCGCCACAGAGATAGAACGACGATCAAACCGACATAGGACAGCGCATTGATCAGGAATGCAGCCGGTGGCCCGGCTTTGGCGACGATGACGCCGCCGATGGCAGGTCCTGCCGTGCGCGCGATGTTGAATGAGAGACTGTTCAGGGACACAGCGGCCGGCAGATCGGCGCGCGGAACCTGCTCGCCAACCGAGGACTGCCAGGCTGGGCCGTAAAGCGCTACGCCACAGCCGAGCAGAAAGGTCAGAGTCAGGAGTGTCCAGGGGGTGATCTGGCCGACGTACGTGGTGACAGTCAGCACCAGTGCCACGATGAGCATAGTGACCTGGGCAATGAGCATCACGAGGCGCCGGTCCCATATGTCGGCTGTAGCACCTGATGCAAGCGACAGCAGCATGATGGGGAGCGCGGTGGAGGCCTGAACGAGCGCGACCATGTCGGGTGATGGCGCGATCGACGTCATCATCCACGACGCGCCCACCGCCTGAATGAGGCTGCCGAAATTCGAGACCAGGCTGGCCGTCCAGATCATCGCGAAGACTCGCGAATTGAACGGAGAAAGGGTGGGGGAATCTCGCCAGGATGAGCTCACGAGGCAATTGTAACCATGAGAGCCTGTCGCCGTTTGACGACAATGGGGCTTTTGTCCCCCTGGCCGGGGGCCTCAGAAGGGCTTCACGACCACGAGAATGACGATCGCGATCAGCAGCAGCGCGGGGGCTTCGTTGAACATCCGATAGAAGCGTTGAGTGTGCTGATTGCGTCCCTCACGAAACGCGACCATGAGGGAATAGCACCAGATGTGGTAGCCGATGAGGACTGCCACCAACGTCAGTTTGGCGTGCAGCCAGCCGAAGTGCAGGTAGCCGGGGGCGGCGAAGATCATGGACAGGCCGAATACGGCCGCCAAGGTCGCACCCAAAGTCATGATAGCGAACAACCGGCGCTCCATGACAATGAAGCGCTCCAGACTGATCTGGTCGGTCGTGACTGTGTGATAAACGAACAGTCGTGGTAGATAAAACAACCCGGCGAACCAGGTGATGACGAAGATGATGTGAAAAGCTTTGAGCCAGAGCATGCGGCGGCTAAGGTACTCGTTTTCGCTTCAAGGGACGACTAGCCGATGGCACTGCGGAACATTGACATTGCGCAACAGGCAACCCTGCGCCCCATTCTGCCGCTGGCCCGCGACCGCCTGGGGATTCCCGAGGAGAGCCTCGAGCCGTACGGCCGTTTCAAGGCCAAGATATCGCTCGATTATGTACGCCAGTTGTCCGGGCGGCCTGACGGCAAGCTGATCCTGGTGACTGCGATCTCGCCGACGCCCGCGGGCGAAGGCAAGACCACTACCACGGTGGGCCTGGGCGATGCCCTGAATCTCATCGGCAAGAAGACGCTCATCTGCTTGCGGGAACCCGCGTTGGGTCCGGTGTTCGGCATCAAGGGCGGCGCTGCGGGCGGTGGTTACGCGCAGGTGGTCCCGATGGAGGACATCAACCTGCATTTCACCGGCGACTTCAATGCGATTGCGCAAGCCAACAATCTGCTTGCGGCCCTGGTCGACAATCACATCTATCACGGCAACCAGTTGGGGTTCGATCTGCGCCGCGTGTCGGTCCGGCGCGTGTTGGATACGAACGATCGGGCGCTGCGCACGACGATCGTGGGGTTGGGCGGTACGGCCAACGGCTTTCCGCGCCAGGATGGTTTCGACATCGTGGTGGCTTCTGAAGTGATGGCCATCTTCTGCCTGGCGAGCAGCCTCGCGGACCTGAAGGAGCGCCTGGGCCGAATCGTGGTGGGTTATACCGTCGCCCAGAAGCCGATCCTCGCTCGTGACCTCAAGGCGCACGGTGCGATGACTGTGTTGTTGAAGGACGCATTTGCGCCGAATCTGGTACAGACGCTGGAGAACAATCCGGCGTTTATTCACGGCGGACCGTTCGCCAACATTGCACATGGTTGCAACTCGGTCATGGCGACGCGGACGGCTTTGAAGCTGGCGGACTACGTGGTCACCGAGGCGGGCTTCGGCGCCGATCTGGGCGCTGAGAAGTTTGTCGATATCAAATGTCGCAAGGCGGGCCTGAAGCCGGCGGCCGGGGTGATTGTCGCTACCATCCGGGCGTTGAAGTTCCACGGGGGTGTCGAGGTCGCAGATCTCGGGCACGAGAACCTCGCTGCCCTGGAAGCGGGTGTTGCCAATCTCAATCGACACGTCGACAACGTGCGGGGCGAATACGGCCTGCCCTGTGTGGTTGCCATCAATCAACGGGTCGAAGACACGCCGGGCGAGATTCAACGCCTGATCGAGCTGGTCTCCCCCAAGGGAGTGAAAGTGATTCTGGCACGCCACTTTGCCGAAGGCGGCAAGGGAGCGGTGGATCTCGCGCGTGAAGTGGTGCGGTTGTGCGAGCAACCCAGCGGGTTCAAGTTTGTTTACGAGGACTCGGCCCCGTTGTGGGACAAGATCCGGACGGTGGCTACGCGGATCTATCATGCGGCGGATATCACCGCGGATGACAAGGTCCGCGCACAGATCGAGAAGTATCAACAGGCTGGCTATGCGCACTACCCGATCTGTATTGCGAAAACCCAGTACTCGTTCTCGACGGATCCGAAACTGCGCGGCGCGCCCTCGGGTCATCGGCTGAATATCCGCGAGGTCAGGTTGTCCGCCGGTGCGGAGTTCATTGTGGTCATCTGCGGCGACATCTTCACCATGCCGGGATTGCCGAAGGTGCCGGCGGCGGACAGCATCGATATTGATGAGAACGGGAAGATATCCGGGTTGTTCTAGGGCGTGGCGCCACTGAACTTGATGACGGTGGCGCCTTTTACGGTTCCGATGGTCGCGCGGTCACTGACATGGAGCTCGACCGCGCGCCGGAACTCGAGCGTGCCTTTGACCTCCGCGCCCGGCTCGATGACGATTTTCGGCACATTCGGCTTGCCGAAGAAACTGAACCAGCCGTCGTTGCTTTCGTTATAGAGGATGCCGCCGTCGAGGTGTGAGTCGGCGCCGACGGTGAGGTTGCTGTTGGTTGTTTCTACACGGCCCACGACGTGTGTCGCGCTGAGGCGGATCGCACCATTCACACTGGTGACCTTGCCGCCGATGACCGAGCCGCGCCCCACGGTGATTTTGCCATTGACCAGGTCAACCTTGCCGGCTACATGGACGCCCTCATCGAGGGTGATTGATCCGTTGACGGTTTGAACGGCGTCGACGGTTGCGTTGTCGTGGATGGTGATGCTGCCGTTGACTGTCTCGGCGTGTTGGACGACGGCGTTGGAGCCGATATCGACCGAGCCGTTGACGGTCGTTGCCTTGCTGACGTGCTCACCCGAGCCGACATGCACTGAGCCCATGACTTTGTCGTAGTCACCCTCATCGGCCAGAGCCGGGCCTGCCGCGCAGGCCAGGATCAGCGCAACCACTGCACTCGTGCGGTTCATCGCAATACTCCATTGTGCCGTCGGCTCTCATATTGATACCGGTGCACCCGCGCTGCAAAGCCCACCAGCGATAAACCGATATAATGACTCGATGAACATCCCAAAACGCATACTCGTGGTCGACGTAGGCGGTTCCCACGTCAAGTTCAGGATTGGACCGAATGGCGCCATCGATCGCTTCGACTCGGGGCCCGACATGACCGGGCAGCAGATGGCGGACGGGGTCACTGCCAAGGTCGCCAAGTCACAGTACGACGCCGTCTCGATCGGTTATCCGGGACTGGTCTTCGACAGCCGGATTGCCGCGGATCCGCACAACCTGGGGCCGGGTTGGGTCGGCTTTGACTTCAAAAAAGCCTTCGGTAAACCGGTGCGGCTGATCAACGATGCCACCATGCAGGCCATCGGCAGCTACCAGGGTGGCCGGATGTTGTTTCTGGGACTGGGGACCGGGCTCGGCGGGACACTGATCCTCGAAGGCACGATCGAGCCTATGGAGTTGGGTCACATGCCCTACAAACACGGCCGGACGTACGAAGATTATGTGGGCGAGCGGGGCCGCTTGCGCATGGGTACCAGGAAGTGGCGCAAGGTGGTTCGCGCGGTTGTGGACCAGTTGGCCAAGGTGCTCGAGGTTGACTATGTAGTCATCGGCGGCGGTAACGCCAAGCGGCTGAAGACACTGGCGGACAATGAGCGGCTCGGAGACAACGACAACGCCTTTGTCGGTGGATTGCGGTTGTGGGAATCCCCCGGCTATCCCCTGCGGGTCGATGTGAAATCGCGGCGCCCGGCGCGTAAGAAATAAGTTAAATCTGTAAACCTCCGCGCGACTGGCCCGTTGTTACAGTTCAGTAGCATGTGCTACGAAAAACTCAGGTCTCGTGGAGGTTTGTATGAAATCCACCGCAGTGTGTTGGGGAGTCATGGTTGCCGGATTTCTGAGCACGGCTGCGCTTGCGCAGACGGTGCAGCAGGACCAACAGCGGGATGTGAACCAACAACAGCGGATCGAAAACGGCCTGCAGTCCGGCCAGTTGTCGACCCGCGAGGCCGGTCAGCTCGAGCGCCAGCAGCAACACATCGACAAGATGGAGTCGCGTGATCTGCGCGATGGCACGATGAGCGCGGGCGAACAGGCGCGGCTCAACGCGGCCCAGAATCGCGCGAGTGCCACGATTGCCGCTGACAAACACAACGGTGTCGTTGGGAATCCCAACTCCGCCTCGTCACAGCGCATGCAGGCTGACGTGCAGCGCAACGTCAATCAGCAGCAGCGCGTTGCCAACGGGATCAACAACGGCTCGCTGACCAACCACGAGGTTGGCTCATTGGAGCGGGGCCAGGCCCATGTCGATCGCAAGGAGGCCAATGCGGCGGCGAACGGACATGTTGGCGCCCGTGAACAGGGTCGCATTCAGCGCAGCGAGAACCACCAGAGCGCCCGCGTGTATCGCAAGAAGCACAACGGCCGCGTCGGCTGAACGTGAGGCCAGCGGGCTGCGACAGCAGAGGCCCGCGGTCAGCAGAGGTCGGCAGTCAGCGGAGGTCGGCAGTCAGCAGAGGTCGGCAGGCAGCAGAGGTCGGCAGGCAGCAGAGCAGCAGAGGCCGGTAGGCAGCAGAGGCCGGTAGTCAGCAGGGCCCGCGGTCAGCGGGGCTGGCGGCCGGCGGGGCCCGGTGAGCACTGGGCCCCACCCTGGAGCGGGATGACTTGCAGATGACCGGCGTTATCTGCGAGTCTTTCCTGCGTTATGCCATTCACCTTTGCGCACCCGGCAGCCATCCTGCCGCTGCGCCGCTCCAGATTTCTCCAGACGGTTCCCCTGATCATCGGCAGCATGGTGCCCGATGCGCCGTACTTCTTTCCCTGGCGCATCGCGAAATACGTCTACGAAACCCACACCCTGAGCTCGTCTTTCACCGTTGACGTACCCATGGGAATGGCCTTTCTCGTGGCCACTCTGTTCCTCAAGGAGCCGCTCACGGTCCTGCTCGGAGCTCGGGCCCGATACACGTGCCTGAGATCGATCGAGCGCTTTTATGAGCGCCCCCTGCATTGGCCCATCGCGCTGTTTTCGATCCTGATCGGCGCCTGGACCCACATTGCGTGGGACTCCGTCACCCACCAATCCGGCTGGACCGCAGAGCGTGTTGCAGCGCTCAGCGCCCCGGTCTCGATTTTCGGGTGGGATACCGAAACCAGTCACCTGTTGCAGTACCTCAGCTCGATCTTCGGACTGATGGTGCTCGCCCTATGGTTCCGCAGCTTGTTGATTCGGGTTCCGCGCAGCGTTGTGGCGGATCCGTCACGACCCGGCGCGCAGTGGTGGTTGCTCGGACTGATCGGGCTGGCTTCAGTCACCATCGGCGTCTACCACGCCTGGCTCGCCTGGCAGTCGAACGCCGGCTTCTCCTACTACAAGATCGCTTACCTGCTGCTGACCCGGAGCATCGGCTGGTTTGTGGCGCTGTATCTGGTGGCCGGCATCCTCGTCTCGCTGAGTCGACGCCGCCGGCCGGTCCTCACGCCAGAAAGCCCATGACCCCGAGAACGGTGCCGATGGCGGCGGCCGCGAATCCGATGACGGGGAAGAACTTCCGCTTCGACAGGAAGTAAAGGGACGACATCACCAGTCCCAGCTCGAGGAACCCTTCGCCGATATCCAGGCGCACTGCGCGGCCTTCTTCACGCTCGGTCTTCTCGTGGGCGGCCTTTGCTTCTTTCTCGATGTCCTTGGTCTCTTCGGCGTAGCGCGCGCTTTGTTTGGTGTACTTGTCGACGATTGCCTGGACCCGGCTCTCATCCGTCGACAGTGAGCGCGCAAGATCTGCCCCGACATCGAGCATCTGCTGCCGCCCTTTCTTGGCCGCGTAGAACGACCATTCGTCGTTCTCTTCCGTACGGTTGATCACAGCGGCGTTGTGAGCGCGATGTGACCCAATGGTGACGACGGCGAGAATGATGCCGATGACGCCGACTGCTACACCGACCGTCTGACCAAACGGATCTACCGAGTGGTCATGGTGCCCGGTATGAATTTCGACCTCAGCCATCAGAATCTCCGCGACGCTGCAAATCAGCGTCGCGGATTCTACTCGAAGAGACGCTCGCGCTTATTTGAACAGGACCACAGCCTTTTGCAGTGTCATGTAGACCCCCCAGCCGAGTGGGATCCACACAACGAGCCACGCAGCAGGGATCAACCAGGAGGGTTGTGCCTCGCCGGCGCTCGCTGCGGCGAGAGGGGCCTGGCTGCCGTTCTTCGCCTTCTGTGTTGCGTCCTCAGCCGCGATCTGTTCAGGCGTCATGTAGTGCTTGGCGTCCACCGGCTTGATCAGCAGGTTGCAGATGAAACCCAGCACCAACAAGCCGGCCAGGATGTACATGGTCAGGCTGTAGGCCTGTGCCTTCGGCACCCCATGATCGAGCTGATAGTCGCGGATGTAGTTGACGAGAACCGGGCCGAGCACTCCGGCTGTGGACCATGCCGTCAACAGGCGTCCGTGGATTGCGCCGACCATCCGCGTACCGAAAAAGTCGGCAAGGTAGGCGGGAATGGTGGAAAACCCGCCACCGTACATGGACAGCGCGACACAAAAGACCGCCACAAACAATGCGAGGTTGGCCGTGAGCGCAATCCCGGGCACCGATGCATAGATCGCGATACCCAACAGGAAGAACACGGCATAGGTGACTTTGCGTCCGATCCGGTCCGACAGCGAGGCCCAAAAAATGCGGCCGCCGATATTGAATAGTGACAGCAGGCCTGTGAAACCTGCGGCGATGGCCGCGATTTGAGTCTTCTGCGCCGGGGACAGCTGGTCAAAGGTGGCGTCCACACCGATCAACTTACCTCCGAACACTTCCTGCAGCAGGGGTGAGGCCATGCCCAGGATGCCGATGCCCGCGGTGACATTGAGGGTGAGGACGCCCCACATCAGCCAGAACTGCGGAGTGCGCCATGCCGTGTGAAGGTGAACATGACGGTCCGTTACGAACTTCTGAGCCTTGGCCTTCGACGGCTCCCAGTTCGCTGGCCGCCAGCCATCGGGCGGCACGCGATAGCTCAGTGCACCACCCAACATGAACACGAAGTAGATAGCGGCCATCGTGAGGAAGGTCTCCCACACACCGACCGATGTCGGAGTCGCGTAATACTTCATCAGCTTGTCGGCCAGAGGGGCGCCGATCATGGCACCGCCGCCGAAGCCCATGATGGCCATGCCGGTAGCCATGCCGCGGCGGTCCGGAAACCATTTGATGAGCGTTGAGACGGGCGAGATGTAGCCGAGGCCCAGCCCGATGCCGCCGATGATCCCGGAGCCGAGCCACATGAGCCACAACTGGTGGATCATCACGCCGAATGCGGAGATCACCAGTCCGCCACACCAGCAGATTGTCGCCACGACGGCTGCTTTGCGCGGACCGGCACGTTCGAGCCAGCCGCCCCAGATGGCTGCTGCTGAGCCGAGAAACACGAAGAAAAGGGTGTATGTCCACCCGAGAATGTTCAGCTTCCAGTCGCAGGTGGTAGAGAACAGGCGTCCGATGAAGCTGATGTCTTCTGGGCAGGCCACCGACTGAGTGATTCCGATCGCCTTGGACAACGGCAACCAAAACACGGAAAAGCCGTAGGCCATGCCGATGCAGAGGTGGATTGCCAATGCGGCCGGCGGGACCATCCAACGGCTGAAACCGGGACCCGCAATGGTTCGTTCGCGCGAGAGAAAGCTCGGCGCGGGGAGTGCTGCGGTGGACATTTTGCTGTGGATACCTCGAGTTGTGTGCGTCCTGCACCAAAGTGTCTCAGTCTAGCGAACCAATCCGAGGGGCGGATACCAGCCACAGGTCCCGGAACGGTTCCCGGTGTAGATGTGTATCGAAGTCGGTGCAGCCGGGCGGTTTGCGGCTGTCACGAAATTTTCACGCAACGCGCCTGCGGGTGTGCTGATTGGGTCACACAACACTTGCCGAGACGAAGGTACCTTTAGTCATTACGACGGTCACTTTACGTCAAATGCCGGACCCGATAAGAACACTGCTGGCAAGTGGGGGCTTGCACACTGTCTTCCAGCCCATCCTGGACGGGGCAAGCCGCGAACCCATCGGCTACGAGGCCCTGACACGGGGACCCGACGGCCACGAATCGAATTCCCCTCTTGCCCTGATTGCGCTCGCGGCCAAGAGCGGGCTCAGCACCGAGCTCGAGTGCGCCTGCATCAAGTCAGCGTTGATCAGCTACCGACAGTTACGCTTGCAAGGGCGCCTGTTTCTGAATGTGTTGCCGCAGACGCTGCTGGATTGGGAAGACTTTCCGGAGTGGCTGGCGGACCAGCTCTCGAACGCGGGTATCGATCCGCACGATGTGGTGCTGGAGTTGACTGAGCACGGGTTGAGTGAGGACGAGACGCAGCTCGCCGCGGCGGTGGTGCCTTTGCGGGCTCTCGGCTGTGACATCGCCATTGATGATCTGGGTGCAGGCTCGTCGGGCTTGAAGACCTGGTCGGCGATTCGTCCTGACTACGTGAAAGTTGATCGGTACTTTGTCGCCGGGGTGGAGCAGGACGCCGTACGCAGCGAGATTTTGCGCTCTGTTGTGGATATGGGCCGGGTAACTGGTTGTCGGATCATCGCGGAAGGCGTTGAGAACCGGGAGCAGTTTGCGCTCGCGCTCGAGTTAGGCGTTGACTACCTGCAGGGCTTTCTGTTCGGGCAACCAGAGCGGGCGCCGCGGTTGGACTCAACGATGTTGGGCTCGTTGGAGACGGCCGCCAAGGCTGGGATCTCTGCCGATTGCGCCGGACACCTGGTCCTTCAGATTCCGGGCGTTGATGCTTCTGTGAATGTCGCGGAAGTGGTGGAGATGTTTCGGAAGCAGCCCACCTGGACGGCGTTGGCCGTACTCGAAAAGGATCGTCCCGTTGGGATGGTTCACCGCGACGATCTGTTGATATTCCTCAGTCGGCCGCTGCATCCGGAGGTTTACAACCGAAAGCCGGTCGCCAGCGTGATGAATCGGGCGGCGGTCCACATCGATGCGCGTGCGCGCCTCGATCAGGTCAGCCGGCTCGTAACAGCCCGGACGGCGGGTCGGCCGCGGGATGACTTTATCGTTACGCGAAACGGGCGTTACCTGGGAATGGGGCGCACGATCGATCTGCTGCGGCACATCACCGCACAGCAGATTCAGGCGGCCAAGCAGTCAAACCCGCTGACGGGTCTGCCGGGGAACCGGGAGATTCAGACACACATTGCGCAGTGGCTGGCGTGCCGGCGGTCGTTTGTGGCTTGTCATCTCGACCTGGATCACTTCAAGGCTTTCAACGACGCGTATGGGTATGCGCGGGGCGATCAGGTGCTCATGCATGTTGCGCAGGTGGTGACCCATGCTGCGCGGCCCCGTGTTGATTTCGTGGGCCACGTCGGTGGCGACGACTTCGTTTTTCTCATGCGCAGTCAGGACTGGTCCTTGCGGCTCACGGCCATTGTGGAGGAGCTGGAGGCTTCGCTGATCAATTTCCACTCGAAGGAGCACCGCAAGGCCGGTGGCCTGGACGGGGTGGACCGGGAGGGGGCTCCGAAGCGGTTCCCGCTGTTGAGTGCGTCGATTGCGGCTGTTGAGATTGATGGGCGCAAGCCGCTGTCGGCTGAAGAGGTAGCTGAGGCGCTGCAGATGACGAAGCGGGCGGCCAAGGCGAAAGCCGGGTGCTCGTGTATGTTGGCGGTGGGAACGGAGATTTCAGACCTGTCGGTGTGGGCGCCGAAAGCGATGCCTTCGGCGTTGTCGCAGATGGGGTTGTTTGCTGTTGGCTCGGGCTGAGCCCGGGGGCGCTTTGGGCTGCCGCCACTGAGCTGCCGCTCGTTGGGCGTTGGGACGAGGAGGGCGCGCACCTGGTGCCACTGGCGTGCGCCGATGCCGACCGGTGCGCATCACGGCGGTGTGCCGAATAGCTGCGTCCAATAGATGCCGTTGTTGCTCGCGTTATTCACGGCATACGCAACTGCCATCTGAGTGAATTTGGCATCCATCAGATTCGCACAGTGGTGCGGGCTCCCTACCCACCCACTCACTACTTCCTCCGGCGTCATGATCCCGCTCGCCAGATTCTCTCCAACCGATCGCCATTTGTAGCCGGACCGCGTCGCTCGTATGGCCGGGCTGCTCCCATCACGCCCCGTGTGATCGAAGTAATTGTGATTGGCCATGTCCTGCGAGTGTTCGGCTGCGGCTCGCTCGAGCGTCACTGGCGCCAGCCTTAGCGGTGGTGCGGCAGGGAACAATTCACGTCCGCAGCGGCGCGCATGGGCCCGGGCCTGGTTCGTCAGCTCCAATACCCGGCGACTGATTGCCTGCCGATCCCCAGGCGACGGCGGCAAAAACGGCGCGGCCACCATTACCCATACACTGGTTCCTCGGCGATAGGTGCCGATTTCTTTGACGTCCTTTCCGGCAATCTGCGCACAGAACTGTCTTGCGACGATTCGCTCCAGATCCCGATCGTCACGTGCACTGGGTACCTGAACGGAGGCCAACGTCACGTACCGGTAACCCGCATTGCGCGTGGCATTTTGTAAACTCTCCCCGAGGGAGAGTCGGCGTGCCGCTTCGTTCAGCCGGGAGTTTTCGCGGAGCGGCTGCGCGTTTGCACGGCAGTCGTGGAGACGCGCGGCGTTGATCGCACCGACGACGCTGGCCTGGGTGGCCACGGGGATGAGTGCAATCGATGAGACGAGTAAAATGAACCTTAGCAAAATTCGATCCTGTTTGATCAATCAATAACCCATGCCCACGGTCGAAGCCAAGCGCGATTCTGCCATTGCCAACTGGCCCTGGCGCGAGGGGAATCAGTTCACCCTGCTCGAGGCCGCGGATCAATACTTCGAACGCTTGATCCAGGCGATCGATGACGCGCGGTCCTACATTCTGCTTGAAATGTACCTGGTTGAGTCAGGAGTGCTGGCTACCCGGTTCATTGATGCCTTTGTGCGCGCGAGGGGGCGCGGGCTCAATGTTCACCTGGTGCTGGATGGCTTCGGATCACTGGGGCTACATAAGGCTGACCGGTTGCGGTTGACTACTGCCGGCGTCGATCTTCGCATTTACAACATCGTCCACCTGCGCAAGCGGCTGCACAATTTTCTCCGTGACCATCGCAAGTTGATGGTCGTCGATGGGCATGCCGCGTTTGTCGGGGGCGTCGGACTCACTGATGAATTTGGTGTTTCGAAGGGCAATGGGACGCCGTGGCGTGACCTCGTAGTTGAGATCCAAGGGCCGGTGGTGGCTGATTGGCAGGAAGCGTTTTTGCGGACGTGGAGGCGTAGCGGGGGCGACTTGTCGTTGCCTCCCCCGGAGCTGAGTCAGCTGCCCGGTGAGGCACGTGGGCGTGTTGTATTGAGTGAGGCGTGGTGGCGGTCGGAGTTGGCGAACGCTGTTGCGCGTCGGCTTGGGTCCGCCAACAAACGCGCGTGGATTATGAGTGCGTACTTTGTGCCGTCACGCCGCTTCCGGAAGGCGCTTCGACGAGCCGCGCGCCGGGGGGTTGATGTGCGTTTGGTGGTCCCCGGGCCGCTGACTGACCACCCCTTCGTCCGGCAGGCCGCCCGCCGGTTTTACGGGAAGCTGCTGCGCAATGGCGTGCGGATTTTTGAATATCAGCCCCGGGTTTTGCACGGGAAGATGACGATTTGTGATGGGTGGGTGTCGGTGGGGTCGAGCAATCTCGATCGCTACAGTTTCAAGTGGAACCTGGAGGGGAACCAGGAGATTGAGAACGACGCCTTCGCGGATGCTGCGGCTGCGGTGTTTGAGCTGGACTGCCAACAGTCGCAGGAGCTGGATCCGCGGCAGTGGCCGCAGCGGGCGTGGATGGATCGTTTGCAGGAGCGCCTCGCCGGGTGGCTGGACCGCTGGTTGGACCGCTGGCGCCGGCCGCATTTGTAGGCCGCGTCGCTGGTGTTGGGGTTGGCCGGCGCTGTGGGCGTTGGCCGGTGCCGCGGGCGTTGGACTACGGTGCTGGCGGGGGCCAGTGTTCTGCCAATGGCGCCAGGGGGTCGCCTGTCATCATGCGCGCCATGGCGCAGCCGAGCAACTCTCCGCTGGGCAGGATTTTCACCTTGCCGCGCTTGCCCAGCGACACCGGGCTGGGTGGGTAACCAACACTGTCGGTCACAACCACCTGCGCAATGTCATCCGCCGCCGCCAGCGCAGCCAACCCATCATCCAGCGGCGTATGCGTCACAGTCGCGTGGACTGATACAGCCCCGGCGGCTTGCAACGCCGTCGCTGCCTTAATCAGCGTAGTCCCACTCGAGCACAAATCATCCAACACAATGGTAGCCCGCCCGCCCGGGTTGCCCACGACGGTGCCGCCCGACAGCACCTCCCCATCGCGGCGCTTCTCCACGAACACCAACTCAACTTCCTGCCCCGTCTTGCGCTCGAGCAGCTCCCGAAACAACTGCGCTCGTTTGATTCCTCCGATATCCGGCGACGCAACAGCCAGCTTCCCATGCGGAAGGTGCTGGATGAAATGCGCCGCCATCATCGGCATCGCAGACAAGTGATCAACCGGCACGCGGAATGCATTGTCAACAGACGACGCATTGTGCACGTCGAGCAAAACAACCCTGTCCGCCCCGGCCGCCTCGAGCTGTTGGGCAACATACCTCGTATACACAGGATCGCGTGCCTTGGTGCGGCGATCCTTTCTCGCGTAGGCGAGATACGGAATCACCACAACAACCCGCTCCGCCCCGGCATCCCGAAGCCCGTGAATCAAGAAAAGCAATCGAACCAGACGCAGCGCAATGGGCGATTTCTGTGTTTCCGCCAACGACTGCACCACGAACGCAGTCCGGTCCCGCACCGGCTGCAGCGGCCGCAGTTTGAACTCCCCGCCGGCATACTCGCGCTCTTCCAGCGCGGCGAGCGGGATGCCCGACCGCTCGCTCGCGGCCAGCCCCAGCGCTCGACTCTCGGTCGGCGCAAATATCAAAGCGTCTTGGATGGTTCGCCGGGTCATCTACGGGTCTCGCTGTCGGGGGCCGCCTCGGCACCGGGCATTGGCGTCGTGGAGTAAAGCTCGGTCGTCCGGACAAATGAAAGCAGGAATGATGACATGACCTCCATCTGCGTGTGATAGGCACTGATGGCCTGGCGTTTCCCCTGTTCTTCGTCCGCCTGCAGCTTAAAGGGCGTCTGTGACAGCCCATGTCCGAGCGGCGGCGGGGTCATTTCCAGGTCCGGCGTATACCCGCGTGGCATCGGCCAAAATTCGCCGCCGTGGACTATCCAATATCGGACGCGGGAAAGCTCATTGCGCCGCGCCATCGCTCGAATCGTAAAGAGACCCGTCGCCCGATGATCGGGATGCGCGTCGCGAGGGCTGGGGGCCAGAATCATCGTCGGACGGACCCTATCCAGTACGGACTCCAAATCCTTCTCCAGGTTCTGTCCGGTGTAGGGATGCCCTGGGGAGACGGTGCCGGGATAGGGGACCGATGTGGCCGTCGTAAAATGCGATCGGTACGTTGTTATGTAGTAGTCCGTGAACAGCGGCAGAATCCCGCGGTCGGGATAGCCCAGGAAATACAACCTGTCGGTTGGGACGCCCAGGACGGCAGCGGCATTGCGGGATTCCTGCATCCTGCGGACTGCCAACTCGCGCAGCTTCGAGGGGCGGAAGAACAGGCTTTTCTCGACCACGAGCAGATCGAGCTCCGAGCCGTCGCCGCTCGTGAGCCACACGATGCTTACCCGACCTCCAGCGTGTAACACACGTTGGATGACGCCGGAGCAGCACAGCACTTCATCGTCTGGATGGGGCGATATGACCAGCAACGACGTCGCCGACGTGATCAGCATCATCGCCTCCGGCGTGGTCAATTTGAGAGGGCCCGCTGATGGGCTCGTCCCCTCGGTCGCATCGCTAGATGGTGGCACCGTGCTGCGTGGCGGCTGATGTTTTTTCGCTGCCCGCATCGCGCGTGGTGTCGTGGGGGAGTCCGCATTTGCGGTTGCCTGGGCGGCGGTGTCCGGCGTGGCCGGGCCGCTGGTGGTTGGCGCTGTGCTCGATGGCTGCGGCTTCGTCGCAGCGCCTGCGGCTGGCGCCGCGGGGGCGTCCTCCGGCGCAGCAGGTGCCAACGGTGCGTCGAGCATCAGCAACGCCGCAACCACGCTCGCAATTAGCTGGCGTAACAAATCCCGATCTCTCCCTGTCAATTACGCTTGTGGTCTAAATGCCATTGCTGCCACTGCTCGACGCCACCTAGTTCGCCGGTTTCGATGCCTCGCGCCAGTCGCTTCACGTAAACCCGTTCGGCTCGCACGAGGGCAAGGGCGTACTCACTCTCAACGAGAAACAGCGCTGGCATGTTCGCCGCAGCGGCGTTATTGAGATCCGCCTGCATTTGGCGCTCTTGGTCCTCGAGCCGGCCCAGCCGTTCGGCCAAGAGCAGTTGCACGTCCTTAGGTGGCAACGCCGGCAGGAGGGAGAGCGCCGCCTCGAACTGCGGGTACTCTTTCACAGGCTCGGCGAGCAACGCCCGCAGCCACGCGCCCATCTCCGTCTCCCCGGCATCGGTAATCCGGTAGGTGGTCCTCTCGGGCCGGCCACCGTCGCGCTCGGTACCGGCGGCCTCGATCAACCCCTCCCGTTCGAGCTGATCGATGACGGTATAGAGCGAGCCGTAGCGGAGCTTGATGCTCTGTTCTTTCCGTCGCTGTTTCAGCGTCACAGCCATCTCGTACGGGTGCATGGCCTTCTCGAACAGCAAGACCAGGACCGCTAATCCCAAAGGGCTGCTGATTTTGCGAGGATTTTTCATTATCCGCCACCGTATATCCGTAAGCGAGTATACGGTGGCGGATAACCTATGGAGCGGCTTTCCGCTCTGGAATGAACGTCTCCGTCACCGCCTTCTCCAGCAGATCCGGCGGCAGAAGGCCTTCGTTGATCAGGAAGTCGTGGTAGGCCTGAACGTTGAATTTCTTTCCCAGGGCGAGCTCGGTTTTGGCACGCAAGGCTTCGATCCGCGTGTACCCGTAGAAGTACGATGTCGCCTGGCCTGGCGCGGTGAATGTGTACCGATCGACCTCTTGCTTGGCCATCGGCTCCGACAGCATGACTTCGTCCATGAGCAGCCGCTTGGCGTCCGCGGGCTCAATCATTCCCAGGTTCAGCATCGGGTCCAGGAACGCCCGAGCCGCGCGCATCAATCGCATTTGCAAGGTGCCCAATTGTCCCTCCAGCGGCTCGTACGGCTTCATGAACGCCTCTGCGTACAGCGCCCACCCCTCGACATTCGCGCTATTGAACGCGAACACCGCCCGCGTGCTCGACACGCCATGCTCCAGCATCGCCGCAAACTGAAGCTCGTGCCCCGGCCGAGCCTCATGAGCGGTCAGCGTCCAGGTGATCGCGTCAAAATTGAAGTCGTCCATTTCGACGTTCGGGTCACCATTGGGGTTCGACGTCGGAAGAACGAACTCGCCGGGCTCACCGGTGTTGCCGATTAAACGTGGTATGTCCATGTGCGGAGCCGGCGTCGCCGCAGACTCGGCGTCCGTAGCCAACCGAATGACCGCCTTCCGCTGCGGAATGGTGATGAGGTGATGATCCTTCGCGATGGTCTCGAGGCGGCTCAGTCGCTCCGTGTACAGGGCGATCAGTTTGTCGTTCGGAATCTTCGCCTTCTTCAGTTCGAGAATGACATCGTGATAGTCGGACGATTTCATTCCGCGCTGGGCAGCGATCTGAGCGGCAACCGATTGCATCTCGTCGCGCGTGGATGCGTAAACAAACAGTGCGCGATCCATGAGGGCATGGGGGTCCATGTCCACGCCGAAGTTCTTCAGGTTGTCCGCGTATATCTCCGGCGGCAGGCGGTTCGTCGGCCGCGCTCGCGGCAGGACGGACGAACGCACCCATTTAGCGTAGTCAGCGAGTTGAGTTGATAGTGTGTTGAAGTCCTTCTGATAGCCTTTCAGACCCGCCTTGTCGAAGAGATCCTTGATTCCCTTCAGATACTGTTCCTGGTTCTTGAGGTGTTGCTCGACTTCAACAGTCCAAGGACCCGTCAGCGTCTTGTCTGACAGACGCTCGTCAACGCGGGCACGCACTAGAGTTGCAATCGGCTCATATCCACGTTCCGCACCGATATATCTTTTGAGTCTGGTGAGTGCAGCAGCTTGGCGTGATTTGGGAACGCGTGGGTCGAGCAGCCCGTGGAATCCGCCGAATAATGCCTGTGGCAAATCGAAGTAGGGCAGCATGAGCCGGTCGTTCAGTTCCAGCGTCGTGCGTTGATTTCGGGCAGCTTTGAGAAGGATCTCGATGTCCTGCTTGACGCGGGGATCGGTTGCGGCCGGAAGTGCGCGTTCATAAGTTGCAACCACGGCAGACAGGTCAGCTTCCTGTCGCTGCACGGTTTTTGGCTTTGCGTCGAACACTTCCGCGTCGTGGCCTTCTACGCCGATCGCGGAGGCTGACTCGGGGCTGTACTTGGCGTTTTCTTCCAGCAACGCTGCCGCCTGCTTATTGCTCTCGACTATCCAGTCGGGCGTGGCCGCCGCGCAGGCAGCGGTCGCGAATCCAAGCGCGGTGATCAAGGGGGTGACAAAGAGGGCAATTCCCTTCGCTACGGTCATCAGGGGTCTCTCCAATAGGGGCGCGGATGCTAGCAATTTTACGCCGGGCTTGAATTATTTAAGGAATTAGTAAATTATTTAGCCGAATCGCAATTTTATTAATGGAGACGCGCCATGAAGAATCCCCCTGCGGGTTGGCCTCGGATCTCAAACAGCGTGTATTACGACGATCCGCGCCGGGCTATTGACTGGCTCGTCAGTGCGTTCGGGTTTGAGGTGCGGCTCAAGGTTGAGGGTGATGACGGCAGCATCGTGCATTCTGAGCTCACATTCGGTGACGGCCTGATATTTGTGGGTGATGCTGCTAAGGCCACTGCGAAAAATGGAGCGGTTCGCGCGTCACCGCAATCTGTTGGTGGCGCGAATACGCAGCAGATGTGCATCTATGTCGACGATGTCGATGCGGCGTGTGCGCGGGGTCGAGCTGCTGGAGCAAAAGTCACACGTGAACCGACTACGACTGACTATGGTGAGGACTATTGGGTTGATCGCTCCTGCGAGTTGCAGGACCCCGAGGGTCACCGTTGGTATTTCATGCAACGAATTTCGGGCGGTTGATGGCTGACAGTACGTTAGATGATATGTTTGCTGCGCTGGCCGACCCTGCGCGCCGCGGCGTCGTTGACTTGCTTCGAAAGAAGCCGCGACGGGCCGGTGAGTTGGCGGCAGCACTTTCCATCAGCCCAGCGCGGATGAGTCAACATCTACGCGTACTTCGGACGAGCGGGCTCATCGAGGATGATGACGTTGAAAGCGACGCCCGGGTTCGCCTGTATCGCCTGAGGCACGAGCCGTTCTCCGAGATCCGAGGGTGGCTGGATGAGGTGGAGATGTTTTGGGCGTCGGAGCTCGCTGCGTTCAAGGCGCACGCTGAGCGGAAGGGGAAGAAGTGACCGCTGGTGATCGGGCGACGGTGTCCGTACTCGTGAAGGTGTCGCAGGTCACTGCGTTTGATGTGTTTACGCGGGAAATTGATCTTTGGTGGCGCAAAGGGCCCCGATTCCGGTTTGGGCGTCAGCCGGGTGCGTTGACGTTCGAGCCCTCGCTGGGTGGGCGGTTGTTTGAGTCGTTTTCGTCGGAGTCGGGGACTCACGTGCGCGAAGTTGGGCGGGTGACGGTGTGGGAGCCGCCGGAGCGCCTCGTGTTTACCTGGCGCAATGTCAATTTCGCTGATGATGAAAGCACGGAAGTGGAGGTGCTGTTCGCACCGTCCGAGTCAGGTACGCTCGTTACCGTTCAACACCGAGGTTGGGGTGCTCTGCGAGCCGACCATCCGGCCCGTCACGGTCTTCAGGGTGGCGAATTCAGTCGCAAGATCGGACTGTGGTGGGGCGATCTGATGACCGCGATGCGGGTGTATGTTGAGAAGAATAAAGGCTGACCCTAGCGCGCGGCTTGACTGGTGGCGCGCGCTGACTTGAGCCGGTGGCGTGCGTTGGCGTGGGCCGGTGGCGTGCGGGTCGCAGTGCGGGATTGCGTCAGGGCTTGCAGCCCGCTAGCTTGCGGGCGGCTTCCACTACCACTTCGGGGTGGTCCTTTTGGATGTAGTGTCCGCTGTCTATAACGCGGATGTGGTCCGCTTGCGGATAGTCTGCGGCGATCTCATCTTGGAGGCGCGCGGCCAGCGCTCGGTCGGACGGTGTTTCGCCGGGTGGCCCTCGCGTGCTCGAGAGAACGATTGTGGGAATACTGTAAGCGGCAGGGCTCGAGTGCACTTGCTTCCCGGCGGCTATGCTGTCGGTGATCTCGCGCCGCATGATCCACGGCATAAACAACGTAACAGCCTGCCGCGAGTTATATGGCGTATTGGCTTGGTTGCCCATGTCGAGGTGCTGTTCCCAATGGCTCGAATCGACGAGCACCAGGCCTGCAACTTCTTGCGGGTAATTGCGGGCGAAGTACTGCATGTACAAACCACCGAGTGAATGTCCGACGAGGACATACGGTGGCTTCATGTTCTGACGTTTGAGCTCGTCGCGTAGCTCCGCGACGATGGTCGCGGAGTCTCGTGGTGCGTTCGAATTGTCACTGCCGAGATATCCAGCTCGGTTGTACGACAGCGTTCTCGCGCAATTCGAGGCAATCAGGGGTTGGACTACGTTCCAGACGTCCAGTGTGTCACCAAGACCGGACTCGAGGATCACTGTATGTGTTCCCTTGCCTTCCAACTTCACCCGGTGATGCAACGTATCGGCTGGTGTAGCAAACGTACTGGTCACAAAGACTGTGAGCACACACGCCTGTAGCCATTTAGGAACGAGTGAAATTGAAGTCACGCATTGAGCATAGACGACGGCGATGCTCTGCATCTAGCACAGAAATCAAGTTGCAGGCGCGGTCAGGAAATCCAAGGAGATACGCGCCGCAATAGCTTGAGCGCGACTGGTTCATGGTGAGCCGAAGCGCTTTAGATCGAAGGCCTTCACCTCAAAGCGAGGCGTGCGCGCCATGACCAATGCTGCCACCAGGTCCGCCGTTACGGCCGACAGCGTGAGGCCGAGGTGTTGGTGTCCGACGGCGTAGTACAACTCGTGCGGGCCGGGGGCGCGTCCGATCCCAGGTAGGTAGTCGGGTAGTGTTGGACGCGGGCCCATCCAACTGGGGCCGTCCGGGGGGCAGTCGTAGCCCATTTGCCGCACTTTGGCACGGAGGCGGCGTGGCTTGTCAGGGTCGGCGGGTGTGCCGAGTCCAGCAAACTCAAGAAATGTTGAGGCGCGCAGGCGGGATGCCATTGGCGTTACAACAACGCTGTGGTCGGCGTAGAGGATGGGGGCGTCGATTAGAGGTGCGTGATTAGGGAGTTCAATGTGGTAGCCACGCTCGGCTTCCAGCGGGGCGTTGATTCCGAACGGCGCCAACAGTGGTGATGACCATGCGCCTGCGCAGATGATTGTGGTGCGGGGTGTGAAGGTGCCGTTGTCCGTAATAATCTCGACGCCGTCGCCGCGGGGGCGGATGTGTCGAACCTCCGCCCGCACGAATGAACCACCGGCCTGCGCAGACGCCGAGGCAAACGCGCGAGCCACATGCGCTGGGTCCAGAACGTGAGCGCTGGCTGGGTACCAAACCCCGGCTGCCCACATTTCGCCATCGGGTGATGCACCGGCGACCTCCGTTGCGCTGCCTGCCGCAGTACCCGCAGCCGCCCCAGTACCCCCAGCCGCTGCAGCCGGCGCAGCACCCGCAGCACTGCCCGGAGCCCCTGCATTAGTGTTGGCCTCTTCAACGGACCTTGCTCCATCCGAGCGTTGCATCGGGTTGGCCGTGGGTCGCCCGGGATTAGCCGTGGGTGCCGCAGCGCGTGGCGTCGGCGTTGCCTCAGCTGCTTCAGCTAGGGCCGCGGCGGCGCGGAGCAACTCGATGGGGGCGTCGCCTGTGGGGACGCCGATGCTCGAGGCGCGAGCGCGCTCGGCAGCGGCATTGGCGGTTGCGTTGGGGCCGAGCCAGAGTGCGTAGTGACCATTGCGACGAATCAGGTCGCCGCGTCCGACTTCTAGGAGCTGGGATTCCAACACGTCCGCTGCGTTGCTGACGAGGGGGGCGAGGTGGCGGGTGTTTTCTTCCAGCCGGAAGGCTGCCAGCGCGAATCGCATCATCCAGGGCGACATCGGCAGCACGCGCCGTAGCGGGATGTCGAGGACGCCACCGAATGCGGCTAACTGACGCCAGAAATTGAACAGCAGTGGAGGGGAGGGAAGCGGCTGCAGTTGCTCAGTGGCGATGTGCCCCACGTTGCCAAAGGACGCCCCCGCCGTCGCGGGGTCCCCGCGGTCAATCAGCAGCACCCGTCGCCCGGCTTTCGTCAGCGCCCAGCTAACAGCGCACCCAATGACGCCCGCCCCAACGACAGCGACATCAACGCCCGCCCCAGCCGCACCACCGGCACCCTCAGTCACCCACCACCCCCATAGCCGCCAAACCAAAACCCAACGTCATTGCCCCCGCGATCGACCATGCCGGCGTCAACGTCACGGTCATCGCGATCGACCCGTGCCGGCGTCAACGTCACGGTCATCGCGATCGACCCGTGCCGGCGTCAACGTCACGGTCATCGCGATCGACCCGTGCCGGCGTCAA
>Ga0268266_10000714_pt1 | contig 44837 bp, 44 predicted proteins | sample KBSS13metaG_FD_190356 | JGI IMG/M metagenome (GOLD analysis project Ga0268266, IMG submission 190356) | Switchgrass rhizosphere microbial communities from Kellogg Biological Station, Michigan, USA - KBS S1-3 metaG (SPAdes) (version 2) | ecosystem: Host-associated > Plants > Roots > Rhizosphere...
AAGAAAATTAAAAATCACCTATTTTTAACTACTCAAACAGCTCTTTCTCTCGCACTCAACTACACACCTACTCAGGGTGGTCAATTTGCAGCGCTATGCTATGGTCAATTAGAGCGCCATCTCCAATCGATGCTATCGAATGAGTTTAATATCTTTAACGGTTCCTTGGCCCCGTATCCGGAATAACGTAGATTTTTCTAATTGCCAACCTCCTTGCCCATAAGTATCTTTTACTGCCTTCTGTATATCAATTCTTGCCTTTAACATACTTCCATCATTCACCGCATCATAGGGTAATCCCATTTCTCCCTTGTCGGGTCCATAAACCTCCGCTTCTCCCATACTGTTATCGAATCTAACCCATACAGTTTTAGTACCTGCTCCGTTTCGACTCCTTACTACTACTCGAAGATAAAAATGGAACAATGCTATATGCTTAAACCTCAGTTCCAGGATCTTAGCCTTATGAGCGCTGGTTAACAATGGCCAGTCCAACTCATCCTTTTGGTAATTACCTTGTATAGTTATCGCTTCGCCTACATGGCCATCCGTTGTCACCTGCACAATTGGTGCTCCTGTACTTATATAGTCTTGCAGCCTATTCCCTATTGTACGGGTATCAATCTTTTCCAGCACTGTACCTATCGCGTTCAAAAAGTAGGTCAATCCTATTATAATAGATACGGATATCAAAACTATCCGCCAGATCATAGGGTGACCAGTTATCCAGGTAAGGCTTAAAGGCTCCGCCAAACCCCAGATGACAATATAGACGCTGAATGCTGCCTGAAGAAACCGTCCTAAGCGAGAGGCAAGAAACCGTTCAATCATAGGTTTACCGTTTTGGTTGGCGCGAAAATACTATCTTTTTTAAAAAGTCGGGCCAAAAAGCCCGACTTTTTAAAAATAAATTGATTGTAATATGACTTATATGTATATTTATCTGGGGAAAATGCCCGACTTTTGAATATGGATGAAAAAAATAGACACAGGGATATTGATGCACTAATAAACGGGGTTTTTAGCGCAAATTCTAAATCTGCTTATTACCCTTTTAATGAATTATTTGAACAGCGGCTTAATTATTTAGATATTACGAAGCATCAGGCATTGAAGATTTTAGGCATAGATCATAAAACGCTCGCTTCTATTTTAGCAGGGGATTCAAAGAAGGTTGATTTTGTTACAATACTCAAACTTTCCGATTTTTTGGAAATTTCTCCTAATGAAATTATAAATAAGTATTTCCAACTTGTTAGTAATACCCACAATGAAACTTTGACATTGGCTAAAAAAAGAAGTTTTATCGTCAATAACTTTAACTTACCCAGCTTAAAAAAAATTGGATTCATTGATAGTATAAATGATTTTGATCATATCGAAAATCGGATAGTTTCTTTTTTTGGTTATGAGAATGTATTTGAATATAGCAAGCATAAAATAACTGCTGCTTTCAGTAGTGCGCAAAGAGCAACTAATAAAGAAAATTTGACATTTTGGTATGCCACTGCTTGCGAAAGCCTAGAAAAGACACCTAACCCCAATGAGTACGACCGACAAGCTTTAATCGATTATTTTCCTCAAATACGGTGGCACTCAATGAATGTAGAAAATGGATTGCTTTTGGTAGCACAGGCTCTCTTTCAAATTGGCGTCACTTTAATTTTCATACCCAAATTCACAACAGACCTACATGTAAGGGGAGCAACTTTATCTTACAAGGATAGACCATGTATTGTTTTGACGAAGTATACTAATATCTATGCAACGTTGTGGTTTACGTTAATACATGAACTTTTTCATGTATTATATGATTGGGATGAAATTCGTAATGAGCACTATCATATTTCTGGCGAAACAACGTCAATAAAAATAAATGAAGCAGAGGCCAATAATTTCGCTCGTCAATATCTCTTTTCAGATGAAAAAATGGACGTTGTAAAGCCTCATATTGATGAACCTCGATTTGTCAAATATTTTGCCGAACAAAACCATGTTCATCCAAGTTTAATTTATGCTTTTTATAGTTACGATTTAGTTGGCGGAAATTCTTATGCAAAGTATAATAAGTATATGCCGGAATTTGAAAATCTACTAGAACGATTCTACGCAAAAGATTTTTTAAAATTTTCACCAATAAAGAAAATTTCAAAAGAAAGAAATTTGGAAATATATAATACAATATAAAATGGCAAAGCAAGTTAAGCCCAATAGCAGTAAAGCTATTGATAAAGAAAGTAAAAAAATACTTGAACAACAAGAAAGACAAGGATTGGTATTTGGAGCTGACGCCCTTTTGCCAAAAAAATCTATAGATAAAGAGATAGAAAAACATCAACTTCGTAGTGGTCGAGAATTTTCTATAAAAGAAGTAAAGGATTTAATTACTGAACTAGCACAACCGTATTCTCCGATGTTCCCAAACCAAAAACCTTTTTTTAAATTAATGTATAAACTTTGCGGATGGGATCATTTGAATCCGAATGACTTCATTAAACCCCCTTGTGTTGCTTTATGGATAAAACAATTTATCTACGCGAGATTTTCTACAGAGATCTTGCCAAAATTGCAGGAAAAAGAAAACCCATTTATCAGCGGATATGTAAGAAAATATAAACTTTTTCAGTTCCTCAGCGATGATGGCCAGCGGCAATTAGAGGGCTTTATAGAAGATGCAATAAAAGTGATGGAAATTTGCAAAAGCTGGTATGAATTTGAAATAAAATACGGAAAACTTTATAAACTATCGATTCAGCAAAAGATGTACGAAAGCTAGAAAAATTTATTGACTAACCGTGATTTTCATTTTACTAAATATTATTACAAATTGTGTGTAAATAGCAGTCAAGTCAAAACCGGCTGGAATCTAACCTAAAACTTTAAAAGTACTTCCAGGAAAAAAGGACTCCACTTCTTTTATAGAAAATTTCTTTAAGTAACTAATATCGCTGGAATTGGAATATGATTGCCCGTTTGTTAGCAGGCAGTTACCTTTTAGTTCATTATACTTTGTAAACTTGACTTCAATTGCAGGAGAAGACCTTAGGTTGAATAAGATAACTATCATTCCAAATTTATAAACTTCGCTTTTAGGTAAAACTGATTTAGGCCCTTCCTTGTATTTCGCGTCCATAATAAAGATCAAATCGTCTTGTGTAGGATTATCTGTAGATCCGGGAAGCTGAAAAGAAATATCAGGGTGGTTTTCTTCTGATCCAAATTCACAACTTACTTTAGTTCCAGCACAAATCTGAAACTCCAATTTTCCATTTTTTAAGGCATTAAATCTTGGTTTACCTTTCTTTTCGGTAGCTGCCTGAGGAAATTTGTACTTAAATTTCCCAGTACCTTCCACAAACTCGATATCGTATTTTGACATTAAGTCAACTATAATACTAATGTAACAATAGAATTCATAAATATAATTGTCTGAAGCAACTCCTTCATCTTTATCATTTATTACTGGTGCTAGAATTTCGTTAGAATTACACCAAACAGAGCCCTCTTTAAGAAGTGAAGTATATTTGCTTAAATAGCTTATAAATTCTTTCATACGTTCAAATCAATTGGCCAAGTGGTTTTGTTAAATAATTTTTGAAACCTTATTTCTAAAGCAGAATTTTCACTAGCAGCTTTATTTACGGCAGATTTAAAATCTGATTTTTTTTGTAATTCAAATAGTTTCGTAAATATTTTAGCCTGTTGACCAAGTAAAGCCTCTTTTCCTGTAATCGGATTTATAAATCCTACTTCTTCGGAGTTAACAATATTCCCTAAGTTCTCTCGGATTAAGGTATCTGTTTCTACTAATAATCTTCCCCTGCTTAGAATTCTCACTTCAATATACTGATATAGAAATCTCAGACCTTGAGTTAAAGGAACTTCCTTAAAATCGATGGTGGAGAACTCATTCATGGCCTGTAGCATGAACTCGAGCTTGTTTTGTCTCGGAATAGAATTTATAAGTTTTCCAAATGCGGTTCTTGCTGTATATATCCAACCTTTCACGATTGTCTCAAAATCTTTTTCATCCAATTCTCTAAATTGTTGTTGAAAGTGAACGATTGGGTTATTAAATCGGTCAACTGCTTTTATGCTATATTCAAGGTCACTTAACAAATTAGTTTCTTTCAATGTTTTGCGTATTCTCATTTCAAAATAGTGATGGTATGAGTCGCGCGGTGGAGGGCGGCCCTCTAATTTATTCTTTTCAATTTTCTCTTTACTAGGTTTTACGGTCACTATATTTTTGACTTTAGTAATTAGGCCCTCACCTTCAAACTTTAAATCCTTATTTTGTGGACTACATGTTAATAATGGAATACCCTCATCAATTCCTATGCTCTCCATTGTACTTGAAATAAAAAATTCACCATGAAGACTTTCACTCGACGTGTTTTTCCCTTTGAGAGGAACTATGGTAACATATTTTGTATTTATTGCAATCGGCATTAGGAGAGATGATAAATCAAGGTAGTTAAGAGTATAGGTTTAGTTTCGAGATACATAGTTTCTATCCTTCTATTTATGAATGTTGCAATATATATTTATAATTTCACAAGAAAAACCGTTAAAACACCCATAGTATGTAACAAAAAGGTGATTTTATCTAAAAAACGTTTTGCTATTTTAACATAAAATCAATAAGACCAGCCAAAAATGGTTTCTTCAATTTCATCTAAAAGGAAGGACTTACATGAACGTATATGTCACCAACTACATAAAGTTTAGTCATCTTTTTCCATAGATTTCTTGAAGCCATACCACGACTCTGCGTCCATATCATCCATATACTCTTGTTCAATTAGACTTAGAAATTGCATAATTTCTGTTTCTCCGGAAAGGTTTAATTTCTCGTCGTTGTGTGTAGATCCTATTATTATTCCATCGATTTCATTATAAGTAAAAGAACCATAATCTTCTTTGTACTTTACCGTTGTGTAAAGGGAGTAAATGTCTTCGTAATCATATAAGTCAACTAAATCAAGCCAATGATACATTTTTGCTTCTTTACTATCTCCGATAAGATACCTTATGATATTCAACATATCATCTATTGAGCTTCTATCAATAGATGAGGAATCAAATCCATGAATTATTAGATTTCTCTTTTGATTTAATTTTTCAATTATTTTATAGTCATGTGAGTTTATATGACCCAGAGAATAAATTGTCTTAATGATTGAAAGCGTTGGTTTGTTGCTTGAATCACCCGTTTCACTATCTAGTTTCAATCTTATTGAAGCTTCAAGTGCCGACCAGCCTAATAGAAAAGCAGCCTCATTGTGGTTGTTAATTAGTAGTAGGGTTACTTCGTCAATTCTTGTACGTATTTTTTCAATTGGCAATCCGCTGGAATACTCATTCTGGATTGATTGCTCAATAGGATTTGTAAAAACCAATTCAAATCGCCATTTTTTATGTTTAGAAATAATTTTTGCAAGACTCTCATATTGTTTTAACTGAGTGGCATTTCCTTTTGTTGATTTCACTTCAATTACAACAGATTCTGCTTCGCTTTGAGCAAGAATATCTAGCTCAAACCCTTGTAGGAATTTTGGGAGTTTTGTTTGGCCGGGATTGATAGATACCGTAAACCCCTTGGTTTTATATTCTTTGGCTATTTCTTTGATGCGCCGCTCAATATTTTTACTATTTGTATTTTTTTCCATCAGTCTAATTCTTGTGTTGCCGTGAAAGGATTTATCTTAACGTGTATAAAGTCTTTACCATTTCCGAATGCCTGTAGTATGCAAGCAGATACATTTCTGATTCTGTAACTTCCATTAATATCCCTTTTTCTACTTCTTGTATCAGCTATTTGTTGATCATCGACATATAAAACTCCAATTAAGGCATCTTGTATTGGTTTTATTATATTATCAAGATCTGGCGTATCTCCCTCATAATAGTAAGTAATCTTTATTTCTAAGTCCTGAAGTAGAAGAGTAAAGCCTTCGGGAACGATTTGTTTTGCAGCAGTCGCTATCATTTCTTTATATGCCCTTTTCCTACTCTTATTTTTTGACTGCAACGATAAGGGAGGGCCTTCGAAAGTGAATTCAATTGGAAACATCCTTATTTATAGAGTTTAATAATATTAATAACGGTCCCATGCCATTGCGGACAATTATCAAATATACGAAACTTGCATTTTTAACGCATTTAATAATAGCCCTTTATTTACTACTGCGGAGTATAGTTATTATATTTTGATAGCTGATGTAGAGTAATCCCTCACTATTCAACATTCAATAATTATTAAATCCATCTGATTAGTTATGCTGATTGTGTGGTCACGTAAGTTGTTCATGGGAATTGAGCTTTATTAAAATTCCCACAAAAAAAAGGCAAAAATGGACACTATTTCCACCATAGCCGGTAAATCAGCCATACAATGGGTAGTAGCTGTCCCTCAATTGACGATACTAGAGAACCGGCAATTAGTTTGGGAAATAAGTGAGAAAGATGGAGGTCGTTTATTGATGTTAGTGATAAAAAATATACAGCTTTTAAGAGCAAAAGGTTTATAGTAAAAAAAGAGGCAGTTACACGAATGAAAATAAACAATATTAATAAGTGTTATGGATTCTCCTAAAACAAGGTGATACTAGTCTTATCTTCAGTCTTTTAAATGGTAAGGCAAAAAAACCGTGTTTTTCACGTTGTTTATACTATTTCTTTTTGTTATGGTCTGCGCCAAAAATTGAAATATTCGAGGACATGTGATTATAGTGGCCACTATTATTCTTTAATTACATAGCTTTATCAGACACTAAACCCCAACTCAAATCATGACTGATTATACCCATGACCCCCTTCGTGAACTTACAGAAATAAGAAATCAACTTTCTTATGCAAAAAGGCTTGGTTTTCTTTTTGGTGCGGGAACCTCTAAAGCTATGGGTATATCAGATATTACCGCATTAACTAAAAAGATTGAGAATAGTCTTTCTACCACTGATAAAGTCTTGTTCGGTTCAATAAAGGGAAGCCTTGAAATTGACCAACAACATATAGAGGCTATATTAAATCAGATAAGATTAATTCGACAAATAACCCACGATAAGAAAGATAAACTCTATGATACATTTAGTGGGGAAGATGCTAAAAAATTAGACAAAAATATTTGCGATAGCATTTATACCATTATTTCTACGGAAGAAGTAAGCTCAAACATGACTATTTCAAAAAAATTTATCAGTTGGCTAAATTGGATGTCCAGAGATTTCGTAAAGGAAATTTTTACGACAAACTATGATATGATTTTGGAAAAATCATTTGAAAGTTTATTGATCCCGTTCTATGATGGTTTTATAGGCTCATTTGAGCCATTTTTTGCCCATGAAACATTAGATAGCAAATCGAGATATGATAAGCCACCCGTGTCTTGGATAAGGATATGGAAATTACATGGATCTTTGGGTTGGTTCTGGAAACTTAATGAGGATAAGAAGACTTATAGGGTAATTAGGTTAAGCGCCGGTGCTAAAGATAAATATCCAGATTCGGAATTGGTGATTTATCCATCAAGAGACAAATATGAGTCTTCTCGAAAGCAGCCTTTTACAAGTTATTTTGATAGGTTAAAAGAATCTTTAATTTCTGGCGAAGGAATATTTATTATTAGTGGTTACTCATTTTCTGACGAACATGTCAACGAAGTAATATTTAACGGTCTAAACCAAAATAACCGACTTCATATCATAGCTTTCTTTTACGGTGACGAGCCATTGGATGCGATTGTTAAGCAAGCGAAGAATGTGCCTAATTTTACCCTCATTGGCCCCACTAAGGCTTCAATATCTGGAATCTATGGTAAGTGGGGGCTTGTTAAAGGAGGAGAATTAATAGACCCTTTTTGGGATAAAACTGGCGATAAATTGAAGTTGGGAGATTTTAAGGAATTGGTAAATTTTCTCATCCTTTCGTCCGGATTAAAGGAAAAAATAGAAACCCACGTCAAATGAATACAGATATAACATACTTAGGTCGGGTTATTAATGTTAATAGTGGCAGCGTTGAAGTAGAAATTTCTAAAGAAATACCTTCTGCTGCTCCTATTATTAATGGCCGGTTATATAAAATTGGGCAAATTGGAACATTTGTTAAATTCCCTGTTGGTAACTTGACATTATTTGGCCTGGTTTCTTCTGTAAGCAATACACCAGCCTCTATTGATAATATTGAGTATGAACCGAATTACGGTTCAAGATTCTTGCAAGTACAACTTATTGGTGAGAAGCTTGGCAATGATCCGTTCGAAAAAGGGATTGGCACCTTTCCAACAATCAACGATGAGGTGCATTTGGTAACGGAGGACGATTTAAGAAAAATATATGGGGTCCAATCAAAAGGATTTATAGAGGTTGGAAAGCATGCGTCATCCGAAAACTTGCCCGTTTTTTTAAGTTTGCATAATTTGGTATTGAGACATTCAGCTGTCCTTGGATCAACCGGTAGTGGCAAATCGAATGCAACCGCAAATATAATTAAAAGAATTCTTGAAGATAACTCGGGCTCTCGAATTGTATTGGTTGATACTCACGGTGAATATTCCTCTGCTTTCGACGGAAAGGCAAAAGTATTTAGAATTAATGATAAGAAAAACGCATTATGTGTTCCTTATTGGATGATGACCTTTGATGAATTATCTTTTTTCCTAGTAGGACGTGTTGAAGGACAAGAGAAACCGGAAGATAAACAACTACGCGAAAAGGTTTTAGAACTAAAAAAAGTGAATTGCGCGATACTAAAGGCTGGGGCGGTAAACGAAGACTACGTTACCGCTGACTCTCCTATACCATTTGATATAAAGAAAATGTGGTATGATTTTGACCGTGAAGTCAATGCTACATACAATCATAACAGCGAACATACAACTGTAAATGAATGTTTAGTGGAAGAAGGCGACCCTAAAATATTAAAGCCGGCTAAGTTTACTCCCCACTCTCCCAATAATACATCTCCTTACAAGTCAAAAAAGCAGACAATGTACCCTTATGTAGGGAAAATATACTCTCGAATAAAAGATACCAGATACAGTTTTATGTTTAGTCCACCAGATTATTCAGATGCTACGAGTGTTAATGATTTAGACCATTTGCTTAGAAACTGGATTGGGAATGATGATAGATTAACAATTCTTGATTTAAGCGGCGTTCCGTTTGAGCTTATCGATATTTCCGTAGGGCTAATCAGCAGGTTTTTATACGATTCGATGTATTGGGGAAGGTTTGATGAATACACAGGTCGAAATAGACCTTTATTAATGGTATACGAAGAAGCGCATTCTTACTTACCTAAATCGGAAAGAACATTAAACGTTTACGGATATGCAAGGAAATCGGTTGAGAAGATATTCAAAGAAGGAAGAAAATTTGGAATTGGTGCGATGGTTGTTACTCAACGACCGTCAGAGATATCAGAAACGATTTTGGCTCAAGTTGGAACGTTTGTAGCATTACGGTTAACAAATAGCGGAGATAAGAATACTGTGCAGTCCTCCGCTCCTAATAACATGAATAGTTTAATTGAATTACTGCCGTCCTTGAGAATCGGAGAAGCAATTATTGTGGGAGAAGCAATAAATATCCCATCAAGGGTTAGAATAAATTTGGTTGATCCAAGACCTTCAAGCAACGACCCAGATCTATCCAAAGCCTGGCACAAGAAATTTGTTTCTAATAAGGATGACTACAAATCAGTAGTGCTATCTATTAGAGAACAGAAATTAGTAACTAAACCTAAAAAATAAAATTATGGAAATGATCACGGTGGAGTCTTCCGCTATTGCAAAAATAGGGTATGATCCAGATACGGCTACCTTGATAATTGAATTTGTTAAAGGAAATTCTATTTATGAGTACTATGATGTTCCCCAATATGAATTCGATAATTTAATGGGAGCTGATTCATTAGGCAGTTATGCAAGTAAGAACATATATAAAGTATATAGACAACAAAAGATCAGTTAGAACAAGTTAAACTTTGAAGAACTTAATATTCATTTGTGCGGATAAAAAAAGTTGAGTGTCGAAATTGCCAATGAGATTATAGAAATAATAATTGGAATAAAGATAAAAATCCATTTGGTACGCAGCTCTACATTTTGAATGAAATCTTTTTTGTTCTCCGTTTTATAGTATCCTGACTTGCAAGTTATTCTACCTTTTGGAGTGCAAACAATTTTTGCGTTAAGATAATCTACCTCACTTTCATCAAAAAGAATATCTCCATTTTCTTTAAGCAAAATCAGCGCATCATAAATTTGATAAGGGGTGAATTGTTTGAATCTATTCCATATTGCGCCCGGAGTGGAATTGTGAATTTTGTTTAATCCCTGGTTTGAATACTCTATAAATTGAGCATTTGGATCAGTTGATAAATTATTTGACAGAATTTTTAATAGCCAGTGTGCACAGTTTCTCCTTTCCTTCCTGTATAAGTAACTCATAATAATACGATTTAAAGGCTTATTTTTTGAACTAAGCATAAGAGCAACTGAAAGATAATCATTTTGCTAGATGGGTTAAAAATCCTCACAAAAAAAAGGCAAAAAGCGGCGCTAAGGTAAAACCTGGAACGATTCGCGGCATAAAAGAGAGGGCTAAATCGCCGCCCTATTTATACGCGAATGAAAGATCAGGTTTTGTCCTGCGCCTTTCTTTTTTGCCCTTTTTTCTTTGTGAAAATTTTTGCCGAGAGGGGCACTAAAGGTCACATAAACCTGACTATATGCAGCCTTTCACCTTGAAATGTCACCGCCCCGGCGCTGCCGCGCCCCCTTCGGCGTTTTTCATCCTGTCGCGTGGCCGCCATACTGGCCGGCCAGCATATACGCAGAATCCGAATTGCTTTGTATTTACATGCGCTCCGCAGGACCTGACAGCCTATTATTGGTTAGTCTATACCCTTTGGCAAAGCCGCCGGTTTCAGCCCATTTTGAGGGGTACTTGCATTGAATTTGCCCATATCGCGCAGGTAAGACAGTTAATCGCTGAGAATACACCCCATTTAGAACATATTGATAAGGTCGTTGGCAATCTGCAAAAGCTCCAAGTGTTGGAGAACAAAATCAAAAAGCAACTGGGATTGATACAGGTAGCCCGCCGCAGCCTGCTAAAGACAGGCTAACAATGCCCCCAAATGGTAATCACTCATAACCATAAACCGGGGGCGCAGCCGGAAAAGGGGCGCATTATTTTTATGAAACACAATTTCGAAGAACGCAAGCAAAACCGCATCGAACATGCTCAGGCACAAGCTGCCAAAAATGACCAAAAAGCCAATCAGTTGTACAATTCGGCCAAGCAAATGGCCGATTGCATCCCCTTTGGCCAGCCGATCCTGGTCGGTCATCATTCGGAAAAACGGGACCGGAATTTCCGTAAGAATATCCACAACAAATTTGGGCAATCATTCGAGGCCCAGGACAAGGCAAAGCATTATGCAAGGAAGGCGGAAACCATAGAAAACAGCGAGGCCATTTTTTCCGATGATCCGCAGGCAATCGAAAAACTAAAGGAAAAACTGGCAAACCTGCAATCTTCGCAGGCATTCATGAAGGCCGCAAACAAGAGTATTCGAAAGAATGATAGGAAGGGGTTTCTAAAAATACCCCATGCCACAGAAAAAATGTGGGATCAGCTTACTACGCCTGATCCGATGGGTAGGACAGGATTTGCCGGGTATTCCCTACAGAATAATAACGCCGAAATGGCAAGGGTAAAGCAGCGCATTGCTTTGCTTGAAAAGCAGGCCGTCCGGCAAACCACCGAAACAACTATAAACGGGGTGCGGTTGGTAGAAAATGTAGAAGCCAACCGGGTACAGCTCTTTTTTAACGGTAAGCCTGCCGAAGAAGTCAGAAAACAGTTAAAAGCGAATGGCTTCCGCTGGTGCCCCTCAGAGAATGCGTGGCAAAGGCACCTGAATAATTGGGGCGTGCGGATCGCCCGGGAGGTGCTGGAAAAATTATAGACAAATACAGGGCAGGGATCTGAAAACGCGGGTCCTTGCCAATTTATTCACGCAATTAAGCCTTTTTTATGAACCTGGATACCATGATAGCCGAAGCCTACGGGCACTTTCTACATGCGTGTTCTTATGAAATGTACAAGAAGATCGTGTTCGCACATTTCGCTAAAGATGAACTGGATCTTCCGGAGGAAGAAATTCCTGATTTTATCAGAAGTACACAAGAAGATGATGAGGACGAAATAGACAGCCGGGAATTCGATCGTTTTTATACCTGGTACTACATTAACTATGTATTACATACGCCCGTCACGGTCACCTTATACGATCCTGAGTGGGTTAGAATTTCTGGCAATTGATTTTTTAGAATTGGTTGAAATTGTTATCTTTGATTTGTTAAAAAAATTGCTCTTTACATACGGTTGTGACCTGGATGGATACCTTAAAAGTCTATCTATTACAACTAACTGAAGTGAAATATTATATGGCCGCTTGGTGCGTTCTGTCTTCCCGACGAAACAAGATCAACACATGCCCCCGCGAAAGCGGGGGTTTTGCGTTTTGAGCCAGACGCGTCGAGCTGGCTCGAAAGCGGATGGCGAAATAAGCAAAAAGCCCGAAGGGCTGTGTTGATCTTGTTTCAGCCCCCCCTTTGAGGATCACCGAGCACGAAGTGCGAAGGTAATCCTGTCTTCCCGACCATCATTCAAAACCCGCCACCACGGCGGGTTTTATATTTTGGGAATCTTGTTCTCGAAATAATTGTTTTATATTTCAATGAATTACAGATTCGAATTCTGTCAAGCTCAACGTCAATTCATTAGCTAAACAGCCGTTTTATAAACCCTTTAGGTTGTACCTTCGGAACTAAAAAACTTTCAAATGTGTCGGCTAACCTTTCATTTGGTATATACCCCATTCCTATAAATGGAAGTTTTACGACAAATGACTTTTGATTTGAAATATCAAAGGCAAAAGCTTCTTCAGCTCCATCCGAGCCAAAAATGATGATATTTTGAATAAAGTCTTGCACCTTATAGGCCAGATTCAATTCGATAAGTTCAGTTGTTCCCCAGAGAACAAGATATTCATCACTTAGTCCTCCTTCTAGCCCGTTTGTTAAGAGCAAGAAATTTTTGTAATCTGCCGGTAAAGGCCAACCAAAATGCTTTTCCACTTTTGCAATTTCCTCGCTTGTCGCCGGACTTGTGATGTCAAAGTCCTTTCTCAAATCCTTTAAGGATAGGTTCATTTATTGCTTTTTTATCTCTTTAACTTTATTGTTCCAAAATACAACCAACTCTGCGTGTTGCTGCCTTGTTACAAATTGTATGTTCTTTTCGTCGGACGGACTTCCCCCTAATAAAATGGGACGCACCCTATGAAGGTGTAATCCCTTTTGGCGTCGCTCTTTGTTATAAGCCATGATGACAATTGTTATTGTGGAAGTTCCCGATTTTATATAAATCTGCCAAAAACTGGTTTGAAAACTAAGTCGTCCCTTCCAATATGACGTCTTATCAAAAGGCATGTATAATTCATATTAAGGGATTGTATAAATTGAGAGTGATCTAATGACACGAATATAAAAGTGCCGAAAACATTCGTTTTCAAACCGGTATATTGGCTAAACGCCTTAAATCATGGATGAATAAGTTCGAAAATTGTACAGGCAGGGCGACGAAACAAGATCAACACATGCCCCCGCGAAAGCGGGGGTTTTGCGTTTTGAGCCAGCAACCAGGAAATGAACCGCAGCCTGAAACTGATCGGGGAAATATGCGAAATCAAGAAACGGCTGACATTCCATCTTGCCCGGCATACTTTCGCCACCAACTATCACCCTGCTGAACGGGGTGCCTATAGAGACCATAAGCAAACTATGCCGCCGGTAAAGCTGCTTGCCATACGTGGGCGGCTTTGCCGTTGCCGGACGAAGCGTTTTTTAAATTTATACAGAGAAGTTATAATGTCAAAAACAAAAAATAAAATTTATTTTGAAAAATGAACAATGTTCATTTTCTTTGTACTGAAATTGATTCTATGAGTACTACAGAAAGAAAAGCAAGAGAGAAGGAAGAACTGAAGGCGCTTATTTTAAAAGCTGCCCGTAAGTTGTTTGTAGAAAAAGGCATCGGACAAACTACTATCAGAAATATCGCTGATTCCATAGACTACAGCATCGGTACAGTATATGTTTATTTCAGGGATAAGAATGAAATACTCCATGCGCTGCACACACAGGGCTTCATTGACCTCGGCGGCCAGTTGAAAGTATTATTTAACGTAAAAGACCCGATGGAGCGGCTAAAGGCAATGGGCAAAGTGTATATCAATTATGGCCTGGATAACCCGGAAATGTACGATCTGATGTTTACTCTTAAGGCACCTATGGAGTTCCTGGAAACAATCCAAAAAGATGAGTGGGATGAAGGGAAAGCAAGCTTTAATTTGCTGAGAACTACGGTAATACAGTGCATGGATGCCGGGCATTTTAAAGGGCATAGGCTGGATCCGATGTGTTTTCTGATATGGAGTTGTATACATGGTATGTGCAGTCTGGAAATAGGTTCCCGTACGAAAAACGCGAATATTAAAAACCCTGAAAACATTGTAACAGATGCGTACGATGAGTTTTTAATAATCATAAATAACCTGTAATTTTTTTGCGTTCATATTGAACATTGTTCATTAAATATATATGGTTCATTAAAATCAAAATCATGAAAAAATTTCTCACATTTCTTTTGCTGTTATTATGCGTTGGAAGCGCTTATGCACAACCACACCTGGAGCAGTATATCCGCACGGGTCTCAGCAGTAATGAAACACTCCGGCAGCAGCAATTTTTACTGGATAAAAGCCTGTGGGCTTTGAAGGAAGCCAAATCATTATTCCTCCCCCATGTTGAGCTTAATGGAACCTATACCCTTGCAGGTGGCGGACGCACCGTGGATATTCCTGTGGGAAATTTAATGAATCCCGTCTACAAAACGCTTAACCAACTAACAGGCACTAATAATTTTCCACAAGTACAAAACCAAAGTGTGCTGCTGAACCCAAATAATTTTTATGATGTAAAACTACATACCACTTATCCGATCATCAATGCAGAATTAGCTTACAATAAAAAAATAAAGAACCAGCAATATGATTTGCAAAAGATTGAAACAGATATCTACAAACGGGAGCTTGTAAAAGAAATCAAAGTTACTTACTATAATTATTTACAGGCAACGACAGCCATCGGGATTTATGAAAATGCCCTTGCACTCGTAAAGGAAAATGAAAGGATAAACACTTCTCTTTTTAATAATCAAAAAGTAAACCGCACGGCAGTGGTAAGGAGCAATAATGAAGTAACAAAAATTACTGCACAACTGAACACCGCCATGATAAACCGCGATAATGCCAGAGAGTTTTTTAATTTTTTAATCAATCAACCGCTGACCACTCCGATACTTATTGACTCAATAACTAATATTCCTGACCCACATGTTGCAGATGATACTGCTGTAAATAAAAGGGAAGAATTTTTAAAGTTAAATACAGCAGCCGCAATCAACAAGAACCTTATTGGTCTTGCAAACTCCTACAAAATACCAAAACTAAATTCATTTCTTGATTTAGGGTCGCAGGCTTTTGATTTTAAAGTAAATGACAAATCGCCTTATTATTTCTTCGGGATTTCACTTGGCTGGGATATTTTTTCAGGAGGCAAAAATAAATATAAAGTAAAACAGGTGGAGGCGGATGCTAAAGTGATTGCATCGCAGACAAGCAATACCGAACAGCAACTTAGATTACAGGTTAGCATGGCTGCCAATTCATTCAACATCGCACTTATAAATTACAATGCCGCCGTTTCACAAGTGGCCTCGTCTGAAAAATATTATAATGATGAATTGCGGCTGTACAAAGAAGGTATTGCACTGTACATAGAACTGCTGGATGCACAAAACCAACTCGTATCTGCCCAACTTCAGGCAAATATTTCACGCTACGACACATTCATAAAGCAGGCAGAAATAGAACGCGCCAATGCCAGTTTCATCATTCAATAAATAAAAAATCAAAAAATTATGAAAAAAATACAATTGCTCAGCCTTGCTGCAACAATATTGGTTTTATTCTCTTGCAAGGAGAAAGAGAAGGCAAAAAATTCATTGGGAGAAGGAGATGTTATCCCTGTAAAAATTTCTTCTTTATCTGTGTTAGGATTACCTAAGAAAATAAGCGCTACAGGTCTCGTAAGCACAGAAAATGAAGCTAAATATTCTTTCAAAATAGGCGGTGTAATTAGCCGTGTTTTTGTAGAAGAAGGTCAGTTTTTCCGAAAAGGTCAGTTGCTCGCCACAATCAATACAACAGAAATTGCTGCCGGACTAACGCAAGCCAGTTTAAATGTTGACAAGGCGCAGCGTGATTATGAACGGGCGGTTAATCTTTACAAAGACAGTGTTTATACATTAGAGCAGTTGCAAAATACCAAGACCGCCCTGGATATTGCACAAAAGGCAAAAGAGGCTGTTGCCTTTAATGAACATTATTCAAAAATATATGCGGCATCTGATGGTTTTGTAGGTCAAAAAATCGCCAGCGAAGGAGAAGTAATCGGACCCGGCATGCCCGTGCTTGCTATTAACGAAACACAGAAAAATAATAACTACTTACTTAAAGTTGGCGTAACTGATCGGGAATGGGCAAGCATTAATCTCGGACAAACGGCAACAGTAACACTGGATGGATATGCTGATAAAAAAATTGATGCTTATGTGTTTCGTAAGTCGCAGACGGCAGATCCTACACTTGGCTCCTTTCAGATAGAATTGAAATTGAAATTAAACGACATCACACCGGCTGTAGGAATGTTCGGCAAAGCGGAGATATCTACAAGCCAGGATGAAAATGTAAAGGTCATCCCATATGCTTCTTTGGTGGAAGCGGATGGTGATAGGGCATTCGTATTTGCACCAGATGGGGCGAATAAGGTTAGAAAAATCCCTGTAACTATTTCAAAGATTGACAATCAACAGGTTTATCTTAAAGAAGGACTTGATGGAGTGAAAGAGATCGTGATTTCTAATAGTGCCTACCTCAACGAAAAATCTGCAATAAAAATTATCAGGTAAAAATAACAGACATGAAGATCACAAATTTTGCCGTCAAAAACTATCAGTTCACCCTCATTATATTCCTGCTGTTTGCGGTGGTTGGTGTACTTACTTTGTTTACAATGCCCCGTTCGGAAGACCCAACTATACATCCACCGGAATATCTCATAACTGTCATATTCCCTGGCACAAGTCCTAAAGACATGGAGGAGCAAGTAGTAAAGCCCATTGAAAATAAAATTTACGGGCTGGAGAACATTAATAAAATGCTTACCACAATTGAAGACGGTGTGGCGGCAATCCAGGTGAAATTCAAATATGGCGTTAATATAGACAATAAGTACCAGGAGATTTCAACAGAAATAAACGCGTTAAAAAACAGTGAGCTTCCTAAGGATATTTATCTTATCAAAACAGAAAAGATTTCTTCCTCCGATGTAAAAATTTTACAGGTTGCATTGGTTTCGGATAATGCCTCCGATAAATTGTTGAGAGATGAAGCCGACATACTAAAAACACGCCTGGAGAAAATAACAGATCTTAAAGAAGTCAAATATTCCGGAATGCCGGAACAGGAAATCCGTGTTGATGTGCAATTGGACAAATTGTCGCAACTGAAAATTCCGCTCAACGTAGTTGCAGGCAGTTTACAAAGTGAAGCGGCAGACATTCCTGGTGGAAGCATCAACCTGGACAGCAAGGTTTTTAATGTGAAGACCAGCGGCAAGCTTAAGAACGTTGAGGATGTTGCTAATACCGTCATCTACAATGCCAACGGAAAAATTATTTATTTGAAAGATGTGGCTGAAGTAAGTTATAGAAACGAAATGGTCAACCACATTACACGTGTAAACGGGCATCATTGTGTACTGGTTACAGCAGCAATGAAAGATGGTGTTAATATAACGCAAGTGCAGAAGGAATTTCTTCCGGTATTGGATGAATTTTATAAAGTATTACCTGCTAACATCCAGCTCGTTAAAAATTTTGACCAGGCAACTATGGTCTCACAACGTTTGGGGCATCTCGGATTTGATTTTGGTTTAGCAATTCTTTTAGTAGCCATTACCTTATTGCCTTTAGGATTTAGAGCATCACTCATCGTTATGATCTCTATTCCGCTTTCGTTAGCATTAGGGCTTATAGCATTGAATTTATTTGGGTTTTCGTTGAACCAACTAAGTATTGTTGGTCTCGTTGTGGCATTGGGATTGTTAGTTGATGACAGTATTGTAGTTGTTGAAAATATAGAAAGATGGCTTAGAGAAGGACATTCACGAATGGATGCTGTGCTGAAAGGCACTAAACAAATAGGTGTAGCAGTTGTAGGATGTACAGCCACTTTGGTAATTGCGTTTTTGCCTCTTGCCTTCCTGCCGGATGCAGCCGGTGAATTTATGCGCAGTCTGCCTATGGCTGTTATCACCAGCGTGCTGGCATCAATGATCGTGGCTTTAACACTTGTTCCTTTCATGGGAAGCCGGATATTGAAAATGCATACACATGGAGAAGGTAATTTTTTCCTGAAGCAACTGCAAAAATTTCTCACCTACAGTTATCGCGGTATTATGCCACGAGCTTTAAAATATCCTAAAACAACCATTGGAATATCATTAATACTTAGTGCTCTCGCCTTTTTCTTATTTACAAAAACGGGATTCAAGCTCTTTCCAACCTCTGAAAAGCCAATGTTTCTTATCAATATCAAAATGCCGCTGCAGGCTGATATTCCTGAAAGTGATCGTGTAACCAAGCTCGTAGAAAATGAATTGAAGCAACACAAAGAGATTGTTTATTATACAAGCAATGTAGGAAAAGGAAATCCGCAGATTTATTATAATGTACATCAACAGGACGTAAAGCCCGACTTTGCCCAGATTTTTGTACAGATGGATGATGAGGCAAGTCCTGACTCTAAGGTAGAGTTAGTTAAACAGCTAAGAGAAAAGTTTAAAGGGTTTCCTTATGCGAAAATTGAAGTGAAAGATTTTGAACAGGGACCCCCGATAGAAGCCAACATAGTTGTAAGGGTTTTTGGTGAAGACCCGGACACGCTGCGTAAGCTTTCCTTTAAAGTGGAGGATATTTTACGCAACAACCCAGGTACTGTGTACATCAATAACGAATTAAACACTTACAAGTCTGACGTTAAAATAGAAATAAACAAAGAAAAAGCCCGCACATTGGGCGTGCTTACAAGCGATGTTGATAAGGTAATTCGAATGGCGGTAGCAGGATTAACTGTTGGTGATTATATAGATGACAGAGGCGATGCCCGCAATGTTGTCCTGACACTTCCCAAGGATAAATTTTCAAATTTGGATGCATTCAAAAATCTATACGTAAACAACATACAAGGTGTTCCTGTATTGGTTAATCAGATTGCAACCATTTCTTTTGAAACATCGCCGACGGCAATAAATCATTTTAATAAATCGCGTTTTGCAAAGGTTACCTCTCTAACAAAAGAAGGTGTATATGCAAACGATGTACTAAAGAATATTGTTCCCCAACTGGACAAACTTACAATGCCGCCTGGTTACTATTACAAGCTATCCGGTGAAGCGGAATCGGAAGGTGATACACTGGGAGGAAATTTTTTGTCAGTTATCCTGTTAAGTACATTCCTTTTTATTGGAGTTCTGTTACTACAATTTAAAACGTTTAAAGGTATTATCATTGTACTATCTATTATTCCATTAGGAATTCTCGGAGGTGTGGTAATGCTATTGATCACCGGCCATCCGATGTCAATGGTTTCTATTATTGGTTTCATTGGTTTGTCCGGAATACAAGTCAAGAATTCGCTGTTACTCGTTGATTTTACCAACCAGTTGCGGGCTGAAGGATATAGCTTAGACGATGCGATTAATAAAGCAGGAGAAACCCGTTTTTTACCTGTTGTGCTTACGTCCATAACGGCTATTTGCGGATTAATTCCTCTTGCCTGGAATCCCAATCCACTTATCGCTCCATTAGCGATTGTGTTGATTGGTGGATTAATCAGTTCAACCATTCTTTCAAGAATTGTAACGCCGGTAATGTATAAGCTTATACCACCTTCCATTGAAAGTATTTAATCATTCATAAAATCAAAACAAAATGAAACAATACATCTTAATAACCGGGGCATCATCCGGAATTGGTTACGAAATGGCCCAACAGCTTGCGGCTTTAAAATACAATCTGATACTCACTGCCCGCGGCGAAGATAAATTGGCAGCCATGCAGCAGGAATTATCTTCCAAGTATGGAATTGTCGTGCATTACATAGCTAAAGACCTAAGCAAGAAAGAGCAGGCGTTTCAGTTATATGATGATATCAAGAGAGCCAACTACCAGGTATCTCATTTGGTTAACAACGCAGGATTTGGCGACTATGGCAGCTTTTTGGAAACATCACTGGAAAAGGAGTTGAACATGATTGATCTCAACGTCAGCAGCCTGGTTATCCTTACCAAATTATTTGCTAAAGATATGGTAGCCAGAAAGTCGGGTAGAATCATGAACGTATCTTCAGCGATTGCCTATTTGCCTTTCCCTTACCAGTCGGTGTATTCAGCCACCAAGTCTTTTGTGTTAGCATTTTCGCAAACCCTCGCTGCCGAACTGGAAGGTAGCGGCGTAGTGGTTACCACGCTTGCTCCTGGGGTTACAGAAACAGCATTTATTTCACCGGAAATGCGGGAAACCAATCTGCTGAAATCCAATAAGCCCACCCCCGTAAAAACAGTGGCAACTGAAGGAGTGAAACTTTTGCTACACGGAAAAGGAAAGAAAATCGTAGGCTTTCAAAACCGGTTTAATTCCATTTTAGCAGGCATACTGCCTGACTCTGTGATGATGAAAGTAAAGATGAAGCTGGCAAGTGCCAGGTGATGTGTTTGAAAAGTCCGTTTTGAAACATATGAATGGCATAAAATAAATTAATAGCAGCAAAGAAATTTGTAAATTAAATCATCATGAACACTTCAATACCTCGTATTCCTCCTCCTATTTTGTTTCTTATAGGATCAATTGCGATGATACTACTCAGTTCATTTGTTCCAATCGGACGTTGGTTACATTTTCCTTGGAGATACATTGGAATTATAATAATTATTCTTGGATTTTATCTTTTTCTTGGAAGTGGCATGTTCTTTCGAAAATTAGGCACAAATCCTCGCCCAGGTACCCGGGCAACTCTAATTGTAACAGAAGGGCCATTCAAGTATACAAGAAACCCGATGTACTTGGGTCTTATCACTCTGCTTATTGGCACTTCAATACTTTTAGGAACATTTTCACCTCTCATTGTAATCCCAATCATCTTTTTGATACTTCACACGCAATTTGTACTTCGAGAAGAGAAATGGATGGCAGAATGGTTTGGCGAGACATACTTAGAATATAAAAAGAAAACACCAAGATGGTTATAGTAAAACGAAAAAAATATCAAGACGAGAACTAATAAAACAAGAGGACTTGCTTTATTAGTTTTAGTTTTACCTTTTCCATTAACAACATTTTAAAAATTGTAACAAAATGACAGATAACAAAAATTTTGACGTAATCATAGTTGGCGGAAGCTATGCAGGGCTTTCGGCAGCAATGGCTTTGGGACGAGCATTAAGAAACGTTTTAATCATTGACAGCGGTTTGCCTTGTAACCGACAAACACCTCATTCACATAACTTCATTACACAAGACGGAGAAAAACCAAACATTATTGCGGAAAAAGCAAAACAACAAGTGCTGAAATACGATACAGTAAAATTCTTAACTGACCTTGCGGTTAATGGAACAAAAACCGATAAAGGCTTTGAAATTTCAACTCAGTCTGGAAAATTAGTTTCAGCTAAGAAACTCGTTTTTGCAACAGGCTTAAAAGACATAATGCAAAATATTAAGGGATTTTCTGAATGTTGGGGAATTACAGTAATTCATTGTCCATATTGCCACGGATATGAAGTAAAGAATCAAAAAACAGGGATTTTAGCAAATGGAAACTCTGGATTTAATTTTGCTCAACTCATTCGTAACTGGACAAAGGATTTAACCATATTTACCAATGGAAAATCGGAATTTACACAAGAACAAACTGATAATATCAAAAGACACAATATTTCAATAGTTGAAAGGAAAATCACCTCATTTAAACACAAAAACGGAGTAGTTGAAGAAATAATTTTTGCAGACAATTCAACTTTTGAATTAAAAGCTATCTATTCAAGACCTGCTTTTGAACAACATTGTAGAATCCCCGAATTATTGGGCTGTGAATTGACAGAACAAGGACTTATCAAGGTAGATGCCTTTCAAAAAACAACAGTGGATAATATATTCGCTTGTGGGGACAATACCAATCCTTTGCGTGCTGTATCATATGCTATATCAACAGGGAGTATTGCAGGAGTAGTATTAAATAACGCAATGACAGAAGAAGAATTCTTAAGATGACAATAAAAGCTGATATAACATGCGGTTTGGCATTATGGCGGCTGACCCAACGCTCCATCAGCTTTAATTACTTATTAAGATATTGTTGGCCTTTGCCCAACAATCTAAATATGCCTTGTCATTTCGATGTATTATTTTTTCCTTCCAGAACGGGTTGCAAGTTACTGAATCTGGCAATTTATTCGTATCCTGTTGAAAGAAGCTGCAGCCACTTTGAAACAAGGTCGAGAATAAAATGAAGTAATAATCTATACTCACTAAATGTTCAATGATATTAAAGCTTGGGTATTCTCGATAAGCTGGACAGGGACTATATTACAAAATGGATTAAACAGCTAAATTACGTGCCTTTAATCTGATAAACAGATGACAGATACTCCCCGGCATATTAAAGAATTTCAATTGAAAATTTGGCTTTCTAAATCGCCAGGGGAAAGGCTGTAAATTCCAGTCATGGATGAAGTGAAAATTACGCCGGAGGAGTTGCTTTCGACGATACGCTGTGTTCAACAGATCATCAATAACCTATTTTCCCCGTATTTTTCTTTTGGCGCACGGTGAATACAAGGAGGAACTTGACTTTCAGGATGATCAACCGCCAACCTCCATAGGTGACCAAGGCCTAAGTTTATTGGCCGTGCATTAGGTTGCGCTTGATAGTGTAGATCAAAGAAATGTTCACTCAAGAATGATTCAAAACCTTCGTCTGCTCCATGATATAGTTTTTTGAGTTCATCACGTATCTCTGGAATAAGTACTTTCTTTTTTCCTTGTGAGTTTGGCAATATTTCACTCGGCTCGCCATAGTAGGTGCATAAAAAAGTATCGATTGGTATAGGAGAGTGATCTACATGAAAAGAATAAACATCGGTTGGGAAAAACGGATAGGTATCATCCCGATCATAGTAGTTGATCACGTTAAGAATTGGCGATGCGCCATGATCTCTCAATATCTCCAAGTCATTTAACAGCATTTCACGGGCAAGTTGCCCTTGTTCACTCAATTTAAGTTCACGAAGCTCCTCTTGCTCAATTGCCGTTATATTTCCGCGTAACTCTATCTTTTTAACAATCTCGGAAAAATCACCTATTAGTTTACGAGTCCAACAAATCGCATTCATTTCCCCACTAAATGACGTAGAAACAAGATCTTGAAAATTTGTGACACAATGAATTTGCTTCTCAGCAAAAGACAAATCTATCATAATTCGATACAATGATTTTGACTGAACGGTTTGACTTTGAATCCGGAGAAGTTAATACTCACATCGCCTCAATTAAATCGTCCATGGTAACTACATTTTGAAAAAAGCCAAGATAATGCACCCCATCTTTCAAACCAAACGTTGTTATGAGTATCGAAAATACGCTATTTCGTGGTTGGGTCTCTTCTTTGAACGTGAAAATTACTTTCTGAATTAGCAGTGAGAACAGAATTTTACAACCAGGGAGGGACTTGTTAATAATGAGATCGATTTTATTTATCAGGATAAGACTGGTAATATTTGGTTCGGTGCTAATGGAGGAGTAAGCCGTTATGATGGAAAATTCTTTCGAAATTACAGGAAAACCTTTTCCGGAGGTACAAGGGGTAAGACCTTCGTTTATGATGGAAAAGTATTTACCGTTTTAACCCATGACGGCAAACCTTTCACGAATGTTCGTACGATCTATGTTGGAACCAATTCCAGAGATGTCAAAGAAGCCGGTGTTAATTTATTTTAAGATGGCAAAAATCCAGTAATTTGCGCCTAGTATGCGACAAATCTTTTGCTTTTTAATTTTTCTCCTCTCTGATTTCGTCAGTTTTGGCCAGACATTTCTTACCGGCACGATTCGTAAAAAAGAGAACCAGGAGGTCTTAATTTCGGTAAACGTATTCAACAAGACGCAGCGTAAAAACAGGCTTTCTGACGAACAGGGCAATTACAAGATCGAGGCGCAGGCGGGCGATACCGTGCTCTTCTCCTATGTAGGCTACCGGAAGGACACAGTTCGCATTACTTCTACCATGCTCGCGGCACAATTTACCGTTCTAATGGATCTTAGGCCTGTTTCTCTTGAAGCGGTAACTGTAGGCAATCTGAGCAATTATCAGGTTGACAGCCTGGAGCGCAGAGAGATGTATGCCTGGATCTATGAACAGGAGCCTCAGCCGGTGATCGAACGCCAGCGTCAGGGTGACGGTGTAGGTGTAGAACTGAACGTTATACCCCATAGTTCCTCAGAGGTTCGACAACGCCTTCATCTGAAGAAAAGAATTATCAAGGAAGAGGAAAAACATTATGTGGATTTTCGTTTTTCTCCAGAATATGTATCTCATCTTACTCATCTTCAGGGGGATTCGCTCGCTCAATTTTTGTCTCGCTACAGGCCTTCCTATGATTTTTGCCGCAAAGCTGTAAATATAGACATGTTGGTGTATGTCAACGACAGCTTTAGGGAATTCCAGAAGCGAAAATAGGGCAGGGTCTGGACGATAGGTTCCCCAATTCATGGCATCTTCCTTTATGGCTGCACTATAGGATTCCAGTTTTGTCAAAACAAAGAAAATATGAAGATAGATCGTTTGGACCATCTGGTATTGACCGTTCGAGATATTGAGGCTACATGCGAATTTTATCAAACTATACTGAATATGGAGGTGCAGGTTTTTGGAGGCGGCCGGAAGGCTTTGCGATTTGGTCGTCAAAAAATTAACCTGCATCAAAAAGGGATGGAGATCGACCCCAAAGCGGAGCATCCGACACCAGGGTCGGGCGATCTGTGTTTCATTACTTTAGATCCGGTTGAATCGCTGATACCCGTCTTAACCCGGTATAATGTTCCCATTTTGGAAGGCGGTGTCGTTAGCCGTACAGGCGCGACGGGTCCGATTGCCTCTATTTATTTCCGCGATCCTGATAAAAATCTAATTGAGGTCAGCAACTATGTTTGAGGCATAGCTGCAAGGATAAACCGGCCCTTCTGACAGAGGCCAAGAAGCCCGTAAAACAATGAGTTTACGGGCTTCTTCATTTCTTAAAGCGAGGAAATTAAAATTTGTATCTGACAGAAATTTTAAAACTTCTTCCCAGTAATGGACGCGCCAAAAATATATATTGACCCGCTGCGGCACTTTGGATCTCACCCTGTCGTGGATTACCTTCTGTAAGCCCTAAAGAATTGGTAAGATTATCGATAACTCCAAATACTGAAATTTCATTAGTAACTTTTACCTGAGCATCTATATCAACTTTCGTATAGCCTGGAAGAACCTGGGAGTTCGCAACATCTGTATACCGTTTTCCTTCGTATTCTACTGCGGATTGCAAGCGAAGCCGATCGCCAAAAAGATTGAATCCCGGAACAACTCTAACAGAGGTGCGCGGTACTCTGATAAGCCGATTGCCATTGTAGTTATAAATTTGCGTTAGCGTACCTCCGGAAAGGCCATCTGCAACAAGTCCCTCATATTTTCCATACTGCAATGTTGCTGTTGCCGAAACATCAAACCATTTCACCGGATATATGCCGCCTTCGAGCTCCAGACCAAATGTTTCTGTATTTGCCATCGCGTTTACTTGAGTGAATCCATTTAAGGTACTGACTTCATTTGTAAAACCAACGTTATGATACTTTGTCCAGAATCCTGTGCCATAAAACGAGAATAACCTGCGCGCGTATTTGAATCCAAGCTCACCGAGTTCCATTGTTTGAGTAACAGGTACTGCATTAACATTGTTATAGTAAGTGCCAAATCCTGGAATACGTGCCGCCGAAGTATATCTCCCAAATAGGCCCATATTGCCTGAAAGTTGATAATCTGCTCCCAATGTCCAGGTAGTGTAGTCGAAATGATGGTTATAGCTTTTGTATATTCCGTTTCCGGTGGTTATTTGGGAAGTCGCATAGGTACCTAGGTTTACAGTTTTCGATTGTCCTACAACTCCATCCGTTTGAGCATATTCCCAACGCAATCCACCATCGATACGGAGGGCATTCGTTACCTGCCATTCATCGCTGACATACAGCGCATTGGTTGTCTGTTCACCACGAGCATCTGCCCACTCATAGCCATATTGGGATACTCCATTATCGGAAAATGTATGTACTATATTTCCACTGCCATCCAAGGCTACAATATTCAACAATCTTGAATTGTTTTGAACGTCCAGGTATACCTTGGAAGAATACCTGCTGAAGCTTTCATCGAAGTGTGCGTAATAATATCCTAAGTTAAAATCGTGTTTTGAAGAGCCCGTAACAAAAACATGCGAAAGATGAAGATCGTTCGTAACTTCTGTAACAGGCATTGTAATGCCTCTTAATCCACCTTGAATAACAAGACCGTTACCGTTTTGATTAGCAGAGTTGAATGATGCGCCTGAAGTTACATATTGAAACCCTAATTGCTGAGCACCCGGTGCCTGTGCCAAAAGACCTGACTGGGCTTTATAAAAGGAATCGGCCGTCAATAAATTCAGCGCATATACGCCATTGCGTTGAGTTTGCGTATTGTCGTAACGAAGTGAATTCTTTAAGATCCAGTTTTTGGAGAGCTCAGTCTGAAACTTAATGGTCAATTGACTTCTGTTTACAGCTGTTCCAACCGTATTATCATAATGGTAAAGACTGTTGTCGCCTTGAACCATGTTTAGTTTTTCCGTTTCGGCACCGGCAATTGCTCCATAGTTACCATTAAAGCCCGGCACAGCTACAATTTTTCCCTTGCTATTGTAGGTCATAGGAAGATCTGTGTAAAATACCACATCATCATTTAATTGCTTGAAGTCAATATTAAACGATGTTTTTTCCCAGCTCTTGCCAAGTGAAACTCTGATTTGCCCACCGCGATTACCGGTGTAGCCAGGGTTACGCACCCCTGAGCCTGTCCGGTAAAATCCTCCCGCAGCCATTTTCCAGCCATCAGCGATAGGAGTTCCTATCCAAAAATCTTCCCTGTTAAGGTTATAATCTCCCATAGTGATCTTGAAGATGCCCTCTGTTTTGTCACCTACGGGACGGGGAATATAATTTACTGCTCCTGCCGGTGCATTTGAATAAAAAACTGAAGAAGGACCGCCTCGAACAACTTCCACGGATTGGATGGTCTCATCAAAACGAAATGCCTGGTCTCCGTTTAGGTAGCCTAAGGCTGGGTCATGTTGTACAGGAATTCCGTCCTCTAACAACTGAATTGATCCGAAACCATCCACGGGAACACCTCTTGCTCTCACATTACCGCTCGCCTCACCTCCAGACGCTTCAACCCAGAAACCCGGGACTGATTTTAAGGTCTCGGTAACACTGGTAGGCGCCTGCAAGCTAAGCGCATTATATCCAATACTGGTAACTGAATAGCTTGTTTGAAGTTTAGTGCGATTGAGCGCGCCAGCACGCCCGGTGACAATAACTTCATTTAAACCATTTTCTACCGCTTTTAATTTGATCAACAAGGATATGTCGGCATCGGCTTTTATGTTATAGCCGGATAGTGTTTGAGTTTGAAAACCTATATGTGAAACAATAAATGAATAAGGACCACCTGCAGGCAAATTGCGATAAGTAAAAATTCCCAAAGAATCTGTTTGTGTGGCGGCAGTTTGACCGGTACTTTGGTTTTTTGCAAAGACAGAAGCGCTGGCAATCGGCTGTCCGCTTTCGTCATTTACTTGCCCCTTTATTTCAGTAATATTTTGTGCATTGGCAATCAATTGAATATGACAGCAGATGGCCATTAATAGAATAAACAGAAGTTGTTGGGGCCTGGTAACTGATCTGATCATCATAAACTTATTCTTCGTCATAAAGAGTTAATTTCTTTATTATACGCATGATTTGATCCATGCCCTTACTGGTAATATTAACTTAATAAGGGTTGTGCCACTAAATGAGGGAGAATTAATAAAAAAAGATATTTGTAATTATTTGCCTACAATGAAGGTATCACCTTGTTTATCTAAACTGAAGTTATTGAGCAGCGCAATGCTTTTGATGGTATGGTAAAGCGGATCTTTTTTATCAATTTTTCCAATAAACGACCGATTGCCTAGTTCTGCTTTATTATATATGATTTTTGTATTGTAAATAATCTGCAATTGATCAAATACTACATCAAGAGGGTAGTCATTGAATACGTAGCAATCATCTTTATCTTTTTCAAGAGGTAAAATACGAGCCGATAGTGAATCTTGAAAGATATTCTTTGGGGTTGCTATACGCGCTGTATCGATGATACGAGATGGCCCATTTACCTTTTTAGATACAAATATATCTCCGGGAGTAAGGTAATATTCATTTCTATTGCCCTGAGAAGAGGGATCGGAGATTTTTACCATTACCCTTCCTTCATGCAAAATTACTTTTGTAGCATTATTCCCTTCATAAGATCTAACCGTGAAACGAGTGCCTAATACAGTAATTAAAACAGCATTGCTATATACGGAAAAAGGCCTGGCGACATCTTTGGCTATGCTAAAAGTTGCTTCGCCAGTTAATAGAACATCTCTTTTTGCAGCGTTGAAGTTTTCGGGATAAGAAAGCGTACTGTTAGGCAACAGCTCTACTGTAGAACCATCGCTTAGCGTAAGCATCATTTTTTGAAGAGTATTATTGAAAATATTCTTTGTTATTGCAAGAGGTCCTGCAGTAGTTATACCTGTCTTTTGTTTTATTAAAATATAATGCCAGGATAGGCCTATCAGCAGTAAAACTGATGCCGCCACTGCCAGCCATCTGAAGTATGTATAACGCCCTTTTGAAGAAGAAGTATTTTTATTTACCCTATTCCATATTTGGCTGGATATATCGGGCGATAAAACATGAGCAGGCTGAAAGTTCTCCCACTCTTCCACTCCCATGTATTCTTTCAATGTAGCCGGGTTTTCAACGAGCCATGCATGCACAATAGCAGCCTCCTGAGCGTCGCATTTTCCTTCAAAAAATTTTATTATGATCTCCTCTGTAATCAAATTATATATAGTTTATGTTAATCGATTACCATGCAATATGTTTTTTTATTTGTTTCAGCGCCTTGTAAATATGCGCTTCTACCGTTTTGGAAGAAACAGACAGGGTTTCAGCAATTTCTCTGTATGACATACCTTGTTCGCGGCTCATCTCAAATACCTGCTTTCTTACTGGCGGCAGATCATTAACAGCTTTAGATATTCTCTTTTGTAATTCTGCACCGCTCATTTTTTCATTTGTACTGTCAACTCCTGTTTCAATATTTAACACATCAAGACGGGCAGTCACCGCATCTTTGTTATTATACTTTCGCAAAAAGTCAATAAGTATTGTAGTTGCTATCCTGAATAACTGTGTGGAAATAGTGTATTCTTCCTGCAAGGTTTGGCGGCATTGCCAAAGTTTAGTAAATGCCATCTGTACTACTTCTTCTGCTATATATTCTGATTTTGTTTTGTATAGGATGAAGAAGTAAAGTTTTTGATAGTATTGGTCAAATACTTTTCTGAAGTAAAATTCATCACCATTCTTTAATTCCTTAATGCCAAGCAACTTTATTAAATTTAATCAAGTTGATACAAATTATACGTTAGCGCGTGAGGTCAGTTAGCTACAAAGATGGGAAATATCAGCCAAAAGTTGAAACATCAGTAAACCTTAACATGATAATAATTTAAATTGTCCAAAATATCCGAATTTATGTGTCTTGAAAGATCATTTCTTCATTGGCAGAAATGAAGTTTAGCCCCTGTATAAAGTCTGCTTTGACATTTTTGCATAGATGATCTGCCCATTCTGGTTGCCACTCCTGTCTTATATAAGCAAACAAAGCTAAGGCATATCCCCATTCCATTTGTGTCAAATACCCGGACTGCGACCATCCATAATATTTTGCATCAGAGAAAGTCTGAAAAGCGGCGTTCGCGTTAAATATACCAAGCCCAAAGAAGATCGTCGTTAAGTCAGTGATCAGTTCATCATTTTCCTCAAGCCTGCTTTCTCCCAGAAGCTTTATATGGGCAATTTCATGCGCAAGTGTTGCAATCATGTTTTCCGGCTCATCAAGTTTTGTTCGAACTAATGAAATTTCAAATTTTCCATTTTCTCCCTTTCCCCAATATAGACCGCCCGGGCTCCCTTCCGTAATTTGCCTCAAACGGTCATCATAGAAATCAAGCTTGATTATTTCTAACGGTACTTCCATCTGATGTGCAACAATCTTAAGCGTTTCATAGGCACATCGTTCACTTCCATCATATTGTATAGGGAAATCAATTCTTTCCGGCGTCAAAACCTTTCTGTTTTGGGTATTCTCCTGACCAAAAAAGCTCAATAAGGTTTGGAATGACTGCTCCAGCCAAATTCTTTTGTGCTCATTTACCGGGCAGGCATTTTTGTCGTATACTCTCTCCGGAGATGTATCACTTTCTTGTGCTTCTTCAATCTTATAATTATTGGGGTCGAGATGGCGTCTGACAATTTCCTCTTTGATCACTTCCAGCGCAGCTTTGGTTAATCCTGTCAAACCCTGTGTCAAAAGGCTAATTACTTCCTGATCTGTCATCCTTCTGTAATAGTCACGTACAAACTCTTTGTCGATTCCTTCACTCATAGTTTGATGCTTAAAATCATATTAATGAATTTAATAAAATGAAGCAAATGAATGCCGTCTTTTATTTATAGTCTGCGGCGAGCTTCAGCGTAATATAGGCATTTACTAGAGTCGATCACGGTGCTCGCCTTTTTGGTATTGATCAATTCATCATATTATTTGTCCGACAATTATTCAGCCAGGGCGACGCCGGTTGTCCATTGTTGCACCCTGATCCCGATCTGTCCATCCAGCATCGCAAATTCTTTTGCCCCCCATGGTCTCAGCGTAACTTCCTTAAGATTAGGATGCAAGAGCTGTGGGAATTTTTCGGCGACTTTGGCATAGACCTCTTCGATATTGTTGGTCACGAGTCGGATTTCGGGATGTTCTTTACTTGCGTATTCTTCGTTCTCAAAGAGCATGATACTCAGACCGTCTTTGTCGACTACGCAGAAGGGGTTGTTGGTATGTAATTCGGCATGGCCCATGGTGAATTCAAGGCAGTCAATAAAGGTTTTGATCGCAATTTGGATGTCGGCGTAGAAGATGCTTGGAACAATTTTAGTGAAGTGCATATTGAATTGGTTGTTTTACTCATTTTTCTGCAAAGCTTTTTCCGTCAAATATTGCATTAACAGGGTTGCGCTCGTTAATGCGGGGCTGGCTAATTGGTCACTAAACAAAACGCTCGTTGGTGCTTCTCCAAAATAAAGGCCATCTGATACAAGAAATGTAATCCTGGTGTTGCCTCTTGTTGGGCTCGGTTTTCTGGGTTTATCCCACGGTCCGATCTTATTCACAATTTGTTGGCTCTTTGCGAATAGATCGTTTGTCAGGTCATTTGCTTTAGGGTCGGTTGTGCTTTCCCAAACCAATATTTTACCTGTCTGATTAATGTAACGGGCAGTCCCATTTCTAAAAGAAGCTAATACATCAAGCCCCCCATCTAGTCCTACCTCAACTATTACTGCCAAAAGCTCCTTCTTGTTTGGTTTGTGGCCTGTTGCACATTGGCTGTTGTATGCAAGGATCCTTATTCTTACATCTGTGCTTGTGTCGTCAATAATCTTCTGCAAATCTGATGCTGTGCTTGTTTCTGAAAACAAGATGTCGAATGGGTAGGAATAAGGTTGTTGAGTATTGGCTTTATACAGTTCAAGATTGTCACAAAAAAGCAAATTGTACATTAGGGTTGTCGCATTGTCTTTGTAAGGACCGCCTGGTAATTGTTTTGGATCAGTGTTTTTTTTAAAAAAGCTAAAGAGTCCCATAGATGAAAGAGTTATATATCAATAATTATAGATCAGGTAAAGTAATATTTTCATCCAGGGGAAAACAATTGGTATCTAAGAAGTAACAATACCGCCTTAAATCGATTGCTGCTTCCCCATTCAGATAATTTATGTATAATAGTTCTCTTCCTCCATTCGTCTTCTTTACTTCAGGATGATTAAGTTGTTCTATTAAATAAGATTTGGCCTTCCACCACTCTTTGCAAAGATCAATCGTCCAATGCGCATTCCCATCACATGAATAACTATCAAAAACTTCGACAGCAGCCGCATCTATGACACATAATAATTCAGTATAGTTTTCAGGTTGCTTGAAAATGTATTCGCAGCAATATGCGTCATACAAAACGTTCAAAGGGGCTTCAGCTTCTCCGGTCCCGCACGTATCACTTTCCCCTGTATAAAACGGCCCGGGGAAGTTGAAAGGGTGCTTTTTTTCCCAATGATCGTAGTCGAGGAAATCCCGATTTTTTTCCGGAAATTCTAAAAGGGACAATACTTCAAGCTTGATGATTTTATCAATGTCGTCTTTAAATAGAAAGGATTTAAAGTTTTTGCCAAAGACCATTTCGATGTGGAAATGCTTATCCTTTAAGGGATTGATATTGATGGGTTTAGTCTGATGCAAAACAGTAATTTTAATAATTAAATATAAGCCTAAATTTAGTGCCGGCTAATACTTCAGATTAATTCACATTCATCGCATGCCATTTGCTGCGGCCGGAAGAGATAAAAAAAGGAATACTGACAAGGGATGTGACAATTCCGGGGCCGCTGACCAAAACAAGCGCCACCCCTGCATGTTCCGGCTCTTTTTGGTGGGCAGCAATAACGATCCCGGTGCCGATGAGTGCAATCCCACTGCCCAATATTATCCATGCCGTATTTTTTTGACGTTTACTTCTTTTAAGGTAGTATTCTTTGGTTTGCACAGGCGGAAGCCTTTCTGTCTGGCCCAATACAGCAGCCGTCGCATGAAGGTTCAGCGCTATCCCGGCAGTTAAAGTAAAAGTACTGATAGGTTTGTACTGCGAAGAAAGGTCATAATGCTCAGTAAATCCAAACTTTGTAAAATGAAGGGAAGCATAGGGCGCTACTTTGGAAGTTCCCATTATACCAATACCGCCAGATAGATAGATGGCTCCATTTCTGCTAAAACCACCGAAGCCGTCCGAAACGTATTCCGATGGATACATTCCATATCCGGGGTCTACGCTGGCGAAAAGTCTCCATTTTTGCAATGGGTAATAATATTTCAGCATACCAAACACCGGTATGTATAATTTATGATGTTCCTCAAATTTTATTGGCCTCGTGCCCAAGCCGAGTGAGAGATTTTTTGCTATTTGAGCATTGCCAACGATCTCGGCGCCCAGCCCTGATGTTCTCGAGAAAACGCCTGATGCGCCTATTTGGATATTGGATTGAGGAAATACATCCTGGAAAATGAGTAAGAATGCGATGATCATTATCGAGTGTAGCTTCTTCATGTCAATGAAAGTAATTAATTTGATCAATAAATCATATTAGTGATTTTTTAAATTGGTTTCCTCCCATGTTTTAAAAAGCCGCCTTATTCGCCCTCTTATTATCTGCTATTCAATGCAACTTGTCGGAAAAGGGCTATTAAAGCTCAACGACCCTGTCGAATCATTTCTGCCGGAAGTCAAACAGCTAAAAGGGTATAGTGACTCGGCCAAAATTACCTTTTTGCAACTGGCGACGCATACTTCCGGTTTGACAAGAGAACCAGCATTGGAAAGTGCTGCTGAAGGACCGATCGCAGACTGGGAAAAAAAGGTTGTGGGCAGCGAACAAATCATTCATTATGCTAATGCAAGAGAATATCTTCATCCCGCTGCAGATGAACAATAGTTATTTTGTAGTTCCCCAGGAAAAGTTTGCAAGATTGGCCAAAAGTAGGTTTGGCAGATTTGGAAGCGTCGACCTTGCAACACCAAACAGAGAACATCTGGGCCGTGGCTATAAGGTTCCCAATGGAGGAGTATCTTCTACGCCCAGTGATCTTTCTAAATTCATCGGGCCTGAGCTGGGCTTCTCCCGGGTACTGGATGCAAATGGCCACAATATGGATTGGGATTGTATATTTATCATTACGATGATAAGGTAATGATCCATCATGACGGCTCTATAGCCGGCTATACGGCTGAAATGTTCTTTGAAAAGAACAGTAAATATGGGGTCGCTATAGTGTGCAATTATAACGCTATGAACGAAATTGTAGCTCAGCGCGCTCAGCAATTATTGGAGCAGTTGATTCAGGCAAATGGCCGATGAGCACAAACAAACCAGCGAGCGGCGGCCTTTTGTATTTCGCTGTAGTCTGGGTCTTTATCAGCAGCCCAGGCGATAATCCCATCCGGGCGTATCAGTATGGCGTTTACAGCTAACCGGTCTTTTACGCTGCCTGAAATATACTTGATCCGGTCGCCATACTCACTCGCCAATGTTTTAAGTGAAGCGCTCCTGGCAAGATCAAGTAGCATCCCTTGTCCATCGTGCATTAACTCGCCAATTCTTGCTCCGTCTTCGAACTCAAAGTTGGGAACGCTGTGGCCAACCAGCGGGTGGTTGCCACCCAGATCGTAATGTGAGAAAACGCCCCATACCCTTCCTGCAATATAGGTGGCGCCATCGCGGGTATCTATAAGGTCCCGGACAATTGCATGCAACGCGCGTGCATGCGGGTCAGGTCTCATGATCGCAACCTGGGCGCGTGACCAATCCAGCACCTGTGCACCGATTGGGTGTCGTTCGGCCTGATAACTGTCCAACAAGCCTTCCGGGGCTTTCTTTTGGATGGTGGCGGCGAGTTTCCAGCCCAGGTTCATGGCATCGCCCAGTCCAAGGTTGAGTCCCTGGCCTCCCAACGGGGAATGAATGTGAGCGGCATCGCCGGCTAAAAGTACCCGTCCGTTGCGGTAGGTGGTGGCCTGCCGTGCACGGTCAGTCCACGTGGTTGCGAAATGCAGGGCGTTGATAGTCACGTCGGTGTTCGAGATGCGGCGTAACACCTCCTGTACGTGTTCAAGGGTGACTGGCTTTTCTGAGCTGTGAAATGCCCCGCCATCAAAATCCTGGATCGCCAGATAACCTGGTTGCGACTGCAGGTACATGCCTGTTGGTGTCAGGTTGCGACCCGGGTTGAGCTTCTCCGGGTTGGCGATGTCCACTTTAACTGAGTAACCGGTGAATGCCGGCTCCGTACCGGCGAATTCAAAGCCGCCTGCCTTGCGAACAACGCTTCGGGCGCCATCACAACCCACGAGCCATTTGCTTCGAAAAGATTGGTCGCCAGACTGAACAGTTACCCCATCCCGGGTTTGATGAAAGCCAGTGACGGAAAGCCCCCGCTTGATCTCTACGCCCAGGACTTCTGCGCGGCGGGCCAGCACTGTTTCGAGCTCCTCCATTTCAGCAATTAACTGGGTGTCGGTCGAGCCCGGCAGGCGATAATTCCACTGTGAGGTATCAATATTGCCGTCATGGAATGGAATGCCGGCGAAGTGTCCTGCCTGACGGCGTGGCCCTTGTACGGCATTAGAGTGGGGGTTTTTAAGGCGTTTGGGAACCTCAAGCTCATTTAGCAACCCACGACGGTAAAGCGCTTCAATAGTAGGCGCCGAGAGTCCCCGTATCCCGAAAGGAAGCTGTTTCAGTGGGGAGTGCAGCTCCTCCGTCTTTTCCAGTATCAGGACCGAACATTTGGCCAGGGCCAGCTCACAGGCGAGGAATAGACCGACAGGCCCTGCGCCGGAAATGATTACATCGTGAATAGGATGATCTTTTGCTGATCTCTTGCTTTCAAGGGTAGCTTTCATATAGAATGATTGAAACACAAAATTCTGGAAAGCTCCCTTGTTAGGCTTGTACAAACGCGACAAAATCGTCGCTTACAGCCTGTTTCCCTCTCTTTGCTTTTCGCGCGAATGCCGCTGGCGTAGTGCCGGTGTAGCGCTTGAATTCCCTGCTTAGGTGAGATTGATCCGTATAGCCCAGCTCATGAGCTAAGCCGGCAATGTTGGTATTGGGATTCAGCCATAATTGATTTCGCACCTGCTCGAAGCGCATCAGACGGGATACGTCCTTAACAGTATGGCCGGAGGATTGCGAAAACTTCCTTTCCAATGTACGAACCGTGGCATTAGCCGCCGCCGCTACCTGGCTCACCGGAATGGTGCCGTTGGCGTTCCGCAAAGCAACGCCCGCTTTGAATAGCATACTGTCAATAGCGATCCGGGACCGTATATGCAGGAAATACTCTTTTACCTGTGCCAACGCTTCATCCAACCTGTTAGCATGAATTGAATTATTCAACGGGGATTGTAGCTGGGCGATAGGATGCTCAAAAATGCGCACGCCGTCTTTGCCGGACGGCAGTCCAAGGAGATCGAACACGGTCCAGGGAAAGCACCGGATACCAATGACCTCCAAAAGGTTTTTCGCGTTTAAAAGGACAGGCTGGTTGAGCAGCCCCATCATAAACGGTGATGGTAGTGGCTGCAAGCCTCCATTGTAAGAAATGCTACAGCCGCCGCCGAAATGAAAAATTATTTCAGCGTAGCCATCAGGTAGTACCTCAAAGCTCGACTGTAGTTCGCCGAAGTCCATTCTGGTGTACCAAAAGCACTTTATGGTATCCCGTAGGTCCTCGGGAGGTTCAAATTCCTGGTGGTGCATTTTGCAAGATAGCCATTTCAGAGAAATGTACAAGTATTGCCGTTAAATGTTCAAATTAATGGCGGAAGGCAGAAAGAACTTTGGGGTATAAAAATTTATATTTATGAGCACTACGGATCAACAATCAAAGATCCTCCTTGTTACTGGTGGTAGCCGGGGTATTGGAAAAAGCATTGCATTGCATGCGGCCAAGCGTAACATTGGTGTAATCCTCACCTACAATAGCAAGCCCGAACAGGGGCAGGCTGTAGCGGATATTATCAACAATAATGGGGGGAAAGCTGTTGCTTTGCAAATGGATGCTTCTAAAGCCAGCTCGGTCAGCGATCTTGTCACCCAGGTCTCGCAGGTGCTTAAGAAAGAATGGGACCGGGAGAATTTTGACTATCTTGTAAATAATGCAGGGATAGCCCAGCGAACGCTCATCAAAGACACAACCGGGGAGATCTTCGACCAGCTGGTGAATGTAAACTTAAAAGGCGTGTTTTTTCTTACGCAAAAACTGATCCCTTTGATGGTTGATGGCGGTCAGGTAATCAATATCTCATCCGGGCTTGCCCGCTTCGCTTTTCCCAGTGTTGCAGTGTATGGTGCGCTCAAAGCTGCGTTAGAAGCATTGACCAGGTATTTTGCCAAAGAATATGCTGAAAGGAAAATTCGTTTCAACAGTGTGGCTCCCGGGGCCATCGATACTGAGTTTGGCGGAGGAAAAGGCGATGCAAACCACCGTCAGCAAATTGCCAATATGACTGCTCTTGGTCGCCTCGGAGAAGCTGACGATGTAGGTGCTTTTGTCGCGTCGTTCCTTTCGGAGGACAGCCGATTTGTAAATGCCCAGCGAATCGAAGTAAGTGGTGGTATTTTTATCTGAAAATTCAATTTACTCCAATGGAATATATCGATATCAAATCTATTTCTGAACTGCACGATTTTTTTCGTTACGGCAAACCGCAGCACCCGTTGATAACCGTCGTGGATTTGTCCAAAGTTGACCGGCGGCACAGAAAACCAGGGGATGCATACCGGTTGGATTTATACTCCATTGCCTGCAAAAAAATAGAGGGCTCCTTTAAATATGGGCGCACTTCCTATGATTTTTCTGAAGGTTCATTGATGTTCACCGCCCCGAACCAGGTTTTATCACCTGGAATTGAGAACAAGGTGGAAGGCTGGGCAATCTATATCCACCCTGATTTTCTGCACGCAAGCGGCAGAGGACAAAAGCTGACCGCCTATTCGTTCTTTGGTTATGACACCAACGAATGTTTGCATATTTCAGACGCTGAAAAAAATGTTTTGGAAGATTGTCTCCAAAATATCAGGAGGGAGATCTCGATGAATTTGGATGCCCACTCACACAATCTTATCCTGACCAATCTTGAATTGATGTTGTCCTATTGCTCAAGGTTTTACGACCGTCAGTTTCTTACGAGAGTAAAAGCAGGTAATGACATTATAGAGAAGTTCGACAGGATCTTAAGCGATTACTTCGCCCGGGATACGTTGATCGAGTCCGGTATCCCGGATGTAAAATACTTCGCTTCGCGCCTTAATCTTTCTGCCAATTATCTTTCAGATCTGTTAAGAAAATACACCGGCAAGTCAACGCAGGAAAATATTCATTTGAAGTTAATTGACAAAGCGAAGTCTTTGTTGTGGAGCACTGAAAACTCCATCGCTGAAATAGCGTATGATTTGGGGTTTGAACATCCGTCACACTTCACAAAATTGTTCAAAAATAAAACGGGTTACTCGCCGAAGGAGTATAGAAAATTGAATTGAAAGGGATACCTACGGGCGCAGCTTGTTTACATATAAATAGTGTAATAGCTCTTTAGGCCGGTCGCTCTGGATAATATCTGCCTGGTGCCGTGACAGACCCTGGGATCATTCCAATTCTCAACCTGAAAGTTCAAGTCCGCTACTCCTGCAGCCTCCTGGCTATTAAAAAAAGGAACCGGTGGAAATCCCTTTTTTTAGGTATAATTGGGCCATGAAAACGATGACGATCGTCCTGCTATTCATTACACAATTTTGTATGGCGGCCCCGATGCCGGCTCAGCCGCTGAAAAAGCAATTGATCAATGTACTCATCGTAGACGGGTTCAGCAACCATGACTGGAAACAGACCAGTTTGATGGTCAAAAATATTCTGGAAGGGACAGGCCGCTTTCGCGTCACCGTTTCAACCGCGCCGGGCACGGTCAGTGATCCGGCCTGGGCTACATGGGATCCGGAATTCGAAAGGTATGCTGTCGTCATTCAAAATACCAACAATATAAGGGATTCGGCACTGCATTGGCCGGCAAGGGTGCAGCAACGTCTTGAAAGATATGTCAGCTCCGGAGGAGGATTATATATCCTTCATTCTGCCAATAATGCTTTTCCTGAATGGAACGAATATAATAAGATGATCGGCCTGGGCTGGCGCCCCAAAGACACAGGATTTGCATTGCAGATCGACTCCGGCGATCATATTGTCCGGATACCGCCGGGACAGGGAGAAGCTACCAATCACGGGGCCAGGTTCGATGCTGTCATCCGTATTTTACACCGGCATCCCATTAATGAAGGTTTTCCTGAGCAGTGGAAAACGGCTTCTATGGAGCTGTACAGGTATGCACGCGGACCTGCAGAGCATCTTACCATTCTGTCTGTAGCTGCGGACAGCGTCACCGGGAAGACATGGCCCGTTGAATGGGTGGTAAAATATGGTAAGGGCAATGTGTATGTTTCCAGCATGGGGCATTTGTGGAAAGGTGATGTATATCCTGTAAGCTACAGATGTATCGGTTTTCAAACTACACTGATCCGTGCAACCGAATGGCTGGCTACGGGAAAAGCAACCTATCCTGTTCCTGCTGACTTCCCCACAAAAGAGGCTATCCACCTGCGACAAAACAATGGTCTCTAATTGTAGGTTTTTACTTTAAATCTGGCATTCGTAATAGGTACGCTATTTTGTGCCGTATCGAGGGCCGTCCCATTAAAGGTCCCGATGACAAGGGCATGAAGATCCGATGTGGTGGTGATGCTGGTGACATAGACGTCGATCACCGCAGGGGCTGTGCCATTGTTGGCCGTATAACGGTACTTCGGCACCGTAGTTGTGGCAAAATAAAAATAATTCCCTATGGCAGATGTCGGGTGAGTGCCCGTATTGAAATAGAACTCGGACGTACCGACCACCCAGGACAGCGTGGTATCCGGGGAGCCTGACAGTCCTGTTCCATCAAATTCGAAAGTGGCGCCTTCTCCTTGCGGTGTCTGGAAAATTCCGGCACTGGCAGTGCCGCGGTAAACATGTCCTCCGGCCGTGAACTGCCAGGTATTATCTGAAAGGGAAATTCCCGTGCTATCCAGCACAGGGACAAGGAATTGACAGGAGGTGGTATCGAAGGTGGTGGTGAAATGAGTAGCCCAGGGGCCGATGAAGCTGCCTGTTGCTTTTAGGCGCACCGTATTCAGGCCCGTGCTGGTAAAGACCCCGGAATCTGCAAAGACGACCCCATTCTGCTGGTCCGTGGTGATCCGGTAGGAACCCGCACGCGAAACATTGACGGCTATCTGCACATAATTTGTATCAGTGCCGGTGGTAATGCCGTTATACCAGGTGCCATGGATAGTGCCGGGCATACAATTGCCGCTCTCGTCCTGCAAAGACCCTTGAGCAGCGGGCACCGGCTGATGATGATCCCCTTTCTTGCATCCGATGAAGGCGATGAGGACTGAAAAAATAAGCATCCTTTTCATGATAGGTTATATTTATAGCGTTATGGTCAAGACAAAAATGCTTTGCTTGCGATAGCTTTAATATACCCTACAAAAGGATGGAGTTGGAAGTTATGGATTGTCGGCAGACTCGCCCACCTATCAGATTTCCCGACAATCATTATAGCAATATCTGTGCCTGCTTTGGATAAAAGGACCTATTCAAAATCATATTGCGGATTATTAAAATAACTATCGGAGACGATCAGGGCCAGATTTGTCATTCCATATGACTTTACTCCATAAATGTAGGTTTCAATAAGCATGTTCCCCGTGGGAAAATAAGTGTGGAAGCAGGAAAAAATAAGGTTCCCACCTAGTGATTTTATCTCCATAACGAATTGATATTCTGATCCTACCGGATTTTACGTGTATGCTCCTACCGTTCTTCGTAAGATGTCACATAAATGGTTCAAAGATGGATGTGAATATTGGGAACAGATAGCAATGCTTCCTTTCTTTGCTATACAAAATCACCATTCAAAATCCACTCTAATGAAAACCATTCTACCCACACTCGCCCTGATCATGATCTTCTTTCAGGCAAAAACACAGTCCACCACTCCTTTAAATGAGACGCACGATTTCATCACGTATGATACGGTCTTTAACTACCAACTGGATCAGTGGCATACTGTGGTATACCGTCTCACTATTTCCCGTCCGGCAAATATGTTCACAAAGGGGCATCCCGATACGGCCTCCCGTCCGGCGCTCATTACCATGCCCGGCCTTGGAGAGATGGGAACGGACCCTTCCAAAACAAAAGTATTCGGTCCGCATTTCTGGCTGAAGAATGGCTGGGACGGATCGGTCGACCTGGGTAATGGAAAGCATTATCCTATATTGATCACCCTTATCTGTGATCAGAAGCAGCCGAATCCCGCCTGGAACCTCGCCTGTCTGAATTACCTTTTAAATACCTATCACATCAAGCGCAATTCAGTCCACCTTGCCGGTCTTTCCCAGGGTGCTTTTACCTGGTCGGGCATGATCACCTACGAAGCAACCAAAGGAGATGAGGCAGGGATGAAGAATGTCACCAGCCTGGCGCTTCTTTCGGGAGCAGCTACGGCCACCGGCAATTTTAATTTAATGGGCCGTTGGGCAAAGAAGTATAAAGGTAAATTATTCGCTACGGTGAACCCGGGTGATGCACAGTGCATCAACCCTCCGCAGGCTGCAAAAGCAATGAACGATTCTGTAGCAGGCTCCGCTTATTTTGCATGGAACAACCTGTCTTCCGGTAGCAACGCACATTGCTGCTGGAACTCCGTTTATGATCCTAATGCCAGGAACTGGCAATCTGTCGCTCCTTTAGGTCAGTATATCACCACCGGTCCTTCAGCCAATTTCCCCGGCACCTATAAAACGGGCTCTCTTTTTCAGTGGATGCTCAGGCAGGGCGATACATCTATCGTTGGATCCGCTGCGATAGCTACGCCTACACCCGCTCCTAATCAGGCTCCTGTTGTCAATGCCGGCGCAGGGCAGACCATTACACTGCCGGTGAACCAGGTCAGCCTGTCTGGCAAGGCCACCGATGCTGATGGCACGATTGCCACCTACGCCTGGACGAAGGTAAGCGGAGGCGCTGCAACCATCGTATCTTCCTCGGCTGCCGCCACTGCGGTCACCGGGCTTGTTGCGGGAAATTATGTTTTCCGCCTCACTGCCACTGATAACCTGGGTAGCGTGGCTACCTCGGATGTTGCGGTGATCGTTAACGCTGCCGTTGTGACCACACCGGTTGTAACCGCGCCTGTTGTCGACACGACAGTAAAGACATCAGGGCTTCGCATCGTAAAAGTTGTCACCTGCGAATACCGGGTTGGTTTTCTCATGTCTGACGGAAAGCTCTATGGAGTATGCAATATGACCCCTACGGTAGTACCTTATCCCGTCGCAGCAGGAAGGAAGCTCGTTGATGGCGCCGCAGGATTCAATAAATTTAAAATGCTGGACGACCAGGGTTATGTATGGAGCAGCCGGGTAGATTACACCACCAACATGGACCGTATCGATACGGATACTTCGGGTGTGGCTTTCGACGGCAATGCCTCTATCTACGCCTACGCCGCCACCACCCTTACTATTAAGAAAGATGGATCACTCTGGTACATGGGCGATGATACGTTCCATTTATTCCATGCCACCGGCAGGGTGGAAATGCGCCCTGTTCGTCTCTCTCCCGCAGGTATGATCTGCAAGAAAGTAGATGCGGGCAGCCAGCGCATCATCGTGCTGACCACCGCGGGTCAGGTGTACGAATGGACCAGGGCCGGATCATTAACGCCTGTGTTGAAGACGATACCCCGTCCTGCGATCGATATCTTCGGATCTCATGCCAACTATGGCGGTTGCATCATTCCCGATGCAACAGGTTCTCAGACGATGGGCTATCCCTATATCTGGGGAACGAACTATGGCAACTGGGGTGGCTCGGCTCCTTTCACCACACCGACCTGCGTCAAGTCATTGTGGAAAATGACAGCCCCCATCAAAGAGATCTCTTCCAACTGGAATACGATTCACTACATCGATAGCTTAGGCAGGCTGTTCGGCCTGGGTTTCAACGCCCAGGGTGAGGTAGGAAATGGCGAGGAGATCGTCAACAGGCACACCTATGCTACTTTCCCGGGTTACGGATGGGATTTCGGTGACGGAGAAAATAGTGTTACGACGCCTGTAGAGATCGGAAAAGGCATCACCTGGAAAAAGCTCTACTCAAATAACTTCTTCTGTTTCTACAAATATGCGCAGGATGCAAATGATTCCATCTACTCCTGGGGCAGGAATAAAGCCATGGTGCTGGGTAATGGGTTCAAGAACCTGCAGGAGCAATATTCACCTAATGCAATGGATGTGCTGGTGCCTACCATGGTACACCCGATGACGTTCAAAACGCAGACATATAATTTCACGGCGCCTTCCATCAATGCGGGTCCGAAAGTATCGGTGGCAGCCACCACGGTCACTTTATCGGGTTCTGCCAAGGGTCCTCAGCTTATAAAGAGCACGGCTGTCGCTGCAAACGGGATCGACAAGGTTGGATTCGACATCGTTTCCTACCAGTGGACGAAGGTCAGTGGTCCGGATGCGATCATTGTTACGCCCAATGCCGCCACCACCATCGTTAATGGCCTGACCGCCGGTACTTATATCTTCAATCTGACGACAGTGGATGCCAACAAGGGAACGCAAAGCGCCAACGATACCGTTGTCGTAACGGCTGCCCTGAGTGCGGTGAACAGCGCCACGCCAAAACTGATACCTGGAAAATTCGAAGCGGAAAATTACGATTCTGCCAGCGTCGTGAAGACAGAGACCACTTTCGACGCCAGCGGTGTTCAGGATGTAACTTCCATCGACAGTGCAGACGTGATAGACTATAAAGTGAATGTAGCTACCGCCGGGACATACAAGGTCAGCTTCCGCGTAGCCACCCTCAACCCCAATGCTACTTTTGTACTGAGAAGCGCAACAGGACGTACCCTGGCGAGCATCAAGCTGATCAAACCCACAGGCGGTTACCAGTCCTGGGCGACCATCAGCACCCAGATAACTTTACCCGCCGGGACCCAGACGATACGGCTGGCGTCTACAAGCTCCGTCGGCTGGAATATCAACTGGATGTCGTTTGAAGCTACGGCTACTGTAGTGTCTTCCTCTTCCAATGAGAATAATGGCAGCAGCAATGGCTTCGACAATGGCATATCCGCTTCCGAGTCGAAATCTATGTTCGTCAGCCTCGCCAGCGTGAACATTTATCCGAACCCTGTCAGGGATCATTTCACGGTGGATATCAACAACGATTTCACGGGAATGATGAATATCCAGGTGGTGAACATGGCCGGCCAGGTAAGTCTGACACAGATGCTGTCGAAGACCGGGCAGAGAAGCCAGGTCAACATAGCCGCCGCTGCGCTTACCCCGGGAATGTATATGGTTAAGGTTCAAATGGGAAGCAAGGTCGAAGTAATAAAAATGCTGAAA
>Ga0268266_10000715_pt1 | contig 44804 bp, 42 predicted proteins | sample KBSS13metaG_FD_190356 | JGI IMG/M metagenome (GOLD analysis project Ga0268266, IMG submission 190356) | Switchgrass rhizosphere microbial communities from Kellogg Biological Station, Michigan, USA - KBS S1-3 metaG (SPAdes) (version 2) | ecosystem: Host-associated > Plants > Roots > Rhizosphere...
GTCGCCGCCGAGTTCGCGGTCTCGACCCGTACCCTCCAGCGGCTCTTCGCCCGCCACGTCGGCGCGAGCCCGAAGGAGGTGCTGCAGCGCTTCCGCCGCCAGCAGGCGGTCGACCTCCTGGCCGAGCCGGGCCGCCCGAGCCTCGCCCGGATCGCCGCCGACCTCGGCTACTCCGACCAGTCGCACCTCACCCGAGACTTCCGCGCCACGCTCGGCCGCGGTCCGAGCGCGCTCACCTCGACTTGAGGCGGACCGGGCACGAACGCAGCGAGCCGACCGCGGCGACGTAGACGACGGAGCCGCCCCGCCGCGCTTTGGGCGCCGGGACCTTCGCGCGGAAGCTGCCATCGGCGCGGACCTTCGCCTTCGCGACCGACCTGGCGCCGCGGAGGATCCGAGCCTCCTTCCCGGCGGTCGACTTCGGCGCGGTCCCGGTGAGGATCAGGTGGCCGCCCTTGATCGCGGCGGTGAGGACGAGCCCGGAGCCGCACCGGCCCGGAACGTCGGTCGTGCCGGGGCCGCTCGGCGCGAGGGGACTGCTCGGCTGACCTGAGCCGCCGACGTTGCCTGAGCCGCCGGGCTGGGACGAGCTGCCGGAGCCGCCCGACGGGCCTTCCCCACCTGCGCCGCCGCCCGCCGGCGCTTCGCCGCCCACGCCACCACCGCTCGGCGCTTCGCCCCCGCCGCTGCCCGTGCCGGTCGGCAGCGCCGAGTCGAGCCGCAGCTCCGCCCCGCCGGAGATCGAGTGAGCGGAGAACTCGCTCGGGGCGACGGTCCACAGCGGGCTCACGCCGGCCGTCCCGGAGATGAAGTCCCAGGTGGTCCCGATGGCGGGCGCGTAGGAGCCGAGCACGGCGACGTCGATGTGCCCGGCGATCAACGCGTTGGCGGTAGAGGGCGGCTGGAGGCGATCGAAGGAGGAGGCCGAGGCGAGGTCGAGGTCCAACCGGGCTCCTTCGTCCTGCGCGTACTCGCTGGCGAAGCTGAGCGTGCCGACGGTGCCGTCCCCGCCCGGCTCGACCGTGCCCGCTTCGTTGATGAAGCGCGGCCCGATCGTACCGACGCCGGCGAGCGAGCCGGACTTCAGCGTCACCGTCGCCCCCGCCCCGCCGGTTATCTCGCCGTCGACCACGCTCGGGCCGTGCAGTTCCGCGTCGACCGCCACGGCCAGCGACCCACCTGCGTCGATCCGGACCGGCACCGGCCCGACCACCGTCCGCGCTTCGGCGTCGACGCCCGGTCCGATGTCCACCTGCGCGCCGTCTTCCAGGCAGACGTTTTCCCCGGTCGACGGGGTCGCGCCCTTGGACCAGTTGGCGTTCGTTTCCCACCCGCTCCCGAGCTTTTCGGTGAAGCTGTCTTCGCACGGGGCGGCGTGCGCCCGCGGGGCCGCGATCAGCAGACAGCCGGCGGCGAGCAGGGCGAGAAGGAGGAGGCGACGGGACGTGGGTGCGAGCGATTTCGGGTTCATGCCGGCGACCTTAGGACCGGCCTCGCACCCCGTAAACCCTGCTCCTTACCCGGCCTTTTCAGCGGGCGCCGCGGCGCCCGGGCCGGGCAGGAGGTCGACGTCGCCGGCGTGCATCGGCTCGCCGCAGTGGGCGCAGCGGAGGTCGACGTGGCTGATCTCGCCGCAGGCGTGGTGGCGGTAGAGGACCGGGGGGCCGGCCTTGCCGGCGAGCCATTTGTCGGCCCAGCCCACCATCACCATGAGCATGTCCACGAGCTCGGTGCCGCGCTCGGTGAGGACGTATTCGAAGCGGGGGCGCTTGTCGTAGGGGCGCCGTTCGAGGATCTCGTTGTCGACCAGGTGGTTGAGGCGCTCGGTGAGGACCTTGCGGGAGATGCCGAGGTCCGACTGGAGCTGCTCGAAGCGGTTCATCCCGACCCAGACGTCGCGGAGGATCAACGGCGACCAAGGCTCACCGATGACGTCGAGGGTGCGGGCGATCGAGCACTTCATCTGGCCGAAGTCGGTGCGTTGCATGGGGCAATCCTAGCATCGGGGTTCCTTCAGGGAACTTGACGTGATACCGTCGCGGCGTCCCTTTAAGGAACTCTGGAGAGGAGAGTCACATGAGCAAGGTCATCGCGGCGTTGGCGGTCTCCGTCGACGGCTACATCAGCGGCAACGACCCGCGCGACGCGGAGGGCGGGGTCGGACGAGGGCTCGGCGACGCGCCGATGCTGTTCGACTGGTACTTCGACGGCGACACTCCGAGCGAGGTTTTCGGCAGCGGCTTCAAGCTGAGCGCGCCGAGCGCCCGCATCTTCGACGAGCTGGCCGGGCGCGACGGCGCGGTCATCTGCGGGCACACCACCTACGACCACTCGAGCCACTTCAAAAGCGGCAGCCCCCATCCGGACGCGCCGCTGGTGGTCCTCAGCCACGGCGAGGTGCCCGAGCTGAACGACCGCCAGACGCTCGCCCACACGATCGAGGAGGCGGTCGAGGTGGCGCGCGCCATCGCCGGCGACAAGGACATCGGCCTGATGGGCGGCGGCGTCGTCACCTCCGCGCTGGCCGCAGGCCTGCTCGACGAGATCGTCCTCCATCAGGTGCCGATCCTGCTCGGCGGCGGGCGCCCCTTCTTCGGCGACCTCCCCGAGCACGTCCGCCTCGACCTCGCCGAGGTCGTCCCCGCGCCCGGGGTCACCCATCTGCGCTACGAGGTCGTCCGATGATCCTCGTCACCGGCGGGCTCGGCATGATCGGCGCCCACACCGCCCGAGCGCTGGCAGACGAAGGCGAGGAGGTCATCGTCACGTCCCACCGGCGCGCCGAGGTCCCGGCGTTCCTCGCGGGGCGGGTGGCGGTGGAGACCCTCGACGTCACCGATCGCGATGCCTTCCTCGCCCTCGGCGAGCGCCACGACATCACCGGCATCGTCCACCTCGCGGGCAGCATCCCTGGCTCTGACCCGGTCGCCTTCTTCCGCCACGACACCGCGGGCCTGCTGAACGCGCTCGACGCCGCCCGCGCCTGGGGGGTGCGCCGCTTCGCCGTCGCCTCCAGCCTCGGCGTCTACATCGGCCGCCCGGAGACCCGCTGGACCGAGGGCCTCGACCTCCCCACGGCGCAGCTGCCGCACCTGATCGTCGCCTTCAAGAAGGCGGCCGAGCCACTCGTCCCCCACTCCCTGACGGGCACCGGCGTGGCGCCGATCGTCCTGCGGATCGGCACGATCTGGGGACCGCTGGTCGACCCCGAGTCGCCCTTCTTCCACATCCCGCCCTACATCAGCGCGGTCCTGCGCGGGGAGACGCCGCCGCCCCTCCACGCCGACGACGGCGGCGACCGTTGCTACGCCCCCGACGCGGGCCGCGCGATCTCCCTCCTGATCAGGACCGACACCCTGCGCCACGACACCTACAACGTGTCCAGCGGGCGGCCGGCGACCAACGCCGAGTTCGCGCGGGCGACCGAGGCGGCGGTGCCGGGGGCGAAGCTCGACCTCCTCCCCGGCCGCGCGGGCGGCCCCGGCGAGGACCCCTTCCTCGACATCTCCCGCCTCGCCGAGGACACCGGCTTCGCGCCGCGGTTCGACGTCGACCGGGCGGTCGCCGACTACGTCGCCTGGCGCGGAGAGCACCCGCGCTGAGCCCGCCGCGTCCCTGCGCAAACGACTAGCGTTGGCCCATGAGCCCGCTCCCCCTCTCCGAGCGCGACCGCCGCTGGAAGCGCCTCCAAGACCTGATCGCCGCCGAAAACCTCGACGCCCTCGTTCTCGCCGCCAACGACTATCGCGGCCACAAGGGCACGCTGCGCTGGGTCGGCGACTTCGATCTCGCCCACCGTTATGGCTACGCGCTCGCCGCGCCCGACCGCGACCCCTCGCTGCTGCTGCCGGAGAACCTGGCGCTGCAGCCGCGCGGCGAGTGGCCGATCGAGGTCGCCTACGCGCGCAACCTCGGCGACGGGCTGGGCGCGGCGCTGGCGGAGCTGGGCGCGCGACGGATCGGCGTGGTCGGGCTCGGGCAGGTGATGAAGGTGGAGGACTACCTCGCCGTGCGCGCCGCGCTCCCCGACGCGGAGATCGTCGACGCGACGATGGCCTTCGAGCGCGTCCGTGCGGCGAAGGAGCCGCTCGAGGCCGACGGCGCCCGCGAGACGACCCGGATCGCCGAGCGGGCCTTCGGTCGCATCCTCGAAGTGGCGGGTGCCGGGGTCAGCGAGCGCACGATCGGCGCCGAGGCCGCCCGCGTCGCCCTCGCCGAGGGCGGCCAGGATCTCCTCTTCCTCACCATGTACGGGCGCGAGCGCGAGGACGGCACCGTCGGCGGCCACTTCGGCATCCCCCACGACCGCGTCCTGGCGCCGGGCGACGTCCACACCTTCTCCTTCGAGCTGATCGGCCCGCTCGGCTACTGGATGGAGCTCTCCCGGATGGTGAGCATCGGCCCGCCGACCGAGCTCGCCACCCGGCTGAACGCCTCGGTCACCGCGGGCCTCCAGGCTGGTGGAGACGCCCTCGCGGCGGGCGCCGACCCCGGCACCACCCAGCGCGCGATCGAGGCCGCCGCCGCCGAGCACGGCACCCACTGCGCCTACTGGTCGGGCCACGGCATCGGGCAGGACGTGATCGAGGAGCCCTGGGTCGGCCTCGACGTGGTCCAGGACCGCGATGCCCCGCCCGCCGAGCCCCTCGCCACCGGCATGGTCCTCTCCCTCCACCCCTTCGTCATCGACGATGGGGACCAGGGCATCGGCTACATGGCCGACACCTTCGTCGTCGGGGCCGAGGGCGCCGCCCCGATCTCGGACCTCTCCCGCGACCTCTACGTCGTGGACTGAGCGCCCGCGGCCGACCCTCGGTCGTCGCTCAGCACTCGCAGCGTGGGAAGTTCAGGCGGGGCAGGAAGAAGAGCCGGGCCTGCTTCCAGATCGGGAGCAGGCGGTCGATCGCGGTCCAGACTTCATCCGGCGCGACATCCGGGATGACGATCGAGCTGCCGCCGCGGGGGCGCAGCTCACGCTCGGGGTCGATCTCGAGCTCCCTGGCGAGGTGGCGCAGCACCTCGTCGACTTCGGCGGCGCCGAGCGGGTTCGCGATCGTTTCCGGGCGGGGGTAGATGAATGTCTGGATGTCTTTCACGCGGCCACTGTTACCCAGTTATGGGTAGACAAACAAGAGATCGGATGAATGTTCGATAACGGAGGGCCCGCCCCCTCCGGTTCCCTTTAGGGGCCACTGCTACGGTGGGCTGGTCGGAGCGGCACGTGGCCGTCCCGAGAGGTTCCTCTCAAACGGATCTCCCTGACCAGCACCTATGCAGGAGGATGGCTCCGCAGTGGAGATCGGTATCGGCCTTGCCGTGCTCGTGGCGCTGGCCACCAACCTTGCGTCCCTGCTGAAGCACCGGGGCTGCCAGGACACCCGCACGGTCGAGATCAGCCGACCGCTCGCCGGCATGCGCGACCTCGCCCGCTCCCGCTGGTTCGTCGCCGGCTGGGGCCTCGCGGCGATCGCCTGGCTGGCCCACGTCGCCGCCCTCTCGATGGCGCCGATCTCGCTCGTCCAGGCGATCCTCGCCGGCGGCGCGGTGACGCTCGCGGTGCTCTCCCAGCGCCTCTTCGGCGACCCGGTCGGGCGCCGGCAGTGGCTGGCGCTGGTGGTGGGCGCCGTCGGCCTCGTCCTCCTGGTCGCCACCCTGCCGCGCTTCCACGGCTCCGACTCGAGCTTCTCCCTGGCGGCGATCCTCGGCTTCGAGGGAGGCCTCGTCCTCCTCGCCGGGGGCATCGCCCTCGCCCACCGCTCCGTCCGCCTGTCCGCCCGCCGCGGCGTCCTCCGGGCAATCCTCGCCGGCCTCCTCTTCGCCCTCGCGGGCATCGCGATCAAGGCGGTCACCGGCGGCGCCGGCGGCCCGTTCGGGATCGCGGCCCTGGTCCTGGTCATCGTCGCCTGCGGCGCCCTCGCCCAGTACACCGCCGTCTCCGCCCTCCAGGGCGGCGGCGCGATCGAGACCATCGGCCTGATGGGCCTGGTCGCCAACGCGGTCCAGATCGTCGGCGGCATCCTCGTCTTCGGCGACCCCCTCTCCCCCAGCCCGCTGGGGATCGCCCTGCAGATCACCGCCTTCGCGATGGTCTGCCTCTCGGCTCTGCTGCTGCCCGCGCCGCTGGCCCGCCGCGCCCCCACCCCGGCCTGACGCCGGGGAACCCGGCCGGCGCACTTCGGCCGTCCGCCATACTTGGCGGCATGGCGACTCTGCGTGCTGTTCGGCTGTCCGATGCAGGCGTCGCCGCGTGGGGGGAGCGGCTGGCGGACGGCATCGCCCGCGGCATGCAGCTGGAGAAGGAGATGCTGCAGGTCGTGATCTGCACGCTGCTGGCGGGCGGGCACCTGCTGCTGGAGGACCGGCCGGGGGTCGGCAAGACGCAGCTTGCGCGCAGCCTCGCGGCGTCGATCGACGGGCGCTTCGCCCGCGTCCAGGGCACCGTCGACCTGCTGCCCTCCGACGTGCTCGGGACGACGATCTGGCGATCGAGCACCGAGACCTTCGAGTTCCACCCCGGCCCGATCTTCGCCAACGTGGTGCTGGTCGACGAGCTGAACCGGGCGACGCCGAAAACGCAGTCCGGGCTGCTGGAGGCGATGGGCGAGCTGCAGGTGACGATCGAAGGCAAAGCCCACATGCTGCCCCGCCCCTTCACCGTGATCGCGACCCAGAACCCGACCGCGGGCTTTGACGGCACCTACGCGCTGCCGCCCGCCGAGCTCGACCGCTTCATGACCCGGCTGTCCCTCGGCTACCCGAGCGCGAACGCCGAGGCCGACCTGCTGCACTCGCCGCCGCCCCCCGGGATGCCGCCGGTCGCCGACCTCGCCGAGGCCTCCGCGGCGATCGCCGCGGTGAGCGAAGTCGAGGCGCGCCGGCCGTTGCTCGAGTACATCGTCGCGCTCCTCGACGCGACCCGCCGCCACCCGCTGGCCGACGCTGGGGCGAGCCCGCGCGGCGGCCTGATGCTGCTCGCCGCCGCCCGCGCCCACGCGGCGCTCGACGGCCGCGATTACGTGGTCCCCGATGATGTCCAGGCGCTGGCCGGGCCGGTCCTCGCCCACCGGATCCAGACCGTCGGCGGGGCCGCCGCCGAGGCGCAGCTGGCGATCGTCGAGGACGCCTTGGAGGAAGTCCCGGCGCGATGAGGCGGGGCCTCGCGACCGAGCTGCTCGGGTTCGCGTTGCTCCTCGCCGCCGTCCTGCTCGGCTCGGTCGCGCTCTTCGCCTTCGCGCTCGGGCTCCTCGTCGTCGTCGCGGGCTGCCTGGCGGTGACCGCGATCGGCGGCCGCCGGGTGACGATCACGCGGACGGTCGACCAGACCGAGGTCGTCGAGGGTCGCCCGGTGACGCTCCGCTTCGACATCCGCGGGCTGGGTGGGCTGCCGGCGCACGTCGAGGTCCTCGGCGAGGATGGAAGGTGGCAGCGGCTCGAGCGCGGCTCCTCCACCCGGCTGACGATCGAGCGCCCCGGCGCGCACCTGATCGGCCCTTCCGCGGTCCGCGTCCGCGACGATCTGCGCCTCTTCTCCCGCCACCGCCAGGCGGGCGAGCCCGCCGTCGTCCTGATGCTGCCGGCGCCCGCGACCGCCGGGGCCCAGCCGCTCCCCCAGGGCGCCGACCCCGGCGGCGATCCGGAGCCCGACGGCCTGCAGCCTTACTTCCGCGGCACCCCCGTCGGCCGCATCCACTGGCCGAGCGTGGCGCGCGCGGGCGAATGGCAGGAGCGCCGCGTGATCACCTCGCCGCGCGGCATGCCGCTGGTCGTCGTCGACCTCTCCGGCGGGCCCTCCGACGGCGCGATCGACTGGACGCTGCGGGCGGCGGCGGGCCAGATCCACGTCCTCGCGCGGGCGGGCGGCTGCCGCGTGCTCCTCCCCGGCGAGCGCCAGCCGATCGCGGTGGAGAACGTCGCCGAGGGCTGGCCCACCGTGCACCGCCGGCTGGCGAGCGTCCGCGGCACCCGCGACCCCGCGCCGCCGACCGCCCCGGCGGGCGCCGTCCACATCAGGGCGACGCAGGCGCCGTCCTTCGCCGAGTCCCCAGGCCGACGCCTGCCGCCCGGGGTCGTCCCGCTGGAGCGAACGAGCTACGGAGATGCCGCGAATCACCGCCTCCCGTGATCCCGAGTCCCGCTGGGGGGACGCCGCCGCGCTGATCCTGCTCGGCGCCGGCGGCGCCGCGGCCTGGTGGAGCGCCTTCGGCGACAAGCTGCTCTGGCTGGCGCCGGTGATCGTCGTCGCCGCGCTGACCGCGGCGCGGATCCTGCGGGTGCGCCCGGCGGTGCTGCTGGCGGTCGCCTGGGTGCCGGGGTCGCTGCTCGCAGCGGGCCTCGGCGCGGGCGTACTCGTCCCCGCCGCCTGGGACACGACCGTGACGGCGCTGCGCGAGGGCGGCAACGCGCTGCCGACGATCGACACCGGCACGCCGGTCATCCAGGCCTGGGCGCTGGCCGCCGTGCTGCTGGTGTCCGGGACCGCGACCGGCCTCGCCGGGATCCTCTGGCGCGGGGACGGCTGGGAGCGCTCGCTGGTCGGCTTCGCCCTGCTACTGGTCCCGATCGGCGCGGCGATCGCGATGCAGCAGTCCCCCGATGCCTCCTGGCAGGGCGCGATCGTCCTCGTCGCCTTCGTCCTGCGGCTGGCCCGCGGGCGGCTCGTCCCGATCGTCGCCACCGCCGCGATGGTCGGCGCGGTCGCCCTCTTCGGCGCCCAGGTCGCCGCGCCGCGCGCCGGCTGGCAGCCCTTCGGCCACCACCAGCGCCTCGCCCAGTTCCACGAACTCGACCCGACCCAGAACTACGGGCCGCTCGAGGATCGACGCACCGGGGCGGTGATGCTCGACATCACCGCGAAGCGGCCGGCGTTCTGGCAGATGCAGGTGTTGGAGGCCTTCGACAACCGGCGCTGGCTCGCGGCCCGCGAAGACTCCCACCTGCCCGAACCGGCGGCCCGCAGGCACGCCGTCAAAGTCGAAGTGCGGGGACTGCGAAACCGCCTGATCGTCTCGCCGGGGAGGATCGTCAGGGTGGCGCAGGCCGGGCCGCTGGCGGTGGAGCGGGGCGAGGGCCGCGCCCTCCTCGAGGAGCCGAGCGAAGGCGACACCTACTGGGTGAAGGCCGACACCGTCAACGTCGGCGAGCGGCGCCTGGCGCGGATCCCGGTGCCCGCCGGGCGGCGGTACCAGTCGCTGACGCAGATCGGCCTCGGGCCGCCGCCGCGCTACGTCCCCTACCCGCTCGCCGAACTCGCCGACGACATGCCGCTGCCGCTGCGCGGGACCGACTGGGGCCGCCTCTTCCGCCTCTCCTATCGCCTCTCGCACGGGGTGAAGTCGGAGCTCGCGGTCGTCCGGCGGGTCGAGAGGTACCTCCTCCGCGAAGGGCGCTACCACTACTCGACCGACGTCGGGACGCCGGGCATCGAACCGCTGATGGAATTCCTCTTCCACACCCACCAGGGGTACTGCCAGCACTTCGCCGGCGCCGCCGCCCTCATCCTCCGCGTCGCCGGGGTCCCCACCCGCGTGGTGGTCGGCTTCGCCACCGGGGAACAGGTGGACAAGGACACCTGGGCGGTCCGCGACGAGGACGCCCACGCCTGGATCGAGGTCTACTTCCCCAGCGTCGGCTGGGTCCCGTTCAACCCGACCCCGCACGCCGCCGAGGCCGATGTCTCCCCCGGCCTCGACGTCCTCCAGCCGAGCGCCGCCGCGGCCGCCGGGACCGGTGGTGGCATCGGCACGGTGGTGGGCGCCGCCGCCGTGCTCCTCGCCGTCGCCCTCCTCGTCACCCGCCTGGCGCGCCGCCGCGGCCCCCGCACCCAGCTCGCCGAGCTCCTCGTCCGCCTCGCCCCCGAGCCCTCCGGCCCCCGCACCACCCTCCGCAGCCTCCACCCGACCCTCACCGAGATCGGCCCCGCCACCGCCGACCTGGCCCTAATCGCCGAGCACTCCCGCTTCGCCCCATCCGCCGCCCCGGAACCCTCACACCCCGGCTTCACCGTCTGGCGCGCCCTCGTCGCCGACGTAGGCCTCCGGCGGTCTCTCACCCTGATGCTGCGGGCCGCGGTGACGGGGAAGCGCTGACCCGGGCGCCGGGGAGCCGGCCGGCTGGCGCCTCGGACCGGTGCGAGGGAAAGCTGGCGCCTCGGGCTGCTGATCGGCGACCCCGGCTGGCTAAGGTCGCCGATCAGCAGCCAGGGTCGGAGGGGCTGCGGCGAGGGACAGGCGGGAGCGTCACGGTTACGTGACTTCTAGCGCGCGTTTCGTGATGGTTCCGTCACGTTCGTGCGTCTTTCACAACGCCCGATCCGACGCTCGCTGAGTTAGGCGGCCTATAGCGCCCCTAACTCAGCGAGCGTCCGAGGGGCTGCGGCAGAACCCGAGCGGAAGCGTCACTTCGTGGGGCTTCCGTGCCCTTCTCCACGCATCGGCGCGTCTTCCCCAACGCCGATCCGACGCTCGTGCACTTAGGCGCGCTATAGGGCGCTCAAGTGCACGAGCGGCGGTGACGGCGTTGGGGAAGTGTGTCGTCCCTCCCCACCCGCACCGTCCCTCGTCGCTCCCGCCCGGGCTGCCGCGGATTCCGGGCCGACCCATAGCTAGCCGGGGGTCGGGCCGGAATCCGCGGCTGTCGGCAACGATCCGTCCCTTGTGCTGAGCCGCCTCCGCCTTACCCCAGCGGTGCCGGGGACCCAGCCGGAACCCCGACCCGCGGCAACTCGGCGCGCACCGTCCAGCCGTCGCCCTCCGGGCCCGCCTCGAGGCTGCCGCCCTGGGACTCGGCGCGCTCGGCCATGCCGCGGAGGCCGAGGCCGGAGCCACGGGGGGCGTCGGGGAGTGGGGCGCCCGCCTCGTTGTGGACGGTGAGGCGGGCGTGCTCGCCGCGGAGCTCGACCTCCAGGGTGGTGGCGGCGCCGGCGGCGTGCTTGCGGGCGTTGGTCAGCGCCTCCTGGGCGATGCGGACGATCGCGGTGCGGGCATCGGGCGGGAGCTCGTCGACGCGCGGGTCGACGTAGGCGAGGAGGGGCTGGCCCGCGGCCTGGGCCTCGTCGACGATCCGGGTCAGCGTGCGCGTGCAGGACCCCGACGGGCCGGACGCGGCGGGGCCGTCGTCGAGCGCCGTGCGCAGCGCCGCGAGCTCGGCCTGGGTGGTGTGCGTCGCCTCGTCGACGACCTCGAGCGCCGCGCGCGCCCGGTCGCGATCGCGCTCGGCGAGCGCGTCGACGACGCCGGCCTGGATGACGATCAGCGAGAGGCCGTGGCCGACGACGTCGTGGAGCTCCCGCGCCACATCGCGGCGCTGGCCGTGGATCGCGGCGTGGCAGAGCCGGTCGCGCTGGGCGCGCAGCGAGGCGGCGCGGTCGCGCAGGGCGAGTGCCACGCGGAGGTCACCGCGGATCGCCCGACCGACCAGCCAGGTGCCGAGCAGCACCGCGACCATGTAGGCGTAGACGAGCCAGTCGAAGTGGTACTGCTCCGAGTACCAGCAGAAGCCGGTGATGCCGAGCGCGATCGCGAGGCCGGCGATCGCGGCGCCCAGGCTCCGCGTCCAGGCGCCGGCGTTGTAGGCGAGGGCGCCGCAGACGAAGACCTGGGAGATCATCAGCGAGGAGATCTCGTCCACCTCCACCCGCAGGAAGAGGAAGGCGGCGACGATCGCGATCGCGAGCACCTGCGCGCGGCGGCGTAGGAGCAGGCCCGCCGGGGTCAGGGCGGCGAGCGCGTAACCGATCGCCGGGGACACCTCGGAGGCGGGGATAGTCAGCTCCTCGCCGCTCGTGGTGACGGCGGTGAGCGGCAGGGCCGGGAGCTCGATCCGGTCGACGACGCAGAGCGCCGCGAGCCCGGCGACCGGGAAGGCGAGCCCGGCGAGGTTGCGGAAGTCGAATCGGCGCCCTGGAGTGCTCGAGTCCGCCGCGGCGTCCCCCGTCAGCGTGTGCAGCAGCGCTCGCAGCTCGTCCGCCGCCCGACCCGCCGCGTCCGCCATCCGTCGTCCCAGGCCTGCCGTCGCCGGCCCGATCCCGGACAGCTCGCGCCGCGCCTCCGCCACCAGCGGGCGGACCTCGGCGACCAGGCCCTCGACCACCCGGACCAGCTCACGACTCAGGGTCCGTCGCTCGTCGTCGACCGTGGCGCCGACCTCGTTCGCCGCCCGCACCACCAGCTCCTGGATCTCGGCGTCGAGGCGGTCCACCTCGCTCTGCCGGGTCCGCAGGGCGAGCCCGGGCAGCACCCCGGCGAAGACCACCGCGGTGAGGTAGAGGTAGCCGGTCGGGGCGACGGCTTCGACCTCGCCGAGGTTCAGCTCGGAGATCACCCAGAGCGCGCCGGGGATCGCCGCCGCGACGGCGAGCGCCGCGACCGAGGCTAGGCGCGCCCGCGAGCCGGAGGCATACGCCGCCATTCCGAAGAGCCCGAACGCCAGCCCGAGCTCCGGCGACATCGCGTCTTCCATCCGCTCTCCCGTCGCGTACTGGGTGAGGTAGGCGACCGCGATCACGATCGCGACGAGCACCGGCCACCGCCGGGACAGGAGCAGTGGCACCGTCACCAGCAGGCCGAACCCGAGCGCGAGCAGGGGCGAGGCGCCGCCGTCGAGCAGCAGCGGCTCACTGATCGCCCAGGCGATGACGACCAGCGCGACCCTCAGTTGGAGCGCCGGGACGGACGAGTCCACGGGCGCCAGGATAGCCAGGACAAGCCGAAAGTCGTAGAACCGCAGGTACCAGCGCGTCTACGATCCCGGCATGTCCACCGAGCTGAAGGTGCTCGTCGCCGACGACCAGGCGCTGCTGCGCGCCGGGCTGCGGGCGCTGATCGAGGCCGAGGACGACCTGCGCGTGGTCGGCGAGGCCGGCGACGGGGTCGAGGCGGTCGACGTGGCGCTGGCGACCCACCCCGACGTGGTGCTGATGGACATCCGCATGCCGCGCATGGACGGGATCACGGCAACGCGGCGGCTGCTCGCCTCCGGCTCCCGGGCGCGGGTGCTGATGCTGACGACCTTCGACGCCGACGAGTACGTGGTCGACGCCTTCCGCGCCGGCGCCGCGGGCTTCCTGCTGAAGGACGGGCCGCCGGACCAGCTCGCCGCCGCGGTGCGGACGATCGCCGCCGGCGATGCGCTCCTGGCCCCCGCGCTGACCAGCAGGCTGATCGAGGAGTACGTCGGCACGGCGCCGCAGGAAGAGCTCCACGGGCGCCTCCACGAGCTGACCGAGCGTGAGCTTGAGGTCCTCGGACAGCTCGCCTCCGGCAAGTCGAACGCCGAGATCGGCGAGGCGCTCTTCCTCTCCGAGGCGACGGTGAAGACCCACCTCACGCGGGTGCTGTCGAAGCTCGGGCTGCAGAGCCGCGTGCAGGCGGTCGTCTTCGCCTACGAGAGCGGGCTGGTCCGGCCCGGCCGCGCCGCGCGCTGACGCGCCGAAGGTCGCACCCCGGGAAGACGTTCGACCGATCCGGCGCGCGCCGGCCGTTCCTACGGTCGGCCGATGAAATCACTCAGACATCCGCTCCAACGCTCTTCTCTCCACCTCACCGCCGTCGCGGTCGCGATCTTCGCGGCGCTGATCGCGGCGCTGAGCCTCGCCACGACCGCCGAGGCCAAACCGCCCGCGAAGATCGTGACCGACGTCTTCGCCGTCACCTACGACGCCAAGGCCACCTACCAGCACCACCTGGCGCTGCCCGAATACAACGAGACCCAAGGAGTCAGCTACCAGCTCCACGGCCGGCTGCCGGAGGTGACCTTCGTCGACGGCCTGCTCAGCGTCGACAAGAGCGCCGCGATCGACACCCGGGTGAAGGGGAAGGCGACGGTCGAGGTCTCCGTCGACGACGGTGACTGGCTGAGCTGCGGCGGCACCGACAACAAGGTCCGCGGGATCGCCGGCATCGGCCGCGCCGAGCGCGGCATCTGGTTCCTGCCGGCCCACTCCGCGGCACCGTCGGGGACCTGCGTCTCCGCCGAAGGCGCCCACCCGCCGTTCGATCTGACCGTGCCCTGGCCGGGCGAGGGCCACGACGGCGCGGTGACCTTCCCCGTCACCACCAGGAGCATCGACGTCCCCAGCTGGTCGAAGCCGTTCCGGATCGTCTTCGAGGACGAGAAGTGCCCGAACTACGAGGCCGAGTCGACGATCTCCTGCTCCTTCGTCATCCAGGGCAAGCTGAACTTGACCCGGGTCGACCGCGAAGAGCAGGTGAACGGCGAGGTACTCCTCCCCGCCCTCGACCCGCCGAAGCTCAACCCGCAGAAGAACAAGGTCACGACCACGATCGAATGCCAGAGCGGCTGCGACGTGGAGGCCCTGATCGGCGTCTTCGGCGGCACCGCGAAGCACCCCAAGGTGACCCCGCTGCACAAGAAGAAGCTGCACCTGAAAGGCGGGGCACCGACCACGATCACGATGCCGCTGAGCGCCCAAGACCGGGCGGCAGCGAAGGGGGGCCTGCTGGTGATGACCCTGCAAGCGAAGGGGGGCAAGGAGCAGGTCTATCCGCTGACGTTGGGCGGACTGCCCGACATCGCGACGGCGGGCAAGAGCGCCGTCCGTCCCCTGGCCTTCCCCGCGAGCGCCGCCTTGAAGGCGGGAAGCGTCACCGTCCCCGTGGCGAATCCGAACGGGTTCAAGGTGAAGGGATCGCTGGAGCTGCGGCTCGGGAAGCAGCGGCTGGGCCAGGCGGCCCTCGCGGTTCCCGCTCATGGCGAACGGAAGCTGACGGTCAAGCTCGGCCGCGCCGCCCAGGCAGCGGTGAAGCGCAGCGGAGCGAAGCGGCTCAGCGCGATCGCGAGCTTCCGCGATCCGGCGGGACGCGCGCACCGCACCAGCGGCACCGTCGCCTTGGTCCCGACCTCCGGCGGCGGCACCACTCCCCCGGGCACGCCGAACGGCCCCGCCGTCCCCGCGGAAACGCCGATCGGTCCCGACGGCACCTACCACGGCGCCGACGGGCTGACGATGCTCGTCGTCGACGGCAAGGTGACCGCCTTCAACGGGCAGATCACGACCTACTGCACGGTGAGCGAGGAACAGAAGAGCGTCGCCTTCGGGATGTTCGGCGATGACCCCGACCCGGAAGTGGCCGCCGACGGCAGCTTCGCCTACGAGGCGACGACCGGATACGGGTTCGTCAAGTTGAAGTTCGAAGGCCGCCTCGACGGCGACACCGCGACGGGGAAGCTGGTCGTCGAGGACCGCTCACCGATGTCGACCTCCGACGGACGGCTCGAATTCGACTACTGCTTCGCCGGCGCCGACTGGACCGCGACGCGCTGAGGTCGCAGCCGCGCCGCGCCTCCGTCAGCCGAACGTCGCCCCGATCGGCGACGTTCGGCTGACGACGTGGCCGCCGCCGGCCCGCACGCTGGAGGCATGAGCAAACACGACAAACAACCGAACATGCAAACCCTCGAGCGGCGGCGCCACCGGGCGCCCTTCCTGGCCCTGGCGGCGCTGTGCCTCGCCCTCGCGGCGATGGTCGTGCCGGCCGCCGCGAGCGCCGACTCGATCCTCTTCACCCGGGGCGGGGACATCTGGCTCGCCTCCCCGGACGGCGCCAACCAGTTCCAGGTCACCAGCGGCGGCGGCTACAACTACGCCTCGCAGTCGGAATCCGGGGCGGTGATCGTCGCCTCGCGCGAATTCAGCAACCGCCTCTACGTCCTCGACCGCGCCGGCAACCTCGTCCGCGAGCTGCCGACCGTGATCGGCTCGAACCTCTGGCAGGGACCCTTCGAACCGCAGGTCTCCCCCGACGGCACCCACGTCGCCTACCAGTACTTCTACCTCGGCGCCGGCGAAACCCGCACCGGCGTCGCCTACGCCAACACCGACGGCACCTACGGCGATTACGACCTCCACACCGGCTGGGCCTACCCCGCCTGGTACGACGACTCGCTGCTGATGCATTCCGATCCGCCCAATGGGCTCTCCCAGGACGTGATCCTGCGCCCGTTCGGCTCCCTCAACAACACCGGGGACCCGTGGTTCAGCCACGACGAAATGCCGATCCTCCACGACGGCGACATCCGCCTGAACGCGATGGCCTTCGTCTCCGGCGAAAACGGCGAGAACCTTCCCGTCTACCGCTACGACGGCGCCCCGGGCGGCGACAGCATCGAAATCTGTTACGCCTACAAAGGCCCGAACGGGAAGTTCGAGAGCCCATCCTTCTCCCCCGACCGCGCCCAGCTCTCCTGGGACGAGGCCGACGGGATCCACGTCTCCCCGAGCGGCATCGACTCCGGCTGCCACCCCGAGCAGGTCGCCGAGAAGCTGACCATCGCCGGCGGCCGCTTCCCGGACTGGGGCATGGCCGACGTGCCCGGCCCGCGGCCGACCGACACCGGCGGCGGCACGGGCGGCGGGACCACGAACGGCGGCAACGGCGGCACGACCAACGACAAAGGCGGCAAGAAGGACGACGGCAAGGACGACGCGACGAAGCCTCAGCTGCGGATCGCCGGCAAACCGAAGCTCGGCCCGGCGCTGAAGAAGGGCCTGACCGTCACCGTCGCCGGCGCCACCGGCAAGGTGTCCTTGACCGCGACGGTGCCCGCGAGCGTCGCCCGCAAGACCGGCCTCGGCAAGGGCGCGAGGAAGGTCGCCTCCGGCTCCGCGACGGCGACCGGCGGCAACGCCTCGGTGCGCCTGCGCTTCACCCCGAAGGCGGCGCGCAAGCTGACGAAGCTCGGCTCGGTCCCGCTCCGGATCGCCGGCGCCGGCGTCGCCACCACGACGACGCTGAAGCGCTAGCGGAGGCGCGCCTCCGGTCCGCCTAGAGCGTGCCCAGCCCGGCGTCCCCGAAATTGGCCTGCTGCAGCACGGTCACCTTCGGGGCGCCGGCCAGGGTGCCGCTGTCGCGGAGCGCCTTGATGTGGTCGGTCGCGCCGTGCTTGCCGAGGAGCTCCGCCGACTCCCACTTCTCGATCATGAAGACGTGGCTCTCGTCGGCCGGGTCGAGCTGCAGCGCGTAGAGCAGGCAGCCCTCGTCCTTCGCGTGCGTCTCCTCGCAAAGCGTCCGCAGCGCCGCCAGCGCCTCCTCGCGCTTGCCCTCGGTGATCCCGATCTCCGCCACCACCACTACCTCGCTCATCGCTGCTCCTCTCGTCGACCCCTCGTCAGGCGCGGGATCGTATTCGCCGGGGTGCCGGGGTAGGCACAATCGAAGGATGAGCCTGCTCGCCTGCATCGGCCTCTTCGCCGCCGTGGTGGCGACCTGGATCGCGATCTCCGGCCCCGGCGAGGCGGCGCTGGTCAGCGCGGGGACCGTCGCGGCCCGCGGCGAGGAACAGATCGCCGCCGTCCTCGTCATCGCCTTCTTCGGCACCTTCGCGGGCAGCCTCGCCGCCTACTGGATCGGCCGCGCCGGCGGCCGTCGCCTCCTGCTCCGATCCGGCCCGCTGCTCGCCTGGCGCACCCGCCTCCTCGCCCGCAGCGAAGGCCTGATCCAGCGCCGTGCCTTCCTCGCCTCCCTCCTCGGTCCGGGCTGGCTGGCGGGCATCAACGAGGTCCCACCCCGCCCCTTCATCGCCGGCAGCGCCCTCTCCGGCCTGCTCTGGACCCTGACGATCGGCCTCGGCGCCTTCTTCGTCGGCCCCTCCCTGATCCACCTCTACGACGACGTCGGCAAATGGGCGACGATCGCCGCCCTCACCGCCGCCGCCACGGTCGGCACGGCGGTCCTGCTCCGGCGTCGTACTCGTCAGGCTTAGGTCCGCCGCCCTAACCCAGCCGGCGGCGGAGGCGGGCGGCGGGGCCGAAGCGGGTCGCGACCGGCTCGCCGACGGTGAAGCCGACGCTTTCGTAGAAGGCGAAGGTGCGGGGCGCGGCGGTCACGACGATCTCGCGGAAGCCCGCCGCGGCGTGCCGGGTCGCGACGTCCTCGACCAGGGCGGTGCCGACGCCGCCGCGCATGATCGCCGGCTCGACGAAGAGGTCCTCGAGCTCGCAGACGCCCTCGCCCGCGTCGGCCACCACCGAGAAGCCGAGCACCGCGCCCTCCTCGTCGACGGCGACGCGCACCCGCTGCCCGGAGGTCGCCTCGGCGGGGATGCCGAAGACCTCGGGGTGAGCTTCGAGGTTCGCGCGGTCCTCCTCCCAGACCAGCGAGGAGCGGCGGTGAAGGTCCCCGAGCGCCTCCCGTTCCCCAGGCGTCGCGAAGCGGATCGCGGCGACCGCCGCCATCACGTCAGCCGCGGCTCGAGCGGGCGATCAGGCCGTCGAGGAAGGTGTCGATCGAGAAGCGGAAGCGGTCATTGCCGGAGCCGGCGACCAACTCGCTCGCGTGGGCGGCGACGTTGGGGTAGAGATCGGCGGGGACCGCGGCGAAGGTGGAGCGCATCTGCTCGACGAAATCGTCGTCGATGGTGTGGCCCGCGGCGGCGCGGACGTCGGCCTCGCTCGCCGTCGCGGTGACGATGAGCATCAGGATGTCGCAGGCCCAGGCGGCGTCCTGGGGGGCGATGCCGCCGGCGACCAGGAGCCCGAGGAGGTTCTCGATGCTGCCGAGGCTGGCGTCGGTGACCACCGGCACGCCCGGCAGGACGGCGGCGAGGCCGGGGTGTTCCTCGAGCGCGACGCGGAAGGCGTCCAGGAGGTCGTAGAGCTGCTCGCGCCAGCGCTTCGGGTCCGGCTCGACCCGCGGGATGCCCGCGCCGACGCGGTCGAGCATCGCCCGCAGCAGTTCGTCGCGGTTGCTGACGTAGACGTAGAGCGAAGCGGGGCCGGTGTCGAGTTCGGCGGCGACGCGCCGCATCGTCACCGCCGTGAGCCCCTCCTTCTTCGCCACCGCCAGCGCCGCGTCGACCACCGCCTCCTCACTGAGCGGCGCCTTCGCGGGCCGGTCACGGGTGGAGCGGCTGCGTACCGGGGCGTCCATGGCTCGGATCCTACTTGACACGAACGTTGTTCGTAGCGTACGGTGTTCGTAGCGAACGTTGTTCGTCCATCTTCGAAGGAGCCTCTCCCCATGCCGGACACCCTCACCGCCCCGCCCGCCCCGAGCCCGATCGACACCGCCAAGCAGTCGATCGCCGCCGTCGCCCACCCGCTGCGCTGGATCGTCCTCGCAGTCGTGATGGCGGCGAACATGATGGACCTGATGGATGCGACGATCGTCAACGTCGCCGGTCCCTCGATCCAGTCCGCGCTCGGCGGCAGCGACTCCGCCCTGCAGTGGCTGAGCGCCGGCTACACCCTCGCCTTCGCCGTCTTCCTCATCACCGGCGCCCGCCTCGGCGACATGTTCGGCCGTCGCCGCCTCTTCCTGATCGGCTCGGCCGGCTTCACCCTGATGTCGGCGGCGTGCGCGCTCGCCCCCTCGACCACGGTGCTGATCGCCTTCCGCATGGCCCAGGGCGCGTTCGGCGCGCTGCTCATCCCGCAGGGCTTCGGGATCATCAAAGAGGTCTTCGCCGAGGACGAAATGGGCAAGGTCTTCGGCGCCTTCGGCCCGGTGATGGGCCTCTCGATGCTGGCCGCGCCGATCCTGGCGGGCGTCCTCGTCGGCGTGCACCTCTTCGACGGCTGGCGCCTCGTCTTCCTGATCAACGTGCCGGTCGGCATCGTCACCTTCGCCCTCGCCCTCCGCACCCTGCCCCGCACGATCGCCCATCCCGGCATCAAGCTCGACAAGGTCGGCATGGTCCTCATCGGCATCGCCCTCACCGCGATCGTCTACCCGCTGATCGAAGGCCGCGAGGACGGCTGGCCCGCCTGGACCTTCCGCTCCCTCGCCGGCGGCGCCGCGGTGCTCGGCGCCTTCCTGCTCTGGGAGCGGCACTCGCGCGGCGACGCCCTGATCGAGCCGAGCCTCCTCTCCAACCGCACCTACGTCAGCGGCATCCTCGTCGCCCTCGCCACCTTCGGCGCGTTCGGCGGACTGCTGCTCTGCGTCTCCCTCTTCACCCAGCTCGGCGAAGGCTTCTCCGCCATCCACGCCGGCCTCACCCTCACCCCGATGGTGATCGGCATGGTTGCCGGGATGACCGCGTCCTTCGCCCTGGTCAAGCGGCTCGGCCGCAACCTGATCCAGATCGGGGTCTCCCTGATCGCCGTCGGCGCCGCGATCCTCGCGCTCACCGTCACCGGTTCCCACTCCGTCTCCACCTGGGACCTCGCCCCCGCGCTCGCGATCATCGGCCTCGGCGCCGGTGCCAGCTTCGGGCAGCTGTTCGACTTCATCCTCGCCGGCGTCACGATGGAGGAGGTCGGCTCCGCCTCCGGCGTCCTCGAGGCCGTCCAGCAGCTTTCCAGCGCGATCGGCGTCGCCGCGCTGGGGACGATCTTCTTCTCCGCCTTCGGCGACGGGCTCCCCACGCACGCCCTCGCGATCACCGCCTGGGCCTGCCTCGTGCCCCTCGCCGCGGCCTTCATCCTGGTTTTCCGTCTGCCCATGCAGGCCCGCGAAGAGCAGTGAGACCGAGCGGCGACCGTTTGGTTGCTAGCCTGGGGCAGGTTAGAGTCGGTTTTCCCGACCGAAAGTTGTGCCCGCGCCCGTAGATCGTTTGCTTAACCGCATCCTCCACGTTCGCAGCACGCAAACAACGGAGGTAAGCAAATGGCAACCGGAACCGTGAAGTGGTTCAACGACGACAAGGGCTACGGCTTCGTCACTCCCGACGACGCAGGCAAGGACCTGTTCGTCCATCACAGTGACATCGCCGGCTCGGGCTTCAAGTCGCTCGAAGAAGGCGCGAAAGTCTCCTTCGACTCAGAGCCGGGCGACAAAGGCCCGAAAGCGGTCAACGTCCAGCCGATCTGATCGTCGGACTGATCTGCGCAGTACGAGAGCCCCGCAATCGCGGGGCTCTCGCTTTTTCGGAGCGCCGCGGGCGGGAGGCTTGCACCCGGGGAAGGGACGGAGCCGGTTGAAGCTGGCTCCTGGGGAGGTTGAAAGGGACGGGAAAGGGACGCTGCCCTCTCGGCGGCGGCCCTGGCAGGCTGTGGCCGCCGCCGAGAGGGCGGGTCTGTGGGGAGTGTCGGATCCGTGGAGGTATCGCGACGCGGGACGCACGAGGGTCCCACCGGAGAGTCACGAGACTCGCATCTCGTGACAGAGAGCGTGGGAAGTCCCCGCTTGCGTGCGTGTTGCGTGGAGCCTTGCGAGGCGCGGTCGACCTATCGTCCGCCCCGCCGGGCGCGGTCGACCCTGGGTCCGGAAGACGGACGTCAGGTCGACCGCACTCCCTCCACCGGACCTTAGGTCGACCGAGAGCGACCTCCGCCCGGGACCTGTGCCGGATGTTTCACGAACCTCCCGTCCTGGGCGTCTCATCGCGGTCACAGCCAGCCAGGACCGCGATGAGACGCCCAGGACCCTTCTAGGACTGCCGGGGCGTCCAGGAGAACGGGCATCCCCGCCCGTCGCTACCCCGCCAGCAACCCGTCGATCTGCCCCAGAGCTTCAACCACGCCCTGCTCCATCCCCATCTCGATCGTCTGTTCCATGCCCTCGCGGCTGGCGAACTTGGACTGGATCGACATCGTCGTGGAGCCGCCGGCCTCGGTGATCGTCACGGTCGCGACCGTCGTCGGCATCTCGTCGTTCGGTTTGCCCTCGTCGTCGGCGAAGCCGTCTTCGAAGCGCAGGCGGGCGGGCGGCTCGACCTCCTCGAAGCGCCACCAGCCGTGGTACTTCTGCCCGTCCGGGGCGGTCATGAAGTAGGCGGCGCGGCCGCCGGGCTCGAACTCGTGGTCGACGAAGGTCGCCGGATGGGACGGCGGGCCCCACCAGCGCTCCAGCTGCCGTGGGTCCGACCACATCTCCCACACCCGCTCGGCGCCCGCGTCGAACTCCGCGGTGACGGTCATCGTCAGCGCGTCGAGGTCCTTCTTCACATCGGTCACCGGCATCGGCTGTCTCCTTTGTCGTCGTCGAGGAGGCGATCGATCCGCTCGATCCGCCCCCGCCATTCGCTCTCCAGCCGATCGAGCGCCGCGTGCGCGCGCCGGAGCCCCTCGCTCCGCGCCCGCACGATCGTCTCGCGCCCGACCCGCTCCTTACTGACCAGTTCGGCCCGCTCCAGCACGGCGACGTGCTTCTGCACCGCCGTCAGGCTGATCGGGTACTCGCGCGCCAGCGCCGAGACCGACAGCCGCCCCTCGCGGGCGCGGCGAAAGATGTCGCGGCGGGTCGAGTCGGCGAGCGCCCCGAACAACAGGTCGTCCTGATCTACAACCATTTGGTTGTAAGTTAGCAAAGTCCCAGATATCGGTCTGGCAACATCTCCGTCCCGAAGGTGCGCTTCCATGTGGGGGCGGATCCCGAGCCAGCCATGCGCGCCCTCCCCTTCCCCAGCCTGCGTCAACGCGCCTCCGCGCCGGAGCCGATGCCGACTCTCGAGCGCGTCCGGGTCGATCTGCCGGATGGCGCCGGGACGGCGGCCTGGGTCGCGCGGTTCGACCGCGACCGCTTCGACCTGCGCGTCGGCCTGATCGACCCCTGCGCCACGGTGCTCGCCTGGTGCGAGGAAGGCGAGGCCGAGCACGCGATCGTCGGCGGCTTCTACATGCGGCCCGGCGGGCCGCCGCTCGGGCACCTGCGGATCGACGGCGCCGCGGTGGCGAGCGAGCCCTTCGACGCGCCCTGGGACGAGCGCCGCGCCTGCGTCCACAGCGCCGAGGGCCGGGTCGGGCTCGCCGCCTGGCGGGACCTCCCCGCCGATGCCGCCGGCGACGTGCTGCAGGCCGGGCCGATGCTCGTCGCCGCCGGTCGCAACCTGATCGCCGCCGGCGAGGACCTCGAGGGCTTCGCCGCCGGCGCCCGTCAGTTCGACTCCGACATCACCGCGGGCCGGTACCCGCGCGCCGCCCTCGGGACCTCCGCCGAGCACCTGATCGCGGTCGTCTGCGACGGGCGCTCCGACGAGGACGCCGGGCTCTCGATGGCCGAGCTGGCGGGCGCGATGATCGACCTCGGCGCGGCCGACGCGATCAACCTCGACGGCGGCGGCTCGGCCTCCCTGGTGGTCGGCCGGTCGCTCGTCAACACGCCGCGGGAGGAGCACGGGATCGAGCTCCGCGGCGGCCGCGCGGTCTGCACCGCGCTGCGCTTCGTCCCGCGCTGATCCAGGGGCCGATCGGCGGGCCGATTAGGCGGCGCCAGTAGATTCGATGGCAGATGCCTTCGGATCTGAAAAAGCTTTTGATGGGTGTCTACTTCTATCCGCGCGGCGGATCGGCCCACGTCAGCCGGGCGCTGGCACGGGAGTTCGAGCGCAGCGGCTTCGAGGTCACCGTGCTGGCGGGGTCGCGCTCGGACCTCGGCGAGCACGCGCGGGCGTCGAGCTTCTACTCGCGACTCGACCTGCGCCCGGTGGACTTCACCCCGGCGCTGCGGAGCGTCGACCCGACGCGGGTCGACTGCGGCCCCGGGTCGGCGCCGATGCACGGCTCCTACGAGGACCGACCCGGTGCCCAGGACCCGGTCCTGGCCTGCCTCGACGACGACGCCTACGAGCGCCAGGTCGAGGCGTGGACGCGGGAGCTCGAGCGCGCGGGCGCTGACGAGGCCGACCTGCTCTACCTCCACCACCTGACGCCGCTGAACGAGGCGGCCGCCCGCGCCTTCCCCCACCTGCCGGTCCTCGGCCACGTCCACGGCACCGAGCTGCTGATGCTCGAACGGATCGCCGCGGGGGCGCCGCCGGCCTGGGCCCACGCGGAGGAGTGGCGCGTGCGGCTCTGCGAATGGGCGGCGGCCTGCGAGCGGATAGTGGTCGGCAACGCGGGCGGCCTGGAGCGGGCGGCGAGGGTCCTGGACCTGGAGCCGGAGCGCTTCGTCGCCGTCCCCAACGGCTTCGACCCGACCTTCGCCCCCGGGCGGATCGACCGCGCGGCGCACTGGCGTCACGCGCTGGTCGAGAGCCCCCAGGGCTGGCGTCCGGGCAAGGCGGCCGGGAGCGTCGCCTACGAGGACGCCGACCTGGCGGCGCTCGACGGAACCGTCCTCACCTACGTCGGCCGCTTCACCGAGGTCAAGCGCCTGCCGCTGCTGATCGAGGCCTTCGCCCTGGCCCGCCCGCGCTTCGCTGGTCCCGCGTCCCTGGTCCTGGTCGGCGGCCACCCCGGCGAGTGGGAGGGCGAGCATCCCATCGAGACGATCGAGCGCCTCGGCGTCCCCGACGTCTTCCTCGCCGGCTGGCACTCCCACGACGACCTGCCCGACTTCCTGCGTGCGAGCGACATCCTCGTCCACGCCTCGGTCAACGAGCAGTTCGGCCAGGTCCTGGTCGAGGCGATGGCCTGCGAGCTGCCGACGATCGCCGTCGACCGCGCCGGCCCGGCCGAAATCGTCGATGACCCGGCCACCGGCTGGCTGGTCGAGCCCGACGACGCCGAGGCTCTGGCCGGAGCGATGGTCGCCGCCGTCAACGAGCCCGGGGACCGCCGCCTCCGAGGCCGTCGCGCCCGCGGCGAGGCAGTCGGCCGTTACGCCTGGGAGACCATCGGCAACGACCTCGCCGCCGTCGCCCACGGCCTGCTCGACGGAGCTCCCACCCGCGGCTGATCCGATCCCCTCCAAGTGCGTTCGTCGCTTGTACCCCTATATGCATACAAGCGACGAACGCACTTCTGGGCGAACCTTCGCGTCGCCGCGGCGACGTTGCCCGAGGGGTCGGTCGCGGTCATCGTCAGCCGGTAGGCGCCGGGAGACAGGGATTGGCCGGCGGGGATGCGGGCCGAGTGGCGGCCGGGACCGCCGGGGCCCCGGAACGTGGTTTCGCGCGGTAGCCAGAGCGAGCAGGGACGGTCCTTGCGGTTGGACGGGCTCACCGGGAGGCAGTTCTGGCCCACCACACGGCCTGGCCGGCGCACCTCGAGGAGGAATTCGACCGCGGCCGGCTCCGAGAGCCGGTAGTAGGCGCGACCCTGGTCCACGTTCACGCGCAGGCCGCTGATCTTCGGCGCGGTGGTGTCATCGGCGATGAACAGCGCCGCCCGCGCGGCGGAAGCGGCAAACAGCAGGACCAGCGCCACAACGGCCAGGAATTCCACGAGCCGTCCGGGTTTGCGAGCGACGCTGGCCACGATGCGCTCAACCTAGGTCCGCAGACGCGGCCGCGCATCATCCGTGCGACGGATATCCGCCTCAATGGCGAAGGGCGGAGGCGACGGAGTCGGTGAGGTTGCGGGTGGCGGTGAGGGCGGCGGGGATCAGGTCGCCTTCGCGCTGGCCGAGGACGGCGCCGAAGATCGTGCGGATGTGGCCGTGGGTGTGGATGCGGCGGGCGAAGAGGAGGCAGCCGCCGGCGGCGTTGTCGGAGCCGGTCTTGATGCCGATGAAACCTTCGTGGCCGACCAGGGCGTTGAGGTTGGGGACTTCTCCGGCGACCGGGATGACGGCGGCGGGCATGGCGACGATTTCGGCGAAGGTGGGGTCGGCCATCGCGGCGCGGCCGATCTTGAGCTGGTCGGCGGCGGTCGAGACCGTGGTGTCTTCGAAGCCGCTGGGGTCGGTGTAGGTGGTCCGTCTCATCGCGAGTTCGGCGGCGGCATCGTTCATCTCCTCGACGAAGGCTTCGACGCTGCCAGCCGCGTGGACGGCGAGCAGGGCGGCGACGTTGTTGGCCGACGGCAGGAGGAGCGCCTCCAGGGCCTGGCGCTCGCTGAGGACCTCGCCTGCTTCCACCGGGACCACCGACTGCCCGAGTTCGCGCCGCCGTTCCAGGTCTTCGACGTCGGCGTGGCCGACCGTGATCGTGAAGCCTTCCTCGCCGGGCCCGAGCGGGTCGTCTTGCAGCACCAGGTAGGCGGTCATCACCTTGGCGAGGCTGGCGATCGGCACCGGGTCCGAGCCGCCGACGGCGCCGAGGTTGCCGACCCCGTTGACCGCCACCGCCGCCTCGCCTTCGCCCGGCCACTCCAGGTGCCGGTCCCCGATGACCTTCCGCGGCTCCTCCCCTCCCACCTCGCCCCAAGCGAGGGCGAGGGCGAGCAGGACCGCGATCGTGGCCGCCGTGAGCTTCATGCCGTCCGCAGCGCCTCGGTCGGGGTGAGGCGGGCGGCCCGCATCGCCGGGTAGAGGCCGGCCAGCGCCCCGAGCACGCAGGCGGCGGCGAGGCCACCGGCGATCGCGACCGGCGGCACCAGCAGGGTCAGCCCTTCGGCGGCCGCGTAGGCGGCGGTCGCGCCGACGCCGAGCCCGACACCGACGACCCCGCCGCAGATGCCGAGGACGAACGACTCGCCGAGGAACTGAGCCGCGATGTGGCGCCGGCGGGCGCCGAGGGCGCGGCGCAGGCCGACCTCCGAGCGGCGCTCCAGCACCGAGATGATCATCACGTTGGCGATCCCGATCCCGCCGACCAGCAGGGCGACGGCACCGAGCCCGAGGAAGAGCGAGGTGAAGGCGCCTTCGGCGGCCGCCCGCGCCTCGAGCGCGTCGGAGGGGCGGCTGACCGCGACTTCCTTCGGCGCCCACGGGTCGGCGGCGCTCGGCAGCAGCGCCGCGGCGGCGCGCACCGGCCCTTCGCCTTCGCGGGCGCGGACGTAGACGCGTGAGGGGCTGCGATCGGTGCCGAAGAAGCGTGCCGCGGCCGGGTAGCCGACCAGCGCGGCGCTGTCGAGTTCGGGCACCAGCGGCAGCGGTTCGAGGATCCCGACGACGGTGAAGAGGCGCCCCGCGACGTAGACCTGCACCGGGCCCTCGACGCCGTGGATGCCGAGCCGCCCCGCCGCCTTCGCCCCCAGCACGATCGCGGGATAGCGTTCGGTCGCGCGGTCGACGAAGCGCCCCGCGGCGGTCGCGCCTTCGAGCGTCCGCAGCAGCTCCGGGTCGGCGGCCGCGACGAAGATCCCGCCGGTGATCTCGGCCGGCACGTAGGAGCTCCGACGCACCGTGGCGCCCTTGACCGTGGTGACCGCCGCCGCCGACTCGACATCGCCCAGGAGGCCGATCCGGCCGGTCGCGGCGGCCTGCAGGCGCGCTTCTCCGCCGAAGGGCGATTCGCCCGGTTCGACCGCCAGCAGGTTCGTCCCCAGCCGTTCGATCTTCGCCAGCAGGTCGGCCTTGCTGGTTTCCGAGATCGCCAGCACCGCTACCAGCGAGGCGATCCCGATCGAGATCCCGAGCACCGAGAGCGCCGCGCGGAGCTTGCGGGTGCGCAGGCCGACCGTCGCCAGCCGCAGCAGGTCGCGGGGACGGAGGCGACTCATCGGCCGGACCCCGGGTCCGCCTCGATGCGCCCGTCGCGGACCGCGACCCGGCGCGGCACCGAGGCGGCGATCTCCTCGTCGTGAGTGATGATCACGAGCGTCGCGCCGGCCTCGTTCAGCCCGCGCAGCAGCTCCATCAGCTCACCGCCGGTCCGCGTGTCTAGGTTGCCGGTCGGCTCGTCGGCGAGGACGATCGCGGGCTCGCCGACCAGCGCCCGCGCCACCGCGACCCGCTGGCGCTCGCCGCCGGAGAGCTTCGCCGCGCCCTGGCGCTCGCGGTGGGACAGGCCGACCCGGGCCAGCGCCGCCGCCGCCCGCTCGCGCCGCTCGCCGGCCGGGACGCCCGCGTAGAGCAGCCCGTCGGCGACGTTGTCGATCACCGGCGCCGCCTCGAGCAGGAAGAAGCGCTGGAAGACGAAGCCGATCCGCGTCGCGCGCAGGCCGGCGAGCTCGTCATCTGACGCCCTCGACACGTCCCGGCCCTCGATCGCGACGCAGCCCGCCGTCGGCCGGTCGAGCGTCCCCATCAGGTGCAGCAGCGTCGACTTGCCCGAGCCGGAGGGGCCGACGATCGCGGTCAGCTCGCCCCGCCCCACGCTCAGCGAGACCCCGCGCAGCGCCTCGACCCCGCCGGGGTAGGACTTGCGGACGTCGCGCAGCTCGAGGACCGGGACGTCCTCGGCGGCGGCAGCCGTGGGTGCGGCGGCGTCGCGAGGCGCGTCGCTCATCGTCCCGTCTCCACCGTCATCCCGGCGCGGAGGCCCTTCCCCGCGACCTCGGCATAACCGTCGGCGGCGAGGCCGGGGGTGACGACGATCCGCCGCCGGGCGCTACCTTCGACCACGTCGACCGCGAAGCGTTCGCCGCCGATCGCGAGGAGTGCGGTGAGCGGCACGCTGAGCACGTCCTTCCGCAGGCGCTGGGTGAAAAGGACGTTGACCGTCGCTCCGTCGAGCGCCGGGATGCGGTGCTTCCCGGTCAGCGCGACCGTAGCCTCGATCCCGCCTTCGGTTTCTTCGCCCGGCCCGCCTTCGCCGCTCGACGGCGCGACCGCGACGAGGCCGCTCACCTTGCCGGGAGCTTCGCCGCCGCCGGGGAGGACGACCTCGACCCGCTGTCCGCGACGGGCGATCGACTGCTGGTCGGCCCCGAGCTCGACGCTGACGATGCGACGGGTGGAGCTGGTGCGGAGTACGGGGGTCGAGCCGCCGCCGAGCCCTTCGCCGAGCGTCGCTTCCAGCGCGGTCACCCGCTGTGGCCCGGGTAGGAAAGCGACCCGTCCCAGTTCGACTTCGCCCGTCGCCTTCAGCCCGGCGTCTTCCTGCCAGGCGCGGACCGCGGCCGCGGTCTCGTACGTGAATTCGTCATCGACAACACCTGGCGAGAACCCGAGCGCCGCCAGGTTGCGCTCGAGCTGCAGGACGTCGCGGCCGTCGCCGACGCCTTCGGCGAGGTCCCGGTAGGCGGGCACCGTCCCGTACATCAGCGTCACCGGCCGGCCGTCCAGCGCGTAGAGCCGCCCGCCGCGACGGACCACGCCCCCGACCGCCGGCAGCGCCGTCACCGTCCCGGCCCGCCGCGCGAGCACCGTCGTGTCGCCGGCGTAACCGATCGTCCCGGTTGCGGTCAGCCGTTCGGCGAGCGTGCGGCGCTCGACCGTCCCGGTCGCGGTCGCCTTGGCCGGCGGCTCGGGTCCCGACGCTCCGCCCGAGCCGCCGGCGAGGACGACCGCGACCGCCACCGCGGCGGCGAGGACCACTCCTCCGAAGATCCACCGGCGCACGTCAACCACCGACGCCGAATCCGCCCGTGTCCGGGACCTTGTCGCCGCACGCCGCTTTCGCCGCTTCGAAGGCCGGCGATTCCGTGTCCACCCCGGCGATCCCCAGGAGCACTTTGCCGGGCCCCTGGAATTCCGGGTCGGCCAGTTCGATGCCTTCCGCGCGCATGCATTCGGTGAAGGCGAGCCACCCTTCGCGGAATTCCTCGTCTTCTTCCGGCGAGGTTTCCTGGGCGACCTTGTCGAGCTTGCCGTTGCAGGCCGCCTCGGCCCGCTTCGTCGTCGGGTCGTTCGGGTCGCCCGTGAGTTCGATCGATTCCTGCCCCGGCTTCGGGTCTTCCATCTCGACCCCGTGAGCGCGCATGCATTCGGCGAATTCGAGCCCCGCTTCTTCGCGCGCGGCGACTTCGCCACCACCGCCCGATCCCGATCCGCCCCCGCCGCCGCAGGCCACCAGCCCGACCGCGCAGAGCGCCAGCACCGACACCACCAGCCAATCCGTCTTCCTCATCCCAGCTCCTTTCGGGTTGCCCGACATCGCCTGGCCCGTTCTACGGAGGGGGTGGTCACACGACGGTCATCGCGGCTGTGACCGCTCTGTGACCGGCGGTCGGGCATCCTTGGGAGGGCGATGAGAGTCTTGGTCGTCGAGGATCACGCCGAGCTGGCCGAGTCGATCGTGCGCGTGCTGCGCCGCGACGGCATCGCCGCCGACATCGCCGAGGACGGCGAGGAGGGGCTGCGGCGCGCCGCGGTCGTCGACTACGACGTCGTCGTGCTCGACCGCGACCTGCCGCGGCTGCACGGCGACGAGGTGTGCCGCGCCCTGGTCGCGCGCGGCGGCGACACGAAGGTCCTGATGCTGACCGCCTCGGGCACGATCGCCGACCGCGTCGAGGGCCTCAGCCTCGGCGCCGACGATTACCTGCCGAAGCCCTTCGCCTTCGCCGAGCTGCTGGCGCGGATCCGCGCCCTCGCCCGCCGCGCCCAGCCCTCGCTGCCGCCGATCCTCGAGCACGACGATCTCCAGCTCGACCCCGGCCGACGGGTCGCGACGCGGGCCGGGGAGCGCCTCGCGCTCAGCCCGAAGGAGCTTGCCGTGCTCGAGCACCTGCTCGGCGCCGACGGCCGCGTCGTCTCCGCCGAGGAGCTGCTGGAACGGGTCTGGGACGAGGAGGCCGACCCCTTCACCACCACCGTGAAGTCGACGATCAACCGCCTGCGGGCGAAGCTCGGCGACCCGCCGGTCATCGTCACCGTTCCCCAGGGCGGCTACCGGATCTGACCGTGCGTCTCCCCTCGCCCACCGTCCGCCTGCGCTTGACCCTGCTCTACGGCGCGCTCTTCCTGATCTCGGGGGCGGCGCTCCTCGCGATCACCTACTTCTTCTTCCGCCGCTCCTCGGGGATCAACCTGATCGTCCCGAACGGCGGGCACTCGAATTTCTCCCGGCAGACCCTTGAAGGCATCGAATCGAGCTACGCCGGGCTCGAACGCGCCCACGAGAGAAGCCTGCACCAGCTCCTCGTCGACTCCGGGATCGCCCTTGGAATCATGACCTTGATCTCGATCGCGCTCGGCTGGCTCGTCGCCGGCCGCGTCCTACGCCCCCTGCGGACGATGACCGCGACGACCCGGCAGATCTCCGAGCACAACCTCCACGAGCGCCTTGCCCTCCCCGGACCCAAGGACGAGCTGAAGGACCTGGCCGACACCGTCGACGACCTCCTCTCCCGCCTCGAGACCGCCTTCGGCGCGCAGCAACGATTCGTCGCCAACGCGGCGCACGAGCTGCGCACCCCGATGACGCTCTGGCGCGCGCTGCTGGAGGAGACGCTCACCGACCCCGACGCGACGATCGACTCCTTCCGCGCGACCTCGCGCAGACTGCTGGCGCTGGGCGAGGAGCAGGAGCGCCTGCTCGAGTCCCTGCTCACCCTCGCCTCGAGCGAGCGCGGCCTCGGGCGGCGCGAGCCCTTCGACCTGGCGGTGCTCGCCGAGGCGTTTCTCCGCGACGAGTCGCCGGAGGCGGCCGCGCTCGGCCTGCGGATCGACACCGCGCTCGGCCCGGCACGGGCGGCCGGCGACACGGCCCTGGCGGCGCGCCTGGTCCGCAACCTCCTCGACAACGCCGTCAGCCACAACGTCCCCGGCGGCGCCGTCCATATAAGGACCGGCACCGGCGCCGACGGCACCTTCCTCTCCGTCGCGAACGACGGCCCCCCGATCCCGCCCGCCGAGGTCGGCCGTCTCTTCGAGCCCTTCCAACGCCTCGGCACCGAGCGCACCGGCCCGAACGACGACCACCACGGCCTGGGACTCTCGATCGTCCGCGCCATCGCAACCGCCCACGGGGCGATCGTCGACGCCGAGGCCCGTCCCGAGGGCGGCCTCTCCGTCGAAGTCAGGTTTCCCGTCCCAAGGGACGTCGGCAAACCCACCGTTGCGGTCGGGGGCTCCCAGCGGGTAGGCTCGCGCCACTCTGGGGAGAGTCGCGATAACCCATAGGTGTTGTTCTGTCCTCGTCGGCGCGTGTCTCGCGGTCGGGTGGGGAACCGCGTCGGCCGACGCGGCCTTCAGTCCCGCGCCCGGCTCGCCCTTTGCGGTCGGTGCCCAGCCCTACGCGTCGCTGGCCCAGGACCTCGATGGCGACGGGCGCGGGGACGTCGGCACGGCGAATGGGACGAGCAGCAACCTCTCGGTCCTGCTCGGCAACGGCGCGGGCGCCTTCGCGCCGCCGGCGGGATCGCCGTTCGCGACCGGACTCGGCCCGAGCGGAGCCGCGGTCGCCGACTTCAACCTCGACGGGCGGCCGGACGTCGCGGTCTCCAACTACGTGTCCCAGAACGTCTCGGTGCTACTCGGCCAGCCGGGCGGCGGCTACGTCCCCGACCCGGCGGGCGCTCCCTCCGCCGCGGGCGCGGGCGCCGTCGCGGCCGCGGACGTGAATGGCGACGGGCGCCCCGACCTGCTCGTCCCCGATTACAACTCCGGCGGGGTCACCGTGCTGCTCGGCCAGGCAGGCGGCGGCTTCGCGTTCGAAAGCAAGCCGGCGACGGGCCTCAACCCTCGCGCGCTCGCCCTCGCCGACTTCAACGGCGACGGGCGGCCCGACATGGCGGTGATCAACAGGGGCAGCGACTCGGTGACGATCCTGCTGCGGCAGCCCCTCGGCGGCTTCGCGGCGCCGGGGGCTGCGATCCCGGTCGGCTCCCACCCGTCCGGCATCGTGGCCGCCGACCTGAACGGCGACGGGCTCCCCGACCTCGGGGTCGCCAACTACACCTCCGGGAACGTCTCCTTGCTGCTGAACGCGGGCGGGGCCGGCTTCGTCCCCGACCCGGCCTCGCCACTCGCCACCGGGCCTTCGACCCTCGGCATCGCCGCCGGGGACTTCGACGGCGACGGGCGTACCGACCTCGCGATCACCAACCACGACTCGAACCTCCTCTATGTGCTTCTGCGCCGGCCGGGCGGCGGCTACGCCCCCGATTCGAGCTCGCCGATCGGTCTCCCCGTCGGCCCTTCGGGGGTCGCGGCCGGGGACCTCGATGGCGACGGGCACCCCGACCTCGCCGTGGCGAGCGACCAGGCGAACACCGTCAGCGTCCTCCTCGACCGCCCGCCGACGCCCGCCGGGAACACGACGGTCACGAACCCGCCCGTGCCCCCGACCCTGAAGCCGCCCCCGACCTTCACCGTCACCATCCCATCGCTGTCGCCAGGCAACTTCGGCTTCCCCAGCGCCGGTGGCGGTGTCTCCGCGGCTCTGAAGAAGGCCCTCGCGAAGGTCGACCTGGAGGCGCAGATGGCAGCGGCGAGCGCGAAAGCGAAGGTGACGAAACAGGGGAGCGACGTCAGCGGCGCGGCCAAGCCGGGGCTGGAAGAGCGCCTCGAATCCTTCTCCTACGGCATCCCGGTCGTCGTCCACGGCACCAAGGGCTCCTACGTCGAGATCTCCGCCGCCCTCGCGATCGCGGCGAAGGAAGGTCAGAAAGGCAGCATCACCACCGCCGGCCTGCCGCCGACCGTCGTCCAGCTGACCGGGCCGACCACCACCGTCCAGGTCCCCATCGAAGGACAGCTCACGGCTCTCCTCAAAGCCAAGCAGGACAAGGATGCCGCCCGTAAAGCCGTCGAAGCCGCGGTCACTGTCGCCGGCAAGGAACTGGTCCAGGAACAGCTCGATTCGCTGAGCGAGCTTTCCCAGCTCGAGCAGCAACGGCTCCAACTGGCGATGGACCGCAGCTCCAAGATGCTCGAGGTGCTCAACAACGTCATCCACCAGATCAACGAGACGACCGGCGCGATCGCCGGCAACCTCAAGCGCCCGGCGACGAAGGCACCCTCGCTCGCCCAGCTCCGCGCCCGCGCCGCGAAGCTCACGAAGCAGGCGAACGCCCAGTCCCACCTTGCCGCCGCCCTGCTCGCCCCCGCGATCCGCGCCCATCCCGGCAAGACGCCCCGCGCGACCTTCGCGGTCAAACCCTGCGGCAAGCGCTGCCCGCTGCCGAGCTTCGGCGGGCGATAGCGGGGCGGTGCCCCGAGCCGACCCCCGTCCCGAGGGTGGCCTCGCGCTGGAGGTCAGGTTCGGGAGCCGGCGGTCACCTCGCGAGGTCGGCGGTCAGACGGGTGACGTAGTCGCCGTAGGTCGCGGCGATGTCGATGGCGTCGGGGTCGAGTAACCAGGCGAGCGCCGCGCCGCCGATGAACGAGGTCACCTCCGCCGCCACCGCCTCGGGGTCGGCGTCCGCCCTGATCTCACCCTCCTCCTGGCCGCTGCGGACGGCGGTGGCGACGAACGCGCGCACCAGCCCGTAGCGATCGCGGAAGTAGCCGTTGAGCGGGTCGTCGGGCTGCAGGCTCTCCCCGACCAGAACGACGAGCAGGCGCGTGTGGACGGGGTCGGTGACGGCGTCTTCGCCGAAGGAGGCGATCGCGCGCAGCGCCTCGAGGCCGCGCAGGCCCGCCAGGCGGTCGAAGAGATCGACCTGCTCGGCCTCGCGGCGGGCGACGACGGCGTGGAGCAGCTTCTCCTTGGTGCCGAAGTGGTGAAGGAGGCCGACGTGGCTGATCCCGACCTCCTTGGCGGCAGACGTCATCGACCAAAGGAGCAGGAGAGATGCGGCATTCGAAGTTGACGGGCAGGATCAGGGGCAGGCGGCTCGCGACCGCCGGAATCGGGGTCGCGGCCCTGGCCGGCCTGGCGTTCGCGGCGCCGGCGAGCGCCGATACCGGAGCGCCGACGGCGGTCTTCGAAAAGTCCGACGACTGGGGCAACGGCTTCGTCGGCGGCTACACGATCGACAACGGATCGAGCTCACCGCTGGAAGGCTGGACGCTCGAATTCGACCTCCCGCCCAGTGAGAAGATCACCTCCGCCTGGAGCACGAAGCTGAGCTCGTCGGGCGATCACTACGTCCTCACCGACGAAGAATGGACGCGCCAGGTCCCCTTCGGCGGCTCGGTGGAAATCGGCTTCCAGGGCGAATACAGCGGCGAGTTCGTCGCGCCGCGGAACTGCACGCTCGACGGTCGGCCGTGCGACGGTGTCCCGACGGTGCCCGACACGACCCCGCCGAGCGCGGTGACGGGGCTGACGGCGGGCTCGGTGACGGCGAGCTCGGTCGCGCTGCGGTGGAACCCGGCGACCGACAACGTCGGCGTCGACCACTACGCGATCTACGACGGCTCGAGCCAGGTCGCGACCGCGACCGGGACCTCGGCCCGGGTGACCGGCCTCGAACCGGCGAGCGTCCACAACTTCACCGTGCGGGCGATCGACGCCGCGGGCAACGTCTCGCCTGCCGGCGCCGGGGTCGAGGTGACGACCGCGGCCGCCGGCGGTGAAGAAGGATCCGGGGCGACCCCGGCCGAGTTCGCGCCGTACGTCGACATGACCCTATCGAACGATTCGCTCGCCGGGATGATGAGCGCCTCGGGCGTCGACCACTTCAGCCTCGCGTTCATCGTCAGCGGCCGGCCGTGCGAAGCCTCGTGGGGCGGTTTCTACGGGATCGGCGACCCGGCGATCAAGCAGCGGATCGACGACCTCCAGGCGGCCGGCGGCGACGCGATCGTCTCCTTCGGCGGCGCGATCAACCAGGACCTCTCGCGCACCTGCACCAGCGTCGACGCGCTCGCCGCCCAGTATCAGGCGGTGATCGACGAATACGAAGTCCGCGATCTCGACTTCGACATCGAGGGCGCCGACCAGACCGACGCGGCATCGCTCCAGCGGCGCTTCGCGGCGATCGCCCAGATCCAGGCCGCCGGCCGCGCCGCGGGCGAACCGGTGCGGATCTCACTGACCCTGCCGGTCTCGCCGTCGTGGCTGAGCAACGACGCCCTCAACGTGGTGAGGGACGCGATCGCCGACGGGGTCGAAGTCGGCACCGTCAACCTGATGGCGATGGACTACTACGACCCGTCGCTCCCCTACGCCGGCCGCATGGGCGACTACGCGATCCAGGCCGCCACCTCGACCCACGACCAGCTCGCGGCGCTCTATCCGGACCGCACCGACGCGCAGATCTGGGCGATGGTCGGGGTCACCCCGATGCTGGGGATCAACGACGACCCGGAGGAGATCTTCACCACCGCGGACGCGGCCAAGCTGACCGCCTTCGCCCAGGAGAAAGGCCTCGGCCGGCTGGCGATGTGGTCGATCAACCGCGACGCCCCGTGTCCGGCGCCGACCCAGACGACGTCGAACACCTGCAGCGGCGTCCCCGACTCGGCCTGGGCCTTCTCCCACGCGTTCGAGCCGTTCGGCTCCTAGGCCTCGGCTGCCGCAGTTGCCGGGGACGCGAACGGGTTCGCGTCCCCGGCGAGGGCCGACAGCGCCTCGCCGAACCTGCCGTAGACGAAGCGCTGCAGCGCGGGTCCGAAGCTCACCCGGGCGACGCCGATGTCACCGAGCTCGGCGCTGGTCAGCGCTCCCCGCCCGTAGACGACGTTGACCGGCCCGGGGATGCCTCCGACCAAGGCACGGATCGCGTCGGGCTCGGTGGCGGCGATCGGGTAGACGCAGTCCGCCCCGGCCGCCAGGTACCGCTCGCCGCGCTCGATCGACGCCGCGAGCTGCTCCTGCGGCGAGCCGGCCCGGCGCAGGAACGAGTCCGTGCGCGCGTTGATCACCAAGTCGACGGCGGCGGCCTCCGCGGCGGCGCGCACCGCGGCGATGAACTCGGCCTGCTCGCCGACCTCGATCATCTCCCCGCTCGGCGGATCGGAGTCCTCCAGGTTCAACCCGACCGCCCCGGTCGCGGCGATCGCCTCCACGATCGCGGCCGGCGCGAGCCCGTAGCCTCGCTCGAAGTCGATCGTCACCGGCAGGCCCACCGCGCGGACCATCCGCCCGCAGGCGGCCGACATCTCCTCGACCGGCGTTGCCTCCCCGTCCTCATAGCCCAGGGTCGCGGCGATCGCGTTGCTGGTCGTGGCGACGGCCGCGAACCCCGCCGCCTCGACCATCCGCGCCGAAGCCGCGTCCCAGGCGTTGGCCAACACCAGCGGATCGCCACCGACGTGCAGCGCGCGAAGCCTTTGTGCCTTCTCCGTCATTGCGTCCTCCTCCGTCGTTTGCATCTATAGAGACAGGAGAGACGCGAAATTCATCGGTGAATGTCGACCGGCACCCCCGGTGCGGCGGCAGGGTTGCCCGGTGACACGTTGGCGGGCGCCAGGCCGCGAGATGTCCCGGCGCCCGCCTTGCTTGAACCTTCCTGGCCTAGTTGTACGCGTACTGTTCGTATTCGGCGACGTTTTCTTTCGTCACCGCTTCGGCCGGGACGACGATCTGGCGCGGCACCTGCGGCGGCACCAGCTCCGAGAAGCCCTCGCCGAGGGCGATCAGCCTGGCCATCGTGACGGCGCTCGCCGCGATGTTCGGGTTGTAGAGAAAGGTCGCTCGGTAGAGGCCGCCTTCCGCGATCTGTTCCATCGCCGCCTGCGAGCCACCGACGCCGGTGACGAACATTTCGTCTTCGCGCCCGGAGTTGCGGATCGCCTGCACGACGCCCTGCGCCATGTCGTCGTCATGGGTGTAGACGGCGTCGATTTCCGGCTGGGCGGTGAGGATGTTTTCCATCACCGTCAGGCCTTTTTCGGGATTGAAGTCACCCGGCTGGTTGGCGACCACTTCGATGCCTCCGCCGGGACAGCTTTTCTTCAGCTGATCTTCGAACCCTTCGGTGCGTTCCTGGGTGACGGAGATGCCGGCCAATCCTTCGATCTCGGCGATCTTGCCTTTGCAATTCAGCTGTTCGGTGATGTATTCGGCCGCCAGCGAGCCGATCTGGTAGTTGTCGCCGAGGATCGTCGCCGTCGCGGCGTCAGGCGCGCTGAACAGCCGGTCGATGTTGACGACCGGGATGCCGGCTGCCTCGGCCTGCTGGGCGGCGGGCGTCAGCGCTTCGCCGTCCTGCGGCAGCACCACCAGCGCGTCCGGTTTTTCGGCGATCACCTGCTGGATCTGCTGGGCCTGCGAGTCGGAGTCGGCCGCCTCCAGCAGCTTGAATTCGACGTCGTCGTATTTCGCCGCCTCGGCCTTGGCGTCCTTGGAGATCGCACCCAGCCAACCGTGGTCGGTCGGCGGCACGCTGGCCACGATTTTCACCGTTTTGCCGCTTGAGTTGCTTTCGTCGGCGGCGGGTTCCGAGCCGTTCCCTTCGGCCGCTTCCCCACCACCACCGCTGGTCACGGTCACGGTGTCGGTACCTCCACCGCAGCCCACCGCGATCACTGCCATCAGGCTCACGAATCCGATCGCGAGCGCTAGTCGCTTGAGCGACATGGTCCTCCCCCTTTGTTGGTCATTGCAATCGGCAATGTGTGCCTTTGTTCGTTCAGTACCTGACCTCGGGCCTCTGCAGCAGCACGGCACCGAGGACGATGGCTCCTTTGGTCACTTGCTGGATCTCGGTCGAGAGGTCCAACTGGGTCATCAAGCTGAAGATCAGGGCGAAGGTGAGGACGCCGAGGAAGGTCCCGACCATCGTCGCCCGGCCACCGGCGAGACTGGTGCCGCCGATCACCACGGCGCCGATCGCGTCCAGTTCGTACAGTTCGCCGCTGACCGGCGAGGCGCTGCCGAGGCGCGCGCAGAGCAACACCGTCGCGATTCCGGCCAGCAGCCCTGACAGTACGTAGACGCTGAAGATCACCCGCCGCACCGGGACGCCGGCGATCCGCGCCGCTTCGCGGTTGCCGCCCACCGCCACCACGTGGCGTCCGTAGCGGGTGCGGTTGAGGACGACCCAGCCGGCGATCACGATCCCGAGGAAGATCCAGACCGACACCGGGATGCCGATGATTTTCCCCGTCCCGAACCAGAGCAGCGAGAACGGGGAGGGGTCGCCGAAGGAGCCGCCATTGAGGTTGAGCAGCCCGACCGGCAGCTTGTCGTTGAAGATCAGCGCGAGGCCGCGGGCGATCGAGAGCATCGCCAGGGTGGCGATGAAGGGGACGACGCGGCCGAAGGTGATCGCGGTCGCGTTGACGGCGCCGAGCAGGGCGGCGAAGGCGATCGCGGCGACGATGAAGATGAAGGTGCCGCCGCTCGGCTCGGCCATCGTGCCGGCGAAGACGCCCGCCGCGGCGACCATCGAGCCGACCGAGAGGTCGATCCCCGAGGTGGCGATGACGAAGGTCATCCCCACCGCGAGCACGCCGACGATGCTCGCCTGGGTCAGCATGTTGCGCACGTTGTCCCAGGTCGGGAAGGTGTCCGGCTTGAGGATCGCGCCCGCGACGAACAGCGCGATGACGACCAGCGCCAGCGCGTACTCCTGGAATTGCAGCGCCCCGAACCGCTTGCGCAGGGCGATGGCGTAGCTCATGCAACCTCCTCGATCAGGTCGGGTCCGGCGGTGGGGACGACGGCGTAGGCGAGCAACTCGCGCTCGGTGGTCTTGGCGCCGTCGAGATCGGCGACCAGCTCGCCCTCGCGCATGACCAGGACGCGCGTGCAGATCCCGGCCAGCTCCTCCAGTTCGGAGGAGACGAGGACGACGCCGAGGCCGCGTTCGGCGAGCTCGGTGACGATGCGGTAGATCTCCGCCTTGCTCGGGATGTCGACGCCGCGGGTCGGCTCGTCGAGCAGGAGCACCCGGCATTCGCGCAGCAGCCAGCGCGCCAGCACGACCTTCTGCTGGTTGCCACCGGAGAGCTCGCCGGCGCGACGGTCGGGGTCGTCGGGGACGGTGTTGAGGCTGCGCAGCTGGTCGCGGACCGCCGCGCGCTCGCCGCGGACGTCGAGCAGGCCGTGGGTGAAGCGGCCGAGGTCGGCGAGGCTGACGTTCTTGGTCAGGCTCCAGTCGAGCAGCAGCCCCTGGGACTTGCGGTCCTCGGGGGCGAGGCCGAGGCCGGCGGCGATCGCCCGGTCGGGCCGGTTCGGCGGCAGCCGCTTGCCGGCGAGCGTGACTTCACCCGTTTCGCGCGGGTCGAGGCCGCAGATCGCCCGCAGCAGCTCGCTGCGTCCGGATCCGACCAGGCCGCCGATCCCCAGCACCTCCCCCGCCCGCACCTCGAAGCTGACCCCGCGCACCGCGGGAAGCGCCTTGATGTCGCGCGCCTCGAGCAGCACCTCGCCGACGCCGGTCGGGCGGTCGGGATAGAGGCGGTCGACTTTGCGCCCGACCATCAGCCGGACGAGCTCGTCGGTAGAGGTGTCGGCGGCGATCCCGTCGGCGGCGGTCGCCCCGTCGGCCAGCACCGTCACCCGGTCGCCGATCCGTCGGATCTCGTCGAGCCGGTGGGAGATGTAGACGACCCCGACCCCCTCCGCGGTCAGCCGCCGCACCACGCCGAAGAGCGTCTCCACCTCGCCCGCGTCGAGGATCGCCGAAGGCTCGTCCATGATCAGGACGCGGGCGTCGTAGGAGAGCGCCCGGGCGATCGAGACGGCCTGGCGGGCGGCGGGACGCAGCGCGGCAAGCGGCAGGCGCGGGTCGATTTTCTCGTGCCCGAGCCGGGTCAGCAGGGCACTCGCCTCGCCCCGCATCCTCCCCAGGTCGAGCAGCGGGCCCCGGCGCGGCTCGTGGCCGAGGAAGATGTTCTGGGCGACGCTGAGCTCCTCGACCAGGTCCAGCTCCTGGTAGATCGTCGCGATGCCGCGACCGAGCGCCGCCGCGGTGTCGCGCTCCGGCAGGGGCTCGCCGTCGACGAGGATTTCCCCGGCGGTCGGTTCGACCACGCCGGAGACGCACTTGATCAGCGTCGACTTGCCCGCTCCGTTGGCGCCGAGCAGGCAGTGGACCTCCCCTTCGCGGACGTTGAAGTCGACCCCGCGCAGCGCCTCGACCCCGGGGTAGGTCTTGACCAGGCCGCGGACCTCGAGCACCGTCGCCCCTTTCCCGCCCGCGGTCGGCGCGCCGTTCATCCGACCACCAGCGGCGCCAGGTTGCGCTGCCCGATCTCCAGTCCCCGCAGCACCTTCTCGGTGGTGCCGCCCCAGATCGGGTCCTCGTGCTCGACCGAGAGCACGCCCTCGAAGCCGCCCTCGTACAGGGTGTCGACGTAACGGCGGAAGTCGACTTCGCCGCTGCCGGGGAGGCGATAGCGCCACCAGCCCATGTCCCAGGGGTGCTGCTCGCGGGTGCCGAGGCGCCCGAAGAAGCCGTAACGGTTGCGCTCGGCGGGAAAGACCTCGGCGTCCTTGGCGTGGGCGTGGATCACCCGGTCGACGTAGGGACGCAGCGCCTCGACCGGGTCGATGCCGAGCCAGAGCAGGTGCGAGGGATCGAAGTTGAGGTAGAAGCCGAGCCCGAACATCCACTCCCACAGCTCCGGCGAGTAGGCGAGGTTGCCCGGCGCGCCGTCGGGGTGCCAGCCCTCCATCACGCAGTTCTCGATCATCAGCGCTACGCCGCGCTCGCCTGCGTAGTCGACCAGCGGCGGCATCACCCGCTCGGCCTCGCGCAGGTTCTCCGCGACGGTGCGCCCGGGGTCGCGGCCGATGAAGGTGCCGACCGGGACGCCGCCGAGCTCGGCCGCGGTGTCGATGCAGGCGCGGAGGTGGGAGTGGTAGGCCTCGCGCTCGGTCGGGTCCGAGGCCAGGTTGTTGTCGTAGTAGGCGAGCGCCGAGAGCTCCAGCCCGTTCGAGTCGAGCGCGGCGCGGACGCGCTCGGCCTCGGCGCCGTCGAAGCGGTCGGCGGCGACGTGGGAGGCGGTGAAGGGACGGTCGCCGAGCGAGGGCCAGGCCGCCAGCTCGAGCGCCTCGAAGCCGTGCTCCCCGGCCCACCCCGCGATCTCCTCCAACGACCACTCGGGCAGGCACGAGGTCAGCAGCCCGAGCTTCATCCCGGCACCTCGACCCACTCGCGGCGTCGCGAGGACTCGAGCACCGCCTCGGTGATCGACACCGCGCGGACGCCGTCGGCGAGCGCCGGGAGGCCCGCGGCGGGCGCGGCGCCCACGAAGGCCTCGTAGCTCTCGGCGACGAAGGCGTCGAAGCAGTCCTGGTAGCCCTGCGGATGGCCGCCCGGCAGGGTGACGTAGCGGGCCGCCGACGGGTCGAGCGTGTCGAAGTCGCGCGGGATCGTCTCGGCGCCGTCGCGGCGGAGGATCCGCAGCTCGTCGGGGCGTTCCTGGTCGAAGGCGAAGGTCTCCTCGGCGGTCGAGATCTCGACCCAGAGGTGGTTCTTGCGGCCGGCCGAGACCTGGGAGACGAGCAGCGATCCGGTCGCCCCGGCGTCGGTCTCGAAGAGCAGCGCGACGATGTCCTCGGTGCTGACCGCGTGGGTCTCGTCGCCGCGGGCGCGCTCGAACGAGGAGGCGGGATCGCCGCGGCGGGTGCGGTGGGCGATCGCGGTCCGCGCCGCGACCGCGGTGAGGCGCTGGCCGGTGACGAACTCGAGCAGATCGCACCAGTGCGAGCCGATGTCGGCGAAGGCGCGGGAGCTGCCGCCGAGCCCGGCATCGACGCGCCAGTTGTAGTCGTCGGCGCCGAGCAGCCAGTCCTGGAGGTAGCCGCCGCTGAGCAGAAAGGCGGCGGCGCCCGAGGCCCCGAGCCGCGCCCGCAGCTCGCGCACCATCGGGTAGTAGCGGTAGACGAAGGGGACCGTGACGAGGGCTCCGGCCCGCTCGGCGGCCCGCGCGAGCTCGGCAGCGCCGGCCGCCTCGAGCGCCACCGGCTTCTCGCAGATCACCTGCTTGCCCGCCTCGATCGCGGCGCGCGTCAGCGGCACGTGGAGGTGGTTCGGCGTGCAGACGTGGACGACGTCGAGGCCGTCGAGGGCGATCAGCTCCTCGGCGCCGGCGAAGCCGCGCTCCGCCCCGAGCGCGGCGGCCGCGGCGGCGGAGCGCTCCGGGGTCGAGGCGGCGACGCCGACGATCGTGGCCCCGGCGAGGCGCGCGGCATGGGCGTGGAGCCGGGCGGCGAAGCCAGCTCCCAAGATCCCCACCCGCAATCCCGCCGGACCGACCACGGCGCTGCGCGGACCGCTTTGCACGGCACTCTCCTCCACGAGCCGAACCTAAGACCCTTTTGTACCTGTGTCAAGCAAAAGTTGCGCGGCAGTCAGTCGTAAGCATCTATGTAGCTGTCAGAACCTCGGATCTTCCGCTTGCTTGACAGGCAAAACCCCAAGCTGATTCACTCCCCTCGCCGTATGGAGACGAAGCCTCAGCGCGTGGACACCCCGATCGGCCCCGATGCGCTGCTGAAGCTGATCCGCGACGGCGACGGGGCGACCCGTGCCGACCTCGCCAAGCAGACCGGCCTGGCCCGCTCGACGATCACCCAGCGCCTCGAGCAGCTGCAGGGCCTGGGGCTGCTGAAAGAGGTCGGCGCCGACCAGTCGACCGGTGGCCGGCCGCCGATGAAGCTGGCCTTCAACGAGGACGCCGCGGTGGTCCTGGCGGCCGACCTCGGGGCGACCCACTCACGGCTCGCGATCACCAATCTCGGCGGCACGGTGCTCGCCGAGGATCGCGGCGACATCGACATCGCGAGCGGGCCGGAAGCGGTGCTCGCGTGGGCCGAACAACGCCTGGCCCTGCTGCTCGAGAAGGCCGGCTATGACCGCGGCTCGGTCGCCGGGATCGGCATCGGCGTGCCAGGGCCGGTCGAGCACTCCACCGGCATGCCGCGCAACCCGCCGATCATGCCCGGCTGGGACGGCTTCCCGATTCCCGAGCGCCTCTCCACCTACTTCGGGGCCCCGGTCCTCGTCGACAACGACGTTAACATCATGGCTCTCGGCGAGTACTGGGCGAACTGGCGCGTGGTCGAGCACCTGCTGTTCGTCAAGGTCGGCACCGGGATCGGCTGCGGGATCGTCATCGACGGCCGCGTCCACCGCGGCGCCGACGGTGCCGCGGGTGACCTCGGCCACGTTCGCATCCCGGTCGACGACGACCACCAGGACGTGATCTGCAGCTGCGGCAACGTCAACTGTCTGGAGGCGCTCGCCGGCGGCGGCGCGATGGCCCGGCGCCTCAGCGCCGAAGGCGTCGAGGTCCGCGACTCCCGCGCCCTGGTCGAGCTCGCCCGCGGCGGCCTCCCCGCCGCCGTCCAGCTGATCCGCCACTCGGGCCGGTTGATCGGTGAGGTCCTCGCCGCCGCGGTCAACTTCTACAACCCATCGGTGATCGTGATCGGCGGCGATGTCGCGGGTGCCCAGGAGCAGCTCCTGGCAAGCGTCCGCGAGGTCGTCTACCAGCGCTCCCTCCCCCTCGCCACCCGCCACCTACGAATCGTCCGCAGCCCCCTCGACGATCGCGCCGGTGTCGTCGGCGCCGCCGCGATGGTCACCGAGCGCGTCCTCGCCCTAGACCCCGAATTCGCCCGCCCCGCCAGGGCCTCCCGCTAGATCGAGACCGCCTCGCGCCCTGGATGGTTGATTCCACGGGCCGTGCGGCCCGGGCCGGAGCCTGAGGCCCGAACAAGGGACGCGAGGCGTCTCGGCGAGAGGGCCGTCTCGGCCACGGCCCTGGCTGGCTGTGGCCGTGGCCGAGACGGCCGGGGATCGGGAGGTGTGGGATCTCTCGCCGAAGTACAGAGGGTTCGTCACGGGAGGGACACGGATGCGTGACGGGACTCGCATCTCGTGGGAGAGAGCGTGGGAAGTACACGCTTCCGTGCGTGTTGGACAACAGTCGATTCCGCGCTGCGTGGATTGACCGTGCTATAGGGCGGGAAATACACGCAGCGCGTTTTCGAGGCCCTCCTTTCAGGCTCGAAAAGCGCACGAAAGTGACAGAAGGCTGCGGAAAGTGTGGAGTTCCCGGCATCTCCCGCACGGCATCGTGCCGGGTGTGCCTTCTCTCGCACGCACCTCCGAGGTAAGTCCGACTCCCGCCCGAACCTGTGCCAGATGTTTCACGAACCCCTCCCGTCCTGGGCGTCTCATCGCGGTCACAGCCAGCCAGGACCGCGATGAGACGCCCAGGACGCCGCTAGGACTGCCGCGAGCGCCGGCACAACACCGATCCAACGCCACCCCCCCATCCCCGCCGTGGAATCAATCGTCTAGGCGTGGCGGTGGTGGCGGCGGTGCTTGTGCTTCTGCACCTTCACCTTCACGCACTTCTTCTTGCCTTTGACGAGCTTGCGCCGAAAGCCCTCCTTGCACTTCTTCGGCTTCGGCGTGACCTTGGCCGGAGGCGGGGTGGGCGTCGGCGCGCCGGAGGGAGGCGCCGTCGACCCTGAGCCACCGCCGCCGGAGCCCTGGGAGCCGCCGCCTGCTTCGCCACCGGGAGACGGCGGTTCGACCGGCGGCGCCGGGAGGGGCCGGGCGTCGACCGCGAGCCCGACCGCCTCGCTGTGGATGCCGGTCACGATGTTTTTCTCCGGCGGCTGGGTGCCGTCGACCCGCACGCGGTTGAGCGCGCCGCCGTTGTAGGTGGTCCAGTAGG
>Ga0268266_10000718_pt1 | contig 44682 bp, 37 predicted proteins | sample KBSS13metaG_FD_190356 | JGI IMG/M metagenome (GOLD analysis project Ga0268266, IMG submission 190356) | Switchgrass rhizosphere microbial communities from Kellogg Biological Station, Michigan, USA - KBS S1-3 metaG (SPAdes) (version 2) | ecosystem: Host-associated > Plants > Roots > Rhizosphere...
CGAACATCCAGCGCAATATCATCGCCGACCGTGGCAGGCCCAGACCACGTTCGGCGATGATATTGCGCTGGATGTTCGATGTGCCGCCCGAGATCGCCTGACCCAGCGACCCCAGCATCTGGTTGACCCACCGTTCGTCACCCCCGCGGTCCCGCCCCTGTTTGGGAGCCCGCAATGTGTCGTCGCCGATGATCTCGTGCGAAAGCTGCGCGACACGGTGGAAGAAATTTGTCGTGGTCAGCTTGTTTACGAGACCCAGGACGCCAGGACTTTCATTGTTCGCCGCCAAAGTCTGCTGGTAGTAGCCGGCCCATAGCTGGCTCTGCAGATAACCCTCGATCTGCACGAGAGCGCTGCGGATGCGCGGATCCTCTATCGCCGGGCTGCCATTGACCTGCCGACGCTGCGCCAACTTCACCAAGCTGCGGAACATCGGCATGGTGCGGGTCGACGACCCGATATGGTTTCGCTCGTGCTTGAGCGTGGATCGCGACACGTTCCAGCCCTCGCCACGCGGGCCGACGAGCATGGAAGCGGGGGTCCGTACATCGTCTAGAAACACTTCGCAGAACTCGGTGTCACCGTTGATCTGCTTGATCGGGCGGACGGTGACGCCCGGCGATTTCATGTCGAGCAGGATGTAGGAGATGCCCTTGTGCTTGGGAGCATCAGGCTCAGTCCTCACAAGCGCAAACATGTGAGTGGCGTATTGGGCCAGCGTGGTCCAGATCTTGTGACCGTTTATGACCCACTCGTCGCCATCCAGCTCCGCCCGCGCACTGAGCGAAGCGAGGTCGCTACCCGAACCCGGCTCGGAATAGCCCTGCGCCCATCGATATTCGCCACGCAGTGTCTTCTCGATGAACAAGTTCTTCTGTTCATCGGTACCCCATTCGATCAGCGTGGGCACGACCAGCGCAACGCCATTGCCAAACACCTCCATGGGCGCGCGGGCGGCGGCAAATTCCTCGCGGATAATCTGCGCGCGAATGACGTCGGGCGCCTGTTCGGACCCACCGTAGCGACGCGGAACGCCACGATAGAGGAAGCCCTCCTCAGTCGCCAGCTTGCGCAGGCGAGCAACAGCCGACAAGTCCCTCTTGTCTTCGACGGGCGCCCAATGCTCCTCCAGGAACGACCGAACGCGCTCCTTGTACGCCGTTTGCTCGGCGGTGTATCTCAAATCCATCGTGACGAGTTCCCAAACGGCAGTACCCGGCCCATAACGTCCTCAATACATATACCTCAATATGCACCTGATGCAAGCGCGGCGAGGACGATAAGAGGCCCACGAGCCACGCCAAGCCCGGCTGCCTCCTCTCATCACCTCCGCATTTTTAAGCTGTACTAATAACGCCAACAGGACCAAATCGCGCCGCGCAGATGCAAACGGGCGAAAGCTTTTCGTTCTCCGAGGAAGGTGATTCACCTCTTATGACGATCGTAGTTCCATTGATCGGCTATCGTGGCGAAGTGGTCAAAGACTGGATTGACGGTAATGGCCACATGGGATCTTTGGCCTATGCAAGTTTACTGCATTCCTCGATCTCAGTGCTGTTCAACTCGATCGGCATCGACGTGAATTATGTACAACGTCGCCAACTTTCTATTTTCCACCAAGATACCCATTTGTCCTACGAAGCCGAGCTGCGGCTCGGCGCGCCCATCGAAGTTCGTAGTTGGCTTGTCGCGGTTGAAACGGACCGCATCCACCATTTCCATGAGTTGATTAACCTGGACCGTGATCGCCGCGCCGCCGCGATGGAATTTCTTTCATCGCACGTCGATCTCATCACGCGCCGCACGACGCATTTTCCACCCGACATCGGCTCCCGTCTCGATGACCTTGCCGCGGCCTACGCCGGGCAGACTTTGCCGGAAGGCCATGGTGCCCGCATCTCTTTGGCAGGAAATGACCGTTGAGAAGCGTTGGCTAAGGACATCAAGACACAGGCGCTGCGGCAGTCATCAACTCGCGCAAGGCACGCTGATCGACTTTCATCGATGGCGTTCGAGGCAGGGCATCGAAGCGCCGTATTGCGACCGGAACCTGATAAGCGGTAAGCTTCTCCTTGAGGAAGGTCTTGAGCTCGGCCTCATCGGGTGCGTCCACGCCGGACGCAGCAATGAAAGCCGCGACGGGCACTTGGCCAAGTCGATCATCCGACAAAGCAATCACGGCCGCTTCGCTGACGCCCGGATGGCTTTCTAGCGCGCTCACGACGTCGTCAGGTTGGATCTTGAAGCCACCGCGGATGATGACGTTGTCGGCGCGGCCGGTGATCCACAGAAACCCGTCCTCCGACATCTTGGCTAGATCGGTCGTGCGCAACCACTGCGTGCCATCGCCGATCTGGCGGGATTTAAGTTCGAGTATGCCGATCTCGCCGTGCGGCACTTCGGCACCCGTATTTGCATCAACCACGCGAGCCTCGACACCGGGGTTGAGGCGGCCCACGGCACCGCGCCGATCAACGCGGTGTGCCTCAAAGTCCGCCAAGGTCCAACCGGCGACGCCTCCGAACTCAGTCGCTCCGTAGTTCTGAAGGACCGGAATGCCGTAGCGCTCGTAAAACGCGTCGGCGAGATCCGGGTCCAGCGGCGCCGTGCCGGTACGGAATGCCTTGAGCGTGGCGAGGTTTTCTGCGGGAACGTTGGCATCGAACAACATCTTGAGCGCGGCTGGCGGTGCGCTCGCTGCTTTGATGCCGTGCCGCTTTACCGCGCTGCGGAAACCGTCGACGCTGAATTTCGGCAACAATGCGCCGCTGCGCCCGGCCATGATTGCGTTCATCAACGCGAGCAGCCCCCCGATATGAGAGAAGGGCGCCATCAGCAGTTGAACGCCCCGCCGAAGCACCGGTCGATCGTCCTCAGAGCGACCCTTCTCGAACCTCGCTGCGGCGAATACGGATTGTTCGAAGCCAGTCCGCGTCATTGCGATCCGCTTGGGCGCGCCCGTTGTGCCGCTTGTCAGCATCTCGACGGCAACACCTTCCACTTTGTCGCTGTCGGCTACGGCACTCGTACGCTCCTGCCTGACTCTTACGGGAGCATCGACTTCGCCGGTCATCTCGATCACGAGGCAACCGGACTGCACCAATGCCTGCTCGACTTCGGGTAAGGACAAATCGACGCCAATCCCGATAACGGCGGGAACGGCGCTGGCTACAATATCTTCCGCCAGCTTCTGCGCCTGGAACATCGGGTTGAGCGTCACCAGACAGCGATCGGCGACAGTTGCAAGTGCAGCAGGCACGATCGCGACGTGATTGCGCAGCATCACGCCCACTCTGCTGCCCTCACCGAGCCCGTTGGCGCTCAGCACCGCATCTACCGAACGGTAAGCACGCTCGAGATCGCCCCAGTTCCACCAACGGCCCGAAAACTCCATAGCCGGCGCAGCGCAGTCCAGCGTCAGGATCGCCTCAATTCGCTCCTTCAATCGGGTCACCATCGCTCTCCACGCCAATCGCCGGTCCGGTATTAGCACCCCTGATCAGTGTCCAGAGATATCTCTTTTGCGGGCTCTCAGCCGCGTTCGGGCCCATAAGGCCGGTTCGCCCAACTTGCCACTTGTCATACGATAGGAATGCGACAATAGCTATAGTTCTATCATGCAGGGGAAGCGCAATGGCCGCCAAGGCGGACGGACTGGTAACGGGCTCGATAACCGACCAGGATATCGAGAAGATGCGGGCACGGATCGGCTGGACCAATCCGACGCTTCGCAAGGGCTGGTTGACTGTTCCCCACAATCCAATCTGTACCGCCGATGCCATCCGTCGTTGGGCAATCTCGATCGGCGACAACAACCCGCTCTACATGGATCCTCGCCATGCCGATGCGAGCCGGTGGCGCGGCTCCATCGCACCTCCCGGATTCGAATGGTCGATGGGCTGGGATCGCTCGCCTTTCCCCGGCAGGGAATTGCAGGAAATGAGCAGAGGGGCACTGCGCGGCGTCCAGCTTTTTCACTCGGGCGCCGAGTATTTCTATTACGGCCCGATCCAGGAAGGTGACGAGGTCTTCAAGTCGGAATGGCTGGCCAGCGTCGAACCCAAGGAAAGCAGCTTCGGAAAGCGCTCCGTGCTGGTCGACAATGCCAACAGCTTCTGGAACCAGCACGATGAGGTTCTGGCGACAAGCAATCGATGGTTCGTCCATGTTGAACGCGGCCGCTCGGGCAAGCCGAAGGAAAAGAAGGAGCAAGATGCTCCGCCCAGCTGGAGCGACGACGAACTCGCGCGGATCGAAGCCGCATACGACAGCGAATTCATCCGCGGGAGCGACACGCTTTACCTCGAGGACCTGAAAGTCGGAGATGAGTTGCCGGCCATGGTCAAGGGTCCGCTGACCATCACCGACATGATCAACATGCACATGGGCGGTGGCTGGTTTACTTACGGCAACCCACCTTTCAAGCTGGCTTATGAGAACCGTAAGCGTCTGCGCGGCTTCTATTCACGCGACGATTTCGGCAATTGGGATACGGTGCAGCGGGTTCACTGGGATAATGAGCTGGCCCAGAAGGTAGGTGTGCAGCGCACTTACGATATTGGACCGATGCGGTACGTTTTCGTTTGCCACTATTTGACGAACTGGATCGGCGACGACGCCTTTGTCCACCGTTTGCGCTACGAGCTGCGCAACTTCAAATATGTCGGCGACGTCACGTGGATGAGCGGCCGAGTCACGGAAGTCCGCGACGATCCGATCCTGGGCCCGCTCGTCGAGTTGGAGATCGCCGGAACCAACCAGCGCGGTCAGCAAAACATCACCGCCACCGCGACTGTTTTGGTGGCCAGCAGGACGAAGGGTCTGCCGCAGTTGCCTGCTGCTCCGAGCCTGCCGGAGTATCGCTCGGCGGGCGATCCAGCCGAGCCTCGGCGTGGCACTGTTGTGCCTTGAGAGCTCCCTTAGGTGACCTAGTGTCCGGCGAATGCCTGTATCTCTGCACGATGGCGATGGTCAGCGTGTCAGCTCTGCCGCCCTCTACAGGAGTCTTTGATATCGAAGACAGACGGATCAAGGCTTCGCGCGACTGCAACAATGCAGCCCATTGACAGCGCGGCTGGCCCCCTGCTCCGTCCAGTGGCGGAGCGGCTCCCAGGCACGCGCGATCATGCCTGCAAAGTAGCGCCCGTTCTGGGCCTGCGCTTGCTCGGCACGGTATCAGAGCCAGGCATTTCGCCTCGCTCAAGATCAGGCACCTTCTTCTCGGCGCGCAACGCCTTTAGAAACATGTGGACGATATAACGGACCCGCTGGCTCTCCATTTCTTCGGTGAAATGTGGCGGGTGAGCAAGCTCGCGCCCCTGCCCTACCAGCAAGGAAAAATGGTGCGCGGTCATAAGCGGGTCGGGGATATCGAAATCGCCCTGACGGTCCAAGTGAGCAAGATAAGTCGCGAGCGACGCTGCATTGCTCTCGTCACGAAGGATCGTGACGACCTCGGCGTGGAATTCCGGAAAGCGACACTTGGCGGAGAGCACCGAATGCCAAAGGGCGCCAACCGCGCCGGCGACATAGCTGTGCGAGATCCGGGCCGCCGCTTCGTTTAGCACGGCCTCTGGCTGAAGGCTTGCATCGATCTTCCAGCGCGGTAGCCGACTTTCCTCGAGCGCGGCACGGATCGCCACTTTGAAGAGACCTTCCTTGGAGCCATAGAGCCGATAGACGGTGGCCTTGGTCACACCGGACATCGCCGCGATCTGGTTGACATTGCCGAATTCGAAACCCTTGCCCGCGAATTCCGCGATCGCCGCACGGGTGATCGCCGCGCGCAAGGCTTCTGAGTCCTCCATCGTCGGCCGTCCCGGTGCGCGCCGGACTTTTGCGGGCACGGAAGTCTCGTTTTTGGGTGCCATCGAAGATCCTGACAAGAAGACTGCCGGGATGCATAAGCTGCATCCCGGCAATTTGCATTACAAGACAGGTTCTTTCCTGCGCGTGAAGTTGAGCTGATCGCGCACGTCCTTCATGCGGACCGGACCCAGTTCGAGGCTCGGCGGCTCGCCGCCACGGCCGGACATCAGCGTAAGATCGACGTGAGCTGCCTTCGCGCGCAATGCGCCCACCGTCGCTTCCTCGCGCTTGATCCCGAACTTTTCGAAGGGGTTCCAGCTGTATTGCCTCATGGCGTTCTGGTAGGTGAGGAGATCGATTTCGCGATCAGTCAAGAAGCTCACCTCCTTCCACAGCTCCTCCGGCACCTGCGGCCACAGGCAATCCGCATGCGGGTAGTCGCATTCATAAGTCATGTTCTCGATGCCGATGATGTCGCGCAGACGGATGCCAATCGGATCGGTGATGAAGCACGTATAGACGTGCTCCTTGAACACTTCACTCGGCATCTTGCCGCCGAAGTCCTGCCGCGTCCAAGCTCCGTGCTGCTTATGAACGCGATCCATGCGTTCCATGCAGAAGGGGATCCAACCCGTCGAGCCTTCCGAGAGTGCAAAGCGGATGCCCGGGAAGTCACGCAGGATGTGCGAGAAGGTAAGGTCGGTCGCGGTGGCGAACAGCCCGATCTGCATGTTGGAAATGTAGGCGTCGATTGGCGTATCTTCCGACGGCGAAGCGCCGGTATTATCGGAAAAATGCAGGCAGACCACGACGTCATTATCCTCGCAGGCCTTCCAGAATGGGTTCCAAACGGGGCTGTGCAGGCTATCCGCGTTGGTCAGTGCGATATTCTGCGGGAAGCTGACGGCATGACAGCCCTTTGCCGCAACCCGGCGGATTTCCTCGGCGCAAGCGAAAGGATCCCAGATCGGCACGGTGCAAAGCGGAATGAAACGTTCCGGGTAAGCGGCGCACCAGACGTCGATATGCCAGTCGTTGTGCGCCCTGACGATCGCCGTGGCGAGCGCCTTGTCTTGCAGGGGGACGAGGTTCTGAGCGGCCATACCGATGAACGAGGGGAAGTTCATCGATCCCCAAAGACCGTTCGCGTTCATGTCCTCGATACGGGCATGCACGTCGTAGCAGCCCTTGCGCAGCTGATCGAGCGCGGTCGGCTCCATGCCAAGCTCAGCCTTCTCACGCCCGACGACTGCATTCAGACCGAAATTCTTGATGAGGCGGCCATCGACCAGCCAGGCGTCCTGGCCTTCGTCGGTCCTCACCATCTTGGGAAAGACGTCTTTGAACTTCTCGGGCGTCAATTCGTCGAACATATCTGCTGGTTCGACGAAGTGATCGTCGACGCTGATCAGGACCATATCTTCCATGCGCATAACCCATCTCCTCGTGCGCGCCCGCGCAGCCTGCGGGCATTTGGTTTTGAAGATCGCTGCCACAGGATCGCCCGCCTAGATCGGGTTATCCGGAATCAATGTGACTCATGGTATAATTAATCTGCGCCCTTGGGTCGGCTGTCAATCCCTAAACTCTATTGCCGGATGGATGGTCTATCTTCTTCCCGATTTCTGGGGCGTCCGGGCGCTCGTTTGCCGGGAGCTTCCATAGCTCCGGCACTCCAATCACCAGCGATGAGCAATCGTCTGAAGATTTTGTGGCAAGCCGAGGCACTGTTCAGATGGCGCACTGGCAGCGACTTTGGCCGAGTTCCTGGCAAAGGCAGCCTGGCCTATCGCGCTCATCGTGCCGGGTGCCTGTTACGGTGCCGTGGGCGCAGTTACCGGCTTGCCCGTCCTGTCGCCCGGAGCACAATCGCACACGTTGGCGACCTCAACAGCGGGGCGGCTCAGCAAGAAGTAGAGTCGACACGGCGTGCAGGCGGTAACCCTGACAACCGATCTCGCCGCTCTTCAGTTGCGAATGCAGTACGGCGCGAATGCGCGAGCGCAATCGTTGCGCTCGCGCATTCATCGGAGGGCGCCGTGCCCTCGCTCTTTCACGAAGCTGACAGCCGGCCAGCCTGCATTGGCTAGCTCAACGCTGCAGGATCGCCTGCGCGGCGGCTGCACGGTCGGCGATCTCGCGCTTGGGGGGGACACCCATGCCGCGCTTGACCGCCGGCCGCTCTTCCATGCGAGCGATCCACGCCTTGATGTTGGGGAAATCGTCAATCACCACGCCCGAATACGCCGAAATGGTCAGCCAGGGGTACATGGCGATATCGGCAATGCTGTACTCACCAGCAAAATAATCGACCTTCCCAAGCCGCTCTTCGATCGCGCCGTACAGACGCTTGGTCTCGTTGACGTAGCGCGCGACAACGTTCGGGAGGTCTTCGCCGAAGTAGTGCATGAAAACATTCGCCTGACCCTGCATCGGTCCTACGCCACTCACCTGCAGAAAGAGCCAGCTCAGCGCTTGGCCACGAGCCACCGGATCCTTGGGCAGGAGCTTGCCGGCCTTTTCCGCAAGGTAGATCAGGCACGCGCCGGATTCGAAGACGGCGGCGTCATTCGCGTCCTTATCGACGATCGCCGGGATTCGGCCGTTGGGGTTGATCTTCAGGTATTCGGGCTTCTTCTGCTCGAGCGCCCCAAGATTGAGGTCCTTGACGGTATATTCGAGGCCGAGCTCCTCGAGCGCGATCGCCACCTTGTAGCCGTTAACCGTCGAAGCCGTATAAAACTCGATCATGGTCTTCCCTTCAATTGCGAATCGCCCACGGGGATGAAGCTTCCAAGCACATTCTCGGAAATAGCTGGGTGCTCGTATCGACTGTCGATTCGAAAAGTATCCGCCTTCAGAATTCCCTATTGATATATCTCAATGCAGTGTGCAAGCCAAGTTTCGGCCGCGCTGTCGCGCGGTACCGAGGGATGGGATCATGGCAAAACGCATCGTCATCACAGGTTGTTCGAGCGGGATTGGCAGGGCGCTCGCGACAGAGCTGTCAGCCCGCGGACACTGGGTCATAGCCACCGCGCGACGGCCACAGACCTTGGCTGACCTTGATGTTGCCGAGCGTCTGGCACTCGACATCACCGATGAGGAGTCGGTGCAAGCAGCAGCAGCCGCGGCAGGTGACGTCGACGTTCTGGTGAACAATGCCGGCGTCTCGATCTGGGGAGCGGTCGAAGGCCCAGGGCAAGACGAGGTTCAGCGCATCTTCGAGACCAACGTCTTCGGCATGCTGCGCACCCTGCGAGCCTTTCTGCCGGGCATGCGGGCCCGCCGCGGTGGAGATATCTTCCAGGTCTCCTCGACCATCGCCAAACGTTCGTCCGCGCTGGTCGGCCATTATGCGGCGACCAAGGCCGCCCTCGACGCCTACTCCGAAGCGCTGCGGATAGAGCTTGCGCCTTTCGACATTCGTGTCTGCATTGTCGTCCTAGGGGCGGTGGCAAGCGATTTCGGGCACAATCGAAGAGATATCGTGACGCCAGGTTACGAGGATCTGGTGGAGCACGTGAGTGCGATGCTTAGCCAGCACAACGGCAACCGCCATAGTGCACAGAGCGTCGCGTTGCGGATCGCCGATGCGATAGAGGCAGGTGATCCACCACTTCGAATGCAAGGCACTCCCGACGCTTTCGCTATGTACGCGCAGCGCGCCACGCAGGCCGACAGCGAGTGGGAGCGCGCGACGCTGGAGCGCATCTGGTCGTCCGAAAAGACCTGATATCGCGCTGATCACGGAGTAAGGTAGATGGATGCACTGATCGACCGTCTTGCGATCGGCGAGGTCATCGACCGCTATTTCGCGGGTATCGACCGGTGCGATCCAGCTCTCATCCGAACCTGCTTTGCCGACGAGGCGACGTATCGCAGCGACGCTGGCGTGCTCGACACGGATAGCGGCGACGCCATTGGCGCGCGTCTTGGCCGTGGCGCACTCTTCACCGCGACCAGTCATATCCGAAGCAGCCAGTTGATTGCTGTTCATGGCGATCGGGCCGACGCCGATACGATGGCACTCGCCTACCTGGTCAAGGATACCGCAGCCGGCGCGCCAGTGGCGATACGCAGCATCCGCTACCGCGATGTGCTGGTGCGGCAGCCAGTTGGCTGGAAGATCCTGCATCGCCACCACTCAAGCCTATGGCAGTGCGAGGCACTCACCAGTGAGTTGACCCGCATATGACCGAAGCAGCGCAGCGCAGGAGCGGCGACCGTCCAGCAGCGGGCATAGAGAGGCTTGTTCTGGAGACGCGAGGTGCCACGATCGTCGGCGACCGCGCGCAGCGCCCCGGAGCACCCGTGCTGATCTTCTCGCACGGGGCCGGTCAGACTCGTCATAGCTGGCGTGGGGCGATGGCCGCCGTGTGGCGCGAGGGCTTCGAGGCGGTGTCGCTGGACCTGAGGGGACATGGCGAGAGCAGTTGGCCGCAGGCCGTGGATTACGCGCTCGAGCGGTTCGCCGAGGACATCAACACAGCCGTTCGAATTTTTGCTCATGGCCGGCCGGTGGGGCTGATCGGCGCATCGTTTGGCGGGATGATGTCGCTGCTGGCGGCCGCGATGCCGGAATCGATGGTCCGGGCGGTGGCGATCGTCGACATTGTTCCGCGCGTTGCGCAGGATGGCGCAAGCCGCGTTCGTTTGTTCATGGAAGCTCATGCCGACGGCTTCGCGTCGCTTGAGGAAGCCGCTTTGGAGATCGCCGCTTATCGCGGAGAAGCGGTGCCGCGCGGCACCACCGGTCTCGAGAAGAATCTCCAGCGCCGCGATAATGGGCGATGGTACTGGCATTGGGACCCGGCGTTCCTCAGAAGCTTACCCAGAGGGCAGGAGAGGCTCGATCAACTCGAAGCGGCAGCTGCTACCTACAAGGGGCCGCTGCTCTTGGTGCACGGACTAAAGAGTGATGTCGTCCGCGCGGATGGCATCGCAGCCTTACGCGCGATCGCGCCACAGCTTGAATATGTCGATGTCGCGCAAGCCGGGCACATGATCGTCAGCGATCGCAACGACGCCTTCGTTGCGGCGGTTTGCCCCTTCATGGGCCGGCACCTCGGGCTAGCGCCCGACCAGGAAATCACGAACGCCTGCGTCTGACGGCGCTTCCAGACTGGGCGGATCGCTCCCTCCACCAAGAGAACCCGCAAAAACCAAGACACGGATATAACAAGATGCCGGCAAACTTCGTGCATGCACTCGCACCGTTGCTACAGCCTCGGTCGATCGCCATCATCGGCGCCTCCGAGCGCAACGCCTACGCCAACATCGCTATCAGGAACCTGAGGGCGATCGGATACGGAGGCACGGTCCACATGGTCAATCCTCGCGGCGGGGAGATCTTTGGCCAGACTGCCAAGGAGAGCTGCGCCGCGATCGGCGAGCTGGTAGACGCCGCCTTCATTTGCGTGCCGATCACTGGCGTCGTGAATGCGATCGAACAGGCTGCTGAGGCTGGAATCTACAATTTTGTCGTCCTCAGCTCGGGCTTTTCCGAAGTCGGTGGAGAAGGCAAAGAGCGCGAGGATGCGCTGGTCGATCTGTGCGCTCGCAAGGGCTTGCAACTCCTCGGCCCCAATTGCCTTGGTTTCGTCAACAAGGCCGACGGCGTAGCGCTGGGCTCCATCCCGGTTCTTGACGGCCGCAACGACGGTTCGCTGGCGATAGTGTCGGCCAGTGGCAACATCGCCTATCAACTTGCGTCCCTCGCTGGACAGAACGGCATCGCTTGCAGTCACCTGATCGCAACGGGGAACGAGACCAACGTCACCACCGCGCAGTGCATCGATTATTTGGCCGCGCACCCCGCCGTCAAATCGATCGCTCTCCTTCTGGAATCGGTGCGAGATCCCGATGTCTTCGCCGCGGCCGCCGAACGCGCGTTGGCCGCGCGTAAGCCGATCGTGGTCCTCAAAGTGGGCGCTGCACCTATCACCGCGGCCGTCGCGGCCGCGCATACAGGTGCGGTCGTCGGTGACGACCGAGTATTCGACGCCATTTGCGACAGGCTCGCGATCGTCCGTGTAACAACCTTCGAAGAACTGATCGCCACCGCCGGGGCCATGGGAAGCATCGGCCCGCTGGAGAACGACGGCATCGCTATGGTGTCCATCTCTGGCGGGGCATGCGAGGTAGCATCTGACCTGGCGGCTCACTACGGCGCGTCCATGCCCGCATTTTCGGATGAGACCGCGGCAGAGCTCAGGAGTTTCATTTCAGACTTTGGCCAAACCCATAATCCGATCGACATTACAGGCGCGGCCGTGCCGGACCCGACGCTTTGGCACAAAGCGCTGCGAACCGTGTCCAAGGATTCGCAGATCGGGCTGACCATCTGCACCTTCGAACTGCCGACCGAAAGCCCCGCTCCGCAAGCGGCGGCATTGGAACAGATCGCGTTGGGCGCCCACGAAGCCGCTACCCCGATCTGCCTCATGGAGAGCTACGCCAAGCCCATCACGCCGGCTGGACAAGCCTGGCTGACGGAGAGCGGCATTTCCTGCGTCCTTCCCGGCATCGGCCTCGGCATTTTCGCCGCGACGAAGCTGGCATGGTGGTCTGCGAAGTTGCGCCAGCGCACGCCCTGGGATCGAAGGGTAGCCCCTCCGAAAGGCACGGCGCGTCCCCGATCCGAGCAGGAGGCGCTTCATCACCTTGCCGAACACGGCGTGCCGGTCGTCCCCTTCCGCTTAGCCGTCAATCGCGTCCAGGCCCAATCCGCCGCCGACGAACTGGGCGGGCCGGTGGTGCTAAAGATCGCTTCGCCCGATATCGCGCACAAAAGCGACATCGGCGGCGTTGCCCTGAACGTGAGCGGCCGCGAAGCCGTCGGCGAGGCTTACGACTGGATCGAAGCAGCAGCCAAGGCCGCTCGCCCTGATGCCCGGCTCGACGGCATCGTCGTCTCACCGATGCGGGCCAAAGGTGTGGAGTTCTTCGTCGGCATAGCACGCGACCCACAATGGGGCTTGGTGATGGCCCTTGGTCTTGGCGGACTATGGGTGGAGCTCATGCAGGACACGGTTCTCGTCCCACTTCCCGCTTGCGAGGGGGAGATCGCAACTGCGATCGGCCGGCTGCGCGGCGCGAAGCTCTTCACCGGTTATCGCGGCACGTCGGCGACCGATCTGGACCGGCTCGCCACAGTGGCAGCGGCGATAGGCCGGGCGGCGCTCGCTCTGGGACCGGACCTTGCAGCTTTCGAGGTCAATCCCCTGCTGGTGCGAGGCAACGACATCGAAGCGCTGGATGCACTCGCCGTCTGGGCCAAGTGATGGGGCGTGCTGGCTCACCGATCGAGATCAAGGCTGTCACGGAGTGCTCATCCTGCGCCAATGACGCCCGCATCGCCGACGCTGCCTATACACGATCCAGGCGTCTATTTGCCGAAAAGGCAACGCCTTGGAGTCGCCGCCAGTGGCTTCCGAACTAACCGCAAGTGGTCTCGAATTGCGGCCGATTCAGGCGAGCATGCCGCCCAGGCGAGCCCTTACGATGTCTTCGGCCTCAGACATGATCCGCTCCATCAGGTCCTTCACAGTCGGAATGTCGTGGATGAGGCCCTGGACCATCCCGGCCCAGAATATCCCCTTGTTGAGATCGCCTGTCTCCAACATCTCGCGGCCGACTGCTCCCGCGACTAGGTGGCGGATGTCCTCGAAGACGGCCCCGGGTCGAGCCGAAATCTCGACCACCTGATCCGAGACGTCGTTCTTGCCAACGCGCGCGGTGTTCTTGAACTTGCGGAAGATGAGGTTGGTCCCGCGTTCGTCGTTCGCGATGTACTTCGCCTTGACGTTGGGGTGAATCGGGGCCTCTTGCGTCGCGCAGAATCGCGTTCCCATATTGACGCCTTCGGCGCCTAAGGCCAGCGCCGCGACCAGCCCCCTGGCATCGCCGATGCCCCCGGATGCCAACAGCGGCAGCTTGACCTTGTCGGCCGTCGCCGGGATCAGCACAAGACCACCGATGTCGTCTTCCCCGGGATGGCCGGCGCATTCAAATCCGTCGATCGACACGATGTCACAGCCTGCCCGCTCCGCGGACACGGCATGGCGAACGGCGGTGCACTTGTGGATGACCTTGACGCCATGGGCCTTAGCCATTTCCCAGATTTCGCGGACTTCGGCCGTCCCGGCCGTCTCGAAAATCTTGACGCCTGCGTCGATCGCAACCTCGGCGTAGCCCCTGTAATCAGGCGGTAAGATCGCCGGCAGGACGGTGATGTTTACGCCGAACGGCTTGTCTGTCATCGACCGGCAGCGCTCGATCTCGTCACGAAGCGCCTGGGGATTGGGCTGGGTGAGCGCCGTAAGGAGGCCAAGGCCCCCGGCGTTCGACACCGCGCTCGCAAGCTCGGCATATCCGACGCCCTGCATGCCGCCCTGAATGATGGGGTGTTCGATGCCCAGCATCTCCGTGACCCGTGTCTTGAACGGCATTGCGATTCCCTCCTCCTCGAAGCAGCGCAGCTACCCACCTCAGCGGCCGCCTGCAACTTCTTTGACCTATAGAGCTACCTGTAAATGGCCCCGCCCTGCGCGAGCGTCATCAAATAGGCCGTAACAATGGTACGTCTCGCTCGCGAGCGCGAACACGCGATCTTCCGCCCAAGCCCCACCGAGTGGGCAGATTGGGTGATTAGTGGGCCTGCCGTGATGCCGATCTTCGCCAAATGCTGTTGTAAGGCGCTGGCGATCAGTCCCGGGCGAAGCACACTCAGGAAGCGCGGGGTTCGGGAGCCACCCCGGCTCCGATGAAGACGAGGCTGCATCGCGGCCGCACGCGTGGTGAGCGCAAGCCCGTGGCCAGCAAACAGTTGGCTCAAGCGAAGTTCTCGAGACAAAACTTCGGGGGCTGGAACACCAGCCCCCCTCGCCTTTGACCTCGCCAATAGCGGAGCGAACGCGATCGACTTTCCCAGCCAGCAGGAATGATCGCCGAGAACCGCAGTAACGGCCCCCGGCGATCTGACCTATCGATCAGAACTTCTGGCTGACCTGCGCTCCCACCGTGCGCGGCGTGCCAACAACGGCGTTGGCGATGCCGAGGCTGTTTGCGATGTTGAGACCGCTGTTGAAATAACGCTTGTCGGTCAGGTTCTTGCCCCACAGCGCGATTTCCGTCTGGTCACCGATCCTGATGGCGATGCGGCCATTGAGAAGGCCGTAGCCCTTCTGGATCATAGCAGGGACAGGCAGCTCCCGGTCTGTAGGGAAAGTCAAAGCCGGTTGGAGATTTATACGGCTCTGATAAACGTAGTCGGCCTGAAAATGAATTTCGCCGAAGCTGACCGGCAGGGTGTAGGACGGCGAGATACCGAACGTGAACTTGGATATCTGCTGAAAGTCGTTCTGCGTCAGGTCAGTCCGGCTGTCGATCGCAATGAATTTCTTATACTTGGGATCGGTGTAGCCCAGCTGCGCGGCGATCTGCGCGTTCCGGAATGGAATGACGGTGAGTTCGGCTTCCACGCCACGCAAGCGGGCAGAGGCCGCGTTGATAAGGCCCACGACAGTCACCGGATTGCCGTCCGCGCCGACAAAGGTCCTCGGCAAAGGAAGCTGAAGCCCCTTGACGTCGTTCTGGAAGGCCGAGACATTGATGCGGAGGTGTCGATCCAGAAGGTCAGCCTTGACGCCAAGCTCGTAGTTGATCGCAGTCATCGGCCGGTACGTCTGGAAAGGTATTCCGAGCGCGCTGCGCTGGTTGATCCCGCCCGCCTGAAAGCCTTTTGCGGCGCGGAAATAGACCATCACGTCGTCCGTTGGCCGATAGTCAACACCTCCCGTCCAGTCCCAAGACTTGTAGTTGAGCGACGCGGTATTCAGGCACTGCGCATTTGGGAACGGAAGGGTGCAGGCTGGAGTGGTCGCACGGCTGCTGAACTGCGTCACCGCCACGTTCTTCTGCTCTTTGGTATAGCGCAAGCCTCCGGTGACGTTTAGCCGATCGGTCAGGGCGTAGGTAGCCTGGCCGAAAAAGCCGAGGCTGTGATTGCGGATGCTGTCGGTGAGATAGTTCGCAGCGTTGTTGCCGGCGAGCGAGACGAGATTGATGTTCACACCAGTCTCGTTACCCCGAAAGCGATAATAGTACGCGCCGAGCGTCATTTTCAGCTTTTCGTCAAGCAGGCGTCCATTGAGTTGTCCTTCCTGCGTCAACGTCTCGCCGCTCCAGATAGACCGCGACGACAGTACGATCGCGTCGGTACCGTCGTAGTCCTTGGGACTGTTCGCATTGAACCTGCGGAGAGCCGTAATCGACTTGAGCTCCCACGTCTCGCTCAGATGATAGGTAATGTTCGCCGTGACTCCGCGATCTTTGTAAGTCGAGCGGTCGCCCAGGGAGCCATTCGGTGCGAACAGCCCGGTCGAGACGTTGGGATTGGTCGGCGAGCGGGAGAAACAGCGGTCAGCCAACGTCGGCTTCGGGCCACCGCCGCAGCTGAAGAAGCGGGCCTGAACCGCAGCATAGTTTGCGGCGGTTGGGTTCAGGCCGAACGGATCAATCCCGTAGAACGTACCCAGTTCCTTGTACGCGAAAGAGTTCGGCGTCAGAAAGACAGGCTGGACCAGATTGCCGTCCGTCCGCGAGTCGACATAATCTGCGGAAAGCAATATATCGAGATCGTCGGTCGGGTTGATCCGAAGCTGGCCCCGAACAAACACTTGCTTGGACTGACCCAGCCGGAGATTATAGGTCCGATCACGGGCATAGCCGTTGTCGTCGTGGTAGCCGAAATTCAGGCGCAGAGCGAGTTGGTCGGTGGCAAGCGGCACGTTCAGCATGGCTTGACCTTCGACCAGTCCGTAGTTGCCGGCGCCAGCCATCACGCGTCCAGCAAATGCGCTCGTGTCGGGCCGCTTGGTATGGATCGAAACGGCGCCACCCACTGTGTTGCGGCCGAACAAGGTACCCTGTGGGCCGCGCAGGACCTCGATGCGCTCGACGTCTGGGCCCAGGAACGCCATGCTACCGATCGCAGACGATTGATAGACGTCGTCGATGTAAATGGCCGTCGGCTGGTCGTTTGTCAGCTCAATCGAGGCGCTGCGTAGACCGCGGATGCCGACGGTCGACGCCATGGTGCCTTGTGATGGCGCCGTGAATGTTACGTTGGGGGTTGCCGACTGGATGTCGGAAATATTGGCGACCGACCGGTTCTGCAGTTCAGCCGAGGAAATTGCAGAGATCGAGATCGGTACGTTCTGCACATTTTGCTCGAACTTCTGAGCGGTGACGACAATTTCCTCAATCTGGCCGGCGCTTTTGCTATCCGCCTCGGCGGCTTGAGCAAAGGCTTGAGTCGCAGCGAGTGGCGTAAGTGCGCTTGCTGCAAGGAAAGCCGATATGGCTGTTCGAATTAACCTCATTATCCCCTCCGTTTAAGTTGTTATCTGTACGTTTTTGCCGGTGGCCCTGAAACTCATGCTTGCCGAACGGATCTGATGCGTCGTTTAATCCTGGCGACACCGTCGCGTGTCCTGTGCGGCGCGCAGCGCCGATGAGTAGCCTCTCATCTAGAACGCCGACGCACGTATGTGTTTGACAAAGCCTTCGTCGCTCCGACCAAGCAGGTCGCTAGCCGGCACATCCTTCCCTACATATATCTCTATCTGGGATTTGGCACTCGGTGTAGCTTGTGTAAAGTGCTTTTTGGGGTCCGCAAGCGAGATACCGACAGCCGCTTCCGCCTGTTGGCCCGGGAAGGATTGGCAAATCATCCGTAAGTCGAGATACTATCCCTCCAAGTAGAATGCGTGAGGTCGGCCGCTCGGGGTTGAGCGATGCTCGCTCCCGATGTCGCCATTAGAAACAGGTATGGCTTTTGAGGTGTCCACGTAGCCTAGGGGCGGCTCTGCTATAGCGATCCGAACTAAGGGCGGGGTATCTGCGCAGCCCTTCTCGCCTCCTCTCGCGACTTTTGCTTTCACTCCGGTGGGTGATGCGTTCTCGCGTTGAACGCGACTTAGAGGAATTGCCACGTGCTGGTTGGACGCAACTTCTACAGAGCATTCGGATAATAGGCCGTGTAGACTCGGAGTCACGCGGCCCTTCCCGACTGCACGAGAACTTCGACATTGTCCGATAAATGGACTGAGGACGGCAGCCGCTGTTTAACCAGACCTTCCGCCTGGGCTCCGCCGTATGGCAGCCCGCCCCACTTCATGGTTTAGGAGCCCTCTCCGTCAAACCATCCGTTCAAATGCAGGGAATTCGTAGCTCAAGCACAAATATCGCATTCGGTTTGCGCTTGCAGCTTTGCAAGCAGGGAATGTGCGGTCGTCTGGGCATCCAAATATTTGCCGATGCAGACCTTCAGGATTGAAAACACAGCTGCAGTGCGCAATGACGGTTCTCGAGGGATTGGATGGCCCGACCTTAGAGGCACTTCGGCACCCCATCCCTCCCGGTTTCGCGAACACAAAGATAGACAGCCCAAGCAGGCAAACTACGCCATCATTCGGGAGAGCATCATGGTCAGCGCACCTCATTCCATAACCGGAGTGGAAACCAAGGCTCCTCTCCGCAGCGAGAGCTCGGAGCCATCGATGCTCGCTGGCAGAGGCGCCCTCACCGGTCTGAAGGTGCTCGACTTCACGCAATCGTTAGCAGGGCCATATGCGACTCAGATCCTGGCGGACCTGGGCGCCGATGTCGTTAAAGTCGAGACCATAGGTGTCGGTGACCCCACCCGCGGTTCCGGTCCCTGGCACCCGAGTGATCCAAACCGCCGCCATTCGGGCTACTTTCATAGCGTGAACCGGAACAAGAGGAGTATTACCCTCAATCTAAAGGATCCCGCGAGTCACGAGATCGTCTTAGATCTCATCAAGGACTACGATATCATCGTAGAGAATTTCCGGGCGGGCACCATGGAGCGCTTGGGCCTATCCTACGAGGAATTGCACGCCCGCGACGAGCGGCTGATCTATGCTGCGCTCCGCGGCTTTGGAGATCCGCGATCAGGCGCCAGCCCCTATGCACACTGGCCCGCCTACGACGTCGTCGCCCAGGCTATGGGAGGGATCTGCGGGGTGACAGGCTCCGATCCGCAGGTGCCCACCAAGATCGGGCCAGGGATCGGCGACATCGTGCCGGGAATGTTCCTGGCCATTGGCATCTTGTCGGCGGTCGTCAGCCGCGACAGGACCGGCAAGGGTCAGTTTCTGGACGTTGCGATGGTCGACTCAGTCCTCGCGATCAGCGAGCGCATCGTCTATCAGCGCTCCTTTGGCCAGACGATCGCGACCGGTACGGGTAATCATCAGCCATTCATGGCGCCGTTTGGCCTCTACCCGGCCAGCGATGGCTATGTCGCGCTGTGCGCCGCCAATCAGTCCTTCTTCGAAGTGATGTGCGCCAGACTTGACGCAGCGGAGCTTCTGGAAGACCCGCGTTTCGCAACCTCCGATGCTCGCCGCGGCCACAGAGGTGAATTGATCGCCGAGATGGCCGGGCGGACGGCGCGCATGACCAAAGCGCAAATCATGGAGCGACTTGGCGGAGTCGTGCCGTTTGGACCAGTCTACACGATGGAGGAGATTGCTGCGGACCCGCACTTCAAGGCGCGCAACATGCTCCCCGAACTCGCGATCGACGGTATCGTCGAGCCCGTCTCGGTTGCCGGCACACCGATCAAGCTCTCCAACACTCCCGGCGGCGTTTACACGCCAGGCCCCGACTTGGGAGCGGATACCCGTGACGTCCTGCTTGCCGCGGGTCGCAGCGAGGAAGAAATAGCTGATCTGCGAGCGCGAGGTGTAATAGGCTGATGGCGGCTGCGTGAGCTTGAAGGTGATCATTGGTCGTGCCGGCAAGAAGTCCAAGCGAGACGTCCGGCGCTAGCCAACCGGATCACCAAGTCCAAAGGCCAGGCAACCCGCGCGATTGCCCTGCATAGGCCGCGGAAGAATTTTTGAGGGGCCCCTTCTTCGATGGATGTGAGTGAGGCTGTCGCCAACAGGCACTCTACGCGCGCTTTCCTACCGGATCCGGTTGACCGTGCCGTGATCGAGCGCGTTCTGGACCGAGCCCGGTTTGCGCCATCTGGCGGCAATGTTCAGCCCTGGCAGGCGGTTGTTGTAACCCGCGGCGCGTTGCGGCGCCTCCTGGACGGTGTCGCAAAGAAGATGTCGGCCGGCGAAGGCATGGACCGCGCTTATAGTAGCTATCCCGACCCGCTTCCCGAACCCTGGATGTCCCGGCGCCGCGCGTGTGCAGCGGACATGTATAAGACCCTCGGCATTGCTCGAGAGGACAGGCCGGCGCGGGCCGCACAGGTGGCGCGCAATTGGGTCGGATTTGGCGCACCGTGCCTCCTATTCACGCACATGCCCGCCTGGATGGAGCGGGCACAGTGGGCGGACCTCGGCATCTGGCTGCAGACCGTGATGCTACTGCTGCAGGAGGAGGGTCTGGCCACCTGTGCGCAGGGTGCCTGGGCACACGGCGCACCAGCGATCAGGGATGAACTGCAAATCCCCGACGATCATGTGATCTGTTGCGGGCTGGCCATCGGCCATGCCGATCCGCAGGCTGCCGTGAACAGCCTGCGGACGAGCCGGGCTCCAATCGCGCAATCGGTAAGGTTCCTGGGCTTCGGCGACTAGAACACCCCCGCCGAGCCGTGCCGTCCCGGTTGAACGCAGAACCGTGCTTCGGTCCCCGGCAGGCCGATCGCCGCGGACAGCAACGCTTCGTATCAGCCAGAATTCGACCGCCAAGGACCCCGTACCCGGTCCTGCCATCGCAGGAGAAAACCCAGGTACGTCGGCCCATCGGGGCCCGGTTAGCAACAATCAAAACGCGAAGTTAAGTTCCAGCCCATATGTGCGCGGCTCGCCGTATAGGAACGACGTGTTGCCGTTCGTGCCGCCCTGCGGGACACCGCCAGACTTGTAGAGGCGGTTGGTGAGGTTCCGGGCCCAAGCCGACACCGTTACGCCGCTGCCGCGGATATCCGCGAGGTCGATGCGCCCGTTGAGCAGCGTATAGCCCTCAGCAAACCCTTCGTAGTGGAACACCGTGTTCGCGTCGAGGGCGACGCGTGTGGTGAGGTAGGCGTTTACCTGCGCCGACAGAGTGCCGAGGTTGTTGGCAAGTTCCTGCTCGCCTCGCAGGGTTATGCCACCGCTGTGTTTGGGCACCCCAAGGAATGCGGCCGAAGATACGTCTATGCCGCGGTCGACGAAACCGACATAGCTGGTCTTCAGATACGAGTAAAAGCCGGAGAGCGAAACCGGGCCTGCCGAGATCGTTCCCTCCACCTCGATGCCTTTGATCTTGCCTTTCGCAGCGTTGACGATCGTTGCAGTGACTGGATTGCCGCCCGTAATCTGGCGCTGGATGTCGGAGTAGTTGCTGACGAAGCCGTCCACGTTGAAGCGGCCCGAGATGTTGCCGGAACGGAACGTCGTCTTGACGCCGATTTCGTAGTCGGTGACGGTTTCAGGAGCATAGGCGGGATCGTTCGCGGTCACAGTCAGATTGTTGAACCCACCGTCCTTGAAACCTCGGCGTGTCGCTGCGTAGAACAGAACGCCATGTGCCGCCTTCAGATCTAAGCTGAAGTTGTAGCCATAGTCGTCGTATTTGCCCGTGAGGAGGCGAAAGCACCGATCTGGCGCGACGCCGGCAGCCGGCCCCACGCCTGGCAGCAAGCAGCGATATGTGCTAGCGGGAACAATCGTCTCGGTCGAAGTGCCGGCGCTGCTGGTGAGCTGGCCATTGCTCGTCTGCCGTTTGTCCCAGGTGTAACGCAGGCCACCTGTGGCGCTAAGGCCATCGATGAGACCGTCCAGCTTCAGCGTCACCTGGCCGAAAACGGCTTTGCTTTGATCATGCACCTGGTTGGTAGAGACGTTGATGTTGACTGAGTTGGGGCCGGTTGGGGAGTAGCTTGTCCGATAGATGGAGAACTTGTCGAGGCCGCCTGGCGTGCGCAGGTCAAGGAAGAACCCACCTACGATGAAATTGAGATTGCCATGGAATGCCTCGCCGCTGAGTTGCAGTTCCTCGGTAAGTTGATTCAGGTTGGTATCGGAACCATAGGGCAGTTTGAGGACGTCGGCCAAAGCATTCTTGAATGATGTCGTCAGCGTCGAACGCGTTTCAATGCCGTCCAAATCCGTGCCGTAATCCACCTTAACTCGCTCATAACTTGCAATATTTTTAAGCTGCAGCTTGTCGGCGAGTTCAAGAGCGGTGGTATTGACGACGAGGTGTATCTCGCGCTTCGCACCAAGATAAGGCTGGGAGTTGAAGATTACGCGAGGGCCACGCTGCCGCTGTGCGGCGAGTTGGCCCACAGCAGTGCCGCCGTTGAAGAGAGCGGTGCGTGAGCCAGGGCGCAGCACGCTGAGGATATACGCAGAGCCGTTCTCGTCTGCTGTCAGCCCGTTGTAGACAAGATCGTTGGTTATGGTGTCGGTGGGCGTCCAGCGGAGCGAAGCACGCCAGCTTTGGCTATGCTGATCCTCGTAATCCTTGCCGTTTGCCAGATTGTGGACGTAGCCATCGCGTCGCTTGATGTTGCCTGCAAGACGCACGGCCAGCGTGCTTGTTATCGGTACGTTTATCGCGCCGGTGAACTCACGATAGGAGAGATTGCCCGCAGACGCGGTGAAAAAGCCCTCGAACTCATCTTTGGGGCGCACCGGCGCAAGCAAAACCGCACCCCCGTTCGTATTGCGGCCGAACAGGGTTCCTTGCGGACCGCGGAGCACCTGCACCGAGTCAAGGTCATACAAGGCAAACGCGCTGCCACCGTTGGAGTCCAGCGGGACTTCGGAGAAGTAGGTGATTACGCTTGGCAGGGCGCCGCCGAAGCTTTGGCCTTGGCCGCGGATGGTGAAAGAGCCGCTCTGGCGTTGACCGGTTCGGCTAGTGACGGTCAGGCTAGGCGATAACGCCTGGATGTCGTCGGCGCGGGCAATCCGCTGTTCCTTCAGCAGATCGCCAGTGATGGCAGTGACGGAAACCGGAATGTCCTGGAGGTTCTCTGCTCGCCGCCTGGCGGTGACGACGATGTCCCCCGCCTCGGACGGTGCTGCGCCGTCGTCCTGAGCGTAAGCCAAATCGCTCACGCTGAAGGTCGCGACCAACATGATGCCGCTGCTCAGCAGCCGACGACGCGCAGAGCCATTCATAATCGTCCCCCCGTGCGTAAGGATCGCACAATGTTTTACTTGCCACCGGCCTATAGAGATATAGCAATGCCCGTCAACCGCATCTTGCTCGATAAGGCATATAGCGGTCGCCGCCTCTCGCATCCGCGGCGCCATGGTCGGAAGGAGGGTGCCCTTGAGAGCTTGATGGGTCGGCTCGAGCACGCATGGCGCGCAGGCCCACGCTCTTTTGTTCGCGAGTTAGGCTGCCATGCGGATGAGGTGCGACCCCTTCTTCACCGTATTGATCTTACTGTAAGTGAGCTCTCATCCTCGCCCATCTGCGAACGATCCTGCGCACTGTCGCAATCCCCCAGGCGTCATCGCAACGCTTCGGACTCTTCGACAACAGGTCTGCTCTCACGCGTACCGCGCATTCGGCTCGTGGGATCGTTAGGGTCCGCGCTGATCACCACGAAATCGTCGCCAACCTCGACGAGCGTGCCGACAAAGGGAAACTCGCTCAGGCTTCCGGTCACACGATAGCTGACCGTATCGCCAACCTTGAAGGTCGAGGGCTCGAAGTTGAATTGAAAGGGGCAGTTCTCGCCATCCATGCCCATCATCGCAGGTCTCCTCGCCGTGGCTTAATTAGCCAAAAAATCAGCATCCCGCCGAGCAGGTTCCTCTGCTCGCCCTGCCCTTCGGCAGATGCCCGTCGGAGCGCCGCGCCACAGGATGAGCGCCGTTCACGCGCAAAGAGCCTTCATAAGGCGATGTAGCGCGCGCGGATCAACCCACCTTGCCTCGAACGGCATTTCGTTGAGTCTCGGTTTGCCGAGACGGCGATCCAATCAGCCCATCGCATGCGGCCGATGGGTGGCAACCGCGCCGGACCGTCCCGATCCTTCACGGTTGCCGGAGATATGGTCAGAAGCGATAGGCCGCCGACACACCATAAGTGCGCGGATCGCCGGGGAAGCCGACCACCGTCTTCAGCGGCGTCTCCATCGTCTCGAAGTATTTGGGGTAGTAATCCTTGTCAGTGAGATTTCGACCAAACACGCCGAGATCGATCCCCGTCTCCCCGACGTGCCAAGTTAGCGTGGCGTTCAGCAGGCCATAGCCGGCCGCACGAGTCTCCGGAGCGGTACCGTAGTAGGTCGGGCCGCGATAGGAGAAGTCAGCATGGGCGGTCACGCCGCCGCTAGCCAGCGGAAGCTCATAATCCGCGCTAGCGCTAGCCGTCGTCTTGGTGACCTGTATGAAAGGCGAATTGCTCAGGTCCGCCCCAGTGAATGGATCGGAGAAGTCGTCATACGTCGGCTTGACCAAACCAAGCGAGCCGGACAGGGTCAATCGGTTGAAGGGTTTTGCCACCACCTCGACTTCCCCGCCGATAAGATGCGCCTTAGCAACGTTGCGGACGAAGGACGTCAATTGGCCATCGATGTTCGCAATCAGCTGGGATTGAATATTGTCCTGCTTCACATAGAATCCGGCTGCGTTGATGCGGAGATGACGATCGAGCAGGTCCAGCTTCGCACCGACTTCATAGTTGGTTACGCGTTCCGGGCTAAACGGCAGCGCAGCAAGAGCAGCCGGACGGGAGACGCGGCCGTTGAAGCCACCCGCACGACTGGCACGGCTAGTCTTGGCATATATGAATGCATTGGGCGCAGCCTGCCAGTCAACGGTCGCCTCATATGAAAGATAGCTATACTTCGCACGGAACTTTGCGGCGCATTGGCCCGGCGGAGTAACCGCGGGGTCCAGAGCGCAGCTCTCCTCGCCGGTCAAGCCGTTGAGGCTACCATTCTCGTTGGTCAGCTTGCGCGTATCCCAAGTGTATCGCAGGCCGCCGGTGAAACGAACCGTGTCCGTGATGTTGTACGTTGCCTGGCCATAAACCGCAGAGGAGTTGTTGTTGGCGATACTGTGGAACAGGCTATAGAATGGATTGAGCGGGAACAGAGTGGGACCGACGACATTTTCGTCGCCTTTCTCTTGGAAGTAGAATGCGCCCGTGATCCATTTGAGTCGTCCGTCCAGCGCCGCGCCGGATAGCTGAACTTCCTCACTGAACTGATGATGGCGCAGTTTGAAGTTCGTCATGTCGGGGTCCGCCGGCCCCGCGTAGAAGATGGTGTACGGCGTGCCATCCGTGTCGCCGCGATTGCGGTTCTTCATTTCGCGATACGCGGTGATGACCTTCAATGTGACGTTATCGCTCAGGTCGATCGCCGTGTTGTTGAGCAGGCCCAGCACGCGCAGCTTCGCGAAGCCGTCCACACCATTGTAATCGGAGTGGAAATCCTTGGGATTGGCATAGCTGCCCGGGGCTCCCACCAGACCGGTAAAACCGCAGGCCGCCGGGTTGTTGGCGCAAGTCACGATCGGCGGGGGCAGCGGTGCGGCCAGACCCTGCGCTGCAGAGTCCGGCGCGATGTAGATCAACCGAGATCCGATGCCAAGCGTGCGGCGATCCGTGTAATCGACGGTGAAGGTCGACGTCAGCCCTTGATTTCCGTCGTACTTGATCGCCCCCCGGATAAACTCTGTATTGTCAGAATCATCGCGACCGCCAGTGAACAGATTGCGGGTATAGCCTTTATGCTCGCTGTGCTGATAGGCGACGCGTGCCGCCAGAGTATCGCTAAGGGGCACGTTGAGAACGCCAGTCCCCTCGATCATATTGTAGTTGCCGTAACGGAAACGCGCGGAACCGGACAACGTGTCCTCCGGCTCCTTTGCATAAAGGGTCACAGCGCCGCCAGTGGTGTTACGGCCGAAGAGCGTGCCCTGTGGCCCGCGCAACACCTCGACCCGATCGATATCGACAAGGTTCAGGATCGCGCCGGGCGAACGGGCGAGGTAAACACCGTCGAGATAGAGCCCCACAGCCGGGTCCAGCGTCACGAGCGCGTCCGACTGCACCTGCCCGCGAATACCGATGCTGGCGCTTTGACCGTTGCCGGTACTCGGTGTGATGGTGAGGCTCGGCGCGAGATACTGAATGGCGGCGACGTCATTGATCTGCGCACTGGCGAGCGTCGTGGCCGAGATCGCGCTGACCGCGACGGGGGTCGATTGGAGCCTCTCCTGCGTACGGCGGGCCGTCACGACGATATCGGAAATCGCCGAGTCCTGGCTGTTTGCCGCCGGTGCATTGGATTGCGCCAGCGCCGTACCGGGAGCGAGCAGCGCGAGCACGCTCACGCCAGAAGCAGATAGCGCAAGCGTTCCGAGCAACCCTCGTGGCGTAAGCCCTTTTTGTCCCATAATCCTCTCCGACCAATCCGAAATCCGCACCTCTTCACATTCATATATATCTATCCAAGCGCCGAGCCCGTCAATGCTCGTGCGTATTCATATACATTTAATTTTCCCGTGTTGATTTATCGCCACAAGGTCAGGCTTGATGCCCTTGGCTTCAGCGCGCAGCTAGGTGTTTAGTCCCGGCATTTGGTGGATCGGATCGACGATGAAGCGATCTGGCTCTGACGTCCAGATCTCGGCGATATATTCGTAGGGTGTAAGCCCGCTGAGCGTCTTGAGGCGGCAGGCAAAGTTGTAGGCGGCCATGAAGTCGGCGAGGTGCGTCCTCAACTGGTCGTGGCTCTCGTAGTGGAAGCGTTTGACGGTTGCCTCCTTGATGGTCCGGTTCATCCGTTCGACCTGTCCGTTGGTCCACGGATGGTTCGGTTTGGTGAGCCGGTGCTCGATGCCGTTTGCGTCGCAGATCATGTCGAAGCGCATCTGGCGCGACCAGGCGGTGTTCCGGTTGCGCGGCTGCTCTGCGAACTGGATCCCGTTATCGGTCAGGATCGTGTGGATGCGGTAAGGCACGGCTTGCAGCAGATGTTCGAGGAACTCCCACGCTGTCTGTCTGTCAGCTTTGTCGACCAGCTGGGTGACCGCGAATTTGCTGATGCGATCGATGCCGACGAACAGGTAGAGCTTGCCTTCGGCGGTCTGCACCTCGGCGATATCCATGTGGAAGAAGCCGATCGGATAGCGCTTGAAGCGCTGACGCTTGGGCTTGTCGCCCTCGACGTCCGGTAGGCGGGAGATGCCGTGCCGCTGGAGGCAACGATGCAACGCTGACCGCGTCAGGTGCGGAATCGACGGCTGCAACGCGTAGAGGCAGTCGTCCAGCGGCAGCAGCGTGTGCCGCTGGAACGCCACAACAATTGCCTCCTCGGCTTCGGACAGGGTGGTGGATGAGACGCCTTCGGCCCGGTCTTCAAATCCTCAACCGTCGTCCTCTTCCGCCACTTCGCAACCGTCTTCGGGTGATCCCCAGCTCCCCGCTCAGCGTCGCGAGCGAAGCTTGCAATCGCTGTATCGCTGCTCGGACGGCGTGCGTGGTCGTCGCGCATCCATGACGTACCTGTCCCATACGGCTTCCTTCCACTCGAACGAAAGGATCGCACCATCAACCCGTGGGTCAAACACCTAGCCAATCAAGCGCCCCTTCATCCGTTTCCACTCAATGTATTGGCCGCGCCCCAACGCAACCTGTCCATCCGAGGAACCCGCGACAGCCTCTTCCCGAGCAGCCGCGGCACCGTCCACGAGATATCGCATAATTGCCAAGCGCGCACGATGGACCTGGCTTTTGATCGTACCGACAGGGACGTCAAGCTGCGCTGCTGCATCATCGTATGTCAGATCCTCGCGCGTGACGAGGACCAGGGCATCTGCCGACCCGGGAGGAAGTTGAGCCAGTGCGCGATCCAGGTCTTCGAATAGCAATCCCAGCTCCTGGTCGGCCGCCCCGACCAACCCCCGTTCATGGACTTGAGGGTTCCATGCCGCCTGGCGCCGTCCACGACGGACTGCGGACAGGAAGCAGTTTCGTAAAATGCGGAACAGCCATGCTTTGAAGTTCGTGCCCGCTTGAAAACGGTCGCGATAGCGCCACGCCCGTGCGAGCGCTTCCTGAACAAGATCATCGCTGTCGCTCGCGTTTCGCGTCAGCCTGTTTGCGTACCCGCGCAAAGCGGGAGCTAAATCCTTGATCGCTCTCGTGAAATCATGTTCTGAAATTCCATTCGCCGTATTCTCATATCCAAGCGATCCATTGATCATTGGCACTCCCCTGCGGAGGATGACTTGCTGGCGCTGGCGTGAAGTCACATGACTTAAGTGCCGCGAGCTACGGCCTGTTGGACGGAGCGAGGCTTCGCGTCCCTCACCGGCAGAATCTGTTCACGCCTTGCCCTTGCCGGCCACGCATCCACAATCGACGAAGCCGTTTCAGAGACTCGGAGTATCACCTACGCCATGTCTCTTGCAAGGCAATTGAGGTGACGCAGGGTTTAGGGTTGCAGAATTTCGACTTGGAAGGCCCAGGCGCGATTTGCCAGCGCGCTGCGTTTCTTCGGATCGGCTTCGAAGAGGGGCGCCGTATTCATCAGGCCAAAGATAACTATATCGTCGACCGTCAGATCACTCCGGCACGTTCCGGCTTCGACCGCCCACTCGACGGGCTCTCTAAACATCTCGAGAAGGCGCCGGATCATGCATCTGGACTCCTCGCTGTCCCGACCCAGCGCCAACCAGAATTCAACCATCGGAGCCTGGTAGATAACACGGCCGGCGAGGAAGCGCAGCAGTTCGATCAGCGCTTGGCCATTCCGGCTCAGTTCGCTGGCCTTTGCCTCAGCCTGAACAAGGCTATAATCGAGCAAAGCCACGAGAATTTCCCTGCGATCCGCGAAATTCCGAAACAGCGTGGCGCGTCCCACACCGGCACGCTCGGCGATGAGGTCGAGCGGAGCGTTTACGCCCATCTCCAGAAAAACCGCCTCTGCGGCCTCAAGCAATAGAGTGCGATTGTGAACGGCATCGGCGCGGCGACGAGTCATAGTCCAACCAACTCGCCATCAGGCGGTCTGTCAAGCTTTTGTGAGAGGACTGCTCTCCGTTTTGAAACAAAGTATCAAGGAAAATGACTGCTTGACCACTTTCTTGTTCGCTGTCCGGTGCGCGTCTTCCCGCCACTCTTACTCGATTGCTCCGACGAAGCGCTCGCGCTCTAGCCGTCGTTGCTCCCATCCACCTGCCATCATTTTGGCAAGTCGTATCTGGGCAACTTTCTCGCCCACAAACGCGCCGGGCCGCCCGACCTCACCCGCGATCTCTCAGCTCCCACCGCATAGTCCGCGAGCTGTATGTCCCTACCGGTCCATGGCTTCGATGCCGATCGGTGCCGCGCCCGTCGAGGCGGAGCGGCTCGCCCAGTCCACCAGGTCTGCGAGGTAACGATCCGTGGCCGTATCAAAAGCCTCGACGATCGCCGTCACGCGATTATCGGCCGCGTGCGCCTCCGACGAGAAACGCCGTGCCGCGATCGTTCGGTGGTCGCTGGCGCGGAGCAGGCGTGCCTCGCCTTCGATCTGCACCGTGGGGTTCACGAGCTTCGCGGAGCCCGCAGGATAGATTGCGGCGAAGCGCTGCACCATGACGAGCAATGCGTACCCCGCTCCCCCGGGCTCACGAGGCGAGGTAAGCAATATATCGGGAGCCCGAGCCGCGAACGACCGCTCCATGTTCGTGGCGAAAAGGTCGGGCACTGGACTGATCCAGCGTGCACCCTTGACGTACATTGCTTGCGGCCCGCGAACGGTCAGGATGCGATCCCCCGAACTCTGCGGCGTGAACTGAACGGGCAGGACGAGCACGGTGCGGCGTGCAGGTGGCGCAGCCGCTGCGGGGGCCGCTGACGCGATTTCGAGGCGGTAGAGATCCGCGGGCTTGCCCCCGCCAAGAAGCCCAGCGCATCCTGCAAGCAGTAGGAGCGGCAGCGACAATGCGATCGATTGAATTTTCATCGTGGCAGCTCCATTTCCTTTCCTCGCGGCTTCATCAGCGTTCCGCGAGGGTCTTCCCTGATCTGCCTGACGAGGCCGTCGAGCGAATCCGCCGCGTACTGAAGACTCAACATCGTGGCATTGATGTTGGGCAGCGTGGTGTCGCTTTGCTTGTCCAACTTCTTGATTGTGCTTCTCGCATCGGCCACCGCCAGCTTGAGGTCGTGTGCTGCATCGGAGACATCGGAGAACGCGCGACGGCCGTCACCATCGGCCAAGCCGCGAACAGAAGCCGCTGCTCCTTGTATGTCCGTCGCGGCGCTATCGAGTTTGGTGATGGTCGAATTCGCACGATCGAACATCGTCCGGTTCGCCGCTAGAGACTGACTGGTTTCCCGTATGCCCTCAATCGCCACTGAAACATTGGCGATCGAGCGATCCGAAAGGACGCGATTGACCCGGTTAAGCGCTTCAGTAGCGCTCTGGACCATCTGTCCGCCACCTTGGAGCAGCGAAGCCAAAGCGTTCGCCTTGCTGCGAATGATTGGCCGCCTATCATGCGAAACGTCTTTGAGCAGCGGCTGGGTCGGGGTTCCCGCGCTGATCTGAATGATGCTGACGCCGGAGATGCCCTGCGTTTCCATTGTGGCTACGGAATCCGCACGCACCGGCGCGCCTCCGGTGAGCTCCACGTCGGTAACGACACGGTTGGGGTCTTGCGGGTCCAGACGTATTTTCTGAATTTGGCCAACTTTAATGCCGTTGAACTGGACTTCTCCACCCTCGCTCAGGCCGCGAACGGGACCGTGAAAGAGGATACGGTAGCGATCGTGTTCCTCGTTGAACTGCATCCGTCCGAGCCAGACCACGAATATCAGCGCGGCGATGAGAACTGCTGTCGAGATCACGCCGACCAGCGCGTAATGGGCATGACGTTCCATCAGTCGTGTTCCCCTCGGGCCGCACGTCCGCGCGGGCCTTGAAAATAGTTGCGAATCCAGGGGTGGTCCGATTTCTCGAGTTCGGCGATGGGCGCGACGGCAATCACCTTTCTGTCCGCGAGCACGGCTACGCGATCGCAGATGGCATAGAGCGTATCGAGGTCGTGCGTGATCATGAACACGGTGAAACCGAGCGCATCGCGGAGCGTGCGCACCAACTCGTCGAACTCACTAGCACCGATCGGATCGAGACCCGCGGTCGGTTCGTCGAGGAAGAGGAGTTCGGGGTCGAGCGCAATGGCACGAGCGATCCCCGCCCGCTTCTTCATGCCGCCGGAAAGCTCCGAAGGTTTCAGGGCACCAGCATTGTCCGGCAGCCCCGCCAGCTTGATCTTGAACGCAGCGAGTCTTCTCACAAGATCCGCCGGCAACGCGACATGCTCCAGGAACGGTGCCTCGACATTCTCCTGAACGGTGAGCGTGGAAAACAGCGCTCCACCCTGAAACATGACACCGATGCGTCGTTCGATCTCAGCCTGATAAGCCGGGTCCTGAACATCACGGCCAAACAGTTCCACCCTGCCGCCATCCGGTTTCTTGAGGCCGAGTATGGTGTTGAGAAGCACCGACTTTCCGGCACCGGAGCCACCTACGACGCCCATTATCTCACCCGAATTCATTTCAAGATCGAGATCCTCGTGGATCACATGATCGCCGAAGGCTGTTCGCAGGCCCGCTACCCGGATTGGCGGCGCCCCCCGTCGGCGGCTTGCGTCCTCGCCGGTCACAGGTCCAGTTCCATGAAGATGACCGCAAAGATCGCGTCGAACATGATGATCATGAAGACAGACTGGACCACCGCGGTAGTGACCCGCCGACCGAGGCTTTCGGTATCTCCTCCTGTTGCCAATCCATGCCGGCAACCGGCGGCCGAGATCATCAGCGCCAGGAAGGGCGCCTTGCTCATGCCAATCCAGAAGTGCGTGATGTTCACCGTCTCGACCATGCGGCGGAAGAAGAACACCGGATTGATGTCCATTGTCACCCAGCTCACCAGGAGGCCGCCGAAAATTCCGCCTATATCGCCGCAAAAAGCCAACACTGGCAGCATGAGCAGCGCTGCAACGACCCGGGGCACCACGAACGCATCGAATTGGTCGACCCCCATGACCTGCATGGCATCGACCTCCTGGTTCATCCGCATCGAGCCGATCTGTGCCGCGAATGCGGATGCTGACCGGCCGGCGAACAGGATGGCGGCGATAACCACCCCGAACTCGCGGAGGATGGCGACCCCGACCAGTTGCACCGTGAACACGGAGACGCCGAGGGTGGTCAACAGATTGGCTCCCACCAGCGCGACAATAGCACCGATGAAGAAGCACATCGTCATGACGATCGGGATGCCGTTGACGCCGGCCTCCTCCATAACGGCGAAGAGCGGCGTCAGCCGCAGTCGGTGCGGATGGGAAAGGGTGCGGCCGAGCGCCACGACGAGCCGTCCACCGAAGTCCATCATGCGATAGGCTTCCAGGCCGGCGCCTTCGACGGCCATGCCGATGCGCACGAATATCGTGCGGATCGAGCCGGTTTGCTGGTCGATCCTTGGCGTGTCCTCCACGACCGGTTCCACCAGGTCGAAGAGCCGATTCAAATCGTCCCGGCCGCAGTCCCTGAAGGCCTCGGGTGTCTTCAGCGCCTGCTTGAGCAGGTAAGCACCGGCACTGTCGATGCGTCCAAGTTCACGGACATCAAGGGCGGTCGTGGAGCGCCTATCTGCCAGGTCGTGTTCCAGGCGCGACGCCACTGCTCCGATATTGAGGACCGTCCAATCGCCCCGGAGCGTCAAAACAACGCCATCATCTCCCTCAATGAGCCTGTAACCCGCGCTAGAATTTCTTGGCTGCAGTTCTGCCATCACAGGAACTGCTTCGGCGGCGTAATTGCCGATGCCGACGGATTGCCGACTGCAGATCGATAGGACCAGCAGGATCGCCTTCGGAAATGGCCGAAACCACGCACCGCCAAGCACGCCATCGGCCGCCCGCGTTTTCCGAACATGCTTGATTCCGTCGTGGCGCTCATCCTTGCTCCGCCTGTGCTGAGCCGTTCTGTCTCCGGTGCACTCTAGCGAGGGTTGGACAAGAGTGAAACACAAAGTATCACTTACGCCTTGAGGGCCTCCCGAGTCTCGAGAGGCAGGACCGATCGGAGTCGCCATCATGTCGCGTCCCCTGGCAGGCGCTATATCGACCCGCATCTACGCGGGTGTTCTGAGTCTCATCGCGCTCGCGCTCCTGACGGGAGGGGGGTGGCTGTTCGCGCTCGGCGGGTCGCCTTACTATTTGCTGGCCGGCGCCGCATTGGCCGTGACCGGCTTTCTGGTTTGGCGAGGGCGGCGCGAGGGCATGTGGCTCTACGCCGGCATCGTCGTCGCGACGCTCGGCTGGTCGATATGGGAAGTCGGTTTTTCCGGCTGGGGGCTGATGCCCCGGCTGGTGGCATGGCTGGTCGTCGGCATCGGTTTCCTGCTCCCATTCATTCGACGCAATCTCACGCCCTTTGCGATGTTACGGCCCGCTCTGCGCCGGGTGGCGAGCTGGCCGGGCTTCGCCGGCGCGGTGGGGATCGCGGCGGTGCTTGGCACCGCTGCCCACGCACTGGGGCCGGTGTCCTCCGATCCCCTGTTCCAGACCGGCCGCGAGGAACCAGGCGCGGTGCGCCGCATACTGGCCGCGACGGATCCCGCGACAGCGGGGGACTGGCTTCATTATGGAAACGATTCCGGCGGCTCCCGCTTCAGTGCGCTCGACCAGCTGACCCCGGCCAATGTGGCCGGGCTGAAGCCTGTGTGGACGCTCCATTTCGGTGGGCCTGAGAGGGGGCCGCTCACCAGCCTGGAGGTCACGCCGCTGAAGATCGGCGACGCGCTCTACGCTTGCACCGGCTATAACGACGTGCTGTCGATCGATGCCGAGACCGGCCATATCAACTGGCGCTTCCGCTCTGGCGTCGACACCACGGCGACGCCCCACGGAGCCTGCCGAGGCGTCGCCTACTATCGGGTGCCCGGCGCGACCGGCCTGTGTGCTGCACGGATCTTCACCAACACGCTCGATGCAAGGCTGATCGCGCTGGACGCGGCCAGCGGCCGGCCCTGTCCGGCATTTGGCGTCAACGGACAGGTCTCGCTGCTGACCGGCATGGGCGCGGTGAAGCCCGGCTTCTATTACGTGAGCTCCGCGCCGACGCTGGTGCGCGGGAAGGTGGTGCTCGGCGGCTGGGTGTCCGATGGCCAGGAGGTCGGTGAACCCTCGGGTGTGATCCGCGCCTTCGACGCCACCACGGGCGCGTTTGTCTGGGCGTTCGACATGGGCCACCCAGCCGATCACCGCGCGCCGGGACCGGGCAACCAATATACGCGCGGCACGCCGAACAGTTGGGCACCGATGAGCGCGGACCCAGAGCTCGGCCTCATCTACTCGCCGACGGGGGTGTCCACGCCCGACCTGTACGGCACGCATCGCCGCCCGCTCGACGAGCGCTACGCGAACTCGGTGGTGGCGCTCGATGCCGACACCGGCGACGTGCGATGGTCGTTCCAGACGTCGCATCATGACGTGTGGGACTACGACGTGGCGTCACAACCGACGCTGGTCGATCTGCCGGCCGCCGACGGCTTGCTCCGCGCGCTGGTGCAACCGACCAAACGCGGCGAGATATTCTTACTCGACCGGACTACCGGGCGCCCCTTGTCTTCGGTGGAGGAGCGGCCCGCACCCCAAGCAGGCAAGGCGCCTGGCGAGCGCTTGTCACCGACCCAGCCCTTCTCGGTTGCAATGCCCTCGTTCCGTGGACCCGACCTGCGCGAGCGTGACATGTGGGGCATCACCCCGATCGATCAGATGCTGTGCCGCATTCAGTTCCGCAATTCCCGCTACGAAGGGCCCATGACCCCGGAGGGATTGGACCCCGCTATCGTCGCGCCCGGCTATCTCGGTGGATCGGACTGGGGTGGGGTCTCGGTGGATCGCGACCGCCACTTGATGATCGTTAACTCGAACCGTGTGCCCAACCGCAACTGGCTCATCCCCCGCGCCGAGGCACACCCTGACGAAGGCGCTCAGCAGGAGGAGGAGCGGGGCGAGGTGCCGCAACGGGGTCTACCCTACGCCGCCCACATCGGCCCGTTCATGTCGCTGCTGGGCGCACCGTGCACCGCGCCGCCCTACGGCGTGCTGACGGCGGTTGACCTCGTAACGCACAAGGTCGTTTGGTCGAAGCCGCTCGGCACCGCGCGCGACAGCGGACCGATTGGCCTCGCCTCGCACTTGCCGATCACGATGGGCGTGCCCAACGCCGGCGGTTCCATCACCACGCGTGGGGGGCTGGTGTTCATCGCCGCCACGCAAGAGCGAACGTTGCGCGCGCTCGATGTGACCACCGGCAGAGAGCTCTGGAGCGCGCGCCTTCCCGCAGGCGGCCAAGCGACACCGATGACTTACCGCTCGCCCAAGAGCGGGCGCCAATTCATCGTGGTGGCCGCGGGCGGGAACAAGCAATTGCTCTCGAAGCCGGGGGACACGCTCGTCGCCTATGCGCTGCCGGCGAAATGACGAGCCCGCTCATCTTTCCTGACGAGCGGGCAACGCCGGGCGTCATGCTCAAGAATAGCGGGTGCTTTCCGGGTAAAACCGGGCGGCCGGCCAAATTTGCTTCATCGGCTAGGGCTAACCCGAGACGATGAAGCGCGGGATCTCTCATTCTGGCCGGTGGCAAATCCGGGACAGGGTCCGCGAGATCATCACTACTCGCCAATCGCTGCCGAACTGAACACGGTCCGGACCGTTTGGCCCTTCCAGTTTCTGAAGCCAAACTGCTCGCTTAGCGGCTTCACATGCGTAAAGAATGGCGCTGCACATTCGGCCTGGACCGGCGACTTCTGCTCCTTCTTTCGCGCATACTTACGCCGCACACCGGCGAGCATGGCCGCGATCACCCCGGCGCCGTCGCGGGCGCTCGGCGAGGCGAGGCCGGCATCGCGGTGATGATGGGTAATAGTTGCGATGCGCCGGCCAGTTGTCACCGGCGCAATGCCGGCTTCCGCCTCGACGTGCACGAACAGCGCCACGACGTCGGGATGCACCGGCAAGGCTTCGACGTTGCACGCCTCACAGAAGTCACAGAACCGCCGCCAGTCGGACGCATAGGCCTTCTGGATCGATGCCCGCCTTCGCGGCCGCCAGCGTATCGCGCGCACCCTCGATCTCGGCCGCGAGGTCGGCCGGCAGCTGTGCGGGAATCGGGAGGAGGTCGTGCGCCATGCCTCAGCGGATCAGGTTGATCTCGATCGGGACATCGAGCTTCTTCCAGTCGCGATCGGCAGTCCACACCGGCAAACCCGTGACGATCGCGGTGGCAAGGCAGGCGCAATCGCCCTGTCCGATATTCATCGTTCCCGATCGGTGAGAATGAACGCATCTAGCCCCGCCACTGCGTCAGCTCCGACCTTTGTCGGGTCCAACTCGATCGTGGCTCGGCTGCTTCCCCATTCGTCTTCGATCGGATCAGCCCGGCTGCCTCGCACATATCCTATGGGTTCTATTGCGAACTTCATGAGTGCCTCCCAGCGACCGCACCTACTGCCATGATCGGCGCAGGGGAGTAGGTGCGGCGTTTCGGTATCGATCCTTCCGAGACAGGCGGGACACGCCGTCTTTTTTGAAAAGCCTAGTTAGTTCCCTGGGACGTCAGCGTCGGCACGCTCGACTGAGATCGAATTGAAGCAACCGCTGAGAACGGCAGCTGTTCGGCGGTGGTCTACGCGATTCATCGCTGACTCTTGGACCTTGTTTGGTCGCACTGACTGACGTGGCGCCCCCTTTGCCCGCCGGGCGCCTTTCAGCCGCGACAAGCCGGTCGCCCCGACTTGCTGCTGTCACGATCCTCGGATACTAATTGCAAATCACTCGCAATAACGATGGGGCTTCCGCAGGAGGATCAAACATGAGCCGTCATTTTACGCCACCCACACCCGAGACAACCGCCGTGCCGGCGATCTTGATCGACGCCGCGCGGTGCTGGCGAGAAGCGCGCGATAGTGGGCGATCGGCCCAGCCCTGCCTCTCCCGGACACTCGATCGGCATGATTGCACCATGCTCGCGCCGGTGCTCGACAGTCTCTGCCTGTTCTATGAAGCGGCGCTGGAGCGGCCCATGACGGTCGGGGATGCGTTCACCTTGTCTGATGATGAGCATCTGTTGCTCGGCCTGGTGGACGGCTCCAAGCCGCGCCAATGTCTCACCAGTGCGCGCGACGTGGGCGCCACGCTCGCCTGCGCAGTCTGTTCGACCCGCATCATGCTGGCGCTCACTCTTGAGCCAACCCATCGAGCGGACGATGCAATAGCCAGAGATTCCCGGAGCCCATGGAGACACGATTTCCAGTTTGAAACGGATCATCGGCTAAGCCCGGGCACCTCCGCGCATGGCATAGACGTCAGCGTGTTGGACGCCCCATCTCCTCACGCGCGTGACTGATCTTGCAGCTGCTATCCAATAGCGTGCGTCTGATGTGGAATAGCCCCGGCGCCACATTTCTCGTCAGCCAACCACCGCTCAAGAGGGGAATCGCGCTTCCCTAGCAACAGCGCGTCAACACGCCTGTTTGTGACGCGACGGATCAACATCCCACCGATGCGCATAAGGCGTTATAAAACTTACGAAGTCTCAGCTGGCACGTGAATTGCTCAAGGCTGGAAAGATCGGGCGGGTGCCAGCCAGGCACCGCGTCCGGTCTCTTCATCTAGCCGGAGACATCCATGCCATATTGTCGCCCGAGCCTGGCGCTCGCATCCCTGTTGGCCCTTGCCGCACCGACCCTGGCCCATGCCGTCGATCTCGATGCGGGCGACTACGATCCGGCCAAACCGGGCACCAGCCTCGCCCTTGTCTACCTGCAGCATGCCGAGCGGGATGAGCAGGACGTCGACGGCGACAAGCTTCCCGGCGACAACGATCTGAACACCGACGTCGTGATCTTCAGGCTGGTGCATTACGTCGACATCGCCGGCCTGACGGTGGCGCCGCAGGTCCTGATCCCGGTGGTCGCGCAGCGTGGCCTGGCCGATCGCGACTCGCTGGGCCGCAACACCGGGGTGGGCGACATCATCCTGGCCGCACCGGTGTGGCTGGTGAACCGGCCGCAGTCCAATACCTATTTTGGCGTGACCCCGTACCTCTACCTTCCCACCGGCGACTACAATCCCGCACGCGTGCTCAATGCCGGTGAGGACCGCTGGAAGCTAAACCTCCAGGCGGCGGGAACCGTGCGCATCACCCCCAAGGTCGCGTGGGACGCGGGTGCGGACGTCACGTTCTACGGCAAGACCGGCAAGTCCTACGCCGGTGGGCGCATGACGCAGAAGGTCGGATACCAGGTCCAATCCTCGCTGCGCTACTTCCTCAACGATCGGTTTGACCTGCGGGGAGGCGTCTCGCATGCTGAGGGGGGCGACTGGACGCAGAACGCCCTCGTAAACCGGGGCTTCACCCAGACCAAGTTCTGGGTCGGCACCGCGGTCAAGCCGAGCGCCAGCACCCAGGTCATCCTCACGCTGGGCCGTGACATCGACGTGCGCAACGGCTTCAAGGAGGATGGCCGGGTCAACGTTCGCCTGTTGCAGACATTCTGACAGGCACTCCGCTGCTGATCCACTGCTGATCCACTGCTGATCCAGCAACACCCCACCAGCATTCCGGTGGCGCGATGTCCGGTCATCTCCGCCACGCACCGCCATGTCGCGCAAATGGCCGCTTGGCACGGCGCTTGCTGCTGTTTCGGCATGGGAGATTTCAGACCATGACGAGCACAAACGCCATCGCCAATCCATCGCTTCGTGACGCCCTGCGTACCGCGGCATCCCTGGCTGACCTGTTCGAACAGTCCGCCGTCGCACGCGACCGGCTCGGCGGCACGCCCAAAGCCGAGCGCGACCTCCTGCGCGAAAGCGGCCTGCTGTCCCTCACCGTCCCGCAGGCCTATGGCGGGACCGGGGCCGACTGGGCGACGACGATGCAAACCGTGCGCATCATCGCGCGCGCCGACAGTTCGCTCGCGCATGTCTACGCTTTCCACCACCTGATGCTCGCCACCGTGCGGCTGTTCGGCTCGGCGCCGCAGTGGGAAGGCGCCTATTGCCGCACTGTGCAGGACCGGCTGTTCTGGGGCAACGCGCTGAACCCGCTGGACACGCGCACCGTCAGCACGCCAGGCGGTGGCGCACGCACCTTCACCGGCGACAAGAGCTTTTGCTCGGGCGCGCTCGATTCCGACATGCTCGTCGCCTCGGCGCGGCAGGATGGCTTGCAGCGCCTCGTCATCGCGGCGATCCCGACCGACCGCGCAGGGATCACCATCCTCGACGACTGGGACAACATCGGCCAGCGGCAGACCGACAGCGGCAGCGTGCTGTTCGACTGCGTACGGATCGATGAGAGCGAGATCCTGCTCACCCCCGGCCCGCTCGGCTCGGTCTTCGCGACGTTGCGCCCGCTGATCGCGCAGTTGATCCTATCCAACATCTACCTAGGCATTGCCGAAGGCGCGTTCCGCGCCACCAAGGCCTACACGCGCAGCCAGGCCCGGCGCTGGCTCACCTCGACGGCAGTCGAGCAATCGCAGGACCCCTATGCGTTGGAGCGGGCGGGTGAGTTCTGGCTGGCGCTGGAAGGCGCGCGCCTGCTGAACGACCGCGCCGCCACGCTGCTCGACGATGCCTGGGCCGAGGACGAGGCGCTCTCGCACGAATTGCGCGGCGACACCGCGATCGCCATCGCCACGGCCAAGGTCGCCGCAATCAAGGGCGGAATGGATGTGACCACTCGCATGTTCGACGTGATGGGCGCCCGCTCGACGACCGGGAAGTTCGGCTTCGACCGCTACTGGCGCAACCTGCGCACGCACTCGTCGCACGACCCCGTCGACTACAAGTTGCGCGAGCTTGGCGACTGGGCGCTGAACGACGTCGCCCCCGTGCCCACGTTCTATTCGTAAGCGCTGCTGGTGAGGCAACACCCGATCAGCACGGCGCTGGCCCTGCCCCAGCATGGCGCCCCGCACCCTGCCTCTAAGCTGTTGATTTCCCACACGCCGACACCTGGCACGCTTCCTGCACAGTACCCCGAAGACACGCGCTGCGAAAAAATGAGAACGAGATGACCAAGCCTCTGCGGATCGTAGCCATATCGGGCGCCTTGCAGCAGCCCTCGCGAACCGAAGTCCTGCTCGACGCGATCGTCGGCGAACTGGCGGTCGCGCTGCCGATCGACGTCCATTTCGTCAAGCTGAGCGAGATCGGCGCCGAGGTCGGCGCCTCGCTGAATCGCGGCGCCTTGCCCCCGCGCGTCTTCGCCGACATCCAGGCCATCGAGACCGCCGACGCGCTGGTCATGGCGACGCCGGTCTACCGCGCTTCGTACACCGGCCTGCTCAAGCATCTGTTCGACTTCGTCGGCCATGAATCGCTCGTCGGACGGCCTGTGCTGCTGGCCGCGACGGGGGGCAGCGAACGGCACTGCCTGATGATCGAGCACCAGTTGCGCCCGCTGTTCGGCTTTTTCCAGGCGCTCGCTTTGCCGCTTGGCATCTACGCCAGCGAGGCGGATTTCGACGACTATCGGCTTGCCAGCAAGGCCGTGGCCGATCGCATCGCGCTCGCGGTCGATCACGCGCTGCCGTGGCTGATCCGCCCGGATGCGCGCCGCCTGCCTGCCTTGCGCCAACCCTTCATCGCCCAACTCTGAACACTTGCGAGGACATTACCATGACCGATGCATCGAAGAGCCCGATCCAATTCGCCTATTGGGTGCCCAACGTCAGCGGCGGCTTGGTCGTCAGCAAGATCGAGCAGCGCACCAGCTGGGACATCGACTACAACCGCAAGCTGGCGCAGATCGCCGAGGCCAACGGCTTCGACTACGCGCTGTCGCAAATCCGCTTCACCGCCGGTTACGGTGCCGAATTCCAGCATGAGCCGGTGGCCTTCACCCATGCCCTGCTCGCCGCGACGACGAAGCTGAAGGTGATCGCCGCGATCCTGCCCGGACCGTGGAACCCGGCGGTGGCCGCCAAGCAGCTGGCGACGATCGACCAGCTCACCGGTGGCCGCGTCGCTGTCAACATCGTCAGTGGCTGGTTCAAGGGCGAGTTCACCGCGATCGGCGAACACTGGCTGGAACACGACGAACGCTATCGCCGCTCCGAGGAGTTCATCCGCGCCCTCAAAGGCATCTGGACGACCGACAACTTCAGCTTTCGGGGCGATTTCTATCGCTTCACCGACTACACCTTGCGGCCCAAGCCGCTGCAGCAACCCCACCCCGAGATCTTCCAGGGCGGCAGCTCGCGCGCGGCGCGCGACATGGCCGCCCGCGTGTCCGACTGGTACTTCACCAACGGCAGCAGCGTCGAAGGCATCAGCACCCAGATCGAGGACTTGCGCGCCAAGGCAGCCGCCGAGGGCCGCACCGTCAAGGTCGGCGTCAATGCCTTCATCATCGCCCGAGACACCGAGGAGGAGGCGCGCGCCGTCCTCGACGACATCATCGCGCAGGCCGACCCCGAAGCGGTCAACGCCTTCGGCGATGCCGCCAAGCAGGCCGGCCGCGCGTCCCCCGAAGGCGAAGGCAACTGGGCGAAGTCGACATTCGAGGATCTGGTCCAGTATAACGACGGCTTCAAGACCAACCTGATCGGCACGCCCGAGCAGATCGCCGAGCGCATAGTTGCGTTGAAAGCGGTCGGTGTCGACCTCGTGCTATCCGCATTCCTCCACTTCCAAGAGGAGGTCGAATACTTCGGCCGGAACGTCCTGCCGCTGGTCCGCGAGCTGGAAGACGCGCGCACGGTCGAGACGGTCTGACCATGAACGCGCCGCACTCCCACGCACCGCAGGGGGACGATCGGTCCCGCTCGGCTATCGCGCTGCACGATATCTCGCTGTCCTTTGGCGGTCTGGACGTGCTGCGCGAAGTCAGCCTGAACGTGCGGCACGGCGAGATCGTCGGGCTGATCGGCCCGAACGGCGCAGGCAAGAGCTCGCTGCTAAACGTCATGAGCGGGTTCTATCGCGCGGATCGCGGCGGCGTGTCGATCGACGGCGCCCGGCTTGATCGGCCGCGACCGCAGCGCGTGGCGCGAGCCGGCGTCGTGCGCACGTTCCAGAACCTCGGCCTGTTCGGCGGGATGAGCGTGCTCGACAACGTCCTCACCGGCCGCGCGCTGCACGGCAAGGTTGCCTGGCCGCATTACCTGCTGCGCACCCGCGCCGCCCGCAACGAGGATCACCACAACCGCGCGCTCGCGCTCGATGCGCTGGCCTCGCTCGATCTGCAGGATCACGCCGACACGCTCGTGTCCGCCTTGCCCTATGGCGCGCAAAAGCGGGTCGAGCTGGCCCGGGCACTGGCCATGACCCCCCGCACGCTGCTGCTGGACGAGCCACTGGCGGGGATGAACCTGGACGAGAAGCAGGAGATGGTCGCCGCGATCCGCGCTGCGCGCGATATCCGCGGCGCCACCGTGGTGCTGATTGAACACGATATCGGCGTGGTCCTGACCCTGGCCGACCGGCTCGTGGTGCTCGATCGCGGGCGCGTGATCGCGGTTGGCCCACCCGCGACTGTCGCTGCCGATAGCGCCGTGATCGCCGCCTACCTCGGCACGCGGCACTAGGAGTGCGCGGGATGCAGTTCTTTCTCGAAGTGTTGGTCGCGGGCGCGCTGTCGGGCGTGATGTACGCGCTCGTCGCCATCGGTTTCGTGCTGATCTATCGCGCATCGGGCGTGTTCAATTTCGCGCAAGGGTCGATGATCCTGTTCGCCGCCCTGACGTTCGTAAACCTGGTCGAGCGCGGCGTGCCGTTTTGGCTGGCGTTCGGCGCCACCTTGCTGCTGCTGATCGCGGCGGCCTTCGCGATCGAGCGCTTCGTGCTACGCCCGCTCTCGAATGGCTCCGTCATCACCCTTTTCCTGGCGACGCTAGGGCTGAGCTATATCTTCGAGGGCCTGTCCCAGATCGCCTGGGGCGCGCAGGTCCACGCGCTGGATCTAGGCATCTCCGACGATCCGGTATCGGTCGCGGGCCTCTCGCTCAGCAGCTTCGACATCGCCGCGACCGCCATCGCCGGCAGCCTGGTGGTCGTCCTGGCGCTGGTCACGGGCAAGACCAACCTCGGCCTGTCGTTGCGCGCGGTCGCCGCCGATCCGCTCGCGGCGCTGTCGATCGGCATCCGGCTCGACCGCGTGACCGTGATCGCCTGGAGCCTCGCCGGGTTCGTCGCGCTGGTCGCCGGGCTGGTCTGGGGTGCGCGCTCGGGCGTGCAGTTCTCGCTGTCGCTGATCGTGCTCAAAGCCCTGCCCGTCCTCATCATCGGCGGCTTTACCTCGATCGGCGGCGTCATCGTCGCCGGCGTGCTGGTCGGCGCGGGCGAGAACCTGGCTGCGATCTATCTGGGTCCCACAATCGGCAACGGCGTCGAGGGCTGGTTCGCCTACATCCTCGCGCTCGTGTTCCTGATGGCGCGCCCGACCGGCCTGTTCGGCCAGCGCACCTGGGCGAGGATCTGAGCCATGGCAAGCCTGCCCGCACCTCTTGCCGCCGCCCTGCCCCGGACCCCGCGTATCCGCGCCCTGGCAACGGTGCTGGCGGTCGCCACAGCCGCAATCGTGCCCTTCGCGCTCGGGGCGGACTACCTGTTCGGGGCGGTGCTGGTGCCGATCCTGATCCTGTCGCTTGCGGGCCTCGGGCTCAACATCCTGACCGGATACGCGGGCCAGCTCTCGCTGGGATCGGCGGCGTTCATGGCGATCGGCGCATTCGCCACTTACAACATTCACCTGCGGGTACCCGGCTTCACCCTGCTGCCCGCGATCGTCGCCGGAGGGTTCGTTTCCGCTGGCTTCGGCGTGCTGTTTGGACTGCCTAGCCTGCGTGTCAAAGGCTTCTACCTGATCGCCTCGACGCTGGCTGCGCAGTTCTTCGTGCCCTGGGCGCTGTCACAGTATGGCTGGTTCAGCAATGGCAGCGCCTCGGGCGTCATCACCGCGCCGCCGCTGACGCTGGGCGGGTTCGACCTGGACAATCCTGCCGGGCGCTATGCCTTTACCCTTGGCGTCGTCGCAGTGCTGACGCTGCTGGCGCGCAACCTGATCGACAGCCCCACCGGCCGCGCCTGGATGGCGGTGCGCGACATGGACCTGGCCGCCGCGGCGCTGGGCATCCCGCTCGGCCGCGCAAAGCTGCTCGCCTTCGCGGTCAGCTCGTTCCTGCTCGGGATCGCCGGCGCGCTATGGGCCTTCACCTATCTGGGCACCGTGGAACCTGCCGGCTTCGACCTCGACCGTTCGTTCCAGATCCTGTTCGTGATCATCCTGGGTGGACTCGGCAGCATCCGCGGCAACTTCCTGGGCGCCGCCTTCGTCGTCCTGCTGCCCGTCGCACTCAGCATGATCGGCGGTGCCATCGCCGGGCCGAGCCTCGACCCCGCGCTGCTCGAAAACGCGCAGAAGGTCGTCTTCGGCGCGCTCATCATTTTCTTCCTCGTCGCAGAACCCGATGGTCTGACAAAATTGTTGGACCGCGCACTTCCGTACCCGCTCGAGCTGGATCGGCCTGACGAAACCCCGCCAGCTGGAGTAGCCGCGAATGTCTAGAATATCGTCCAAGTCGTTCCTGACCCTGTCTGCCGCCGCAGCGCTCGCCCTGATGGCGGGATGCCACGAGAAGGCCGGCACGACGCAGCAGGGTGGCGTCGCCGCCGCGCCGGGCAAGTCGCAGTATTTTCCGCTGCAGAGCTATCGCGTCGGTCCCTATGCCGCCGGCGGCAGCGGCTTCTTCGGCGGCTTCATCGACTACATGCAGCTGGTCAACGCCCAAGGCGGCGTCAACGGCGTGCCCTTGAGCTGGGCGGAGTGCGAGACCGAGTACGACGT
>Ga0268266_10000719_pt1 | contig 44585 bp, 60 predicted proteins | sample KBSS13metaG_FD_190356 | JGI IMG/M metagenome (GOLD analysis project Ga0268266, IMG submission 190356) | Switchgrass rhizosphere microbial communities from Kellogg Biological Station, Michigan, USA - KBS S1-3 metaG (SPAdes) (version 2) | ecosystem: Host-associated > Plants > Roots > Rhizosphere...
TTACAATTGACATTTATTCCACTTTGTGTAATTTAAAAATAAATTATAATATTCTTATAACGTTAATCTTTACAATATGAAGGGTTTTTTTATGGATACGTTTCGTGAATTATTTCGAGCATTAGTAATAGTAGGAATAATTTTTACTAATAATGTGCTGTTATGTGCTGAGTCTACAGAAACTAGATACAATCTATCTGAGTGTGTACTGATTGGTACAGGAGCGATTGTTCTTGGAAATGGTGTTATCAAAAAACATCCAGCAGCGCCTGCAGCAGTAGCGGCACTAGCCGTTTTTAGTAAGGCTGAAGGGAAGCACAATGATAGGGGAGGAGCTCCTGTAGTGCTGTCAGCGTTAACCAGTGGTGCAATTGAGCTGGCACAAGAATATATACTAAATTATACACCTGAATCTATAAAAGAGTTTGTTAATAAATATGTGCCGGAGGCTTGCAAAGGATACGAAGCTCAAGCTGCGGCTAAAATAATAGTGCCGTTTATAGTAGGTCATTATTTTGGTAATATTTTTTCTCGTATGAGTGATGGATTTGGTGCTAAGTCAGACAATTCTGGCCAGCCTACTACTGACACTCCTGTTACTGATTGATAAACATAAAAGTATATAAAAATATATAAAATAAAAAAGAAGAGGAACTTGTATAAGTTCCTCTTCTTTTTTATTATTGCAAAACAAGCTTTGTAATGTTTAAGATATACTTTTTTAAAATAGCATGGGGGTCTTGCTTGATTTATTTAAACTTTTTTGTTTAATTTATTTTTACAAAAGAATTTAAATAAACAGAATATTTTTTTGAATTAATTTTGATGGGGCGTAAATTTTTTCAATAAATTATTATAGTGATCGATGTTTAATTTTATAATAAAAAGGATTGTATATGAATGCAATATTACGTGTTTTGTTATTAGTTTTTATAATGTTTGTTGGGAATGTACACTCTCAACAAACATTAGAGTCGCTAGTTAATAGTGTTGAAAATATTGTGAATGCGGATGTCCAAAAATTTGTTACGCCGGTAGTTACTCTTGCCGTAGGAATCAAATTAAAAGAACAATTAGATAAGCAAAATGCGGTAGCAAAAATTGTGGTAGCATCTACATTAGGTGGATTAGTAGGAGGAGCACAGGGTGGATTAAGTGCCGGTGCTGTTAGCGCAGGTCTTTCTGGTTTAGATTATTGTCTTTCTAAAGATATAAAAAAATCTGTTAGTCATATGTTACCTGAATCTTTTACTTCAGAAGATGCAAAAACTACTGTTCAAATTTTGTTAGCAGCAATGGTTGGATATTATTGTGGAAATAAAAGTAAAAAGTGATCTTAAATATAGTGATGTTGAACAATAGATTGTTGTGAAAAAAAAGGGACTTTTTTAAGTCCCTTTTTTTATTCTTATTTTAAAAATTCTTCGGTAGGTTTTTTTATTTTAATTTTGATTATGAAGGTGGTGCATAAGAGCATTATGTACTTCTTCCATAACACCTTGGTAATCAAATGGTTTTTGTTGTTTGAAAATTCGCATAGTAGGGTACCAATAAGAATCGGTACGATTACATATCCAGCGCCAGTCTGCTATAGCATAAGGTTGAATAAGCCATACTTGTGCGCCTAATCCCCCTGCAAGATGTGCAATTGCAGTATCTACGGTAATAACTAAGTCAAGATTTTTAATAATTGCTGCAGTATCCATGAATGGTCCTGTGTTTTCATCTAAATCATTAAATACTTGTAGCGGAAAGTTGGATGGTAATGTAGTAAGTTGTTCGGTTCCATCGTATTTCTGTAAACTATATAAGGAAATACCTTTAATAGAGCTTAAAGAGGTAAAGGTTTCCAGTGGTAATCCTCTGCGGGCAATAGGTAATTTTGAGGTATCGTTATGTACATCTGCTTGCCAACAAATACCAATTTTAAAATTAGTATCAGCAGCAAGCTCTTTTTTCCAATATTTAATGAGTTGCGGATCGGCAAAAAGATAAGGCATATTTTGCGGTACGGTGGTATCATCGTCATTAAAAATTGCAGGTAGACTCATAAGGGTAGCATCTGCATCATATTCGGTAGAGTGGGTACCGCATATAATCAATTGGTCAATATATGGGCAACGGGAAAGAAGGGGAATGAGTTGTTTTTGGCACGCAACAATAACATCTGCATGCATATTTTTTAATCGTGCTGCATAGCGGATAAAATTAAGAGTATCACCCAAGCCTCCTTCTGGTCGTAGCAATATTTTTTTATATGCGATTTTATTGTTGTATAATAAAAACCGTAAGGTATCACCGTTTTTTCCACTGGATTTTAAATAGCGTTCATGTTGTTGCCAGCCAAGTTCAAATTCGCCTTTTGTAATGTACGCAAATCCAAGGCCAAGTTGTGCTGGTTCGTAATCGGGATTTTGTGCAATAATTTCTTTATATATTTCAATTGCTTTGTCAGGATCACCGATAGTTTTATAGGTAAATCCTTTATTGTATAATGCAGGCCATGCATGAGGATTCTGTTGAAGAACTGTATCAAACATCTCAAGCGCATGTATGCTGTCACCAATTGCAAGGTAACAACAACCAAGGTTAAATAGTACTGTTAAGTTGTTTGGTTCGTTGTTAATAATATTTCTGTAGCATGCAATCGCTTCGGCAAATTGTTCATTTTTTTGATATCCTGTTGCAGTTTCTAGAGATGAGTTTGCATGTATTATAAATGATGATAATAACAATAACGTAAACCAAAAATTATTTTTTATCATGTTGTTCCTTAGTGATATGTTTTTGTAATTCTTCAGCAACTTTTTTAATCATTGATTGCCAATCTCCTGGTGTAGGTTGTTTAAATAAACGTGTTATTTGTGGATACCAGGGAGAATCGTTGCGGTTAATCATCCATCGCCAATCAGAAGGGTTTGGAAGCATAATCCATGTTGGAGTGCCTAGAGCGCTGGCAAGATGACTAACGGATGTATCTACCGTAATGACAAGATCAAGGTTTTTTATAACAGCAGCAGTATCCATGAATCGTCCATTGCTTTGATCAAAATCACCATCAAAAGTAATAATGTTCATTGTCTCAGGTAGTTCTTTGAGTTGGTCGGTTCCGGTAATTTTTTGCAAACTATAAAGACTGACTCCCGGCACTTGGCTAATTGGTGCAAATTCTTTAGGATGCACTGATTTTTGTGCAACGGTGGTCCTTAGTAATGGTGTTGCATAGTTATCATTTCCTTGCCAACAAATACCAATTTTAAAATTTTTATCAGTAGATAGTTTTTCTTTCCATAGTTGAACAAGGTTTTCATCCGCATAAAGATACGGGATTTCACAAGGGACTGTATCAATACGTGTTTTAAGAACGTATGGTAAAGAAAGCATTGGTATCTGAACATCAAACTGGGGTGGAGTATCTTCAAGAGAAATTACGTGATCAATGTTTTTACACTCTTTGATCAGTGTTACCAGAGGTTTTTGTACAGCGGCGATGATGGTTGTAGCATGTTTTTCTTCTTTGATCATTTTGGTGTAACGAATAAATTGGAATGTATCTCCAAGTCCTTGTTCTGCGTGAATAAGTATTGTTTTTCCCTGTAAATCTGATCCATCCCAGCGTGGTTGTGAATATGAACGTAGCGATCCTTGTGAAGGTCGGTTGTATCGCCATTCATAGCCATGCCAGCCTTTTTCAAAATCACCAATCATAAGGTATGCAAGCCCTAAGCTAAATACTGCTTCAGTATGATTTGGATTGAGTTCTAATGTTTTGGAATAATACGGTAAAGATTTTTCTATATCGCCTAATTTTTTATGGGTAAAGCCGATATTATAGAGAATTGAAGGGTTGTTGGGTAATTCTTGATTGAGTTCTTGATATATGGCAAGAGATTCTTCAAGTTTATTGATTAAATTATACGTATTGCCAAGTTCAAATCGTAGGTTAATATGTCCTGGTTCTAGTTTGAGTCCTTCCAGAAGAATATTAATTGATTGATTAAATAAATGCTTATCATTATAAAGACGTACCAGTAATAAACGAGCGTCAGGATTATTTGCATTGATAAATAATGCTTTTTTAAGTGGTTCAATGGCATCTTTTGGTTGTTTAACATCTATCATTATTTTTGCAATTTGAACATAAGCTCGTTCATGATTTTTATTATAATGAATCGTTTTTTTGAAGGCATATAAAGCTTCAGGATATTTTTGTGCATAATACAATGCTTGTCCAAGGTTGAAAAAGATTTGAGCACAGGTAGGATTTAATGCAAGAGCTTGTTTATAAAAGGCAATTGCTTCTTCATATTGTTCGGTCGTAAAGTATCCATTTGCAAGGGTTACTAAGCTTTCAAATGATTGATAGTCAACATAGGAATGTGGCAGAGGTTTTTTAAGATACGTTTCTATAGCAGCAAAAGTAGCGGGATGGTTTGCATAATTTATGGACATTGAGAGTGTAATGAAAATTGTGCAGTAATATGATAGCTTCATAAAAAGAACTCCTTTCTTGGATGTATGTTTTTGTTTTTTATACATAAGAAAGGAGCAATAATCAATTTATATTATTGTGGCTGCCAGGTATTGAGATAATTAATAAGAGGTAAAATGCCTTTTTTGGTTAAAGATGAAACAACAACATGGGGTTCGTATTTTTCAAGAGCGCCAGCTAAAAGAGTAGTATCTGTTTTATCTGCTTTATTAAATACATATAATATGGGGGTTTCGACATTTAAATCATCAAGAATTGAGTGAACAACACGAATATGGTTTTGCCAGCCTGAATCAGCAACGTCAATGACGTGTAGTAATAAATCTGCATGATGTAACTCTGACAGAGTTGATTTAAATGCATCAATTAGTCGAGGGGGTAGCTGTTGGATAAAGCCAACGGTGTCGGAAATAGTTCCTTTCTTTTTACTATTAATAAAAAGAGAGCGAGTGGTGGTGTCAAGGGTTGCAAATAGTTTATCTTCAGCGAGCACATTACTATTGGTAAGGATGTTTAAAATAGTTGATTTACCAGCATTTGTGTATCCAATAAGACAAATATTAGGTTCTTTATTGCTTAATCTTTGTTTTCGTTGTGTTTCACGAGCGCTATGCATTTTTGTCAAATGACGTTTAATTTGTAAAATACTATCTTCGATATGACGAGTTTCTTTTTCTTTTGCAGTTTCTCCAAATCCGCCTCGCACACCAATAGTTCCTGATTGTTGAGCAAAATGTATTCCTCGGCCCGCTAGTCGAGATTTTTTATGTTGCAATTGAGCAATGGCAACTTGTAGTTTTCCTTCTGCGGTATGAGCAGATTTTTCAAAAATTTCTAAAATAAGCTCAGTTCTGTCAAAGATAATACAATCAAATAATTCTGCTAAGTTGCCAACTTGGCGAGAAGAAAGCGGTTCTGATATAATCACTTGCTCAATATTGTGTTCATCGCAATATGCTTTAATTTCATCTCGTTTACCTTTGGTCAAAAAATAACCAGGATCAATAGTACGGATTTTTATAATCAGTTCTTCTGGTTCAATAACACCATTTGTACGCGCTAGATTACGAAACTCTTCAAAATAAGATTCTATATTAACCGTATAATGTTCAGGGGTTTGCACTCCTAAAAGCAATGTTTTTGGATACGTTAAAGTGGTGGTAGCTTGTTTTTTCATAATTTTTTCTTTCTTAAGCGTCTATCGTCGCTTTAATTATCTTTGTAATTATAGCATACCTATTAACATATGTGTATTGCTCTTTTTATTCGTATGTTTATCTAAAAAAATTGTTTGGAAAATAATTTAATATGAATGGTATATTAGTTTTTAGAAAAATTTCAGAATTATGGTATGATAATATATTGAAACAAAATGATTTTTTTCTCTTGTACAAGGGGATTTTGGTATGTTTGATTTTCTTTCACAAAAATTTACCTCATTATTTTCAGGCCTTGAAGGTACTAAAAAGTTAACAGAGCAGAACATTGAGCAAGCGCTTAATACTGTACAGGAAGCTCTTTTAGAGGCAGATGTGCCATACGGTGTTGTGCAGACATTTATTGCAGCAGTAAAAACCGATGTGGTTGGACAAAAAATAATTGGGTCTCTCAAGCCAGCAGAACAGCTTATGTCTGTTGTTCAGCATAGGATTATTAATTTTTTGGGAGGGGAAGATAGTGCATCTTCTTTTTCATCACCTTCAACGGTTATGGTGATGGGGTTACAAGGGTCCGGAAAAACTACGACTATTGGTAAATTGGCATATAAAATTAAAAAAGATGCTGAAAAAAATAGAATTACAAAAAAAATTCTTGTTGGATCAATTGATTTTTATCGTCCTGCCGCAATAAATCAGCTTGAAGTGCTTGCGCGACAAGTTGAAGTTGCTTTTTATCGGGCAAAAAGTGGCGACCCTGTACAGGCGGCCCAAGAGATTTTTTCTTTTGGTAAAAGTAATAATTATGATGTTATTTTGCTTGACACCGCGGGTCGTTTACATGTTGATAATACCATGTTGCAAGAGTTGCAAGAAGTTGATGCATTGCTTCGGCCAGCCTATAAAATATTTGTACTTGATGCAATGACAGGACAAGAATCTCTGTCTGTGGCAAAAGTTTTCGATGATATTATAGGATTTCATGGTGCGATTTTAACTAAAATGGATAGCGATACTCGGGGAGGTTCTGCTTTTGCATTTCGTTTTGTGCTGAAAAAACCGATTATTTTTGTGGGAGAAGGCGAAAAGTTGACAGATCTTCATCTTTTTCATCCTGATCGTGCAGCGGATCGCATTCTTGGCATGGGGGATATTCGCACCCTTATGGAGCAAGTAGAAGAAAAAATTTCTGCTCATGAACAAGAAAAAGTAGAAACTTCGATTAATGAAGGAACTTTTTCTTTGCAAGATTTTGCTGATCAGATGGAAGTAATTAGTAAATTGGGATCTTTTTCTAGTTTGTTAAAATATATGCCGGGTATGAGTACAAGGCTTTCTCCTGAAATGATTCAAAAAGGGGAAGGTGAATTAGTAAAACTACGGGCTATTATTGCTTCGATGACGGTAAAAGAACGGCTTAATGCTAAAATTTTAAATAGTTCAAGAATTGATCGGATCGCACAAGGGGCGGGAGTAAGTGCCGCGGATGTTACTAACCTATTGAAACGCTTTGAAGAAGTGAAACAATATGTTAAGCTATAAATAAGTTTTGGCTTATCAAGGCTTTAGTTAAAGAGACAAAGATTATATTTTAGTTTTTCAGTGAGGATTTTCTTATGGCAGTAAAGATTCGTTTATCTCGAATTGGTACAACAAATAGACCATTTTATCGTGTTGTGGCTACTGATGCGCGCAATAAAAGAGATGGTGAAATACTTGCAAATGTTGGTACTTATGATCCAGTAAACGGTATGGTAGTTCAGTTTCATGAAAATATTTACCAAGACTGGTTGTCTAAAGGGGCAATGGTTACTGATTCAGTAAAGAAAATTTATCGATTGTATAAAAAAACTGCAAAATTACAAGATGTTTCTATTGTAGCTCCTGAAAAAGCAGCTAAAGTAGAAAAAACTGCAGAAGAAGCGTAAGGCGAGAGCATGGTAAAAGAATTGGTTACTTTTTTAGTACAACAATTGGTGTCACATCCAAATGATGTTGTGGTAAATGTTGTTGAAAAAGATGATGTTAACCTTCTTGAAATTAAAGTAGCACCAGAAGATAGAGGTCGTGTTATCGGAAAAGAAGGTCACACTATTAAATCTTTGCGTGTTGTGATTGATTTAGCATCTCGTCTGATGAAAAAAAAATTTCGCTTAAATTGTCTTGGTAAGTTGTTTCTAATATAATGAATATATCAATTCTTACGGTTTTTGATCAGTTATATGAATCATTTATTCATACAAGTTTGGTAGGACGGGCGCAAGAAAAAAAGATTGTGCATGTAGATGTGCAATCATTGTTTTCTTATGTTCAACCAAAAGAGCGTATTGATGCTCCTGTTTTTGGTCCGGGAGCGGGAATGCTTTTGCGTCCTGAAGTGATTCAAAAAGCAGTAGAAGATAAAGAAGCTCTGTATGGTAAAGCTTTTAAAATCTTTTTTTCTCCAAGAGGGCAAAAGATTGATCAACACGTTTTGGAAAAAATTGCTATCAAGATACAAGAAGCTGGACATTTAATGCTTCTTCCTGCTCGTTATGAAGGTATGGATGTCCGGGTAGAAAATGAGTATGCGGATATGATTTTGTCCGTAGGTGATTTTGTTGTTATGGGTGGAGACATACCGGCGATGTTGCTTATAGAAGGATTTTTACGTTTGATTCCACAGGTGATAGGAAAAGAAGAATCGGTTAAACGTGATTCATTTAATGGACCGTTTGTTGATTTTCCTTCTTATACTGAACCCTTAGAGTGGAAAGGTGAGCGTGTTCCTGATGTAGTGCGTTCTGGGAATCATGCCGCTATTGAAGGATGGCGTAAGGATCATGCAGTGCGGACAACCGTTCGGGATCATTTTTCATGGTTACGATCGCAAAAATTAACGAGCGAAGATAAAAAATTGGTTCGTAAATATATTCCTTCTCATTATATAGCTCTGATGCATAGTGATGTGCTGGTGAGTGAAGAGAGAAAGCCAGGATTTACTTCAGTTACTTCTATTGATATCCATGATATTGCTCGGTCATCAAAAACTTATGGGATAAAAGAGTTTTTTATTGTAACACCCTTACAGGATCAACAGAAAATTGTTCAGAAATTACTTGATTTTTGGAATAAAGGAATAGGTTTTGAATATAATAGATGCCGTTATGACGCCATTCAACTGGTACAACTTGTTGAGTCTTTGAGTGAAGTTATTAAAAAAATAGAAAATAATGAAGGTAAAACGCCTCTTATTGTGGTAACGTCAGCTCAGGTAGCTGAGGCTCAGTCTATTATTTCTTTTTATGATCAAAAAAAGGTATGGGAACAAGATAGGCCAGTTTTAATACTTTTTGGTACCGGCCAAGGTCTTTCTCCTTCGGTAATAGAGCAAAGCGACTATCTATTGTTGCCAATTGATGGTTTTGCTGAATTTAATCATTTATCGGTACGATCTGCTGCGGCAATTGTTTTAGATAGATGGCTTGGTGTCAATATAAGCGATTTTAATAATTAAAATATTATAATTAAGGTGACGAGATTAATTCCAGTTTTTGATTGTTTCCTTAAGAATATCTATTGGAACAATGAAAAGTGGGGTAAAAAAGTTGCCGTAACACCATTTTTGAGATATATTGAAGAATATTTATAGGGATAATTGAAAGAGGAATCTTGCATGAAAGCCGCATTTTATACAAAAGAAACAATTCGCAGTATTGGTATGCAAAACCGTGAAATTCCAGTATTTGGTATTGGAGATATGGTTGTAGTATCTCAAAGCATTAAAGAAGCAGGTAAGGAACGGTTACAAGCATTTCAAGGGAATGTAATCGCTATTCACAAAAGAGGTATCTCAAGTACCTTTATAGTACGTAAAATTGGGGATAACTCAATTGCCGTGGAACGTATTTTTCCTTACTATTCACCACTGATTAAAGATATCAAAGTTCTTGGTAAAGGTGATGTTCGTCGTGCTAAACTTTATTACTTACGTCATAGAGTAGGTAAGGCCGCACATGTTAAACAACGTGTTGAGACTAAAGCTTCAAAAAATAAAGAAAAGCAAAAACAAGCTGTTTCAGCTCAGTAATTATGAGTTTTACCAAAACAGGGGATTGGGCTGTTCGTTGTTGTATAATTTTGTTTTGTTTGTTTTGTTCCTCTTGTAAGAAACAAATATTATATAAACAAAAAGACATTGAAGTCTTAGTTGATGATAATAAGCAGAAATATCTTGATTATATCATTCAGCAAGAAGCAATGTTAGTAGATATTCCAATTCCTCTTTTTGATGAACGAATAATCCCATCTTCTTTAGATGATATTAAATCAGATACTTTATTGTTTGGTTATAAAAGTCCTTTATCTAAAGACCAAATAATTGATTTTTTTCTTAATCAAATGGAGCGGTTAGGATGGAAGCATCTTGTTTCGTTTGAGTCTGTTGAAACGTTGTTAGAATTTAAAAGCCCCGATCGCTATTGTACGATTATTATAAAGCCTTGTTCGTCCACATCAATCACATGTATTTTTATGTATATAAAAAAAAGAGCAAGTATAGAACTTGCTCTTAAATAGTGAGTTTGGGGGATGAGTGATTTTTATTCGTAGTATTCAGTAACGTATTCTTTATCACCGTCTGATTCTCTAATGACTTGTGTTTCTTTTTTTCTTCTGCCACCAAATAATCCGCCTATTCCTTCCAGTGTTTTGCCTGTAACATTAAGAGGCTCTTCTACGGCTACACCGACAACATCCCTACAGTGTCGATATCCATCTTTATCGTAATAACAATCTCCATAATCAGCGGAGAGTGCTCCAACCGTTGCAATTGTAATAAATAATGCGAATAATGTTTTCTTCATGAGAAATCTCCTTTATTTTGTGTAACGATATTTCCTATTCTCTTTTTTCCTTTGAATTTTTTCTTGTGTATCTTCATATTTTCTTTTGGATGCTATTTTTTTATCTTCTAATTTACGTTCAGCTTTAATACGATCTTTACGATCTTCCGGCGTATCGGAATATCTGCCACCCGTAACGGTGTCAAGTATTTCAGTCCCAGCTTCTTTTGCTTTTTCCACCGTACTTGCAACAACTCCCGGATGTCTGTTGCCATAGGCATCATAATATCCAGAAATAGAAAATGTAGTTATACACATAACAATCAAAGTAATCATTTTTTTGTTTATCATAAAAGTCCTATTTTAGTTCATTCTCTTGTTTAATAATACAAATAGAATCATTAAAAATGCAATGATTTAGGCGTTTAAATGAAAAAAATGTGAGAATTGACCTTTTGTAGCTGTTATTGAGCCATTTCATGAGCTATTAAATGCGTTTTACCTGCACCAAGAAATAAAATAAGATCATCTGGGGTGGTGATAGCTGCGATGGTGCGTTTGATTTGATTAAAACTTTCTTCAAAAGGCACGTAATGAACGGTCAATGAAGGATGTAAAAGTGCAAGTTCTTGGGCAAATCGGTGGCTGGTAATAGTGGCGATTGGGTATTCTCCTGCGGAATAAATATCAGTGATAATGAATGTATCAATAGCGTGTGAAGAAAATACCGTAAGAAAGTCAGACCACAATTTTTCAGTCCGTGTGTATCGGTGAGGCTGAAATACTACCGTAAGTTTATTACGAGCTCGTTTGCGAGCTACTGTCAGAGTATGTTCAATTTCTTGTGGGTGATGGCCATAATCATCAAATATTTCAGCGCCTTTATAGGTGCCATGGAATGAAAATCGTCTTTCAATGCCACGAAAAGAAGCTAAACTGTGTACTATCGTTGCAAAATCAATATCAAGTTCTTGTGCAACAGCGATTGCCCCCAAAGCATTATATATATTATGTTTACCTGCAAGAGGTAAAGTAACGGTACCAAGTTGCTGAAAATAGCCTTTTTTATAAAGGGTAAATAATGAATGGTCTGAGTTGAGTATAATGTTTTTAGCAGAAAAATCTGCTTGATACTCTATACCATATGAAATAGAGGGAATGTTTTTAAGGGGTAGTAATGAACGTATATTTGTATCATCAATGCATATAATTGCTTTGCCATAAAAAGGGAGATTGTTAAGAAATTGTGTAAAAGTTGATTTTATATCATCTAGGTCTTTATATGTTTCTAAATGTTCCAGGTCAATATTAGTAATTACTGCTAGGCAGGGATATAATTCCAGAAATGATTTATCGCTTTCATCTGCTTCTGCAACTAAAAAATCTCCTTTGCCTGCACGGGCATTTGTACCAAGATTTTTAAGTTGTCCCCCAACAACTATTGTCGGATCTTTCTGTGCTTCAATTAAAATATGAGAAATCAAAGATGTGGTGGTTGTTTTGCCATGAGATCCGGTGATTGCAATGCTATATTTAGAACGCATTAATTCAGCAAGCATGCATGCTCTAGAAATTGTTGGAATACCGCGTGTTTGGGCTCGTGTAATTTCATTGGTTATGGCAGGAATAGTTGTAGCATACATAGGAATGTATACAAGAATATCAATTGTTGTGTCATTGCACTGTGCTGAGTTATTCCCGTGATACACATGACAACCGATATCTTTTAATGGTGCAATAGTGTCTTGTGTTGTATCAGGATCGCAACCAGAAACAATATAACCATTTTCTTTTAATATAGTTGCTATACCACTCATACCAATACCGCCAATACCAACAAAATGAATATGTGATTTTTTTTTGTACATATAACAAGTAAGCTTCTTTATAATTATTATTATCGGATTTATTGAAATATTAAGATACTGTATTTTTTGGCAAGAAACAATTGTAAAAAATATAACGTATGAAGTATTGGTTTGTATAAAATAGTAATAATAATATAGTAGCTATTGCGTATTATTTTTTATAAAAAAATTCATTATGAAAGAATACCATGGATAGTAGGCTGTGTTTTTTGTCTTTGATTATATTGTCAGTTATTCAGCATATGTATGGAATGGATAATCAGATTGTTTTGGCTTCAGAACAAAACAAAAAATGTTTTTTAGTCGCTCAATATTTAACAATATATCCCCAAGGGAAAAATGAAAATGAGAAACAGCAGATAGAGTCTTTTTTAGCAGAGAGAAAATCAGACAATGGATCGGAGCGTGCTGCTTTGTCTAAGAATGTAAATGGTTATTTGCAAGTATTTTATTTTATAAGAAACAATACTTTTGCTGCACTGAATGGGCAAGTGATTGATAAAATAATGCGCAGAAATTTTATAGAAGTGCATAAAAATGAAAACGGAGATTTTTGGAAGGCTGATATACAGCATAATGAAGGAGTTAAATGTTTTAATAATGAGCTTGACAAAGTAGTACAAGAAATATGTGGAGCGGATACTTTGGTACTATTTGAAAAGAGTATTGATATTTTGAGTAACCTTGAAGGATATGCTTTATTGTTAGAAGCAAACGATAAAAGCTTTAAGGTATGTGTGTCATGCGATTATGATCATGATGATTTTTCTGTGTTGTTCAATTCGCAGAGAACACAATTTGATTCTACGCCTTTTGTTAATGAGAAAAATGCTATAATAACATTGACTCCAGGAGATGTTATACCGTTTACGAACAAACCATTTAACCTGTTTGAAAAGATTATTGCTATGCATAACAATCATTGGAGAAGTTATATACCATTCATGGTGCATAATCAAAGAAAGGTGGTACACAAAGTTTATGGATCAGATCCTTATGAGATTGATGAAAAAAAATTTCAGGTTTTGCAGGATTTTCCTCAAAGCGTTATCAATAATGAAGTATTTAAAACAATATTAGGAATAAGGCTATCTTCTAAGAATGCAGATTTGAGTGATAGTCGTTTGGTTCGTACATTAATGCTTATTAACTCTCTATTGCCTGACCTAATGTTTAGGTATATTAGTGATATATCAGCAATAAGCGGTTGTGATATGAGAATTTTATATTTGTTGGGGAGTGTTATAAATTTTAGTGTAAGCTATGGAAGTGGACAATACCTTTTACCTTATTTTAGTGCATATAGTTCTTTTGAAAAAGCTTGTGTTAAGCAAGAGAAAATTAATCCAGAAAGTTGTAAGGGTGGGATGTTCTTTCTGTTTAGCAGTTGTATACAGGGAGTATTGTCATTCATGGGCAATACATGTTTAGTATTGCCATCTTTTGGGGATAAGGTTTGTGGGGGTATAGTTCATTTGATAAGAATGTTACTTTTTTATTATATGGTAGATTGGCCTATGAATCCGACTTCTTTCTATAGAAATAATGTATATAAGATGGGCGATCTGAATCTGATGAAAATAGTAAAAAAACAAGGAAGTTAGCAATAGCAGTAAAATGTGTATTCAAGGAGAAAAAATTAAAAAATCAGCAACCTATTAGGGATGGTTTACTTTATTCAACGCGGTGTATACGATAGGTTTTTTATAGGCAATGGATCTTTTATACCAGCTAAAATAATTGGTGTTACCGTGCATGGGTTAAGCGTGTTTTTTTATTTTAAAACACCTTTCTTTATGCACTGGTATGATTCAAGAAACGATATTTATGCAATGAGAGACTTAAAGAGGGTATAAAAAACAAGCGTAATGTATTAAAGCATCTCTCGTAATTTACGTAATTTATCTTTTAAATCAATTATTTGTTGTGACAGATGCTCAATTTTTTCATGTTCCGTTTTAGTGTTTATTTTAGTTGATTCATCCATTGTTGTTTTTTGCGAAGCAATAATAGATTCACTTTTTGAAGGAATTTTTTCTTTAAGTTTCTTTTTTGCACCAAGGATAGTGAATCCTTCTTCATACAGAAGACGTTTAATTGATTCGAATTTTTTTAGATCATTTTCATCGTAAAAGCGCTGACTACCTTGAGAGCGTTTTGTTTTTATATTAAATTCTTTTTCCCAAAAGCGTACAACAAATTTTTCAAGTTCAAGTTTATGTGCAAGTTCACCAATACGGAATTTTCTTTTTTGCATTTTCATAAGAACTCTTTCTTTTTTTTAATTTTTATTTTGCGTTAGTTGTACTGTGCTAGATGAAAAATCATTTTCATGGTATCATTATAACAACAAAATAGTCAATTTTTATGAGGTGTATATATGAATATGAAGGACTTGGTTGTGCCAATTGGTTTGGCGGTTATAAGTATGCTTGCATTGAATTATTTTTTTCCCAATAAAACCTCTACTCATGTAGCAGAATCATCTTTTATTGCACCAAAAGAAAAAAAAGAATATAAGCCTTTGAACGTTGAAGTTGATTTTTATGATCAGGAGTCTGCTGGAGTTTTACAAATAACAAATTGTGAAACAGAGTGGGCGCATCTCACTTTTTCCACAGATGGTGCATCGCTTAATAGCCTTGATTTTAAAAGAAAATCAGATGGGCAAGAACAATTAATACGGACAGTTTTTCCTGTTTTGAGCACAGAGCGTTCTGAAAAAGCTATGTTAGTTGGGTTGCAGCAAGCAACTCCTTATGGTTACACGCTTTTATCCAGTGATGAAAGTGAGAATATACATTCGTTGGTATATATTGGAAGTAATGATTCCTGTGTTATTCAAAAAATCTTTTTTGTTCATAAAAACATACCTCAAATTGACTTAGCAATTGAAGTAATGCCAAAAAACAATAATCATGACGCTATAGAGCCTCGTATTTTCTTTCCTGCGCCAAGAGTAGAAGATCTTAAAGGGTCAGATGTTACGTCCTCAATAGTGATTGATCAAAGCGGTGTTTTTGCTAAAAACAATGTAGGCTCTTTAAATATTCAAAAAGGGTGGTTTAATCCATCTTTATTTGGATCAGACAATCGTTATTTTATTCATGCTATGATTAATGATGAAGATAGTTTTACTCAACGAGCATATTATAAGCTTGAAGAGCATAATCAGCTGTTTTCAGTTCTTGAAGGCCCTACGGTAACAGAAAAAGCTTCCTGGAAATTATCTTTTTATTTTGGATCTAAAGATCTTGATTCTATTGCAGCAATTGACGAGCGTTTAGAGAAAACACTCGATTATTCCGGAGTGCTTTCATTTTTAGCAAAGTTGATGCTATATGTTTTGAATTGGTTCTATAGCTTTCTCCATAATTATGGTCTAGCAATTATTGCATTGACCTTGCTTATTCAAATTTTATTACTTCCGCTTTCTTTGCGTAATAGTGAAGAGAAGTTTAAAAAACAACAAATGGACTATCAACGAGAGCTGGCCTTTATTGAACAACGATTTGCGGGTAATCCTGAAAAATTGTTAGCAGAACGTACTGAATTAATTCGTAAAAAGGGATTGCCTGGGTTTGGTTGTTTATTGCCTCTTCTTATTCAAGTACCGATTTTCTTTGCTTTGAGTCGGGTGCTTTCAAGCTCCTTTGAGTTATATAAAGCTCCTTTTTTATGGATTCCTGATCTCTCGTTAAAAGATCCTTATTATATACTTCCTCTTTTGACTATACTTATTATGCTTATATCAGATATGAAAGGTGATCCACAGCAAAGAATGAGCAAAATTGCGATGGCTTTTGTATTTGGGTTTTTTACGGCCAGTTTTTCTGCCGGACTTGCGTTATATATTTTTATGGGTCGTTTGTTGACGGTTATTCAAGCAAGAATAATGAATTACTGTAAGTTAGTATAGTGCATGAGGAAAGGTGCTCTTTTTATGAGATTCCCATTCGTAGTGTAATAAAAGAGTAGCGTTTAAAAATTATTTTAAATTGGTGTAAACATGTTAGAAGAGTTACCAACGCTGGTACATTTATTAAAAGCATTACAACAAGTTCCTTATTTGGCTTCCAAAAATTTGTACCGTGTTGCGGCGCATTTTTTGGAAATGTCACCACAACAAATAGCTCAGTTTTGTGCTTCATTAGAAGTTGCAAAAAAACAACTTGCTAAATGTGAAAGTTGTTTTTATTGGAAGGAAGTATCTACCGGTTGTATATTTTGTTCCTCCTCAAAGCGTGATAAGACCATTATTTGTGTAGTAGAGACATGGCAGGAAATTATTGCGATAGAGCAAACCAGAGGGTATCTTGGTTTGTATCATGTACTTGGAGGATCTATCTCTCCGCTTGAAGGCATTAGCGTAGAAGATTTGACTATTGATCAGTTGTGTGTACGAGCTGAAAATGGAATAGTGAAAGAATTGATTTTAGCAACTAATCAAACGCCAGAAGGAGAGGCAACAGCTATCTATATTGCGCGTAAGTTGAAAAAATCAAATATTGTTGTTTCTTGTTTGGCTCGCGGATTGCCAGTAGGATCATCGTTGGAAGGCATGGATCGCTTAACGGTATTTAAAGCATTATCAGAACGACGTCCGTTTTAGTTGATTATAAAAATTAGGGATATTGTTATTATGAAATCAGATTTTTTTGGTGGTTTAGCGCCCCGCACAAACCAAGCCGTGATGCATTCATTACGTAGAAAAGACCTTATTGATGCCATTAAACATGCTTTCCCTTCTCAGGCAGAAGGTGTTGTTATATTGTTTGGTGAGTTTGAACAAGGTACAGAGCGATTTAGACAAGATAAAACTTTTTATTATTATACTGATATTATTGAACCCGGCACGGCTCTTGTTATTGATCTTTCAGGTAAATCAACCTTATATATTCCTTATTGTTTTGAAAAACGTAGTCAATGGCTCACTTTGCCCCAAGCACTTATTGATAGAGATGCCAAAGCTTTGGGTTTTGATGGGATAGAATTGCTGGGAGAGGAATGTGAAGGGTATTCACTAAATCCTTATTTTTCTCAGCATGAATATATGCATATGATAGCACTGGTACAAAATGTTATTGCAAAAGGTGGATCTATTTTTACCACGGCACCAGATAATGGATATGAATATGTGCATGCTCGTTTGATGCAAAATCATTTAGCAAAATTTATTCCTGAATTAGAAAAATCGATTGTTGATATTTCATCTTTTGTAGCTGCAAGTAGACGCCGTAAAGATATGAGTGAAATAGAACATGTTTATCGTGCAATAGAAATAACAGAGCTTGCTCATGAGTCAGCAATGAGTGTAATTAAACATGGGGCGTTGGAGGCAGAAGTGCAAGCCAGCCTTGAATATATGATGATTGCTTCTCACGCACGGCCTGCCTTTACTAGTATTGTTGCCAGTGGTAAAAATGGTACTATTTTGCATTATCATGAAAATAAGGGAACGCTTAAGGATGGAGATTTGCTTGTTGTTGATATTGGCGCTGAATTTAATAATTATTGCGCAGATTTAACACGAACATATCCTGTTTCAGGTAAGTTTACCAAGCGTCAAAAAGAACTTTACACTATTGTTCTTGAAGCACAAACATACATTGCGTCTCTTGCAAAGCCAGGTATATGGCTTAAAAATAAAGATAAAGTTGAACAATCGCTTCATCATTTAGCGGTAAAGTTTTTAGCTAAACGGGGATATGATAAATATTTTCCTCATGGTATTGGTCACTTTTTGGGGCTTGATGTTCATGATGTGGGAGATTATAGTGTACCTTTACAAGAAGGGGATGTTATTACGATAGAACCTGGTATCTATATTCCTGCAGAAGGCATTGGGATTCGCATTGAAGATAATTATTGGATTACTAAGGATGGAGCTTTATGTTTAAGTGAGCAACTTCCTAAAGAAGCTGATGATATTGAAGCGGTGATGCAACAGATTCTTTCTGGTGAAAGTGATGATGACGAAGAAGATGAAGATGCAGAGTATGATGATGATGATGATGATTATGAGGACGATGATCTTAATTAAGAGGTTATGCCAAAAAATTAATTTTTAGTCTTTATTCTCTTCATTTTTGCAGATACAATTTAATTCCCCGTTCGTCCTGACGAAGCATCAGGGCGAACAGGATTAAAATAATTTCTAAATTTGAGAAAGTATTTTAATTTTAAGATAATTGGAATTTTCCGCATAAGCTCTAAAAGATAGGATTTTTTCGTGGAATTAACCTGGATCTCTCTATTGCCACCACTTATAGTAGTTGGTACGGTGGCAGTTACGCATCAATTAAATATTTCTCTTGTTTTTGGTATTGTTTCTGCTGCATTGATAGCAACGCACGGAGAACTGTTTTCAGCTTTGTTGCTCTGTTGGCACAAAGGTGTCATTCATTTTTTAGACGTTGATAATGTTTATCTGTATCTTTTGTTAATTATAATTAGTTCGCTTATTGCGTTATTGACAGTTACTGGTAGTGCTGCAGCATGTGCACGTATTATTGGTAAAAAAATGCGTACAAAGCGCAGTGTTGAACTATCGGTTGTTATGCTTTCTTTTTTGTTAAGCATAGATGATTATTTAAGTATTTTGACGGTAGGTTTTGTAATGAGACCTATAGCGGACAGGTTAGGGGTTGTTAGAACCAAATTAGCATATATAGTTCATGCATTAGCAGGCCCTTTAGTTATTATTATACCGATATCAACGTGGGCGGCAGCTGTTTTGGCACAGCTGGATAATGCGGGCATTAATTTGAATGCTCCTCATAAGATAATAGCCGATTCTTTTTATGTGTATCTTAAAACTATTCCTTTTATATTTTATTCTTTTTTTGTAGTTATTTCAGTGTGGTTTGTAGTAATTACCAGAATAGGCTATGGCAATATTGCCCAGGATGAATACAGGGCGATAGATAGTGATAGCAGCAATAAAGAAATACTTACATATGAACAGGAAGAAGTTCATTCGTTAGTTGAGCTATTTATGCCGATTATGCTTTTGGTAGGCGGTGTATTTATTGGTATATTGTATGCAGGTAAATATCATTTATTTGGGGGAAGTAATAGTTTTTTTGATGCATTTAGAGAAAATCATCAAACATTTTTAATTATGTTTATGTCAGGGTTAACTGCTTTTGTAGCCAGTATGATGCTTTTTGTGCATAAGAGAATGATTTCATTGATTCAGGTCCCTGCGGTAATTTATGAAGGTGCATGTTTAATGCGATCTTCTATTATTATGATTGTTTTGGCATCAATTTTGGGGAGCTTTTTGCGATTAGAATTGCAGACAGGTAGTTATGTGGCATCTCTTTTGCTTGGAGTGACGCCATTGTTTTTGATTCCGGTGTTATTATTTATTCTTTCTTTAACAATAACATTAATAACAGGATCGGCCTGGGGAACTTTTTCTTTATTGATTCCTATTGCAACACAAATGGTAATTTCCTTTTTAGGGCTTAAGCCTCCTGTCACTTTAGATCAAATAGCTATTTTGTTTCCAGCATTGGGAGCGGTGCTTTCGGGTGCAGCTTGTGGAAACCATATTTCACCCTTTGCAGAAACAACTATAATGACGGCTACAAGTACGGGGATAGATCCATTAGAGCATGCTAAAACTCAATTTATATATACCGTGCCTGTCATAGTGGCGACGTTAATCTCATTTATTATTGCCGGATTATTGTGTGATAGTGGGTTATATAAAAGTTTTTGTATTTCTGCTGGAGCCGGCATAGGCTTAATGATTGTGTTGATGATAATTTTAAATTATACTAAAAAAACAGGCTAGAAGGTGTATTTTTATTGACCGTATTACAATTATTAGTTACTTTAGAATAAAGAGCCCCTCTTTTAGAAATTAATTACAATATTATTGTTTCAGAAGGTGATGATTTATGAGTATGAATAATACATTTTATCCACGTAAAGAAGATGTTACAGCTGAATGGTGTCATATTGATGCTGATGGTAAAGTATTGGGTCGTTTAGCTACTTTTGTCGCAGATAGATTGCGTGGCAAAGATAAACCTCATTTTACTCCTCATACTGATTGTGGTGATTATGTGGTAATTACTAATGCTGACAAAATTTTTCTTTCCGGTGATAAATGGGAAGGTAAAGAATACGTGAGAGTGTCTGGTTGGATGGGTGGAAAAAAAGAAATTAAAGCTAAAGATTTACATAAAAAGCACCCAACACATCTTATTGAATTGGCTGTTAAGCGTATGTTGCCTAAAAATAAATTAAGTAGACAAATTATCAAAAAATTAAAAGTATACGCAGGATCAGAGCATCCTCATGTTGCTCAAGATCCAAAAACTATTGAATTAGAAATACGTACACCTCGAGGTTAAAGTATAATTATTTATAGTGATAATAAAAAGAAGGCAGGAAACAAATCCTGTCTTCTTTTTTTATTCTTTTTATGCTATGGTTAGATGTTTTTTAAAGGGTTATAGCTTTTTACACAATAACGTTATGCCTAAAACAGTAACGATAAAAGCCATGGGTTGCAAAAGATCTTTCCGTAAATGTTCTTGACAGATAGATTCTAGTGCTTGACCTAAAAGAGCAATATTTTCAGGAGTATTATCTTCGAGAGTTAGGTTGTTTTCTTGATGTTTAATGCGTAATTCCTTAATTTTGTTGTTTTGGTTGTTTGTTAAGCCAGGAATTGCTGGAAAATGATAAGTATATTGTTTTTTCTCAGGCTCTGTTGCTTCTTGTATTGTGCTAAAAGCACCGAGTAATATCATGCTCATCAATTGTTTTTTGTTCATTGTTGGCTCTCTTTCATGGAAAAAATTATTTATATCAATTAATCGTTGGATTTTAATTGTTTGGCTTGGCTCAGTTTGTTATGTTATCAATAAAAAAAGGACATTTTTTGATGTCCTTTTTTTATTGATAATCATTGGTGTTAACTTATGCTAGCAGAAGAGCCCCATAGCTTTAAAATTGAGTCTAGGTAGGGCTTTGCTATGCGGCTAATATCTTGGGTTGTTAAATAAAGAAATAGAAGCATAAACATGATCCACGTTGCTATATGGATGTACTCTCTGACTTTATGAGGTAAGGGGCGTCCCATCAAAGCTTCTATCGAATAAAACAATATTTGCCCACCATCAAGAATAGGGAGCGGAATAAGATTAAGTACGGCAAGATTTATGCTGATAATTGCTAAAAGAAGAAGGAATATTTGCCATCCTGTAGCAGCTCCTTTAACCATCATATTGATGATCATGACAGGGCCAGCTACTTGCTTAATACCTGTTTTAGAGAATAGCTGAGAAAACCCATAGAAAATATTTTTTATCCAAGAATTACCGGTAGCTATGCCTATAAAAAACGCATCTTTAAATGAGTGAGCCGGGGTTGGATTAAGATCAAATTCAATGCCTAAAGCTCCTACTGTGCCCGTGTCTGTTTGTTTGCTATCCACCATAATGGTTTTAGTTAGTTCTTGATTATCCCGTTCAATAATAAGGGTAGCTTCTTGTAGAGCAAGAGGTTGGATTATCTGTTGAATGCGTTGAGGGTTTTTGATAATAATTTCTTTGTTAACAGAGAGAATGCGATCACCTACAAGCAAGCCTCCTTTTTCCGCAGCGGATCCCGTGTGAACAGCAGAAATGATGGAGTTTTGCATGAGGGTGGTTTTTGGTATTCCGGTCATAAATAGGAGAATGAGGGCAAAATAGGCAAACGCTAGATTAAAAAGGATGCCTCCGAGCATAACACCTAATTTTTGATAAAAAGGTTTAGCAGCAAAAGATCGAGGATCAGTGGCTAAAGCTTCTTTTTGTTCTCCTTGGCCTACTTCCGCAGCGCCCGCTATTTCAACATACCCCCCAAAAAGAATTGCGGAAAGACAAAATTCTGTTTCCCCGATTTTTTTAGTAAGAAGGCGAGGGCCAAATCCGAGTGAAAATGATGGCACACGAATGTTGAAAAGCTTAGCAAATAAAAAATGTCCTAGCTCATGAAAGCCAATCAGAAAGCCCATTCCTAAAAATCCTAACAGAATAAAATAAATCTGTTGGGAGAATGTTACTAATTGTGAAAAATATGAAGTAATCATATAAATAGTCCTTTTGCTGTGTAAATTAAAGAACAAAAAAGCAGTTTTGCCAATTTTATAAAAATAAGTTATCATTAATAATAATATATGTCTATTGCTTGTTGCGTAACTAAATTTGCTTTGATAAATAGATAAATTAATAAAAAATTTTGCATTGAAAAGTTGAGTAAACTATGCCTTTCTGTTGAGTTTATGAATTATTTTCTTGAAAAAATTCACAAAGAGGGTAAAATAGCAATTAGTCAACTTGATTGCCTGATTGCTGCGTCGGATTAAAAGTTGCGATTATATAATAAAAATTATTTTTTATAACGTGATAACATAAAGGTTTCTGTACATGCCAACGATTAATCAATTATGTCGATTTGGTAGGAATAAAATTAAGGTAAAACCAAAAAGTCCTGCCCTCAGAAGAGGTTTGTTCCTTAAAGGGCCTTTTGCTAAAGGAGTTTGTACCCGAGTTTTTACTACAACGCCTAAAAAACCTAACTCTGCACTTCGAAAAGTTGCTCGTGTTAAGTTAACTACAGGTATAGAAGTAACTGTGTACATCCCGGGTGAAGGTCATAATTTGCAAGAGCATTCTGTTGTTCTTGTTCGTGGTGGACGGGTGAAGGATTTACCTGGTGTTAAGTACCATATAGTAAGAGGCGCGTTAGATTGTGCTGGGGTAGATAAAAGAAAACAAGGTCGTTCTCTTTATGGCGCTAAACGTCCAAAGAGTAAATAACGTCCAAGTAAATAAGGGATTTTAATATGCCAAGGCGTAGGCAAGTCGAATTTATAAGAGAAATTGGTGTTGATCCTAAATTTGGATCTATCTTAATTCAAAAACTTATCAATGTTGTTATGCAGCGTGGTAAAAAAAATTGTGCAAGAACGATTGTTTATGAGGCAATGGAATTGCTTGTGAAAAAAACAAATGGTGATGAAAGAAAGGCTGTAGAGCTTTTTAATCGTGCATTTGAACAAGTTGCTCCTTTCATTGAAGTTCGTTCGCGCCGTGTTGGTGGTAGCACTTATCAGATTCCTCGTGAAGTGAGTGAAAAAAGAAGAAGAGCATTAGCGCTTCGTTGGATTGTTTCCTCTGCAAAAACTCGTTCTGATAAAACGATGGGGCTTAGGCTTGGGCGTGAATTGCTCGATGCGAGTGAGCTTAAGGGTGGCGCAGTGAAAAAAAGAACAGATGTTCAACGTATGGCGGATGCAAATAGAGCATTCTCTCATTATGCTTGGTAAGTGAGGATTGTATGTCATCAAAACAGTATCCCTTAGAGAAATATAGAAACATTGGCATTGCCGCTCATATTGATGCAGGTAAAACAACTGTTACAGAACGTATTTTGTTTTACACTGGTATTTCCCATAAAATTGGGGAAGTGCATGAAGGTGAAGCAACTATGGACTGGATGGAGCAAGAGCAAGAGCGTGGTATTACTATCACAGCGGCAGCAACTACCAGTTTTTGGAAAGATCATCAGATTAATATTATAGATACTCCCGGACACATTGACTTTACTATAGAAGTTGAACGTTCATTGCGCGTTCTTGATGGGGTGGTCGCTGTTTTTTCTGGTGTTGAAGGCGTTCAGCCGCAATCTGAAACGGTATGGAAACAAGCTAACCGTTATAAAGTTCCTCGCATTGTATTTGTTAATAAGCTTGATCGTATTGGCGCCGATTATTTGCGTACTGTGCAAAACATTAAAGCAAAGCTAGGCGCGAATGTTGTTGCTATGCAAATGCAAGTTGGTATGTCTGAAGACTTTACTTCTATCATTGATATTTTAACCCGTAAGATGGCTGTTTTCAAAGGTGAAAACGGAGAAACTATAGAATGGGTTGAAGTTCCTCATGAATATCGTGAAAAAATGGAAGAGTTGCATGCAAAAATAGTTCTAGCCGCATGTGATTTGGACGAAGCTTTAGCTGAAAAATATCTTATGGAAGAAGAAATTACTCTTCCTGAGATTAAAGCGGCTCTTCGTAAGGGAGTTGCTGAGCTTAAGGTTGTGCCGGTTTTTTGTGGCTCTGCATTTAAAAATAAAGGTGTTCAGTTGTTATTAGATGGCGTTATTGACTATTTGCCATCGCCTCTTGATGTTCCGGCAATTGAAGGAACTAATACTGATACTAATGAAAAATTTCCAATTTCTTCTGATCCTAATGGTCCGTTCTATGCGCTAGTTTTTAAAATCATGGCAGATCCTTTTGTCGGGGTTTTAAACTTTGTGCGGGTTTATTCAGGAGAGCTAAAAGCTGGTTCTTATGTGTATAGCTCAAGAACTGGTGAAAAAGAGCGTGTAAGTAGATTGCTTAAAATGCATGCAAATAAAAGAGAAGAAATTACGAGCGTTAAAGCTGGTGATATAGCAGCTGTTGTAGGCATTAAAGATGCACAGACTGGGGATACGTTGTGTATAGATAAAGCACCTGTCGTCCTTGAATCTATTACTATTCCAACTCCAGTTATTTCTACATCTGTTGAGCCTAAAGCTAAAGCTGATTATGAGAAAATGACTCTTGCTTTGCGTAAAATGATGCAAGAGGATCCATCGTTTAGGTTTTCTTATAATGAAGAAACAGGGCAAACGGTTATTTCTGGCATGGGTGAGCTACACTTAGAAATCGTTGTTGATCGTTTACGCAGAGAGCATAAAGTTGAAGTAGTTCAAGGTAAATTGCAAGTTGCGTATAGAGAAACAGTTCAAAAGCTTGCTGATGCGGAAGGTAAATTTGTTCGTCAATCCGGAGGTCGTGGTCAGTTTGGTCATGTTTGGATAAAAATGGAGCCAACTGAGCGAGGAAAAGGATTTGAGTTTCTTAACGCTGTTGTTGGTGGGACGATTCCAAAAGAATTTATTCCTGCTGTCGAAAAAGGTGTTCGTGAAACATTAAACAACGGAATACTCGGTGGGTATCCGGTAGTAGATGTTAAAGTTACCTTATATGATGGTTCGTATCATGATGTTGACTCTTCTGAAATAGCATTTAAAGTTGCTGCATCAATGGCTTTCAGGACAGCGATGGCTAAAGCGTCACCGGTGTTGCTTGAGCCAATAATGTCTGTTAACGTTTATACGCCAGATGAGCATATAGGTGATGTTATTGGAGATCTTAATTCTCGTCGTGGACGTATTTTAGACTCTAGGACAGAATTTAATCAACAAATAATTGCAGCAGAAGTAGCCCTTGGAGAGATGTTTGGTTATTCTACAACTCTTCGATCAATGACTAAAGGGCGAGCTAGTTATGATATGGAATTTTTGTGTTATAGAGAAGTTCCTAAAAATGTGCAAGATGCAATTGTTGCAAAGAATAAAAAAGAATAGTTTTTTGTGTTAATCGTAGGAGTATAAAACGATGGCAAAAGGTGTATTTGAGCGTAAAAAGCCACATGTGAATGTTGGTACCATCGGCCACGTTGATCATGGTAAAACAACGTTGACCGCAGCAATTACCGCAGTTCAAGCTAAAAAAGGTTTTGCACAAGTTCGTGCGTTTGATCAAATTGATAATGCGCCAGAAGAAAGAGAACGTGGCATTACAATTGCTACCTCACACGTTGAATATGAAACTGATAAGCGTCACTATGCACATATTGATTGTCCTGGTCATGCTGATTATGTAAAAAACATGATTACTGGTGCAGCTCAAATGGATGGAGCAATATTGGTTGTTTCAGCTGTTGATGGTGCGATGCCTCAAACACGTGAACATATCGTGTTAGCGAAAAATGTTAACGTTCCAGCGCTTGTTGTTTTCCTTAACAAGGTTGACATGGTTGACGATATGGAAATGGTTGATATGGTCGAAGAAGAAATTCGTGACCTACTTAAGAAATATGATTTCCCAGGAGATGATATTCCTGTAATCAGAGGGTCTGCATTAAAAGCTCTTAATGGTGATACAAGTGATCTTGGTGAGCCATCAATTGCTCGATTAATGGATGCTCTTGATAATTATATAGTAGAACCAGCGCGTGAAGTTGATAAACCATTTTTAATGCCGGTTGAAGGCGTGTTTTCAATTGCTGGCCGTGGTACAGTAGCTACTGGTCGTATTGAAACAGGAAAAATTAAAGTTGGCGAAGAAGTTGAACTTGTTGGTTTACATGATACCATTAAAACAACAGTTACTGGCGTTGAAATGTTTAGAAAACTATTGAATGAAGGTTTAGCTGGTGATAACGTTGGCTTACTTCTTCGTGGTACTAAAAAAGAAGAAATTGAACGTGGAATGGTTATTGTTAAGCCAGGAAGCGTAAAAGCGCATAAGAAATTCCGTTGCCAAGCATATATTTTATCAAAAGATGAAGGCGGAAGACATAGTGCGTTTTTGACTGGTTACCGTCCACAGTTCTATTTTAGAACAACGGATGTAACTGGTATCGTGAGTTTGCCTGCTGGTCGTGAAATGGTGATGCCGGGAGATACAGTAGATCTTACGGTTGAATTGATTTCAAAGATAGCAATGACTCAAGATCTTCGTTTTGCTATTCGTGAAGGTGGTAGAACAGTTGGATCTGGTGTTATAACCGAAATATTAGATTAAAACGTTAGGATGATCGATGAGCAGCAAAATTAGACTTAAATTACAATCATTCGATCATCGTTTATTAGATAAGGCAGTTAAGCAGATAGTTTTTGCTGCAGTTAAAACAGGGGCTAAGGTAATGGGCCCTCTTCCTCTTCCTAATAAACGACGATGTTTAACTGTATTACGGTCTCCTCATATAGATAAAAAATCACGTGAGCAGTTTGAGTTAAAAGTTCATAAGCGCATTCTAGATATTCTTTCTCCATCAGATAAAACAATGGAGCAGCTTATGAAGGTTAATATCTCTTCTGGTGTAGACGTGGAAATTAAGAATTAAGTAGGGGTATGAAATGACAACAGGAATATGGGGTCGAAAAATTGGCATGACTCAGGTATTTGCCGAAGACAAAGTAGTACCTGTAACCGCGATTGATATTGCAGGTTGGTATGTTACCAACGTTAAAACAGTTGAACGAGATGGTTATAATGCGTTGCAAGTAGGTAAAATAAAAGATCGTTATAAAGATCAAAAATATAATAAAGAATGGATTAAAAAACCAAGTCAATATTATAGCTTTATTCGAGAAATTCCTTTACAGAGTGCAACCACAGAATTTACCTCAGGCGAAGATATTGATTTTTCGCAGCTTCTAAAGCTTGGCGAAAAAGTTGATGTACGTAGCAAAACAATTGGTAAGTCATTTGCTGGTGTGGTAAAACGACATGGTTTTGGTGGTCCTCCAGGTAGTCATGGTTCAACAATGGGTAATCGCCCAGGTTCTATTGGTTCCTTGGTGAAAAGCGGACATGTTGTAAAAGGTAAAAAACTGCCTGGTCATATGGGTTGCGATAATCAAATGATGAGGAATTTAGAAATAGTCATGGTGGAAACAGAAACCAAAACGTTATTGGTAAAAGGTTCAATTCCTGGCAAAGCAGGCTCTTTGGTCTTTGTACGTAAAGCGTAGGTGAATAATGAGTAATAAACAGACGATTAATGATTCTATGGCAAGTAAGCTACGTGTAGTTTCTCTTGATGAATTAGGGGTTGATGCTACAGCATTTAAAAAGGCATCATTGGCTTCTTTTTCAACATGGATTCGTGTTTTAACAAAAAATTGGCGACAAGGGACTGTTGCTTGTAAAGGTCGTGCGGATGTTAATCGTACGAACCGTAAGCCTTATAAGCAAAAAGGAACAGGGCGCGCACGAGCTGGTACGGCAAGATCTCCCCTTTGGAAAGGTGGAGGTGTTATTTTTGGACCACAACCACGAGTAAGAACAGTAACAATGCCGAGGCAAATGAAACATAAAGTTTTATTGACTATGCTTTTAAATAATATTGATCAAAAAAATATTATTTGTGCAGACTGGGAGCTTTCTAGTGATCAACCAAAAACAGCACAAGCTCAAGAGCTAATTAATGAATTAGAGTTGCTAGATAAAAAGATTATTTTATTTACAGCTCCTTATGATTTTCATTTAGTTTTATCATTTGCAAATATCCCAAACGTACGTCCTTTGTCTTTTGATCAAGTTAATGCTTATGACTTAGCGAACAACAATTGTTGGTTATTTTTGAAAAAAGATTTAGATCACTTCAAGGGGATGGTTTCACAATGGATTTAAACATACATGAAATTATCAAAGGACCTGTTATTTCTGAAAAAGCTACTTTGCTTAACCAGAAATTAAACAAGTTTGTATTAAATGTGCATCCAAAAGCAAATAAAATGCAGATTAAAGAAGCGTTACAGCGTTTATTTGCAGTTAAAGTAGAAAAAGTTAATACCTTAAATCGTGTCGGAAAATCCTATAGGGTTCGCCGTACGGTTGTTGCAGGGTCAACGACAAAACGTGTTTTTGTAACTCTTAAAGAAGGTTTTTCTATTGATATTTTTGGCCACAAAGGTAAACCTGCTGTTGAGTCAAAAGAAAGAGAATAGATTTAACGTATTTTTTAAGTTTTTTTAATGAGAAAGATCGAGGCTCCAATGGCCATAATAAAACGAAAACCACGAAATTCTTCATTACGTTTTCAGTCGTTTGTAAGCTCTAGTGATATTACGACAACAAAGCCGCATGCGGCTTTAGTTACCGGTCTTAAAAAAAGATCTGGTGGTCGTAATGCCTATGGAAGAATTACGACACGTCATCGTGGTGGGGGCGCTGATAGAAAATATCGTCTGATTGATTTTAAGCGTACCGATCGAGACGTTTTAGGTAAAGTAACCACTATTGAATATGATCCAAATCGTAATGTTCGCATTATGCTTGTTTCATATGCTAATGGTGCAAAAAAGTATTTACTTAAACCAGAACATGTTGCTGTTGGCGATATGATAATGGCAAGTGAAACTGCTGATGCTAAAGTCGGTAATGCAATGCCTTTAAAAAATGTTCCGGATGGTTTTATGGTACACAATATTGAAGTTCGTCCAGGTTCTGGGGGAACATTTGCGCGTAGTGCAGGTGTTTCAGCTCAAATCGTGGGTAAAACGGATGGAAAGGTAACCTTAAAAATGCCTTCTGGTGAGATACGTATGGTGCTTGATGATTGTTGGGCAACTATTGGACAGCTTGGTAATGCTGATTACAAAAATATCTCCTGGGGTAAAGCTGGTCGTACTCGTCACTTAGGATTCAGACCGAGTGTTCGTGGTATGGCTATGAATCCGGTTGATCATCCTCATGGTGGTGGTGAAGGGCGATCTAAGTCTGGATCCCATCCAAGAAGTCCGTGGGGCAAAGGTTGTAAGGGTACCCGTACTCGTAAAGTACGTAACGTGAATCAGTTAATTATAAAGAGAAGAAAACCATAAGGTTAACGGGGTAAGATATGGCACGATCTGCAAAGAAGGGTCCATACGTACAAGATTCGTTGGCGCAAAAAGTTGCTAAAGTCAAGGATAGCGGAAAGCGCGAAGCCATTAAAACATGGTCTCGTAGAAGCTTGATTACTCCTGATTTTGTAGGATTAACTTTTGCTGTGCATAACGGAAAAAAGTTTATTTCAGTTTTTGTAACTGAAAATATGGTTGGGCATCGTTTAGGAGAGTTTTCTCCGACAAGAACCTTTAGGCTTCATAGTGGTCAGCGTAAGGCTGGAATGACTGCTTAAGGTAAGGGTTGTCACTTATTGATCTTTACGCTAGAATAAGAATAAGATTCAGGTGATATAGATATATGAATCTTAAGTAATTAGTTGAGGTTTGCTCATGCGATTCAGTGCTAAAATTAAATTTTTATGTATTTCTCCATTTAAGTTACGCCCATTTGCTGATGTAGTACGTGGGAAAAATGTGGAGCAAGCAGTTAGATGGCTTTCTACCGTAACGATAAAGCGATCAGTTCCAATAAAGAAAATGATTGAATCTGCAGCAGCTAATGCTAAAGATCTTCATAACATTGCTATGTCTGATTTGAAAATCGTTGACATACGCATTGATGGTGGTCCTATGCAAAAGTACTATAAGCCTGGTGCAATGGGGCGTTCAAATCCCTATCGTAGGCGATTTAGTCATGCAAGTGTTATTTTGGAACCTTGTATAAAGAAGAAGGATTAAGGTGGGACAAAAGGTACATCCTATAGGATTTCGTTTAGGAATATATCGTTTCTGGGACGCTCGTTGGTTTGCTCAGGGTAAAAAGTATGGTAAGCTTCTTATAGAAGATATGATTATCAGAAGGTATCTAAAATCAGCTCTTGAGAAAGCAGAAGTGTCTCGTATTGAAATAGAAAAAGCTGCAGATAGCATCCGTGTTATTGTTCATTCTGGTAGGCCTGGTCATGTCATTGGAAAAAAAGGTCAGGAAATTGAAACTCTTCGAGGACAACTTTCTGCATTGTTGAAAAAACAAAACATTGAAATTTCAGTGCAAGAAGTAGCTAAGCCAGAGCTTGATGCTGTCCTAATAGCGCAAAACATAGCAACACAGCTTGAACAAAGAGTGAGCTATAAGCGAGCTATGAAGCGTGCTGCTCAAACAGTTATGCGTGGTGGGGCTAAAGGCATAAAAATTTGTTGTTCTGGCAGATTGCAAGGTGCGGAAATTGCTCGTAGAGAGTGGACGCGTATTGGGTCTGTTCCTCTTCATACATTAAGAGCCGACATTGATTACGGTCGAGCGGAAGCGCACACGACATATGGTGTAATAGGTGTTCAGGTTTGGGTATGTAAGGGTGAGTATCAACATATCAGATAATGTTTTATAAAATATGAGATTAAATTATGTTGATGCCAAAAAAAATAAAATTTAGAAAAGTTCAAAAGGGTAAACTTAAAGGTTTATCAAAAGGCGCTCGGACTATTTATTTTGGTGAATATGGTCTAGAAGCAATTGAACCAAGTAGAGTTTCAGCGCAACAAATTGAAGCGGTACGTGTAACATTGTCCCGTCACTTGAAAAAAATTGGTGAAACATTTCTCCGAGTTTTTCCTGATAAACCAGTGACAAGAAAGCCTGCTGAAACTCGTATGGGTAAAGGTAAAGGTAATCCTGAAATTTGGGTGGCTGTGGTAAAACGAGGCCGTATAGTATGTGAAGTTTCAGGGGTTGAAGAGGCTTTAGCACGAAAAGTGTTGAGACTTGCTGCATATAAACTTCCTATGAAAACTCGCATAGTAAAAAAAGGTCAAGAATCAGTTCATATAAAAAAACAAGAATTACCTAGTGACCAAGTAACTATTTAGAGTTGATGTTATGAAACAAATGGGATTTATGGAAAAGCTTCAGCAATTATCAGCTGAAGATTTACGAAAAAAATTAGATAGTACGAGGCATGATCTTTTTGGGTTACGTATAAATTCTGCGTCAACACAAGTAAAAGATTATTCTCAGTATAAGAAGTTACGTAGACAAGCGGCGCGTATTTTGACTGCTATGCAGATGAAAAACAGCTTGGTTGTAAGTAAAAACGAGTGAGGTTTTTTATGGAAATAAAAACTGAAAAAGCAAAACAGCTTTTTGAGGGCAAGGTTGTTTCTAACAAAATGGATAAAACCATCGTTGTTGAAATATTGCAAACATATACTCATCCTAAGTTTGGTAAGATTTTAAGAAAAATAAAGTCTTATAAAGTACACGATGAGCAAAATCAGGCAAAAGAGGGAGACATTGTAAAGTTTTATCAATGTCGTCCATTAGCAAAGACAAAATATATGAACCTTGCTGAAATTGTATCGAGTAGCAGGTCATAAAGTAAGAGGTGTTTGGTATGGTTCAAAAAGAATCGTCTCTAGAAGTAGCTGATAATTCTGGTGCAAAATTATTGCAGTGTATCCATATAATTGGTAGTACTCGTAAACGATATGCTCGTTTAGGAGACACTATTAAATGCGCTGTAAAAAAAGCTATTCCTGGGGGTATGGTAAAAAAAGGTGATGTTGTTGAAGCAGTGATTGTGCGAACAAAAAAAGCGTTTCGTCGAGCAGATGGCAGTTATATTCGTTTCAGTGAAAATGCAGCTGTTATTATTAAGCAAGGTGAAATAATTGGGACACGAATTTTTGGACCAATTGCGCGAGAATTGCGTACGCGTGGTTATACTAAAATTTCGTCATTAGCTCCGGAAGTTTTGTAATAAAGGTATTTTCATGATAGCGCGCATTAAAAAGAATGATATTGTATGTGTTTTGTCGGGAAAAGATAAAGGTATGCAGGGTTCTGTAATTGCAATTTTGCCTAAAAAAGGTAAAGTTATGATTAAGGGCGTTGCTATTGCCACTCATCATGTAAAGCCTCGTCGAGCAGGTGAGCCTGGTGGAATCCGAAAAGAAGAAAGTTTTATTGACATGTCTCGTGTTATGCCGGTTTGTTCTTCATGTAAAAAACCATCACGTGTTAATGTAAAGCAATTGGATACGGGTAAAAGTGTGCGAGTGTGCAATCGGTGTAAGGAAATCTTTTAGAAAAGCAGTGGAACTTGCATTATGAACAAATCACGATTAGCGATAAAATATAATGATGAAATCCGTTCTAATTTGCAACAGCAATTAGTTTTGGATAATGTGATGATGGTACCTAAGATTTTAAAAGTTGTTTTAAATGTAGGTGTTAAAGAAGCAGTTTCTAATTCAAAGGCCCTTGAAGAAGCGGTTGAATTATTGGCAAAAATTGCAGGGCAAAAAGCTATTAAGCGTTTAGCTCGTAAATCTATAGCAGGATTTAAACTTCGTGAAGGAATGGCAATCGGAGCAATGGTAACATTGCGAGGAACCATGATGTACGACTTTTTAGATCGTTTTATTACTTTAGCATTGCCTAAAGTACGTGATTTTCAAGGTCTTCCAACTCGGTTAGATGGAAGAGGCAATTATAACATTGGGATAAAAGATTGGACTATTTTTCCTGAAGTTGATTTTGATCTTGGAAAAAAAACGCAAGGTATGAATATTACTATTCAAACATCTGCGCGTAACGATGAGCAGGGGCTAGCGTTATTACAAGCGTTTAGCATCCCCTTTGTAAAACAAAGTAAGAAAAATTAAATGCGTTTACGTCAAGGTTTTTAAGATGGCAAGAAAAGCATTAATTGAAAAGGCGAATAAAGTACCAAAGTTTGCAGTAAGAGCTTACAATCGTTGTGAGCTGTGTGGCCGTGCACGTGCATACTTAAGGTTATTTAGAATGTGTCGTATGTGTTTTAGAAAAAATGCGTTGGAAGGATTACTTCCAGGCGTTAAAAAGACAAGTTGGTAAGGGGGAATAATGGATTCAATTGCTGATTTTTTAACAAGAATCCGAAACGGTGTAATGGTTTCTAAGTCATATGTTGAAGCTCCGTATTCAAAAATGCGTTATTCTATTGCGCAACTTTTGAAAAAAGAAGGCTTTATCAATGATGTTATAATTGTTAACACTGATTCAGATGTAAAAAAGAATATTAAAATAGTTTTAAGATATGTTGATGGAGAATCTGCCATTCATAAAATTGACCGAGTAAGTACGCCAGGGCGACGTGTGTATGCTGGTTGTAAAAACATTAAACCGGTTATTGGAAAGCTTGGTATATCGATATTATCAACAGATCGTGGTGTTATTAGCAATCAAAAAGCAGAAAAGCTTGCTGTAGGCGGTGAAATTATTTGCACCGTTTGGTAAAGGAAACACGTTATGTCAAAGATTGGTAGAAAGCCCATAAATATTGATGGTGTTAAAGTAGAGATTAAAGGTCATGATGTTCATTATCAAGGACCTAAATCAACAGGTGTGTATCATTTGCCTTTGGAGCTTACTGCTCATACAAAGGATGCACAATTGTATGTCGTGCCTACTCATAGCAGAGAAGGTATATCTCAAAAACAGTTGCGCAATATCCATCGTGTTTGGGGGCTTCATCACGCATTACTTGCAAATGAATTAACGGGGGCGGCTAAAGAGTTTGAAAAATTGCTTGAGATTAATGGCTTAGGATATAAAGCTGCTCTTGCGGATAAAAAAATAATCTTTACCCTTGGGTATAGTCATAAGATTGAAAAAGATATTCCTGCTACCGTAGCTGTTGAAATAGATAGATCTGGCCAAAAAGTAAAAGTAAGATCTTTTGATAAAAATCTTATTGGAGAGTTTTGTAGCGACATTAGAAAGTTACGAGAACCAGAGCCGTATAAAGGTAAAGGCATTAAGTTGCAAACCGAAGTTATTTTTCGTAAGGCTGCTGGTAAAGGCAAGAAATAAATTATACGATTTTGATCATAGGGATTTGACGAATGGCTATACATAAAAAAGATCGAATTACAGCGGCGCGTAGAATTTTGCGTGTGCGTGCAAAAGTGAAACGTTATGGTATGCCACCGCGCGTTTCAGTGTTCAGAAGTTTGAAACACATGTATGCTCAAATTATTGATGATATGAATCAACATACACTTGCTTCTTGTTCATCTCTTGAGATGGAGAATGTGCAAGGGGACAAAACTGCCGTTGCGCATGCAATTGGTTTGGAACTTGCAAAACGAGCAAAAGCTCAAGGTGTTGAAGCTGTTGTGTTTGATAGAGGTCGCTTTAAATTCCATGGTAGGGTGAAAGCCCTCGCTGACGGATTACGTGAAGGTTCATTAAAGTTTTAAAGATAGATAGAGCAGGAATTAAAGATGGCACAAAAAGAAAAAGAATTAAACAGAGAAGATGGCAGAGAAAAAAAAGATTCTCCTTTTGCTGATCACGTAGTAAGCTTACGACGTGTTACCAAGGTTACTAAAGGTGGAAAGCGTTTTTCCTTTGCCGCATTTGTTATTTCTGGTGATAAACAGGGCAAAGTTGGTCTTGGACTTGGTAAAAGCCGTGAAGTTTCTATGGCAATTGCTAAGGCAACCAATAGAGCTCGCAAAAGAATGATTGAAGTTGCTCGACGAGGTTCAACAATACCTTACGAAGCACTTGGTACGCATGGCGCAAGTCGTGTTGTTGTTCGTCCAGCATCTAAAGGTACCGGAAACATTGCTGGTGGTGCTGTTCGTGCTATTATGGATGCTGCAGGAATAGAAGATGTTCTTACTAAAGCTTTAGGTTCTAGCAATAGCATTAACGTAGCAAAAGCAACGATGAATGCTTTAGCGCAATTACGTTCAGCAGATCGTTTAGCTATGTTACGTGGAAAAACAGTTCAAGAAATGGTTAAAGGATCGTAATGTTTAGTTTAGATAGTTTGCATCCATCCGGAAAAAAAAGAAAACAAATTGGTCGCGGCGGTTCTCGTGGTGGAACATCAGGACGCGGACATAAAGGACAAAATGCTCGCTCAGGCGGACCAAAAGGTCGTGGTTTTGAGGGAGGGCAAACACCATTACAACGTAGGCTTCCAAAGCGTGGATTTACGAATGCGCGTTTTTCTAAAGAAGTTTCTTTGGTTAACGTAAAAAGTTTGGAGCGTGCATTTACGGATGGTGAAGAAGTTAATGTTGAAGTGCTTATTCAAAAAGGTCTTATAAAACCTAAAAAAAGTGAGCAACGCGATTATAAAAAAGGAACTCTTGTTAAAATTCTTGGAGATGGGCAATTAAGTAAGAAATTAATTATTTCTGCTAATGCGTTTAGCGCTTCAGCAATACAAGCAATAGAAAAAGTTGGTGGTAAGGCACTTATAATAAAGGAGTTGTAAGCAGTGGTGCTCCTCAGAAATTTTCTTAACATGTTTAATATCCCTGAATTACGTAAAAAAATTCTTTTTACCTTAGGAATATTAGTAGTTTATCGATTAGGCAATCACATTCCTCTGATTGGCGTTGATATTGACAATCTTTTACAAATGATGAGTCAGGGTACAGGGCTAAGTGGGTTTTTTTCATACTTAGATCTTTTTTCTGGGGGAAACTTACGACAATGTACGATATTTGCTCTCGGTATTAGTCCCTATATTACTGCATCGATTATGATGCAATTTTTAAGCCTATCGATCCCTTTTCTTGAGCAATTAAGCAAAGAAGGTGAATATGGTCGTAAAATTATTAATCAATATACTCGATATTTAGCTATCATTGTGGCTATAACTCAAAGTTCTGGATTAATGATTGTTCTTGAGCGATATGGATTAGTGATTGATCCTTGGATGGGGTCACGAATTTTATTTGTGATTTCATTAACGGTCGGAACAGTATTTGTTATGTGGCTTGCTGAACAAATATCCTTATTTGGTATAGGTAATGGAACGTCGATGATCATTTTTGCAGGTATTGTTGCACGTTTTCCTGACGATATTATTAAGGTGTTGGGCGGGGTACATGAAGGAATGATTGATCCTATGATTGGTGTTTTATTATTTGCTACAACGCTCGTGATAGCAGGGGCTATTGTCTTTCTTGAGAAAGGTGATCGAAAAATACCTGTTCAATATTCGCGACGAGTTGTGGGTAATAAGACATATGGCGGACAAAGTACCTATATACCATTTAAAATTAATCCTACCGGTGTTATGCCCGTAATTCTTGCCAGTGCTATGTTAAATATACCTGTTTTTGCGTTAACATTGCTTTCTGCGCGTTGGCCATATTTTAAGGCTATGTCAGAAGGTTTTGCAGCAGGAGGTTTATTGCATGGCGCTTTAGATTTTGTGCTTATTATTGCCTTTTCTTTTTTCTATGCAGCTTTAGTTTTTAACCCTGAAGAATTGGCTGATAATATCAAAAAAGGTGGAGGATTTATTCCGGGAATTCGTCCTGGAAGACAAACGGCCGACTTTTTTAGTCATGTATTAACGCGTATAGGATTAGTTGGAGCTTTATATCTTGCATCCCTTGCACTTATTCCTAGTTTAATTCATTGGTCGTTATCCATGCCTTTTTATTTATCAGGAATTTTAAGTGGAACGGCATTATTAATTGTTGTTGGTGTAGCAAATGAGACCGCTGCTCAAATTGAATCATATTTAATTGAGCATCGCTATGAAGGTTTTCTAGCTTCGGGTCGATTAAGAAGTAGGGGCGGACGTTGAATCATCAAGCGAGCAATGTATTTATTTTTATTGGACCTCCAGGCGCTGGTAAGGGATCTCTTGCCAGTCTTTGTGTAAGGCATTTTGGATGGCAGCAGATTTCTACTGGAAATTTGTGTAGAAAACATATTGCTGAACAAACAAAAATAGGCAAAGAAATAGATTTAATTATTAAATCTGGTAAATTAATAGATGATGATCTTATTACGTTTATGGTCTTTGAATGGTTTAATGAGAATGTTGGCAAGGCATCAGGTATTATTTTTGATGGATATCCTCGCACGGTAGCTCAGGCACAGGCCTTTGATGCGATGCTTCAATCATCATTTCCTGGTGTAAGATTAAGAGTTATATTATTTTCTCTTGATGATGATGTGGTTGTTAATCGGCTATGTTCTCGTTATATATGTCAAAATAAAGAATGTCAGGCAGTTTATTCCCTTTCTCCTCATTCAGATCTTGCTCCAGCGGAAACAATGGTATGTGATTTATGTTCAGGTCATTTGGGTCGAAGAGATGATGACAGTGAGATAGCGGTAAGAAAGCGGCTTGATATTTATCATAAGCATGAGCAACAATTGATTGATTTTTATCAAAGCAATAGTAATGAAATAATTAAAGTAGATGCATCAAAACAATTACATGAAGTATTTGAAAAGTTTGTACAAACAATAGACGAATAACAAATACGTGAGTATATGATTCATATAAAAAATAAACTTTCAATTGAAAAAATGGCTCAAGCGGGTTCATTGTTGTCCGACATTTTAGTTGATGTTGAGCAGCTGATTAAGCCAGGTGTTTCTACGGGTGAAATTGATGCATGGATTGAGCTTCAATTGCGAGAGAAAGGTTTAGTTTCAAGCGTAAAGGGATATATGGGATACCGTCATGTAAGCTGTATATCAGTTAATGATGTGGTGGTTCATGGTGTTCCTCGAGCTGATTGTATATTGCAATTGGGGGATTTGGTAAAAATTGATGTATGTGCTTCATGGAATGGTTATTGTGCTGATATGGCACGAAGTTTTTTTGTCGGTCAGCCATCTGAAAGTGCACAGAAGTTGGTTGATGTAGCGTATCAGGCGTTGAAAAAAGGAATAGAACAAGCGCGTGTAGGTAATAAGTTGTCTGATATTTCCGCGGCAATACAGGAAGAAGTTGAAAAATATGGCTTTGGTGTTGTTCGTGATTTTGCAGGGCATGGTATCGGGAAAAACATGCATGAAGATCCTGAAATAGTGAATTACGGTAAACCTGGTAAGGGACCTGTTTTACGTGAAGGAATGACATTTGCAATAGAACCAATGATAACTGCCGGAAAGTATCACGTGTATGTTGCAGATGATGGTTGGACGGTGAAAACAGTTGACCGTAGTCTGGCTGCACATGTGGAGGATACGATTGCTATTACGAATGCCGGGCCAGTAGTTTTGACAGGCAAAATTTTTCAACAGCAAAATAATGCGAGTGTTTCATGAAGCAAAAAGAAGAAGTTATACGGGTTGATGGAATAGTGAAAGAGACATTGCCTAATGCGATGTTTCGAGTAGAAATAGAAGGTGGACACGTTGTTTTAGGGCATGTGTCAGGTAAGATGCGGATGCATTATATTCGTATTTTACCAGGAGATAGAGTTGCGTTAGAGTTGTCTCCATACGATCTAACACGTGGCAGAATTGTATTACGATACAAGGATTAAGACGAAGAGGTTTATCATGAAGGTTCGGACATCAGTGAAAGCTATTTGTAACGAATGTCGTATAATTAAGCGCAAGGGCGTCGTTCGCGTTATTTGTAATAAGAGCCCAAAGCATAAGCAACGACAAGGTTAGTAAGGGAACGTAGATTATGGCTAGAATAGAAGGTGTTAATTTACCAGCAAATAAACGAGTAGAATATAGTTTACCGTATATTTTTGGAATAGGTCTTGCGAGGGCGCAAGATATTTTAACTAAAATTGGTATCAGTTTTGATAAACGAGTAAAAGATTTAACTGATGCTGAAATAGCCGCAATTCAAAAAGAAATTACTGATAACTATAAAGTTGAAGGTGAATTGCGCAAAGAGATTACGTTGAATATTAAGCGTTTACAAGAAATTGCATCTTATAGAGGGTTGCGTCATAAGCGTGGATTACCTGCTCGTGGTCAACGTACAAAAACAAATGCACGAACACGTAAGGGTCCAAAGAAAAACCCAATAGCGCTTAAACGTAAAGTAACTAAGAAATAATAATGCAGTAAGGGTTTTGATTACATGGCTTACAAGAAAAAACCAAAAAAACAAAAAATAAAAGTAGCATCGGCAATAGCTCATGTTAAATCAACATTTAACAACACTATTGTTTCCATTACAACAATGGAAGGCGATGTGCTATTTTCTTCAAGTGCGGGACGTTTAGGGTTTAAAGGGTCTCGTAAGAGTACTCCTTTTGCAGCATCACAAATTGCTTCAACCTTAGCAAAAGAAATGCAACTTGTTGGCGTTAAGAATTTGGAAGTAAATATGCAAGGGCCGGGATCTGGAAGAGATTCTGTTGTTCGAGCATTTCAATCTGCTGGTATGACTGTTTCTACGCTACGCGATGTTACACCATTACCACATAATGGTTGTCGAGCTCCTAGCAAGCGACGAGTATAAAAGTTAATAATTTTTTAGTGGGAAAAAATACCATGGCAGTTGTAAGAGAAGAGTCAACCGAAAAACAACAACAAAAAGCTCCGAAAAGAAAGCTTTCTGAATACGGAAGGCAACTTCAAGAAAAGCAAAAAGTTAAAGAAATGTACGGATTGCGTGAACGTCAATTTGCACGTTTCTTTGTAGCAGCAAGTAAGCAGCGTGATGGTGGTCCAGGTGAAAACTTACTTAGTTTGCTTGAACGCAGATTAGATAATGTTTTGTACAAGCTGAAAATGGCTACAACTCGAACACAAGCACGTCAAATCATTACACACGGACATGTTCTGGTGAATGGTAAGAAAGTTTATTCTCCTTCTTTTTTAGTATCACTTCAAGACGTTATTTCTCTTTCTGAACGTGTAGCAAAAATGGAAATATTTTTGAAAGACGTTGTAGAAAAAAGAATGAAAATTGGTATTAAAGTTCCAGATTGGTTGGAATTAGATAAAAAAGATAGAATTGGTCGAGTGCTTCGTCTTCCAGTTCGTGCTGACATTCAAGTGCCAATTGAAGAGCATTTGATTGTAGAATTGTATTCGAAGTAATAGATAATGAAAGTCTCAGGCAAGCAGGAGGTTGAATGACTAAGAATAGGAAATACAAACCACTTATCATTCCACATTTGAAATGGGAAAAAAAGACGTTAAGTGAAACCTGCGGCGAATTAGTAGTTCAACCGCTTGAACCAGGTTTTGGAATAACGATTGGAAATTCGTTACGAAGAATTTTGCTTAGCGGTGTTGAGGGGTCTGCGATAACATCAGTTGTTATAAAAGGTGTTAATAATGAATTTTCAGCAATCCCTGGTGTTGTTGAAGATGCAATGCAGCTTATCCTTAATATCAAAAATATTGTTATTCGCAATACAGAAGGTAAACCCGGAAAAATGCGTTTAACAAAAAAAGGTGAAGCAGAGGTAAGTGTTACTGACATTGTTGCGGATGATCACCTTGAATTGATTAATAAAAATTATGTTTTTGCGCATGTAGCTTTTGATGGGGAATTGGATATTGAGTTTTTTGTTGAGCCTGGTAGAGGATATCAACAAGCTCAATGGCCAGTAGAAAAACCTTATCAAGATGATTCTCGAATTTATTTGGATGCGATGTTTTCTCCTATACGAAAAGTTATGTTTGATGTTGAAAAGACTCGTGTTGGTGAAGCGATCGATTACGACAAACTAATTTTACGTATATATACAAATGGTTCAGAGAATCCTGTTGATGCGTTACATTATGCGGTTTCGATTCTTCGTACGCAATTAGAACATTTCCTTGAAAGTACTGAAATTCCATTCAATGAAATATCTCGAGTACCAGAAGAAAAGGTAGAAAAAGCGCCTTTAAAAATTAATGATTCTGGTCTTAAGGGTGTTCCTGTTGATTTATTATTAAAACCAATAGAAGAACTTGAGCTCTCTGTTCGAGCACATAATTGTTTAACTAATGCGGGAATTAATCGCGTTATTGATTTAGTTAATGTAACAGAAGATGATGCGTTAAAGTTTAAAAATTTTGGTCGTAAATCATTGAATGAAGTTAAGGAAAGTATGAAAGCTTTTGGACTTTCCTTTGGTATGAATATTAACGAAGAAAATGTTAGAAAAATCTTAGGTCAGGGATAAATCCTTGTTTTAAGTAAGGTACAAAGAAAATGGTACATCAAAATGGTCGAAAAAAATTAAATCTTAAAGCGCCTCATAGAAGAGCAATGCTTCGTAATCAAGCAATTCATTTGATTAATTATGGACATTTAGTTTCTACTAAAGCGCGTGTTAAAGAAACAAAACGCCTTATTGAACGTGCGGTTACTATTGCACGTGAAGGTAATACGTTTAACGCTCGTCGTCGTGTGCATGCATTATTGCCATACGATGTAGATGCGGTTATTAAATTATTTAAAGAAATTGCTCCTCAATACGTTGCTCGTCCTGGAGGATATACTCGAATTATTCCTCTTGGCAAACGTATGAGTGATACTGCTACTGTTGCGCGCCTTGAATGGGTGTAAATGCAGAAAGAAAGTAATATTTCTTTAGATGAAAAAGTTGAGCACATAAAAAGTGTGCTTCAAGAATTACGCCCTGCCATCTTACAAGATGGTGGGGATATCCATTTTGTACGGTTTGAAAACGGTACAGTCTTTGTTACGTTACACGGTGCCTGTGTCAGTTGTCCTATCTCTTTTATTACCCTCAAGATGGGCTTAGAGGCTCAGCTTAAAGAAAAAGTTCCTGGTGTTGAATCTGTTGAAGCTCTTGATCAAGAGTAACTATTTGCATTATTTTTTTTAAAGCTCTTGCTACTTCTTTTTTCTTTTTGATATATTCAAATTGAAGTAAACAAGCGATTGCTTTATAAAGGGTATGCTATGAAGAATAAATTAGTTGTTTCTCAATGTAATTCTCATTTGGGTGGATTGAACAAAAAATATACTATTGTTTTAAATGTTTTATTGGTTGTAGGTGCTTTATTTGTTACTGATTTGATAAGTGCAGCTCAGCCGGCAAGAGGCCGTCGAGGTGTAATAAGTCAACCTTCAACAAGAAGACAAAATGTAGCTGCGGGAAGAGCAAAACAAATGGCCACAATAACTGGTCGATCTCTTGTAAAAGAACCGTTAGATTCGGTCGAATGGAAAATTAAAAGAGACGCATTGCATCAAGCGGTGAAAGATAAAAATTTACGTCAAGTAAGTAATTTATTAACAAATTTAGAAACTTATACTCTTTCTGATGATCAAAAACAATGGAAAGATATGTTTGAAAAAAAGATATTTAAAGGAAAAAACCCTTTAAAAAAATCTCTTTGGCCTGATGCTTCCAAAAAAACGACATCACATCAAAAAAGAAGGACTGAAAAAGGATTATGGGCTAATTTGTGGGATTATCAAACATCGTTAGGAAAATATATACCAACAACTGCTACAGGGGGCGCAGCAGCTGCATTAGCTTCGTATTTTTTTGCTCCCGCAGCGTTGAGTTTTTTAACGTTAGGTTTTGCCGTTAAACTTGGATTTTTAGCGGTAGGTGCTGATAGAATTTATTATTCCTACCAGAACGGATCTTTAACAGAAAGTCAGGTTATAGATAATCTTAAAAAATTGTATCAAACGGCCTTACAAGATGGGGGAAGATACCCTACGGTTAAGTCACGTATTGAGGCGTTAAATTGGGAATTAGAATTTCCTAATCTAAAAAAAGATCCAAGAATAGGGGATATTGTATTAGGAGAATTAAAGCAAGAAGCTACTAATGAACTTGCAGCTTTACAGAAAAATTCTGATTCGTTTCAGGAAGAAGAGGCTATTAATAAAATTATTAAAGATTTAAGACAACAATTTGAATTTGAACAAAATAGTGAAAAAGTAACGAGTTATATTGAAAATCTTGAATCCTCTCAAAATGTTATTGCAACATATATGGCAAAACATAATGTTACTGTTATACCAGTAATCCGTGCTATTTGTTCTGAATATTTAAGAATGAAGGGCATTTTAGCTATTCACGAGGGGGCGCAAGGAGTAGTAGACGCACAAGTAGGTGCTGGTGGTGCGGGAGAAGGGGGATCATCTTCATTATGGGATTCAGTTTCTTCAGCTTATACAGTGGGAAAAAAAGGCTGGGATTGGTGGCAGAAGAGTGGTGAAGATGCTGCTTTAGAAGCATTAGCAGAGTAAGTAATTATAGAATTTAAACAAGGCGGTGGCATAAAACCACTGCCTTGTTTTGTAATAAATAATAAGGAAACTATATGAAAAATAAAGCAGGTATCATTGCTTTTGCGCTGAGCATAATAACATCTTTTACTGTTATAACAACCTATGGTTATCCGTATAGCAGAGAAGGTTTTGGCTCAACGGCAGAACGAGAAAGTAGGCAAAGTTTGCCTTATAATGATGATGCTCGAGAAACGAAATACAGAGAAAATATAACACGTATTCCTGGTCATGATGATGCCTTAATAACTAAAATTAATGAGAATGAAACACGTTTTGGACGCGTGGAAGATAATTTTTTTACTGATCAAGCAGAAAACAAAACACGCAGACCTTATTATGATCCAGCCCGCATTACTACTCAGCAGGAAAAAAATCAGCGGTATTCTAATTTGGAAAATGCCTGGCTTACTTCACAAGAAGAGCAAAAAACACGTAGTCCGTATTCAAATGATGCACGCGTAACGGAGCTTGCGGAAAAAGCATCACGTAAACCATAAGAGGTGATGCATAAAATTAATTTTTAGTTTTTATTCTTTTTACCTTGTAAATAAAATGTAATTATCCCGTTCGTTCTGATGCTTCGATAAACTCAGCAGTAAACGCGGAGTTTATCCTGAGTTAATCGAAGGGCTCAGAACTTCACGTGATTATTTTAATCCCGTTCGTCCTTGTATGATTAACGTATAGTTAAAAGTTGAATTAATTATGTAAAAAGATACGTTAAAATAAGTTAGGTTGGTAGGAACCTGTCGCTCGTCCAAGTCTTAAAAGACTGTGCT
>Ga0268266_10000720_pt1 | contig 44568 bp, 41 predicted proteins | sample KBSS13metaG_FD_190356 | JGI IMG/M metagenome (GOLD analysis project Ga0268266, IMG submission 190356) | Switchgrass rhizosphere microbial communities from Kellogg Biological Station, Michigan, USA - KBS S1-3 metaG (SPAdes) (version 2) | ecosystem: Host-associated > Plants > Roots > Rhizosphere...
CCCCCTTGCGTCCCGGTCGGCGCTGATCTATTGTACCGACCAGTAACCCGATTGATGGAGGAGGAGGGAGCACGTGTCCATGCCCGAGGAGCAAATCTTCGAATGCGGCCACAACGAGGTCACCGTCCTGCGCGGTGGCTCGGGTGAGCCGGTGCTGGTCCTGCACGACGAGCTCGGCTGGTCGGGGTGGACCAGCTGGTGTGATCTGCTGGCCGGCCAACGCGAACTGATCGTCCCGCTGCAGCCCGGGTTCGGGCGCTCGCCCCGGGTGCCCTGGATCCGCTCCTACCGGGACCTCGCCCTCTTCTACCTGCGCCTGGTCCGTGAGATGGGACTCGGACCGATCGACATCGTCGGCTTCTCGGCGGGCGGGTACACCGCCGCCGAGATGGCCGCCTGCTCGCCGCAGGAGGTCCGCAGCATGACGCTGGTCGCACCGATGGGGGTGAAGCCGAAGGAAGGGGTGATCGCCGACTTCCTGGCCATGCCGGTGGGCCAGCATCTGGCCCAGACCCTGGCGATCGCCGACGCGCCCGACGCGACCAGGATCTACGGCGGCCCGATGACCACCGAGCAGTTCGAGTTGTTCGAGGAAGCCCGGGCCGAGACCGCGCGCCTCGGGTGGGAGCCGTTCATGTTCGACCCCGCCCTTCCCCACCACCTGGAGGCGATCGGATCCCTGCCGGTACAGCTGATCCGGGGCGACCGTGACGAGATCGTCCCCGCCCAGTGCATCGAGGCCTACCGCCAGGCGCTGCCCGAGGCCCAGGTGGAGGTGCTCGAGGGCGCCGGCCACCGACCCGAGACCGAGATGCCCGACCGGTTCGTCTCCCTGCTCGGCGATTTCCTCGGCGAGGTCGGCGCCCCTCGACTACAGGCGCAGACGGTTTGAGCATGACTGCCGACGATGCCTAGCCCCGGCTACGAAAAGGTCCGGCGGATCCTCCTCGAAAGGAGGTCCGCCACTCCGGCCTCGGACGACATCGATGTCTTGAGGGCGCGGCTCGACGACGTGGCGCTCGAACCGGCGCCCGACGTGATGGTCGAGGCCACGGAGCTGGACGGCATCCCCGCCGAGCGCGTCGCGTCCGCCTGCAGCCGCGATGGGCGAGCGATTCTTTATGCCCATGGTGGAGGCTTCTGCCTCGGCTCTCCGATCACTCACCGCAAGCTCGCGGGCGAGATCTCAAGAGCCGCGGAAAGCGCCTGCTACGTGCTCGACTACCGTCGAGCCCCGGAGTATCCGCTTCCGGCGGCCATCGAAGACATGGTCGATGCATACAAATGCCTATTGGGCACCCACCATCCCGGATCGGTCCTGATCGCCGGTGACTCCGCCGGCGCAACCTTGGGGATACTCGCCTTGGCCCGGCTGCGTGATGAGGGAGTGGAGTTGCCGGCCGGGGCGATCGCGATCACGCCGTGGGCCGAATATGAATGCGAGGATCAGTCTTACGAGGAGCGGGCCGCGGGCGATCCGATCACCGACGTCGACGAGCTTCGCGGATACCAACGGTGGTTCCTGGGCGGGTACGGCCCCGACGACCCGGCGATCTGCCCGCTGACCGCTGACCTCTCCGGGTTGCCTCCGCTGATCATTCACGGCGGGGGCGGCGATGTGATGTGCAACGACGCGGCAAGGCTCGCGGAAAGAGCGCGTATCGCCGAGATCGACGTCACTCATCGCCAAGTGCCGGAGATGATGCATGTGTGGCACGTCTTCGCCGGCCGGGTGCCGGAGTCGACCGAAGCCGTCGCCGACCTCGGCGCCTTTGCTTCCCGTCGGTTCGAGGCACGGGAGCGGCAACCGGCAAATTCGGGCGCGAGATAATCTGACGCCGAAATATGAGTATGATGAGACAATGAGCACGACCGAGATGATCAATCAATCAAAGCGCCTCAATGGGAAGACCTGCCTCGTCACCGGTGCCGCCTCAGGAATCGGAAAAGGAACGGCAGAAGTTCTCGTCGCGCAGGGTGCCCGGGTAGTCCTCGCCGATCTCAACGGAGATGGGCTGGCGGAAACCGCGGCCGCGCTGGGTAAAAGCACTGCGGGTCACGCGAGCGTCGACCTCTCCGACGAGGCGGCGGTTACAGCCTTCTTCGACGACATCGTCGCGCCGCTCGGTGCGCTTGATGCCGTCGTCTGTGCTCACGGGTACCTCGACCTCGACGACGGGCAGCTCGAGTCCCATAAAACCGAGATCTTCGACAACACGCTGAACATCAACCTGCGGGGTGTTTATTTCGTCACCCGGGCCTCGATCCCGTGGCTCAAGGCTGCGGGAAGTGGCTCGATCGTCTTGGTCTCCTCGCTGGCAGCGCTTCGGACGCCGAGCTCAATCGCCTATGGAGCCAGTAAGGGAGCTCTGAATGCGATGGGGAAAACGATCTCCGGGCAGTATGCGTCACAGGGCATCCGCTGCAACGTGATCTGCCCCGGGGCGATCGATACCCCGATGCTGCAACGGGCGATGGCCAAGCGCAGCAACGGCGAGCCCCCCAACAACCATGCTCGCCGGATCGGTATCCCCTACGACGTCGGCTACCTCGCGGCCTTCCTCTGCTCCGAGGAGTCCGGGTTCATCACCGCGACGGTCCAGACCGTGGACGGTGGCGTGGCCCAGCACTGAAAGATGCCCGCGAGCAACGAGCCGGAACCCGGTGGCGGGATCGCGGATCCCCTCACCGCTGACGAATTTCGCCAGATCATCGGTCACTTCGCCAGTGGGGTGACGATCATCACGGGGATGAGCGACGGAGAGCCGGTGGGGACCACCGCCAGTGCGGTCAGCTCGCTCTCGTTGACCCCGCCGATGGTCTTGATCTCGATGAATCTCGAGTCGAGAACCGGTGAGGTGATCGACCGGACCAAGAAGTTCGGCCTCAACATCCTCAGCGATTCGCAGGCCGATCTTGCCATCCGATTCGCGGGTAAGGCGGATGACAAGTTCGCCGGTGTGGACATCGTCACCGGGGAGCACGGGATGCCGCTCCTCGCCGGGGCGCTGGCCACGATGGAGTGCAAGGTCGTCGATCAGGTCGGCGCGGCGACCCACGTCGTCTTCCTGGCCGAGGTCGAGGGGGCGGCGGCCGCATCGGGATCGCCGCTCGCCTACTTCCGCGGAGAATTCGGCCGTCTTCAGCTCGCTCGAGACAACCTCGTGCTCGAGGAGCTCCGGCGTCGCATCGTCAATCGAGAGCTGCCGGTCGACCGGCCGCTTTCGGTCGCCGAGGTCGCGTCGAGCTTCGACCTTCCGGAGGACGCCACTCATTACGCCTTGATCAGCCTTACCTTCGACGGATTGGTCGTAATCGAGGGAAGGGGGTTCTTGATGCGCCCTCTCACCCTTGAGTTGATCGAAGACGCGCTTGCGGCGAGGCGCTTGATCGAGCTCGGGGCGCTGGTCGCCGGCATCGAGCGGGAAGACCGGGATCTGGAGTCTCTGCGGAACCTGGCCGAGCTGACCGACCCCGCACGGCATGGGGGGGAGGTCGCGTCCTGGGTGACGGCCTATGTGGCGTTCCACGAGGCCTTGGTCGGCATCGCGGGGTCGGACTCGGCGATCGAGGCCTACCGCAGGTTGAACACGCCTCCCATGGTCCTGAGCTTCGCGCCTGAGAGGGCGGCGGGCAGGCAGGGGCGGGCGGCGGCCCAGGCCGCGCACCAAGACCACATGGAACTCGTAGCGGCGCTCGAGGGACGCGATCTGCCGCGGGCGCTCGCGGTAGCGGAGCGTCACTACGCGGACTCCGTCTCGTTTGCCCGGCTGGACACCGGCCAAGCAATAGAACCTGACGTCAGCTTGTAGTACAGTTCAGGCCATGACGAACACCATCCAACTTTCGGGCGTGGTCGGTTGAGCATCGTTCTCAGCGAGGAGCAGGTCGACTTCCAGAAGACGGTTCGAGCCTTCCTGGAAGCGAAGATCACCGAGGATCTTGTGCGTCGGGTCGCCGCCGAGGAGGTCAGCACCGACGAACCTCTGTGGGAGTCTTTCGCCGAGCTCGAACTGCACGGTCTGGGAATTCCTGAGGAGCACGGCGGCGCGGGCGGCTCATGGGTGGAGCTCGGTCTCGTCCTCGAAGAGATGGGCGCGGTCCTGGTTCCGGTCCCGTACTTCGCCACCACGGTCCTGGCTGGTCAGGCCCTTGCCGCATTCGCGCCCGACGGCCAGATCGAGGAGTGGCTGGAGCGAATTCGCAAAGGTGAGCTGGTCGCCACCTTGGCGCTTCCCGGACGGGACGGTTGGGACGATGACGCGATCTCGGTCTCGGCGGGGTCGACCGCGGGCGCCTGGCGGCTGCGGGGCAGGCTCGATCGAGTGATCGACGCCTCCTCGGCGGAGTTGATCCTGACCGTTGCCGGGACCCCTGACGGTCCTCGCCTCTTCGCCGTCGAGTCCGCGCACGACGGGGTCGTGACGACCCCGAGGATGACCCTCGACCCGACCCGCAAGATGGCCTCGGTCGAGTTCTCCGACGCCCCGGCGATCCGCCTCGGTGAGGGCGCGGCCGACCGGAAGGATCTCGAGCGGATAGTCGACCTCGCCACCGTCGGGCTGGCCGCCGAGCAACTCGGCGCCGCCCGCCGCTGTCTCGAGACGGCGGTGGAGTACGCGAAAGAGCGTTTCCAGCACGGCCAGGCGATTGGATCCTTCCAGGCCATCAAGCACCGGTGTGCCGACATCTTCCTTGCCATCGAGGCCGCTCGTTCGTGCGTCTACCACGCCTTGGCACTCGCCGCCGCGGACGATCCGGACCTTGGTCGAGCGGCCAGTGTGGCGAAGGCCGCGGCGTCCGATGCGGTCAACGCCGCGGCGACCGGATCGGTACAGATCCACGGCGGCATCGGGTTCAGTTGGGAGCACCCTGCTCATCTTTATCTCAAGCGGGCCAAGAGCTCCGGGATCCTGCTCGGAACGGCCACCGACCATCGGGAGAGACTGTCCAGATGCCTCACGACTCACTGATCAAAGGGGGGGCCGAAGAGTCCCTGCTGCCCGCCGCACTCCGTGAGTCCAGCGAAGGCTTCCGCCGGCAGGTACGCGAGTTCCTCGAGGAGAACCTGCCTGCCGACTGGGTCAGCGTCGGTGCATTGGACGAGGCCGAGCGTCCGCAGTGGATGGAGCAATGGCGGAACAAGCTCGTCGAGCACGGCATGATCTGCGTCGCGTGGCCCAGTGAGTACGGAGGCCAAGGGAGGTCGCTTGCCGACCACGTCGTGCTCCTCGAGGAGTTCGCCCGGGCGGCGGCGCCGACCTCGCTGACGGTCGACACCTTGGCGGTCAACCTGCTCGGCCCGACGATCCTCGAGGTGGGAACCGAAGAGCAGAAACGGGAGCTTCTGCCGCGGATCGTCAGCGGCGAGGATCGTTGGTGCCAGGGCTACTCGGAGCCCGGAGCGGGCTCCGACCTCGCCGGCGTCCAGACGACCGCCACCCTGAAGGACGGGAAGTGGGTGATCAATGGCCAGAAGATCTGGACCACGAGTGCCCACGAAGCCGATTGGATGTTCGCGTTGGTGCGCACCGATCGATCCGTCTCCAAGCATGCCGGGCTCACTTTCCTGTTGATCCCGATGGATCAGCCTGGTATCGAGGTTCGACCGATCCTCGATATGAACCAACACCATCATCTGAATGAGGTGTTCCTCACCGATGCCGAGACGGACGCGGACAGTGTGCTCGGCGAGGTAAATGGGGGATGGTCCGTCGCCACCGCACTTCTCGGCTATGAGCGGAACGACGCCGCGGTGCGCGACGCCCTGAATTTACGCAATGAGCTGGAACGGCTCTTCGCGGTCGCGGAGGAGCGAGGAGCAACTGCCGACCCGGTGATCGGGGTGCGGCTCGCGCAGGCGTACATCGAAGTCGAGGCGATAGCCCACGGGGCCGTTCGCGGCTTGGCGGCGGCGCTGCGCGGGCAGCCGCCCGGACCGGAATCTTCGGTACACAAGATCCTCTGGTCCGAGTACCACCAGCGCGTGACCGAGCTTGCGCTCGAGATTCTGGGAGACGACGCCTTGACCCCCGATGGGCGTGGCTCCGCGACGCACGTGAACACCGACGTCACCAACGCCCCGTACTCATCCCGATCATGGGTGGAGACCTACTTCGCCGCGAGGTCGGGAACCATCTACGCGGGAACCTCGGAGATCCAGCGCAACATCATCGCCGAGCGAGTGCTTGGTCTGCCGCGGTCCCCGCGGCCTGTGCCGAAAACCTGAGGAGCCGGTAGCCCGCCCCCTTGCGTCCCGGTCGGCGCTGATCTATTGTACCGACCAGTAACCCGATTGATGGAGGAGGAGGGAGCACGTGTCCATGCCCGAGGAGCAAATCTTCGAATGCGGCCACAACGAGGTCACCGTCCTGCGCGGTGGCTCGGGTGAGCCGGTGCTGGTCCTGCACGACGAGCTCGGCTGGTCGGGGTGGACCAGCTGGTGTGATCTGCTGGCCGGCCAACGCGAACTGATCGTCCCGCTGCAGCCCGGGTTCGGGCGCTCGCCCCGGGTGCCCTGGATCCGCTCCTACCGGGACCTCGCCCTCTTCTACCTGCGCCTGGTCCGTGAGATGGGACTCGGACCGATCGACATCGTCGGCTTCTCGGCGGGCGGGTACACCGCCGCCGAGATGGCCGCCTGCTCGCCGCAGGAGGTCCGCAGCATGACGCTGGTCGCACCGATGGGGGTGAAGCCGAAGGAAGGGGTGATCGCCGACTTCCTGGCCATGCCGGTGGGCCAGCATCTGGCCCAGACCCTGGCGATCGCCGACGCGCCCGACGCGACCAGGATCTACGGCGGCCCGATGACCACCGAGCAGTTCGAGTTGTTCGAGGAAGCCCGGGCCGAGACCGCGCGCCTCGGGTGGGAGCCGTTCATGTTCGACCCCGCCCTTCCCCACCACCTGGAGGCGATCGGATCCCTGCCGGTACAGCTGATCCGGGGCGACCGTGACGAGATCGTCCCCGCCCAGTGCATCGAGGCCTACCGCCAGGCGCTGCCCGAGGCCCAGGTGGAGGTGCTCGAGGGCGCCGGCCACCGACCCGAGACCGAGATGCCCGACCGGTTCGTCTCCCTGCTCGGCGATTTCCTCGGCGAGGTCGGCGCCCCTCGACTACAGGCGCAGACGGTTTGAGCGGCGCGATCAAGACGGTCGCATTCTTCGACCATCTACCGTCCCGATCCGCAGAGGACTGCAACCGGCACTACACCCGGATTCACGTGCCGTTCATCGTCGGGATGATGGAGACGACCGGGATCGGCAGGGTCTATCGCACGGCCGAGGCCGAAGCCCAACGTGACCTCAATGGAGGATGGGGGCAGCGTCCCGACATCTGGCGTTCGGTCTCGATCAAGGTTGCGTTTACCGATGGAGGGGGGGAGATGCCGGAGCGGAGCCGGCTCGCGATCGAGGAGGATCATCGACGTTTCCTCTGCAACCTCCGCACCTACGTCTGCAGGGAGGAGATCCTCCACGAGGATCTGAGCGGACGGCCGACGACGACGAAGTTCGCCTTGGAGATGTGTGCCGGTGAGGGCAGGGAGGCGCCCCAGGGCGACCAGCTCGATGCGTTGGTCGATGATCTGAGGGAAGTGGCGTCGGACTCAGACGGTGTCGCGCTGGTTGTCGCGAACAGGGTCCGGCGTCAAGAGCAAGCGCGGGCGATCGACGAGCCCGGCCAGGGTTTCACGCCGGGCGTGTTTCTCGATCATCCCGACGTGACGGCCATCTTCGAGCTGTACTTCGTCTCCCGCCGCGAAGGTGAGCGGTGTCTCGATCGACTCTGGCCCAGACTCGCCGATCATGCGGATCTGGGCGATCCTCGTGCCTACCGCCTGGCCGAGGTAGGTCAGCTTGAGCGACGGGACCCCACGCACGTCCGGGCGGGGGAGGGTGGGTAGTGTCCATCGTCATGTCCGACCAACCGAAACGACGCCGGCCGGGACCTCGGCCCGGGGAGTTCGAGGGGCGTCGCCAGGCACGATTCTTCGAGATTGTCGACCAGACCGCTGCGCTTTTCGCCGATCAGGGATTCACCGGAACGAATATCAACGAGATAGGCGAGGCCGTCGGCTTGGGCCGCGGCGCTCTGTACCACTACATCGAATCCAAGGGAAACGTACTCACCGAGATTCAGAACCGTTTCATGGGGCCGCTGATCAGTGCGCTCGACGAGATCGTCGCGTCGGATGTAGAGCCTACGATCAAGCTTTGTCTCGCCTCTCGTAGCCACCTCAGCATCCAGACCCGGTTGCTCGACCACTCTCGTGTGATAACGCGGGAGGCCCGAAACCTGCCACCTGACGGGCGGGAGATGTTTCGGAAGAACCAGAAAACGTACGAGAAGCTGTGGTCGACGATCCTCGAAGAGGGCCAAGCGTCGCGGGATTTCGTCATCGAGAACGTCTCGATCACACGACTGGCCATCCTCAGCATGCACAACTACACCCTCAACTGGGTGCGGCCCGGGGGATCACTGACGGCCGAACAGATCTCCCAGCACTACTGCCGGATACTGCTCGGCGGGATCGCTCCTGATCGGGATTTCGACAAGATCGACGACGAAGTCTCGTCGGCCATCGAGCGCCTGGGGCTCAAGCTCTGATGAAGGCGCCCGGTCGCGTGGCGGTGATCACTGGCGCCGCTCGCGGACTTGGCCGCGCGACAGCCGTCCGCTTCGCCGACGCGGGCTACGCGGTCGTCCTCGCCGCCCGGAGCACCGAGGAGAGCCCCCATCCGATGTTCCAGGGCACGGTCGACGACGTTCAGGCCGAGCTCGAACGAGAAGGGCATCTGGCGCACGCCGTGGGCGTCGACCTCGCCGATCCGGACGGGCCGGGCGCCCTCTACGACGAGACGATCCGTCGGTTCGGACGATGCGACGTCTTGGTCAACAATGCGGCGTACTCGCCGGTCGAGCCGTTCCTCTCCATGTCGCCTTCGAAGTGGAAGGCCGCCCTGATGGTCAACCTCTGGGGCCCGGCGGCGCTCTCCCGCCTGGTGCTCCCGGGAATGGTCGACCGCGGATCGGGCACGGTGATCAACGTGGGATCCGGTGCGGCCATCGAAAACATTCCCTCCACCGCCCCGTATTGCGTGACCAAGGCGGCGCTGGAGCGACTGACCGAGACGGTCGGCGCCGAGATCGCGGGCTCGGGCGCAACAGTCGTGTGCATTCGGATCGCCGAGCGGATCGCCACGGAGTCGGACCTGATGATGCGTTCCAAGGGGGTCTCCAAAGATCAGGCCATCGTCGACTCGACCACTCCGGCCCAGTTCGCCGATGTCGTGCTCTGGGCCGTCGCGCGAGAGGACCTGAACGGACGTACCCTCCCGCTCGACCAAGTGCGACGTGCTACGACGTCGGGTCCGGTCACGTCTTAGTTCGCCGGCGAGCCTGGGCCTGGTGCGCCACCGCGGCGCTCCTCGCGCGCGACTGTCAAGCCCAGTGACTCGAAATCCCAGGTGGTGGCGGTGATGCCACGGTCCCGGAGCACCTGCTTCTGCACCCGACCTACCGGGGTGCGGGGAAGTTCATCGAGGATCTCGACATATCTGGGTACGGCGAAGTAGGGGAGCTCACGTTTGAAGAACGTGAACAACTCCGCGGGTTCCACGTCGGAGTGCACGACCAGGCACGCCTTGACCTCGTCGTCCCCCATCTCGCTCGGTACAGCGTGGACGGCGACGTGCTCGACGGCCGGATGGCGGTCGATCGCCGCCTCGAGCTCGAGGGAGGAGACGTTCTCGCCTCGTCGCCGGATCGAATCCTTCTTCCGATCGACGATCCATAGGGTCCCATCGGCAGATTGGCGGCCCAGGTCGCCAGTGTGGTGCCAGAGGTTGCGCCAGGCCTCGAGGGTCGCCTCCGGCTTGTTCCAATAGCCCGAGAACATCATGTTGGCTTTTTTCGGCCGGACGACAATCTCGCCGATCTGATCCGGGCCCACCGGAACGTCTTCGTCGTCCACCACCGCCACGTCCAGGACGGAAGTAGGACGGCCGGCTGAGCCTGGGTGCCGGGGCCCATGAACGTTCTCGATGCCGATCACCATGCACTCCGACTGGCCGTAGTTCTCGCCGACCACAGGGACACCGAAGCGTTTTTCGAACTCAACTTGTCGGTCTGGCGGCATCGGCTGGAAGATCGCCAGCCGCAGCTTCCCGGGATCGGTGTCCGCGGGGGAGCGGGGTTGGGCCAGCAGCAGCATGCCAACCGACCCGACCGCGTAGATCACCGTCGCATCGATCTCGCGGGCCCGGCGCATAAAGCCGGAGGCACTGAACTGTCCGACGGTCCACAGTGATGCCCCTGACCGCAGACATGGGGCCAGCATCCCGACGAGAAAGCCGATGTGGAACATCCTGGCGGGAGTGAGTACGCGGTCACCCGGGGTCATGTACCCGGCTTCCTCATGCACGGGATAGACCTGCGTGAACATGCCGTGCGGAATGACGCATCCCTTTGGCATGCCGGTGGTGCCCGACGTGTAGCCGATCGCGGCCGTGTCGGCCGCGGTCAGTCGGGCGACCTCGGCAAGGGGGGGACCGTCGAGTAGCGACTCGAACGAGACGCCTTCCTCGTCATCGCCCGGGTTCGAGCCGACGACGATGAGTTGTTCGAGGCTGACCCTCTCCTTGAGCGCCTGGATGGCTTCGAGCCCGGGCCCGTCGACGACCGCCGCGGCGCAACCCGAATCCGTCAGCTGGTATCGGAGGAACTCCCCCCGGAGATAGATATTCAAGGGGACGGCGATGAGTCCGAGGTATGCGCAGGCGAAGAACGTTTCGACCGTCTCGACCGAATTTTCCGAGAGGATGGCCACGCGGTCGCCCTGACTGAGCCCTAGTCGCTGCAGGGACGCCGCCAGGCGAAGGGATCGCTCTCTCAGGTCGCCGTAAGACCTGACTGTGGCGTCGCACGCCAGGAAAGGTGTGCCGGCAAGGCTCTCGGCCTGGTGGGTGAGAACCTCGGCGATGGTCTCCGGCTCCCAGGGGGTCAAGTCCCGCCTCGATCGATGTGCGCGCGGATCGACCCGTCGTCTCCCACCCAGCCGTGCTGATCCGCGTAGTTCACCATCTGTTGAAAGGAGTCTGCCCAATTGGCGTCCTCGGGGCGGGCACCGGGGAGGGCGAGCAGGGCCTTCCGGTTCATCATCACGTGGTCCTCGTCAGCCATCTTTCCCAGCGGACGAAGCGCCTCGGCAAGCTCGTCCGGGCCGATGATGCCTCTGAGTGAAACCTTGAACTCGCGGAAATTGTCGGCATCCCTCAGTTGGGCCTCGGATGCGCCGTCGCCGGTTTGAATCTCGATGTACATGTTGCCCGCTCCCTCGGTGGCCTCCAGTCGCCGTCAATATATACTGTGATGCCACGTTATATCGACGCGACAGTCGAACTTGATGAGTGAGAAGGAGACAAGATGACTCGGCCCGGCGGGAGATTCGGACAAGGACGCGAAGTGGTGATCGTCGAGGCGGCTCGGACGCCGATCGGACGTGGCCACCGCGAGAAGGGGTATTACCGTGATGTCCATCCCAACGAGCTCCTGGGCCACGCACTCCAGGCGGTGATCGACCGCTCCGGCATCGATCCGGCGATCGTCGAAAACTCGCTGACCGGATGCGTCCAGCAGATCGGCGAGCAGCAATCGAACATCGCCCGCAACGGCTGGCTGCAGGCGGGCCTGCCGATGGGCACCCCTTGCGCCACCATCGACAGTCAGTGTGGATCAGCTCAATTGGCGGTCAATTGGGGGGCCTCCCTCATCTCCAGCGGAGCCCATGATGTCGTCGTCGGCTCCGGTGTCGAGCACATGGGTCGCCTCCCGTTCGAGGTCGGATTTGAGACCTCTGACAAATACGGGACGCCGTGGCCCGCGGAGTTCATGGATCACTACGCCATCACCTCGCAAGGAGTTGCCGCGGACGCGATCGCCGAGAACTGGGACCTGCCACGGGAGCGGCTCGACGAGTGGGCCCTCCAATCCCACCAGCGCGCCGCACAGGCGACCCAAGAGGGCCGCTTCGAGCGGGAGGTGGTGCCCTTCAACGTCGGAGGCGAGACCTTGGTCCGAGACCAAGGGATTCGTGATGACGCGACCCTTGAGGCCATCGCAGGCTTGAAGCCGGTCTTCAGCCCCGAGGGGCCGACCACGGCCGCCACTTCGTCACAGGTTTCCGATGGCGCCGCCGCCGTCCTGATGACCACCCCTGAGAAGGCGGCGGATCTCGGCCTGAAGGCCCGGGCGCGGATCTATGACCACCTTTCGATCGGGAGCGATCCGATCCTCATGTTGACCGGTCCGATTCCGGCCACGAAGGCGATTCTCGAGCGGAACGGGATGACGATCGACGACGTCGATCTGGTCGAGATCAACGAGGCATTCGCGGCCGTGACGGCCGCCTGGGAGAAGGAGCTCTCGCCGGACATGGACCGGGTCAATGTGAACGGGGGTGCCATGGCGCTCGGGCATCCGGTCGGATCGACCGGCGCGCGGCTGGTCACGACCCTCCTTCACGAGATGGAGCGCTCCGACAAGCAGATGGGACTCGTCACCATGTGCTGCGGTGGCGGTCTCGGGACCGCGACCCTCATCGAACGAGTCTGATGGACATCGTCGACGCACCGAGCCTCTTCGGGCTCGAGGGTCGGGTGGCGCTGGTGACCGGGGCGTCGTCGGGCCTGGGGGTGACCTTCGCCCAAGGGCTCGCGTCGGCCGGCGCGGACATCGTTCTGGCGGCTCGTCGTGAGGACGCCCTGGCGGATACGCGTCGGTCGATCGAGTCGATGGGTCGTCGGGCGCTCGCGCACCAAACCGACGTCACCGATCCCGATCAATGCACGCGCCTGGTGGAGGCGGCCCTCGACCACTTCGGCAGGGTCGACATCTTGGTCAACAACGCCGGGTTGGCGACCGCCTTCCCGGCCACGCGGGAGAAGCCCGAGGACTTCCTCCGGGTGATGGACACGAACCTCAATGGCGCCTACTGGATGGCTCAGAGTTGCGGTCGGGTGATGCAGCCGGGCAGCTCGATCATCAACATCACGAGCATCGTCGGCTACACGACGATCGGGATCCCGCAGGCGGCCTACGCCTCCAGCAAGGCTGCGCTGGTCGGGTTGACCCGGGATCTGGCTGTTCAATGGAGCGGTCGCAAGGGAATCAGGGTCAACGGCCTGGCCCCCGGCTTCATCGAGTTGGGGATGAACGACGAATCCACGACCGGCCCGCAGGAACATCGAATCGCGCTCGGGCGAAAAGGCGGTGCTTCGGACCTCGTCGGTCCGATCGTATTCCTGGCGAGTCCGGCCAGCTCCTACGTAACCGGCACGGTCCTCGTCGTCGATGGAGGAGTCCTGACGTCGTGAGGTACTTCAGCGCACCGACCAGCCAGAGTCGGCGGTCACCACGGAGCCATTGACCGCCCTCGACTCCTCCGCCGCCAAGAAGACGGCGAGGTCGGCGATCTCGACCGCCTCGGCGATCCGCGGGTTGATCGCGGCGACGTCCTTGAATCTCGACCAGCCGGTGCGACTGAGGGGGGCGCCCGCCTCCATCTCGGTCGCAGTCCACCCAGGCGCGATCGTGTTCGCCCTGATGCCGTCCTGGAAGTAGGTGGCGGCGATCGAACGCATCAGTCCGATCAGCCCGTGCTTCGAGGCGGTGTAGGCCGCACCGCTCCTACCGCCACGCTCTCCCGCATTCGAAGAGACCGCGACGAACACCCCGGCCCGCTGTTCGAGGAACACTTGGAGCGCTCGCCGGCAGAGGCGCATCGGAGCGTCGAGATTCACTTCCATGGTGCGACGCCAGACGTCTTCCTCGACCTCTCCGGCGAGCTGGAACCCGTCGCCGATGCCCGCGTTGTTGACGACGACGTCGAGCCCTCCCATCTTCGCCAGGGCGGTCTCGACGACCAGGTCGGGTGCCTCGGGAACCGTCACGTCGATCGAGATCGGGAAGACCCGCCCGTCGCCATCCAGTTCTTCGAGGCGTTTGGACAGTCTCTCCGGTGTGCGACTCACGGCGACGACCTGCGCTCCCTCGTCGAGGAAGCGGCCGAGCATCGCGGCGCCCATCCCGGCGCCGGCTCCCGTGAGCACCACACGCTTGTCGCGGAGCCGATCCATCGCACCCAGGGGCGGACTCAGGTCCAGATCTCGCTCAGCTCACCATCCCGCCACCGATGCCGCCGGTGATGTTCAGGACCTGGCCGTGGACGTAGTTGCTCCACGGAGAGCAAAGGTAGAAGACGCCACCGGCGGCCTCCTCGGGGGTCGCGGGTCTCCCGAGCGGGACGGCTTCGGCAGCGCGGTCACGCATGATGTCGGTCATTCCGAGCTCGACCGAGGTGCCGTCGATCGTCATCTCGTTGCCCTCGGATTTCGGAGCAGTCAGGCGAGTGTCGATGAACCCGAAGGCGACCGCGTTGCAGTTGATCTTGAACTGACCCCACTCCTTCGCGACCGTTTTCGTAAGTCCGACCACGGCAGACTTTCCGGCTGCGTAGTTCGCCTGCCCGTCCTTGCCGAAGACCCCCGAGGTCGACGACACGTTCACGATCTTGCGGAACACCTCGCGGTTTTCGCTTCTCTCGACCTTGGCCGGCTCTCGTAGGTACGGGGCGGCCGCTCTGATGACCTGGAACGGGACGGTGACGTGGATGTCGAGCATCCGTCCCCACCAGTCATCGCTCAGCTTATGCACGGGGCCGTCCAAGGTGTACCCGGCGTTGTTGACGATGATGTCGATCTTGCCCCACCGGTCGATCGCCGTCTGAACCAACTTGTCGGGCGTCCCGGCTTTGGTCAGGTCGCCGCCGAACACCTCGGTCTCGCCGGCGATCTCTCCAGCTGCCTCCCGCGCGATGTCCTCGTCGAGGTCGTTGATCAGAACGCTCGCGCCGTGTTCGCTGAGGATTTCTGCGGTGGCGCGTCCTATGCCTCGCGCCGAACCCGTGACGATGGCAACTTTGTCATCCAGTACGCCCATCCAGTGCACCCTTTTCTGTCGGAATCAAGTTCGGCCGAGGAAACTCGGCGGGCGCCCGACACTTGCGCGGGCGCGTCATAATCCGACACCATATTATCAAGTGGAGCGCTGCGGCGAGATCGCTCGCGCCTAGAGCCGAGAAGTGACGCCGAGGATCTCCTCGAGCCGTTGCTGCATCCCTTCAAGGCAGGTGGAGGGCAGCATGAAGAAGGCGCGTTCGGCCCCGGCGTCGGCCAGACGGGCGAGCCGCGACACCTCGAGCGGAGGCGTGCTCAAGGTGACCCCAAAGCGGCCTTGGGTCTTCTCGCGAAACTCGCGGATCCGTTGCACGAGGACGTCATCGTCGCGGTGGTAACCGGGCAGCCAGTGGGCGCCCAGCCGCACGGCCCTGTCGATCGCCAGCGGTCCATTCGAGCCGAGAAGGATTGGGGGGTGCGGTCTCTGGGTTGGCTTCGGCCACGACCAGATCTCTTCGAACGAGACGTGTTTGCCGTGGAAGCTGGCCGCCTCGTGCGACCAGATCGCCTTCATGGCTTCGATCCGCTCATCCAGAATCCGGAACCGATCGGCGGGATCGACTCCGTGGTTCTCGAGCTCCTCGAGATTCCAACCAGCCCCCACGCCGAAGAGGAGCCTTCCGGAGGAGAGGAAATCCAAGGTCGCCACCGTCTTCGCCAGCAGGATCGGATCCCGCTCCGGGACGATGCAGATGCCGGTTCCCAGGAGTAGTCGGCTGCTCGCGCTCGCGGCTTCCATCAGGGCGACGAAGACGTCGAGCGTCCGCGCGTACTCCCGCGGTAGCTCGCCGCGAAACTGTGGATGTCGCGACCTGCGTCGCGCGGGGATGTGCGTGTGCTCAGGCAGCCAGAGCGACTCGAGCCCGTACGTCTCGGCAAGCCGGGCGACTTCGGCGGGGGTCGCGGTCTCGTCGGTGAGTAGGGCGGTGACCCCGATCTTCATGACCGCCACCGGACCCTGACGTCTCAGTCCTGGCTGCCCGCTCCCGGAAGGATGTACCGGAAGACGAGATCGGCTGCGCAGGCGGGCTTTTCCTCGCCCTCCCTCTCGATCTCGACATGGAACACGCCCTGGATCCCCCCAGGGAGCTCGGAGGCGTCCTGGACCTCGACGCGCGCCCTTATTCGGCTTCCCACGGCGGTCGGGGCCGGGAAGCGCACCCGGTTGAGCCCGTAGTTGATGACGAGCTCGCTACCCGAGATCGAGATCGCTTCGCCGACCATCACGGAACACAGCGAAAGGGTCAGGTAGCCGTGGGCGATCGTGCCTCCGAACGGCCCTTTCGCCGCGGCCTTCGGGTCGACATGGATCCACTGGTCGTCCCCGGTTATGCGAGCGAACTCGTCGACCAGTTGCTGGTCGATGAGGCGCCAAGGACTTCGCCCGACCGTCTCGCCGACCAGATCGAGCAACTCCCGCGGATTCTTCAAGTCCGTCCGTTCTTCGTTCATCGTGTCATCCTCCATGTAGTCTGGCATCAGGTTACATAGTTAGCCGACACCTTTCGATTGTGCGTGGGGAGAGGAGCGCTTCGCGCCGCACGCGCCGTTACGCTTTACGCGATGGCAGGTCACAAAACTCGGGATGCCCTCGCTACCGCGGAGGGGCCCTCCGGATCGGTGGCGACCCTGCATACGCTCATGGCGGCCGGCCTTGAGTGTTTCGCCAGATCGGGGTACTCGAGGGCCCGGCTGGCAGACATCGTCGCCGAGGCCGGCGTCACCACGGGGGCCCTCTATGGGCATTTCGAAAGTAAGTCAGCCTTCTTCGATGCCCTCTTCCAGCGGTACGGGACGGCTCTGACTGATGCGCTGGGGGGAAGCGACTCCCTGAAGGAACAACTAGCCGCTTGGATCACGATCTCGCGCGAGTACCGAGGAGTGATCCGTGCGTCCTCCGAGATCCTGCAGCGGGACAAGGATCACGCGGCCGTACGGCGCCGTCTCCGTGAGGCTGCCGCCGGGCTGCTCGCCTGGCACCTGCGCGAGCCGTTGACGCAGAGAAACGCGCGACTCCTCGCCCGCATGCTCGTCGACGTCCTCGACCAGTACGCCCAGATGGAGGCGGTCGGCTGGATTGATCTCCGAGACCCGGACCAGGTCGCCGACGCGCTCTCTTCGATGATTACCAGCGGGGTGTATCGGCGATGAAGGAGAACGAGGCACCGACTCGAGGAAAAAACAACATCCCGAAGGCGGGAAAAACGCCGCCGTCGAAAAGGGGTATGCGAACCCGGAGCCGGATCCTCGAAGCCGCCCTGATCGTCTTCGAGCGGGAAGGCTTGGTCGAGGCGACCATGCAGGCAATCGGGAAACAGGCCGGTCTTTCGTCAGGCAGCGTCTATCGATATTTCGCAGACAAGTCGGAAATCTTCGCCTTTCTTCTGGGCGAATTGAAGAAGGAACTCCATGACGAGGCGAGCTTCCCGGTCGACGAGAATGGGAAGTTGGTCGTCCGCGATGCTGTCCTTCATTACTTCGAGCTTTATCGGAAGCATTCGTCTTTGTACCGCGTCTGGTGGGAGTCCCTGGAGCCGCCGAGCGAATTCAGCGAGGCCTGGGTGGAGACCCATGAGACCTACCGACGGGAACTTTCAAAGGCGTTCGAGCAAGGAAAAGCTCAAGGCGTCACCGTTTCAGGACTGGACATCGGTCTGGCCGCCGAGCTGGCGGTCCTCCTGTTCGAGCGCCCAACCTTCACGCGCCTCATCCTCGGCTGGGATGAGGACACTGACGACGATCAGACCGGCGCACTGATCGAGACCCTCCTGGGTTCCGGTTTCGGGCCGCAGGTCCTCTCCGACGACGGCTCCTGAGCCTGGAGGCCCGGGCCGTGACCCCGGTCGTCGGCTAGGCTGATGGTATAACCTGACGGCAGAATATAAACCCCGGCGACCCCTCCCGGCTCGCCGCGCTGGCCTGCAAGGAGGACGCATGCCCCTTGACTTCAAGCTCTTCGACGGGTGGGTCAACATCACGCCGAAGCAGCCCGAGTATGGCGATATGGACGTCTCGTACCTGTTCCCGGATCTCGCCGAGCGCTACAAGAACGGACGGACCACTGCGGAGATCGTGGAAGAGATGGACGCGGCTGGCGTCGAGCAGGCGATCCTGGCCGCCGGTTACGACCCGATCAACGACGACCTGGCCTGGACTTTCAAGTCAATCGAAGAATTCCCAGACAGATTTCTGGGCTCCTTGGTCGTCGACCCACACGCCGGCATGAAAGGTGTGAGGGAACTCGAGGAGCGCGTGACGAAGGACGGGTTCAAACTCGCGCGGCTGATGGCCTTCCACACTCTCATTCCGTACAACGATCCACGTTGCTACCCCCTCTACGCCAAGTGCATCGAACTTGACATCCCGATCTCGATCAACGTTGGATTCCCCGGTCCGCTTGTTCCGGCGGCCCGTTTCCAGGAACCGCTGGTCCTTGATGAGATCTGCGCGTTCTTCCCCGAACTGAAGATCATCATGGCCCACGGCGGCGACCCCTGGGCCGACGTCTGTGTGAAGCTGATGCTGAAGTGGCAGAACCTGTTCTACATGACTTCGGCATTCGCTCCTAAGCATCTGCCCCGCGAGATCGTCCATTACATGAACACTCGTGGGCCGGACCGGGTGATGTGGGCCAGCGACTATCCGCTTCTCGGGTTCGATCGCTGCGCGCGGGAGATCGAGGCGATGGAGTTTCGCGACGAGGAGCGGCGGCGTAAATTCGCCCGTGATAACGCCCGTCGGGTGATCCTAGGCGAGTAGTAGCCAGGGATTGCGCCGAACCTGACGTCGTGTTACCCTCGAAGGCGGACCGAATTTGAGGGACGGTTCGGCCGCTGCTTGTTCGCGTCCCTCGTACTACAGGAGACCTAATGGACATCAGCATCTTCCTTGAGCTGGCGTATGGTGACCCGCTCCGCCGCGACTTCTCGGAGGTGTTCGAGGAGGGCCTTCAGCAGGTGGAACTCGCCGACAAGCTCGGCTACCGCAACGTATGGATCACGGAGCACCACTTCCTCCCCGGGTTCTCGGCAAGCTCGTCACCGGAGATATTCCTCGCGGCTGCCGCGGCCAGGACCGAGCGAATCCGCCTCGGGCACGGCATCACGCTGCTGCCGTTCACCATCAACCATCCCCTCCGGGTCGCCGAGCGGGTGGCGACGCTTGATTCGATCTCGAACGGCCGGGTCGACTGGGGTGGAGGACGAGCGATCTCCTCGATCGAGCTCGATGCGTTCGGCGTCGCCCCCGACGACACGAAACCCCAGTGGGAAGAGGCGCTCGCGGCGATTCCGCGGATGTGGATGGAGGATGAGTTCGAATGGGATAGTCCGACTCTCCAGATCCCGAAGCGGAATGTCCTGCCCAAGCCCGTACAGGATCCCCACCCGCCCATGTTCGTGGCGGCGACTCAGCCTAAATCGGTCGAATTCGCGGGCCAGAACGGCCTCGGGATCCTCGGCTTCGGCGTTCAGCAGACCGACGCCGGCAGCTTCGTCGAACTGTACGAGAAGGCTCTGGCCGACGCCCAACCGATAGGCGGCTTCGTCAACAAGCGCTTCAATGTGTTCACCATCGCACTCTGCTGCGAGGACCAGCAGGAGGCCCTTGACGTTCAGGTGCCGAATTTCCAGCGCTACTGGGACTACGTCGAGGAGCTATACAAGCCGTGGACGGTGGGTGACAAGCCGCAGTCCTACAGTTGGGCGTTGGAACACATCTTCACCACGCTTGACGCGATGCGTGGAACCTCGATGGAAGATCTGACCGCTGCCGGCGGCGCGGCGATCGGTGACGTCGACCACTGCGTACAGACGCTGCAGGTGCTCGCCGATGCCGGTGTCGACGAGGTCATGCTGCACATGGGCTCATTCACCACTCCTCACGAGAAGGTGATGAAATCGATCGAACTGTTCGCCAGCGAGGTCCTGCCTCGCGTCAAGGACAAGGCAGCCGTCTGATCAGTCCAGAGTGAGCTTGGACCCGCGGTCATTTATCTCCTCCCGGATCGCGAGGCCCACCCCATCAGCCGCCAGGGACCGTCAGGTCCTTGGCGGCTGACTCCCTTGAGCGCTACTTGATCCTTTTCGAGCTCTACTTGATCGCCACCGGGTTGATCGGCGACCCGATCCCCCCGGGTACGATGAGCGGTGCGGTCGTGAGGAAGAACTCGTAGATACCGTCCTCGGCGCAATCCTCCGAGAGCGCCTCGAGGTCCCAGATCTCTCCTAGGCTCATTCCCATGTCGCGGATCGCGAGGAGATGGAAGAGCAGGAAGTGGTTTTCGACCTCCGGCGTAATCACCTCGACCGCGATGTTGTCGGAGGCGATGGCGCCGATCCTGTGTCCGTGCAGCCACTCGGCCACTTTCCAGCTCACCCCTGGCGACTCCGCCAGCCACGCATCACCATCGCGGTGCTCGACGAAATGGGTCCACCATCCCGTGCGGATGACGAGGATGTCACCCTCTTCGATCTTCACGGACTGCGCGTCGATGACCTCGTCCAGCAGGTCGGCGCCGATCACATGCCCAGGCTCCAGTCGCTGAACCTTGAGGTGCCTGGCGACGTCGAGCAGAACTCCACGTCCCATGATTCCTCCGGCGCGCCCGACGTGGTCGATCCCATCGCGGGTCGCGCCGGCGCTGGTGACGGTCGAGGCGGGATAGCCGTTGTAGAGCCTGCCGTCGTAATAGACATGGGCCAGGCCGTCCCACTGGGTCCCGGCCTGGAGCGGCATGATGATCATGTCGTCATTCCACCTGAGGGGTCCGGTCTCCCAGAGACCGGTGATGTCCTGCTCTTGCTGCCCGCCGGCCTCCCACTCACGTAACGCTCGGTTGGCGTTCTCGTCGCCGCCGTCCAGCGACATCATGTGGATCGGATTGCGCCGATACCCGTGGGCGCCCTGGGGGCCGTATGCGTCCACCGGGATCGCCAGGGAGAATCGGGCACCGCGTCGGACCGAGTGTGCCGCCCGGGCAATTCGATCGGGGGTGATGAAGTTAAGGGTTCCCAGCTGATCGTCCGCACCCCATCGCCCCCAGTTGCGGACCCGGTCGGCCATCTCTTGCCACTCTGCCTGCGCCATCATTCATGCTCCTTGCGAATCGAGAGTTTGATCTCCGGATACGGGGATCAACCGCCCGGATCGTTATTCCGGCAACGATCGTAGACGACCGGCCGGTGAACGTCCATAGATACTGACGTCATGTTATGATCGCGTCGCGCGAGCATCCGCCTCGACCAACGCGTCTCCTAAGGAGTATTCCCAAATGCACGTCAGCTACTTCACCGAGCGCCCGTATCGAGGGATCGACGAGGACGTCGTCCTGGCTTCCCGGTCGTTCTTCGGCACCTCGAACTCCCATTTCGATGCCGCCACGGCGTCGCGGGACTACAACTCGTACCTCGACGAGTTCGTCCTCGCGGAGGAGCTCGGATTCGATGGCGTCGTGCTGAACGAGCACCACGGCAACCCTTACTGCCTGGGGAACGTCATGAACCTCGAGGCCGCGATCCTTGCCCGGATCACCGAACGCGTCAACATCGTCTTGGTCGGGAACCCGTTGCCAGTTCTCCGGCACCCGCTTCGTACCGCGGAGGAACTCGCCGAGATCGACCTGATCTCGCGCGGCAGGTTGGTCAGCGGCTTCGTCCGCGGTGCCGGTAGCGAGCAGTTCGCCAACAACGTCAATCCGGCCTATAACCGGGAGATGTTCGAAGAGGCCCACGACTTCATCCTCGATGCTTGGACCAAACCGGGACCCTGGCGTTACGAGGGGACTCATTATCACTACCGCCACGTGAATCCGTGGGCTCTGCCTTACCAAGATCCCTATCCCCAGATCGTCATTCCCGGCGTACTGAGTGCCGAGACCGCACTCTGGTGTGCGGAGCGGGCTTACCCATACCTCGGCCTCGGGACCGCTCTCGGTCCGACCACCGAACTCTGGGATATGTATGCCGACAAAGCCGCCGAAGTCGGCTATCAGGCCGGGCCGGAGAACTTCGGATACCTCATCGGAGTCGGCCTCGCCGATACCGAGGAGAAGGCACAGGAGATCGGTGAGGGCTTCATCTTCGGCGGCGGCCAAAGCGCATTCGCCAAGGTCGAGTGGGCCATGCCCCCGGGCTACAACTCGAAGGCCTCGATCAGGCGCCTCGCGGCATCAACTGGCGGCGCCTGGCTCGGCATCAGTCCTGAGCGCCTCAAGGAGGCTCAGATGAGCGGGGATGAAGTGCCGCCCCAGGACTTCGATGAGGTTCGGCGGAAACTGCGGGTCGGATATGGCAAAGCCCAGGACCGTCACACGCTTCTGGTCGGAACCCCGGAGCAGGTCATAAAGAAGGCGAAAGTCATTTTGGAGGTCCTGAGACCGGGGATGTTCGTGATGATGAACGTGCAGGGCCCGGTCTCCGACGAGGATCGCCGGCGCAGTCAGTGGTTGATGGCCAATGAGGTCCTCCCGGTGCTGCGTGACTATGCGGACGAGCTGGGTCTGGACAGTCCCTTCGATCGCCGCCCCGGCTCGGTGCCCCTCGAGGCCGGCACGGAGCGGGAACCTGTGGCCGACCGCAGGCCGTTGGAAGAACTCGAACTCGTCTAGGCTCCTTTACAATCGACCGACTCCCCGGTACAATAGTTAGACTGGGAGTCAACGAGGGGAGGCGGGATCGATGAAACAGCTTGCGAGCATCGACGTAGCTCTGGCCCGGATCGCCGCCGGCGGTGCCGTGATCGTCGTCGATGACGAGGACCGTGAGAACGAGGGCGACATCGTCTTTGCGGCGGAGAAGGCGACGCCCGAGCTTCTTGCCTTCACGATGAGGCACACCGCCGGGGTTGTCTGTGTCCCGATGATCGGCGCAGACCTCGACCGTCTCGAGCTGCCACCGATGTGCGAGGTGAACGAGGACGCGAAGGGAACCGCCTTTTCCGTTTCCGTCGATGCCCGCACCGGAATCTCGACGGGCATCTCCGCCGCCGACCGTGCCCGCACCATCAGGTTGCTCGCCGACCCATCTGCGTCGCCCGCGGATCTGAGCAGACCCGGACACGTATTCCCGCTTCGAGCCGCCGCGAGGGGGGTGCTCGAAAGAGCCGGTCACACCGAGGCCGGCGTGGACCTCGCGCGGCTGGCCGGGCTCCGTCCCGCGGCCGTCATCTCGGAGTTGGTCAACGACGACGGAACGATGGCTCGCAGCGCCGAATTGCGGCTCTTCAGTCGCCGTTACGACCTTCCGATCGTGTCGATCGCCGACCTGATCGCATGGCGGGTGGCCCATGAGGCGCGGGTGGAGCGGATCACCGAAGTCAACTTGCCCACGTCTCACGGCAGCTTCCGGGCGGTCGGCTTCCTCGACCTACTCGACAACTCAGAGCACATCGCGTTGGTGAAGGGCGACCTTGGAGAGGACGAGGACATCATCGTCCGCATCCACTCCGAGTGCCTCACCGGCGATGTGTTCCATTCCGCGCGGTGCGACTGCGGTGAGCAGTTGGACCTCTCCCTTCAGGCGATCGAGCGCGAGGGGCGTGGGGTTCTCATCTATGTACGTGGACATGAGGGACGGGGGATCGGTCTCCTGCGGAAGCTCCAGGCTTACGCCCTGCAGGAGGAAGGCCACGACACGGTCGATGCCAACCTGAAGCTCAACATGCCCGTCGACGCGAGAACGTACGATGCGGCGGCCGAGATCCTCCGGGCGCTCGGGGTTCGGAGCGTGCGCCTTCTCAGCAACAATCCGGCCAAGAGCGAGGCGCTGCAGACGTTCGGTATCGACGTCAACGCCCTGATCCCGATCGCGCCCGCGCCATCAAGGCACAACCTCCGGTACTTGCTGACGAAGCGGGACCGGATGGATCACCATCTCCCAGGCCTGCCGAGCGAGGCACCACCATGCGTCGGGAGCACCTCGCCCACGGATTCACGAGAGAAGATCGCGGTAAGCCCAATTGAATAGGGCGGACCCAGCCCGGGTTCTCGACGAAAAGGTTGCTGTCGTCACCGGAGCGGCACGTGGCATCGGACGGGCGGTCGCCGAGCTCCTTGGCGAGCACGGATGCTACGTCGTGGTCGCCGACCTCGATCGGACGCTGGCGAACGAATGTGCGGAAGAACTGCCAACGAACGCAATCGCCTTTGGTGGGGACATCACGGACCCCGACACCCCGAGGAGCCTGATCACCGAGACGGTCAGGGCCTTTGGCCGCGTCGACATACTCGTCAACAACGCTGGCTATCCCTTCGACGCAATGGTCCACAAGATGACCGACGCCCAGTTCAGGGCGATGCTCGACATCCACGTGACCGCCCCGTTTCGCATGATCCGCGCCGCCGCTCCGTATCTGTTGCGCCCAGCGTCCGCACTTCGAGAATCCGACACCAGCATCCGAAAGATCGTCAACGTGGCGTCGATTGCCGGCCAGATGGGTGCCGTCGGCACGGCAAACTATTCCGCGGGCAAGGCGGCCGTGGTCGGACTGACCAAGTCGGTAGCGAAGGAGTGGGGCCGAGCCGGTGTCGCGTGCAATGCCGTGTGCTTCGGTCCGATCGACACGCGACTCTCCGCGCTCCAGGGAGACGAGAACACGACTGAGGTTGCCGGGGAGACCATTCGACTCGGCGTGCCGGCCGCGCAACGAGAGGCAATCGCCGAGGTCGTTCCGCTCGGCCGTCACGGAAGCCCCCAGGAGGCCGCCGGAGCGGTCTTCTTCCTCGCTTCTCCGTGGAGCGACTACGTCACGGGCCAAGTATTGAACGTCACCGGCGGGTTCGTCGGCGGCATGCAGTCCTAGTGGGAGATTTATAACCCGACGTTGCATTATCTGGGCAGGACCGGTATCTTGGGCTGGTCAGAGATGGGCCCAGGGACCCGTCTGAATGGTGTCAACCGGCCCGTGGCCGGACCCATTTTGAGGAGAGAGAAATGCAGATAGTCCGACTCCGCAGGCCATGGCTTCCCGCTCTGGTACTGCTGGCCGCGGTATGCGCGTTGGCGTTGGCCGCCTGTGGTGGTGGCGACAGTAGTTCGAGCACGACGGAAACGACGTCCGAACCGGAATCGCCGTCGGAAACCGAAACGACCGCCGACAAAGAAGGTGGGTCCGAAGGAGCGGAAGTCGATGTCGGCAACGGAATGAAAATTCCGCTGAGCGTTGAAGACATGAAGATCGCCTTCGTCTCGGCCGGCGAACAAACGCCACTAGGCGTGTCGCAGCGCAAAAACGTCGAAGCAGTGGCTGCAAAATATGACATTCCGGTGAAGTCATTCGACAGCCAGCTCGATGTGAACCGACAGTACAGCCTCTATCAAAACGTCATCGCAAGCGGCGAATACAACGTCCTGATCACGCTTCCCATGGGAGGGCAGCAGGACTGCGAAATCCTCACGAAAACCGCGCCCGAAAAGGGAATCGTCGTCAGCGATATGACGATCCCGATCTGCAATCGCGAAAATGAATCCCCGAAAGGCGACGGGCTGTGGTCCCCCGGCACTCTCAACACGGTAGGTATCAACACCAACACCGAAGCCCTGGGAGCGTGGGCGGAGGCCTGCGCTAAAGAATCCGGTGGCGGAGAAGCGATTCTGCTCAACGGTAGCGCGGGGACTCCTAACAATAAAGCGATGACGAAGGCATATGAAGCAACTGACCTCGACATCGTCGCCAATTATGCAACCGCCTACCTGACTTCGGAAGCTGTCGAAAAAGTGTCGGCGGCGCTGCTGGCCCATCCAGGGCTCAAAGTCATCGCAACGCAGTTCCCGGCGCTCACCGAAGGGGCTCTCCAGGCACTGAAGGCCGCAGGCAAGACGCCCGGCGAAGAGATCAAACTGTGCAACCAGACCGGCGGCACTGAAAACATGCTGAATGCGGTCGAGGCCGGGGAAGTGTTGGTCGATCAGTATGTGAATGACGGTTGGACCGCGGTCGCCGCAACCCAAAGCGTCATCGACGCCGCGGAAGGTAAGACCAATCCGCGAGTGATCGTTCCCGGTCAGGATGGGGAGATCGTGAAGTCCGGGACGGTCCTATGGCCGCCTTGGTACACGAAAAAGACGGCCGATCAGTACGAACCTACCGGTGAGTAGAAGCAGGCCCTGAGCGAATTGGCCCTCGGCATATCCCCAGGGGTGTGCCGAGGGCTCCCTTGATCACGACCATTGACAGAGTGATGAGAATCTCAACGTCCAACGACGGAGGTATCGCCCCGATGAGCAGCTCGGCGTCGGCCGATGGCTCGACCCAAGAGCCGGCCCTGAATCTCGTGGGGGTAACCCGGTCGTTCGGCGCGACGCAAGCGCTGAAAGGCATCGATCTCGAGGTCACACGAGGAACGGTCCACGCGCTCGTCGGCGAGAACGGCGCCGGCAAGTCGACCTGCCTGGGGATCATCGCCGGCCGCATCCAGCAGGACAGCGGCACGTTGGAGGTTTTCGGGAAGCCGCTCGAACACAACAACCCACGTCGTGCTCGAAGCGTCGGAATCGTGTCCGTCTATCAGGAGCTCACGATCGTCCCGGAGCTGAGCGCGCAGGCTAATGTGTTCCTCGGCCAGACCGTCGCAAGCACGGGGGTGACCCAGGACCGTGCGATGAAGCGACGCTATCGAGAGCTCTGCAAGGAGCTCGATGTCGCCTGTCATCCAGACGTCAAGGCCGGGCGTCTGTCGGTAGCCGATCAGCAACTGCTGGAGATCATGCGGGCGTTGATCTCGGAGCCGGACATCGTGCTTCTCGACGAGCCAACCGCGTCCCTGGCGCCGCATGAGCGAGAAGTGCTACTGCGCCTGATGCGGGACCTTCGTGATCGCGGCATCACCATCGTCTTCGTCAGTCACAACCTGGACGAGGTCCTCGAGATCTCGGACAGGATCACCGTCTTCCGCGAGGGACAGATCGCCCGTGAGGCGGATAGAGGGGAAATCACGAAGGACGCGATCGTGAAGGCGATGCTCGGCCGCGCCCTGGACGACCGTCCAGAGCCGCGCCGCTTCCGCAGAGGGAGTGAGACGCGTCTGAGAGTTGAGCATCTCACTGTTCCAGGAGCCGTCTCGGATATCTCGTTCGATCTGGCTCCCGGGGAGATACTCGGGATCGGCGGCCTGGTCGGATCAGGGCGGACCACCATCTTGCGTGCCCTCGCAGGAGCGTCTCCGACTGCGACCGGCCGCTTCTGGATGGACGGCAAGGAGCATCCCTGGCCGCGATCTCCCCGCGCGGGGCGGAAGCTGGGCATCACGCTCCTGCCCGAGGATCGAAAGACGGAAGGGCTGGTCGGTGCGCTGAGCGGCGCGGAGAACATCGTTCTCGCCGACCTCAAGTCACCTTCTAACCATGGTCTTCTCTTTCAGAGGCAGATCAGAGGCTCTGGGCTCAAAGCAGCTCAGGGCTTCGGTATCGACACCTCGCGACTGTCGCAGCCGGCAAGCAACCTCTCAGGTGGGAACCAGCAGAAGCTCCTCCTTGCCCGCTGTGCACACTCGAATCCAGGTGTGCTGCTGGCTGACGAGCCGACGAGGGGGATCGATGTCGGGGCGAAGCAGGAAATCCTTGCCCACCTACAGCGCCTTGCCGACAGAGGGATGTCCATCGTCATCGTCTCCTCAGAGTTGGAGGAGGTCGTCGCGGCGAGCAACCGCATCCTCGTGCTCGCCGAGGGGGAGATGGTGGCGACCCTGGAGAGCACCGATACGGGCGTGGACGAGCACGACATCCTGAAACAGATATTCAAGACCCAGGAGGGGAGCACAAGTGACTGAGCCCATATCGGAGACCCTCACGCCATCCATGCAACCAACGCCACCCGGTCCCGCCGAGGAGCGGCGATACGCGGTCGGGGGAACGGTTCGTAGGCTCGCGCAGGAGTACGGAATTCTCTGGGTGACCGTACTGGCGGTCATCGTCGCGAGCTTCGTCTCAGCTCAGTTCATGACGTGGGCGAACATCCAGAACGTCCTCAGCCAGAACGCGCCGCTGGGCCTTGTGGCGCTCGGGATGACGTTCGTGATGATCGGGGGCGGCTTCGATCTCTCGACCGGAGCCATGGTCGGCACCTCGACCGTGGTCGCGGCCGAGCTGGTGAACAATACGTCGGTCGGCGTCGCCATCGCCGGCACGATCCTCGCCGGGGCCATCATGGGAAGCATCAACGGGACGTTGATCAACTGGATCGGGATCAATGCATTCGTGGCGACGCTCGCGACCAGTTCTATCTTCGCCGGCGCTGCCTTGCTCTATACCAAGTCCCTGACCATCGTGATCACGAACCCGCACTTCAGCGTGATCGGCACCGGGGATGTATTCGGGATCCGCACTTCAGTGGTGATGCTGGTGGCGCTCTTTGCCATTTTCGGGTTCGTCCTTGCGAAGACCGTCTACGGACGGGCACTCTATGCCGTTGGCGGCAACGACCAAGCAGCAAGATTGGCGGGGATTCGAGTAGATCTGATCCGCGCATCGACCTACGTGCTGGTCGGCGCCGGCGCCGGCGCCGCCGGCCTGGTGTACGCGTCGCTGCTCGCGACCGGGGACCCGACCAATGGAACCTCGATCACGCTGGACGCGATCACCGTGGTGGTGCTTGGCGGGACGTCGCTCTTCGGCGGTTCCGGAGCAATCTGGCGGACGGCCGCGGGGCTGGTCCTGCTTGCGACCATCACCAATGTCTTCGACCTCCTGGCCATCGAAGCCGCGTGGCAGCAGGTGACGAAAGGAGCGTTGCTGATCACCGCGGTCGGACTCGACCTTCTGACCCGTCGCGAGGCTTGAGCATGTCGAGTATGCGCGCCAGGCTTGCCGACCCCCGTTCCCCGATCCGGACTCAGTGGGCCCGACTTCGCCATCGTGTGGAGACTCGGCTCACCCCAGTGATGGAAACGTGGTCCGACCCGCGCCTCGACGGAAAACTGCGCCTGCTCCGCCATGCCCCCTTGGTACCGGAGCGCCTGCAACGGTTCAAGGCTCCTCGCCCTTGGCCTGTCCCGTCGCGGGAGGTCCCCGATGAATTGCGGGGAGTCCCCGGTATCGAACGCGATCCGGCGGCCGAGCAGGCCGCGTTCGGCGAGCGGCCGTTTCACCATTTCGTCGACGTTCACTCCGAGGCCGGCGAATACGCGGTGAAGAACGGTTGGGAGTACATCATCGCCTCGGCCCCGCGACTTCTCCGAGCCAAGAAGCGGGTTACCAAGGTGGCCCACGACGCTCCCCGAAAGGCGGAGGAGTCAGCTGATCCGAAAGCGCTGACCGAGCTCATCCGCTCTCGGGCTCGGGAGCTCAACATCAGTGCGGTCGGTTTCGCGCCTCACGACCCTAGGTACACCTTCGCGCCCTATGCGCACCAGCAGGAGCCAAGCGTGATGGTGGTTGTGGTCGAGCAGGACCATGCCGCCACCCAGACCGCGCCGAGCGTCCGAGCCGAGCGCGCCGCATTTCGTGCGTACGCGGAGGGGGACGAAAAGGCAGCGGACCTGGCCGCGTTCGTCCAAGGACTCGGGTTTCGGGCCCGACCCCATGGTTATCTGGGCGAGGGAGTGGTCATCAGCTACGCGGTTCAGGCAGGCCTCGGCCAATTGGGCCTGAACGGGCAGCTCCTGACCCCGCAGGCCGGATCGCGTGCGCGGCTTGGATTGATCTCGACCAACGCACCCGTGGTGCACGATGAGCCCGTCGACTTCGGCGTCAACAAAGTGTGCGACGCCTGTCAGATCTGCGTTCGGCGCTGCCCTCCGGGCGCCATCCCGATCACTCGTAAAGAGTTCCGAGGTGTCGTGAAGGCCAAGATCAAGCCGGAGAGATGCTTTCCGATCCTGGCCCAGACCCACGGCTGTGCCGTATGCATGAAGGTCTGTCCAGTTCAGAAGTGGGGGCTCGACGCTGTCCGCGACCATCTCGCCAAGACGGGCGAGATACCAGGAAAGGGATCTTCTGAGCTCGAGGGATACCGGTGGCCTCTGGACGGCCGCTTCTACGGGCCGGGGGAGAAGCCGAAAATCACCAAGCAGCTCCTTGAGCCGCCCGGTTGGAAGTTCGACAAAACGCGGACCGCACCACTTGATCCGAGCAAGGTTCGGGCGAGCCTCATCAAACGGCCCGACGGAGGCATTCTCGGTCCAAATGACCAGACGGTCGTCTAGACGAGTCCACGAAGACGACAACCAACCATGTCAGGAGGCGACATCTTGACCGGCGATGCCTTCGAGGCCCAACTCGTCGATGCGCTCGCCGAGGCCAACCTACCCACGCTCCTACTTGCCCTCGCCGAGCTGACCGGCGAGGACCGCTGGATGGAACCACCTCTCCGTCCGGTTCCGGCCCGGGGTCCGTCCGACAACGACTCCGGCGGCTTCGACCAGGAGGTTCAGCAACAGATCCGGGACGAGGCGACGGCCATCTTGTCCGCATGGAAGCGCGGCGATCTGACGCCCGCTCCACCGCCACCGCCGGAGCGGCTGGCGCAGATGCTTTCGATGTCACTCGGCGAGCTTCTCCCGGATGGCTTCGGGGATCTTCTGGCCGAGGAGATGGGGCTCGCCGATCGTCACGTCGAGATCGGAAGCCCCGCGGAACGATCGGCACTTGAGGTGCTCGTGATCGGCGCTGGACTTTCAGGTCTGCTGGCGGCGATCGAGATGAAGCGATCCGGCATGCAGTTCACGGTCGTCGACAAGGACGCCGCTCCGGGCGGGACCTGGTTCGAGAACTGCTATCCGGGGGCCGGAGTCGACACGCCTAGCCACCTCTACTCGCTCTCTTTTGCCCAACGTTCGGACTGGCCACGGTACTTCGCCAGTCGAGATCAGCTCTTCGATTACATCGCGAGCCTCGCCGACGAACACGAACTGGGCCCTCATCTTCGCTTCGGTCTGGAGGTCACGGATGCGGCCTGGGATGAGGCCACTCAGCGCTGGCAGGTCAGCGCCGTGGACAGTGAGGGCCAGGCTCATCGGTTCGACCCACACGTCGTGATCACCGGGGTAGGATTTTTCAACCGGCCCCAATTTCCTCGTATTCAAGGCCTCGGGAACTTCCAGGGGCCGGTGGTACACACGGCGCAGTGGCGGCCGGAGCTGGAGTTGGAAGGAATGCGGGTCGCGGTGATCGGGACCGGAGCCAGCGCGATGCAGCTGGTACCGAGGATCGCTCCGATAACCCACCGCCTGTTGGTCTTCCAGCGCACTCCTCAGTGGGGGATACCTCACCCGAACTACACACGGGCAGTGTCGGACCGGGCCATGTGGTTGATGAAGGAGGTGCCCTTCTACCAGGCGTGGTATCGCGGTCGGCTTCTTTGGACCTTTGGCGATCGTCTCCGTCGCCAGGTCCAGTGGGATCCGGATTGGCGGGACAGTGACCTGGCGGTGAATGACGCGAATGACCGCACCCGGCGGTTCCTGACCGAGTACATCCGAAGCGAGTTGGGGGAGCGGGCCGACGAGCTGTTCGGTAAGTGCTTACCGGACTATCCGCCGTTCGGAAAGCGCCCCCTGATGGACAACGGATGGTTTCGCACGATGGCCCGAGACGATGTCGACCTGATTACGGACAACATCTCCGAGATCACCAGCGACGGGATAGTGACCGCGGACGGCGTTCTCCACGAAGTCGATGTCATCGTACTGGCGACCGGATTTCAAGCCCAGCGTATGCTGACCCCGATGGAGATCCGTGGGCGCAGCGGTCGGACGTTGCGTGATGTTTGGGGCGAGGATGATCCTCGCGCCTACTTGGGACTCACCGCTCCCGAGTTCCCGAATCTCTTCTCTCTTCTCGGTCCGAATTCGTTCGTCGGGCACGGCGGCAGCGGGATCCTCACGATCGAGCTCCAGGTTCGATACGTGATGGAGATGCTGGCGTTGATGACCAGGTGGGGGGTCACAAGCGTGGAGTGCAGGCAGGAGGTGCATGACGCCTACAACGAGGAACTCGCGTCGGCGCTCGCGCAGACGATCTGGGCCCATCGCGGGATGTCGACCTACTACCGCAACACCGCCGGGCGGATCGTGGTGCCGATGCCGTGGACCAACGTCGACTACCGACAACGAGTCCGGCGGCCCGACCCCGAGGACTTCATCCTGAATTTCGATCGAGCGTCCAGTAGCAGCGCTACGCCTTGAGCCTGAGGAGGGCCAGAGGTGGAACGATTCGAATCGGTCGGGGAGCTGCTCCGATACGGAACCGAAGATCGACTCCTGTACGCAGCGGGAATCCCGAACGGGCACCCGGCCGGTCCTCACCGAAGAGCTGAAGAAAAAGATCCTCGGCATCAACATGCTCACGCTTCACGGGATCGATCCGGAGGATAAGAAGGCGCAGCTGGCCGGGGATGCCGTGATCACTCCCTGGCGAGCGCATCGAGAAGCCGTCGGAACGCCGGCCGCCTCCTTGCAGCCGGTCATCGGCATTCCCGATCGGCCTATCCGACATGGGCCTTGTGTGTGATCTGCGGATCGCACAAGGCCCCCGGATGCACTTACGTCCCATACATGGAGCGATCGGTCAAGGCGGCGGTAGGCGAACTGGACGATGTGGGGAAGGTATTCGTGGAATGGGAGGTCGGCGCCGATTGGACGCCGGCCGACGGCCAGTCTTCCCTCGCTGCGTGATATAAACTGGCGGCAGATTATCTACCGGACACCCCTCCGCTCAAACGGACGCGTCCAGACCGCGGATCCCAGGGAAGGGATCGGGAAAAAAAGGAGAGGTAGCGATGGGAAACGCTCTTACTCGTCAATTGCGAGTGCTCGTTTTGGCTGCCGTGGTGGCGGCTTGTGCGGTGCTCTTGGCTGCTTGCGGAGGCTCGAGCAGCTCCTCAAGTGCCTCGACCTCCTCAGGAAAGTCCACCGAAGCGGAAGCCTCGGGCAAGGGATCGTCGGCGGGGGCCGGCGTCGATGTCGGGGCAGGAGCGCCGATTCCCTTGAATCCGGAAGAAATAAAGCTCGCCTTCGTCTCGTCGGGACTATCGGCGCCAGAGCAGGTCTCGCAGAAAAAAGGGATCGAAAAGGTGGCGGCCGAACACGGCGTCTCCGTCACGGTCTTCGATGCTGAATTCAACGCGGCACGCCAGTTCTCGATCTACCAGAACGTGATCGACGGAGGACAGTTCAACGCCTTGATCACCGTCCCCCTCGAAGGGAAGCAAGCCTGCCAGATCCTCTCGAAGACCGCCCCCGAAAAGGGCATTGTCGTCAGTATTGCCACCCTGCCGATCTGCGGCACCGAATTCGAACCGGCCACGGGCACGGGGGAGTGGGCGCCCGGGACCCTCGATACCGTCGGTTACGGTAACAACACCGAAGGGTACGAAGACTGGGCCAAGAAATGCGTCCAGGAAACCGGCGGCGGCGAAGGGATCCTGATCAACGGGCAGGCCGGCACCCCGAACTACAAGCTGATGACTCAGGTCTACGAAGACGCCGGCTTGGAAATCGCTGCCGACTACGCGACCAGCTACCAGACCTCTGAAGCGGTCGAAAAAGTCTCGGCCGCTCTCTTGGCGCACCCCGATCTGAAGGTGATCGTCTCTCAGGCCCCGCCGCTGACGCAGGGGATCCCTCAGGCGATCAAGGCTGCCGGAAAGCAGCCGGGCACCGACGTCAAGATCTGCAGCGGCGACGGCGGGAGCGAAGCCATGATGAATCTGGTCAAGGCGGGCGAACTCGGTGTCGACGAGTACGTGAACAACGAATGGGTCGCGATGGCCGCCACCCGCAGCATCATCGAAGCGGCGGAAGGGAAAAAGGTCCCTCGTGTCATCGTCCCCGGCGAAGAAGGAAAGATCATCGAATCCGGTACGGAAATCTGGCCGCCCTCATACACGACGTCCACGGTAGGCGAATTCACGCCGACCGGATCCTAGGCGGTCGAAGATGGTCATCCTCGACCACTCCGCGCTGGCCGGGTTCGATCCGGCCGGCGCGGGGGTCAGGGAAAACCCGTACGACTTGTTCAGGCTCGCGCGGCTGAGCGAGCCTGTTTTCCACACTGGCTCGCATGACATGTGGTGTGTGACGCGCTACGACGACGTCGCCGCCGTGCTCAAGGACACGGACACGTTCTCGGCCAGCCCAATGGGCGCGGTCCCCGAGGTACCGGACCAATTCCGGGAGCAGCTGCCGAATGGGTATCCGATGGTTATTCAATTCGGGGCCCTGGATCCACCTGAGCACACTCGCATCAGGCGCCTGGCGCAACAGGCGATGGTCCCGCGGATCCTCAAGACCTATCAACCGGCGATTCACCGTATCGCCGACGAGCTCATCGATGGATTTGGCGACGGAGAGTTCGATTTCGTCGCCGCGTTCGGCGAGCGCTACGCCCTTCGCGTGGTCACCCACATGCTGGGGGTGCCGGTGGAAGACGAGGAGCGCTTCCAGAAATGGGGACGGGATTCGGTGTCGATCCACTTCGGCCCTCCACCCAGCGCCGGGCGCCCAAGCGATGAGGACGAGGCCGATTTCCGCAATGAGATGACTGAATCCCTGATCGAATTCGACGCCTACGTCCGCGGACAGATCGCCGCGCGTCTGGAGAATCCCGGGGAGGACATGCTGACCCCGCTGGCTCAGGCGATCGGAGACCCGGAGAGCGGCGGCTTCACCGAACAGGAGGTGATGGGCATCCTCTCGCAGCTGTTGACCGGTGGCTCGAACACCACCTCCGACCTGGTTACCCATTCGCTGATCATGCTTCTGGAGAAGCCCGAGCGTTGGCAGGCGGTCCGTGCCGACCCTGGCGACATCCCGGCGGTTCTCGAGGAGACCCTGCGCTGCTGCAATCCTTCGCGCGCCGTCTACCGGCGCACCACCACCCCCACCCGGCTGGGCGGCGTCGATCTTCCTGCCGGGGCGTTGCTCTGGGTAAGCCTGTCCTCGGCAAACCATGACGAGGCGGTGTTTGACGACCCCGAGACCTTTGATTTTCGCCGGGACAGCCCCAAAGACCATTTCGGTTTCGGGCGATGGACGCACTTCTGCCTGGGCGCACCCCTGGCCCGTCTGATCGGCAGGATCGCTTTGGAGCAGCTGACCGAACGACTGCCAGACCTGAGGTTGGTCGTGCCTCCCAGCGAGGAGGATTACTCGCCCCGCATCCTTCAGCCCAAGTTGCTCCGGCTTCGACTCAGCGTCGGTCCGTAGCCTGAGAACCAGCTGGTCAACTCGCGTCGTCGAAGAGGTTCGCCGGCCCATCGAAGGCGGGGCGCCACATGGCGAATGGCCACTGATCCTGTTGTCCGCTGACGATCTTCCCGGACGTGTCGTCGCCCCATTTTTCGCCGACGGAGGTCGGGTGGCGATAGGGATGGGCGGCAACCTGGCCTCGGTCCTCGGCGACGAGACGCGCGACGGCGTCTCGGTAGCGGGCGACGAGTCGGTCCTCCATCCCGTAGTCGAAGCTGTCTCCCATGCGTCCCTCGAAAGCGCCCCCGCGGACGGGAGGGTTGACGGACCACCACCGCGCGGTCTCCCGAAGGGCATCTACCACTCCGACGCGGTCCTCGTAACCAAGGGCCTTGATCTTGGAGGTGTCATAGATGCGGTGGTATCCGCATAGGTCGCGGTAGACGGGCTCGACAAGAAAGCCCGGCAGATTGATCAGATCCCACTCGTGCCCGAGCTCCGCTGCGAAGAACGCGGCGATCTGGCCGGTGGTCACACCGCCGGTTCCGTCGGCGACGGTGTAGACCTCTCCAGACGTGCGGTCCGACTGGTCGACCAGAAGAAGCAAAGCCTCGGCAGCATTGTCTCGATAGAGGCGGCCGGCAAGTCGAAGCCCCGCGTCCGGAAGGATGAGGTAGGGACGGCGATCGAGGATCCGTCGGACGATGCTCCAATCGCGTCCGACCCGGGAATCGGGTCCGTAGACCTCCGGGAAGCGGGCGATGGTGACCTCGATCTCCTCTCGACGATGACGATCGAGGAGATCCTGCTCGGTCCGTCCGACGGCGTAGGAGAGTCGGTCGGCCTTCGTCCGCGAGAACGGGCTCGCCTCGTCGACGAGCGTCTGCCCGAGCGGGCCCCATCTCTCGTCGTCGCGGTCGAAATACGCGTGGGCCGTGCCGGAGACCGAGATCACGCGAGGGCATCGACCGACCAGGGCTTCGACAACCAGCCTGGTGCGGCCGTACATGGCCAGCGCCAGCTCGAAGCGACGCCCGGTCAGCCCACTCTCCAGGGTCTCCGAGAAGTGGGGATCGACGTGAATGTGCTCGACCTCGGGGAGGTCAGGGTGCTCATGCTGCCCGCCGTGGAGGATTGCCACCTCGTATCCGCGGTCGAGCAGTCCGCGGACCACCAGAGGACCGATCTGGCCGCTCCCGCCGACGACGAGCGCGCGCCGCTCGCTCACCGCGGCGTTCCCTCTCTCCGGGCCTGCTCGATCGAATCGATGCGTCCACGGTCGAGCCCAGCCTCGGAGAGAACCGCCTCCGTGTCGGCTCCCAGCACGACAGTCCTGGGGTCCAGCGGCCGCCTGTCCCCGTCGAAGCGGAACGGGTTCCGATCCGGCGGGCGAGGGGAGCCGATGGCCGCGATGGGCACGCCGGCGGCACCGAACAGACGAAGCCAGTCCGCCAGCGGACGCCGCCGGATCGCGGACCGTACTGTGGTCAGGTACTCCTCGGCGTCGGCGCTTCGCCCTTCCTTGGTCTGGAAGCGCGGGTCGTCGGCGAGCCCCCCGAACCCTGGCTCGTCGGCCAGCACCCGCAACATCCTCACCGCCAGGTGGAGGGCCGTCTGAATGAGGACTCGCTGGTCGTCAGCGGTGATGGCGACGAAGGTCGACGGGGATTCGAGGCCGGGTGCGTGACAGAGAGCGCGGGCGTAGGTCATCACCTCTGCCATGTTGAGCTCGACCTGGCTGCCGCCTCCACCGTTTTCGCGTCTCACGAGTGCGGCCAGCACTCCCTGGGTGGCGAAGGATCCGGTGATGAAGTCCGCCACGGTAAGCGTCGGATTGATTCCTGGGTCCAGATCGTCCTCGGGTTCCGCCGGTGCCCATCCCGAGTAGGCCTGAATCACCCCGTCGGTAGCGGTCAACCCGCTCAGCTCGCCGTCGCCCGCGAAGCCCCTGATCGAGCAGTAGATGAGGTCCGGGTTGGATTCCCGAGCCCGCTCCCAACCCAACCCCAGTCGCGTCATCACGCCCGGCCTCAAATTCTCGACGAAGATGTCGAACCGGGGGAGCAGCTCGAGGGCGGCCTCGAGTCCCTCCGGGCGCTTGAGGTCAACGACGACGCTGCGCGTCCCGCCGTGGAGGGCCTTCCAGAAATCGTTCGGCTGCCAGTCCGGCTCGGTCGCGTCCGGGCCACGGGACGGATCGCCGCCGGGCGGCTCCAGCTTCACCACCTCGGCGCCGAGGTCGGCGAGCTGTCGGCCGACGAGCGGCCCGGCGAGCATGAAGCCCGCATCCAGCACGCGAATGCCCGCTAAAGGCGCCGCGGATGTCTTTCCGTCGGTCGTCACAAGGCGAACTCTGCTCCTCGATCCTGGGCCTCCGCCGAAGTAAGCTGACGGCGGCTTATAATACCCCTCCATGGGCGGCGAGGCTCGATCGGCCGGCGAGATGCTGGAAATGCAGGCGAGGCGACTGGGAGACCAGCCGTACATCCGCTGTGACGACGATGCGTGGGTGTCCTATGCCGAGCTCGATCATCGGAGCTCCCGCACCGCCGCCGGCCTGCGCGCTCTCGGCGTGGAGCGTGGCGATCGCGTCGCCGTTCTCGCGGAAAACTCGGTCGAGTTCGCCGAGGTGGTCTTCGCCTGCTCGAAGTTAGGTGCGGTGGAGGTGCCGGTCAACGTCTATCTCCGGGGCGAGTTCCTGCGCCATCAGATCGAGGACTCCGGCGCGAGCGTGGCTGTCGTCGATGCCGACGGCAGGCGTTCCCTTCAGGCTCTCGGCGACCCGCCGACGCTCAAGCAGGTTGTCTTGTCCGGGGACGATCAGTCGGACGCGGGCGACTACATACGGCTTGTCGACCTTCGCGACGGGGCGAGCCCGCTACCGCCTGTGAGGCCTGGTTCGAGCGAGCTCGGCGCAATCATGTACACCTCAGGGACGACGGGTCCCGCCAAGGGATGCATGATCCCCCACGGCATGTTCGTCGCGCCGATGGCGACCTACGAGCGCGCCGGATATCTGCGACCGGGAGACCGGGTGCTCACCCCGTCGCCGATGTTCCACATGGGATGCCAGAGCGCGATGCTGATGGCGCCCTTGGCTGTAGGTGCCTCGGTCTGCTTCCTTGGACGATTCAGCGCCTCGGAATTCATGCGGACAGCTCGCGAGATCGAAGCAACGGTGCTGTACGGCGTCGGGGCGGCGGCCATAGCGATCCTGCGTCGGCCGCCGGACCCGCTCGATCCAGCGAACAGCCTGCGGTGTGCGATCTGGGCACCGTTGGCGCCTGCGCAGGCCGACGAGTTCGAACGTCGGTTCGATGTTTGGACCAGTTCGGAAGCCTACGGCCAGACGGAGTTCCTCCCGATCACGCTCGGCGACGTCGAAAAGCCGCCTGTCCGGGGAAGCGCCGGGATGCCGGTCGACATCGCCGAGGTCCAGGTGCTCGATGAGGACGGTCGTTCAGTGGAGCCGGCAGAGGTCGGTGAGATCTGTGTACGGCCGCGGCGACCGAGCGTTATGGCGATGGGCTACTGGAAATCGCCGGAGGCGTCCCTGAGGTCGATATCCGATCTCTGGCACCACACGGGCGACCTTGGAAGGCTGGACGAGGCCGGACGCCTTTGGATAGTCGACCGGAAGGTCGACGCGCTGCGTCGGCGAGGTGAGAACATCTCTTCGACGGAGGTCGAGGCGGCGATCGTTCGGCACCCGAGAGTCGAAGAGGCAGCGGTCGTCGGAGTGGCGAGCGAGATGTCCGAGCAGGATGTCATGGCCTATCTACGCCTGGCGCCGTCCACGCGGATCAGCCCGGCCGAGCTGTTTGATTTCTTCCGCGAAGAGCTGCCGTATTTCTCGATCCCGCGCTACGTCGAGCTGGTCGACGAGTTTCCGGTCAATGCAGTCGGCCGCATCCAGAAGGATCGGCTTCGCCAATTGGGAACCACGCCTGATACGTGGGACTTCGACGCGATGGGTTTCAGTGTCGGACCTGGAGATCGACGGTGATTCCGGGCGCAGCCGGTTCCCGGATCGGGGGCGCTGTTCCGCTCGACGGCGAGCTTTTGAAGGAGGTCCCTCGCAGTCTCGCGGACGTTGATGTAGAAAAGCTCGACGAGGATGTCTGGCGCCTGCGGCTCCCGCTCCCCTCGCTTTCCCCGCGGTCCGTGAACGCGTTTCTGCTCGACACGCTGGACGGGCTGACGCTCGTCGACTGCGGAAAGATCCTCGGGCTTGGCTGGCGAGGCCTGGAGCGAGCATTCGACCTGGCCGGCTTCAGGCCCCAGCAGGTCACGACGCTTCTCCTGACGCATCTGCACCCCGACCACGCCGAGATGGCCTCGACGTTCGTCGAGAGGACCGGCGCGCGTCTTCTTCGCGGGGCGGGACCCGACGCGTGCGGCGATCTACTTCACGACCGGCGCGTCCCATCGAGCGACCGGCGGGCGATCGCCACCCGCGTAGGGGTACCGGAGCCAGACGTGCCTCTGATGGTGGAACGGACCCTGACCGACAACGGTCAACTCCCGACCTGCGAAGCGGACTCCGAGATCACGAGGGGGTACGTTCTCCGTGCGGATAGGGGGTGCTGGGAGCTGATCTCCGCGAAGGGGCACTCACCAAATCAACTCGTCCTCTACGAACGACGCCGACGGTGGTTGATCGGCGCCGACCTCGCCTACGCGACCAGTCGTCCGTTCATCGAGTGGGGCCACACCCCGGATCCCCTCGGCGAACACCTTGATTCCTTGGAGCGAGTCGCGGCGCTCCCGCTCGAGCTGCTGATCCCTGGGCATGGACGGCCGGACCCCGCTCCCCTCGAGCGCCTCCACGCGTCCCACGCACGCTGCCTCGAATGGGTCCGTTTCGCCGTCGCCCGGCTTGCGGTCGGGCCCGCGAACGCCTACGAGGTCGTCGTCGGAGCTCTCGGCGACGATCCGAATCCGGATGTGCGGCAGACCGGATTGTCCTCCGTCCTGGCGGCTCTCGACCATCTGCGGTTGGCGGGAAGGGTGGAAGCCGAGGATGGCGGCGACACGATCCGCTGGAGCCTCGCCGATGCGTGAGGCAGCGATCATCGCCGCTTCGCGCACGCCGGTCGGCAAGTATGGGGGCGCCTGTCGTAGGTACGCCCCGACGACCTGGCCGCCGTCCTCGACCAGGTTCCCCAATTCGAAGCCTCCCGCATCGACGACCTTGCTCCTCCGGATGCCGATCGAGCACACGATCGGGCTCGAGCTCTCGGGATGCGTTTGCCGCGCAGGCGCCGGCGTGTCTGCGCGAGCTGGACGATCTCGATCCTGATCGGGTGAACCCGTTGGGCGGAGCGGTCGCACTGGGTCATCCGCTCGGCTGCTCGGGCGCTCGCCTCACGGTCACGCTGCTGCACGGACTGCGCGAGCGGGGTGGCGGTCGGGGACTGGCCAGCCTGGGCGCGCCGCCCGTCAGCGGCCACGGTAGACGGGGCGGCGTTTCTCGGTGAACGAGTCTCGGAACTCGGAGAAGTCCGCGGTGGTCATCAAGAGCGTCTGCGTCCAAGCCTCCATCTCGATCGCGGAGGAGTAGTCCATGCTTGCCGACCGGTTCAGCATCTCCTTCGTCATCGCAAGGCCCCACGGGGAGACTCTGAGCAGGCCGCGAACGCATTCCTCCAGCTCCTGCTCGATGGCCTCGACGGCGACGACGCTGTCGGAAAGGCCGTAGCGGACGGCCGTCTCCGCATCGATCCGCTTCCCCAACATCAGCAGTTCCGTCGCACGCCCGAATCCGACCACACGGGGGAGAAGCCAGCTGATCCCCATGTCTCCTCCGGAAAGACCGACACGGGTGAAGAGGAACTGGAAGGTTGCCCGCTCCGAAAGTATGCGAAAGTCGGCCGCAAGCGCCAGAACCGCTCCGGCACCCGCTGCTTGGCCATCGATGACCGCGATGACGGGTTGGGGCATGTCGCGGATGTTCCGCACGCATGCCCCGGTCATCCTCGCGAAGTCGTAGACGTCCCTCGTGTCGGCCTGGTCGATCAACTTGCCGATGATGTCGTCGACGTCGCCGCCCGAGCAGAAGGCGTCGTTGGCGCCACGCAGCACCAGCGCCTTCACCGCCTCATGGCGATGCCCGAGTTCCTGCGCGAGGTCCCGCAGGTCCGCGTAGATGGCGAAGGTGAGTGCATTCATCCGGCCTGGGCGATCGAGCGTGACGGTCGCGACACCGTCCTCCTCCGAGTATCCGAAATTCTGCCAGCGCTGGGTCATCAAGTCTCCTGATCTTGGTCGGGGGAGCAGCTAAATCCTGCCGGACCTCGGGCGACACCGGGGCGCGTGGGACCCCCGCGTTCGCTGTCCCTGGCGACGCTCCCGGGCTGAGATCGCCCGGGCGCTGCTCCGCGATTCCTGGTGGCAGGCTCAGATCGTGATGCCGAGGTCGACGGAGAGCATCGCACCGGTGGTGTAGCGGGCGTCGTCGGAAGCGGCGAAGAGCACCACCTTCGACACATCCTCGGGCTCGATCCAGGGCTTCGAGATCACGTTCAGTTCGGCGAACTTCTGACCCATCGCCTCCGCGGTCGGATCCTGCGGGCTGATGTGAGCGTACGCCGCGTCGTTGATGAGCATGGTCGTGTTGACGGTGTTGGGGACGATGTAGTTGGCGGTGACTCCGTAGTCGCCGACCTCCCTGGCGATCGATTTGATCAGGCCTGCGACGCCGTGCTTCGCGGCGGTGTAGTGGCCGAGATGGGCGAAGCCTCGAATCGAGGTGATGGAGCCGGTCGCGATGACCCGACCGTACTCGCGCTCGATCATCCCTGGGAGCACCGGGCGGATGGTGTTGAAGACGCCGATCAGGTTGACGTCGATCGTCTCGCAGAAGGTCTCCGGATCCATCGTCGCGATATCGCCGTTGTGGAGGATGCCGGCGTTGGCGACGACGATGTCGATCTTCCCCAGCTCCTGCGCTGCCCTCTCGACGAAGCTCTCGACCGCGGCCGCGTCGCGGACGTCGGCCACGTCGACGACGGCCCGCGCGCCCTCGGCCTCGCACAGCCGCGCCGTCTCATCCAGCTCCTCCCGCGTCGTTCCGACGTAGGACGTCGACGGAAGCTTGGCGCAGATGTCGAATATCGCCACGTCGGCGCCCTCGCGCGCGAACGCGACCGCGTGCGCCCGACCTTGGCCTCTGGCGGCGCCACTGATCAGCACCGACTTGCCATCGAAACGTCCCATGTGACTCTCCTCGTTCTTCCCAAGAATGTGTGGAGCGATATTATCTGACCTCGTGTTATGTTGCGAACGGAATGATCGACGGACGCGAGATCGCCCTCGGCACCCCGACGGTCAAAGGCACCACCTTCTGGGAGCGGATAGACGTAGCGGCGGCCGCGGGCTTCGACGCCGTCAGCGATCCGCCCGGGTGTGCGAACTGGCTGACGGTTTCCGCCTTCGAGCGGCTCTCGGGTTCATGGCCTTCAGCGCCGGCGGCACTCCTGCTGAGCTGGCGACGCCGCTCGCCTCCAAGGCCGTGAGTGTCGTCTACGGCCAGATCTGCCACGCGCCCCTGGACCTGCCGCTGAGCATCGAGGTGCCCGACCCGGCGCTGTCAAGTCTCGGCGTGGAGGAGTGTGCGCGACGGAAGATGGGCAAGACGGAAGCGCTGCTGAGCTCCTAGATGGTCCATTTGTCCTTCACCGACGGGTTGGCGGTCGTCACGCTGGACCGACCGCCCATGAACGTCTTCGACGTGGCACTGGTCGATGCGTTTGCCCGGCGGATCAGGGAGCTTCGGGCCGAGCCGGAGATCGACCTGGTCGTACTCAGGGGCGCCGGAAACTCGTTCTCCGCCGGGGCGGATCTCAATCCGCATGGGCCCGCGTTCGACGGCAGCGATCCGGTCGCCACGCGGAGATCCTTCGCCGCGTCGATGCAGGGACTACTCGGTGAGTGGGAGGAATTGGAGGCGCCCACGATCGCGGTGCTGCGCGGGACGGTGATGGGCGCCGGGCTCGAGCTGGCTCTCGCCTGCGATCTGAGGATCGCAGGCGACTCGGCTCGAATCGGACTGCCGCAGGCGACTGTTGGTCTACTGCCGGACTCGGGAGGCACCCAGCGGCTCACCCGGCTGATCGGCCCGGGTCGGGCAAAGCGCCTCATGTTCGGCTGTGAGACCGTCGATGGCAAAGAGGCGGAGCGTCTCGGGATAACCGAGTGGTCGGTGCCGGAGGAGCGACTCGAATCGGCGGTCACCGAGGTCATCGACGCGATCACGGCTCGGCCGTCTGCATCCCTCCGTGAGATCAAGCGGTGCGTCGGGCTCGCAGGCACACCCCATGGCTACGAAGCCGAGATCGACGCCGTCGGGCGGCTCTACGGGGCTGACGCCGCGGATTTCGGCGCTCGCCTGGGCGAGAGGGGCGCGCGGTGAGTTGTCTAGGTAGCTTGAGGGAGGCCAGGGCGACCGGCTTCGACCGAGAGGTGATCGAGTTGGGGCAGCCGTTGACCTCCATGACGTTCGGCGCGTCGTCGAGATCACGATTCCTGCACGAGCTGGTCACCATGCATACCCCCGAGGGCCCAGAATCTGGTCGGGCTCCTGGCGTGACTGTCGCCTCGGATCGGATCTCGGTCGACCTCCACGTGGGAACACACGTTGACGGCCTGAGTCACGTGGCGTTGGACGGCGCTCTTCATGACGGCACCGACGTCTCGGCGCTCGGTGCCGAGGACCCTCGCGAGGGCATCGCGATGAGGTCGGGAAGTGGCCTTCGTCCAATCGTCGCGCCGGGCTTCCTGCTCGACCTCCCTTCCTATCTCGAATGCGACGCCCTTCCTGACGACCATGAGATAACCGCGGCAGAGCTTCGCGGCTGCGCCGAGCGAGCCGAGATCGGGATCGAGCCAGGTTGCGTGGCCCTGATACGCACCGGTTTCGACTCTTTCTGGGATACCGATCCCGAGCGCTACTTCGGCGGGTCGACCCCGGGCCTGAATCTTGAGGCCGCACGGTTCCTCCGGGACGGAGGCGTCGTTGCCACCGGATCGGACACGTTCGTCTATGAGGCGTTTCCATCGCCTTCCCTACTGGCCGTACATGCTGAGCTCCTCGTCAAAGGAGGAATCTTCATCATCGAGAATCTGCGGCTGTCGGCTTTGGCGGCCCGAGGCGTCTCGAGTTTCGAATTCATCGCGCTCCCCTTGAACCTGCCGCGGGCGACCGGCTCGCCCCTCAATCCGGTCGCTGTGATCAACGCCGATCGCGGATCGCGGAGCGCGCTGTGAAGATCGGAGTGCCGAAAGAGACCGCCGAGGGGGAGCGCCGAGTCGCGCTCGTCCCTGATGTCGTCCGCTCGTTGAAGAAGAAGAACGAGCAGGTCGACGTGCTGATCGAGTCCGGGGCCGGAGAGGCCGCCGGGCACCTCGACGCGGCCTACACCGACGCGGGCGCCG
>Ga0268266_10000722_pt1 | contig 44520 bp, 39 predicted proteins | sample KBSS13metaG_FD_190356 | JGI IMG/M metagenome (GOLD analysis project Ga0268266, IMG submission 190356) | Switchgrass rhizosphere microbial communities from Kellogg Biological Station, Michigan, USA - KBS S1-3 metaG (SPAdes) (version 2) | ecosystem: Host-associated > Plants > Roots > Rhizosphere...
GGATCCCGAGGTTGACGTAGCTGAAGTCGGTGAACATCGGCGGTGGATGACACGACGCGCAGTCGCGTTCGAACAGCGCGAGCCCGCGCTGCTCCTGCGGCGTGAACGCTGTCTCGTGTGCGAGGTAGCGATCGTACTTGGAGCTGAACGGTGCGAACACCGGCGAGCGCTCGTAGGCGGAAATCGCCTCGGTGATGTCCGCGAACGCGGTGTCGACGTCGTCGAGGGACGCCGGGCCGTACACGCGGCGGAAGTCGTCGGCGTAGCTCGAGCGCCGAACGGCGTCGACCACGCTCGCGCGCGTCGGGTTGTTCATCTCGATCGGGTTGAGCAGCGGACCGGCCGCCTGATCCTCGAGGCTCGAGGCGCGACCGTCGTGAAACAGGCCGCCGTACCACTGGCCGTGATCGAAGTGCAGCGGCGGCACGAGCTGCGCGTACATCAGCGACGGCGCGTTGCGCGAGCCGAACCGGCCCGACACGACGCCCATCGACGTGGTGTGATCGCTCTCGGGATCGCGAAACGTCGAGCTCGGCGCGTGGCAGTCGGCGCACGCCTGGCCCGCCGGCGTCGACAAGCCGGGATCCATGAACATCGTCTCGCCGAGCGACTCGCGCGTCGGCGATGGCGACGTGCACGCGGCCGCGAGGATCGCGAGCGAAGCACACCCGATGCGCCACACGTCGCCAGACCATGGCGCGCGATCGCGCGTACGCAAACGGCAAACATCTGCGAAGCTCTCCGAGCGCGCCCCTCGGTGCGGTTCGTGCAGCTCGCTTGCGACGCGTGACGAGCGACTTGCAGCGCGATCCGTTCGGGTTCTCGCTCACGTCGGGTGGTCCGTGGTACCGCGCGATGATTCGCTACCACCTGACGAACCCGGTGGTTCGCGTGTGGTGGCTCACGGTGATCGCGTGGAGCCCTCTGGCGCTCGCCGCAGCGGTCCGAGCCCTCGCCGGTCAGCCGATCGATCGTGCGGTGTTCGACTTATCGGTACATGTGCGACTGCTCGTCGCGATTCCCATGATGCTGCTCGGCGAGCTGCTGATCGACGCGCAATGTCGCGGCGCGCTCGGCGTCTTGTATACGGGCGAGCTCGTAGACCGCGAAGCGCTCCAGCGCGCCGCCACCCGCGCCGAGGAGCTGCGCGACTCGCCGATCGCGGAAGGCGTGCTGCTCCTGATCGCGCTCGCGGGCGGGCAGCTCGTGATGTTCGGCGCGTTCGGCGTGTTTCACGGCGGAGGTACGCCGTCGGCGTGGACGTTCGCGCGCCTGTGGTACGGCTGCATTGCGAGCCCCGCGTTCCAGTTCGTGACGTTTCGCTGGCTGTGGCACTGGATGATCTGGACGTACGTGCTCGTGCGCATCGCGCGGCTGCCGCTCCAGGCGATCGCGACGCACCCCGACGGCGCCTGCGGCATCGGCTCGCTCGCCTGGCCGATCACGGGCTTCGCATCGTTCATCTTCGCGATGGGCAGCGTGCTGTCGGCGGCATGGGAGACCCAGATCCTTGCCGATCGCATGTCGGTGCGGTCGCTGTTGCCCGCGATCCTCGCGTTCCTCGTGATCGCCGTGTCGCTCGGCTGCGGCCCGGTGCTGTTGTTCACGAGCCATCTCTATCGCATGCGACGGCGCACCCTCGCGAGCTACACGCAGCTCGCGACCAGCTACGTCAAGCAATTCGACGCCAAGTGGATCGGCGGCGGCACCGACGAGCTCCTCGGCACGAGCGACCTGCAATCGCTCGCGGATCTCGGCAACTCGTTCGGCGTGATCGTGCGGACGCGCATGACGCTGTTCACGCCGCGCAACGTGATCGATCTGGTGCTGGCCGCGCTCGTCCCGCTGATTCCACTCGCGCTCAGCTTCGTGACCGTCGAGGAGATCCTGAAGCGCATCGTCGGCGCGCTGCTCGGCGGACCCATTTGATCCGCGTGCTCACTCGTACGCGACGCTCGCGCACGCTCTAGCGCGACCGTGCACCACGTGATCGCTCGTGTGCGGCGGTCCGTGCGTTGCACATCGCTTCGGCTCGCGACGATGCGTACGACAATCCCTGCGATCCTCTCCATCGTAGTCGCGAGCTCGGTTGCAGCGGCGCAGCCGGACGAGCCATTGCCACCGCCGCCGCCGGCACCCGAGCAGAACTGGGCGCCGCCGCTTCCCGCAGAGCCGGCGCCGGCACCGCCGCCTCCGCCAGCCACCGCCGCTCCGCCGCCGCAAACGCAGGCCGAAGTCGCGGCCGCCGAGGCGCCGCAGGAGACCACGACGCCACCGCCGGAACAGCTGTCGACGAAGCTCGAGGTCTACGGCTTCGCGATGCTCGACGGCGGTTACGACTTCGGCCAGATCGGGAATCCGGACTGGCAAGACACGCTGCGCCCGACGAAGCTGCCGGCGTTCAACGACCAGTTTGGCAAGGGCGACCGCACGTACGCCGGCGTTCGTCAGAGCCGGTTCGGCGTGAAGACCGACACGCCGACGCCGTACGGCGATCTCAAGACCACGTTCGAGTTCGAGCTCTTCGGCGTCGGCGTCGACGAAGGCCAGACCACGTTCCGGCTCCGCCACGCGTATGGCACGTGGCACGGCCTGCGCGCCGGCCAGACGTGGAGCCCTTTCATGGATCCCGATGTGTTCCCCGATTCGCTCGAGTACTGGGGGCCTCCGGGCATGGTGTTCTTCCGCAACGTCCAGCTCGCGTATTCGTTCTGGCAGAGCGGCGACTCGGACTTCACGGTCGCGCTCGAGCGCCCGGGCGCGAGCGCGGATACGGCCTCGATCAGCGACCGCTTCGACCTCGAGAACGTGGTGCCGCGGTTTCCCGCGCCCGACGTCTCGGCCGACATCAAGCTCGCGTTTGGATTCGGCTACGTGCGGCTCGCCGGAATCCTGCGCTACATGCGCTGGGACGATCTCGCGCCGACCCCGGTCGTGGAGGGCCACGTGTGGGGCGGCGGCGTCAACGCGAGCGGGAACCTCAAGCTCGGGCCCGCGCTGTTCAAGCTCCAGGTCGCGTACGGCACCGCGATCGAGAACTACATGAACGACGCCGGCACCGACGTCGGCCCGAAGACCGAGCAGCTCGCTGACACCACGCTGATTCAAGGCGTCGGCTTGCCCGTGCTCGGCATCGTGGCGTTCGTCGACTTCAAGTGGAGCGATCTCCTGACGAGCACCGCCGGTTACTCGCTCGTGTGGCTCGACAACTCCGACGCGCAGCTGCCCGACGCGTTCCACATGGGCCAGTACGCGCTCGCCAATCTGCTCCTGCACCCGGTCCCGGCGTTGATGTTCGGCCCCGAGCTCGAGTGGGGGCGCCGCAGCAACTTCGACGACGGCTTCAGCGTGAACGATTGGAAGCTGCAGTTCTCGGTCAAATACAACTTCTCGCACACCGTTGGAGGTCAGTGATGAGGATCTCGAAGCTCGCCGTGCTCGCGTTCGCGGCAGGCGCGACCGTGGCCGCTGGCGACACGCGGCCGCAGCAGGACGGCGTCAAGGCGGCGCTCGATCGCGCGTACGGGCACTTCAAAGGGTTGAGCGAGGGCTCGAACGCCGACTACATCCCGGCGCTCGCGAAGGTCGATCCGAACATGTTCGGCATCGCCGTGGTCACCACCGACGGCCGGATCTACACCGCCGGCGACGTCAAGTCGCAGGTCTCGATCCAGTCGATCTCCAAGGTGTTCACGATGGCGCGCGTGTTCCAGGAGTCGGGCGAAGCCGCCGTACGCGACAACATCGGCGTCGACGCGACCGGCCAGGCGTTCAACTCGATCGTCGCGATCGAGCAGTACAAGGGCCAGGAGATGAACCCGCTGGTCAACGCGGGCGCGATCACCGTGACGAGCATGATCAAGGGCCGCACCAAGGACGAGGTCTGGCACGACATCATCACGACCTACGACGAGTTCGCCGGCCGCAAGCTCGACGTCAACGAGGAGGTCTACAAGTCCGAGGCCGCGACCAACCAGCGCAATCAAGCGATCGGCCAGCTGATGTACGCGTACGAGCGCATCAAGGACAACCCGGCGCAGGCCGTCGACGTCTACACGCGGCAGTGCTCGGTGAACGTCAACGCGCTCGACCTCGCGACGATGGCCGCCACGCTCGCCGACGGCGGCAAGAATCCGATCACGGGTCACACCGTGATCGAGGCAGGGCTCGTGCCCGGCATTCTCGCCGTGATGGCCACGGCCGGCTTGTACGACGATTCCGGCAAGTGGCTGTTCCAGACCGGCTTGCCCGCGAAGAGCGGCGTCGGCGGCGGATTGATCGCCGTCGCGCCGGGCAAGTTCGGGATCGCGGTCGTGTCGCCGCCGCTCGACAAGGCCGGCAACAGCGTGCGCGGCCAGCGCGCGATCGCCGAGATCGTGCGCGATCTGCACGCCAATCCGTACGCGGTCTCGCCGCGGTGAGGTCTGTCGTCGGTGCGCTCGCGATCGCGGCCGGCCTCGTGGCCGCGCGCGGCGACAGCGCGAACCCGCCTGCACCGCGGTATTTGCTCGACGACTCGCACCTTCACCTCACCGACTACATCCAGGAAGGCATCACCGCGCGCGACCTGCTGCGCGTGATGGGCGACAAGGTCGGCCGCGCGGTGCTGTTCGGGATTCCGCTGCAGCAGATGTGGTCGTACCGCGTCGATCAGGACAACGCGCCGCTCTACTACCTCGATAGCGACGCGCCGCTCTACTACTACTCGTTCACCGACGCGACGATCGCGATGGCGTATCTGTCGCTGCCGCCCGACGAGCGCGCGCGCTTCGACCCGATGATCACCGGCTTCAATCCGGCCGACATGTACGCGGCCGATCACGTGCGGCGCGTACTCAACACGTTTCCCGGCGTGTTCGAGGGCATCGGCGAGTTCTCGCTGCACAAGGAGTTCGTGACCTCGAAGGTCGCCGGCGATCCGCCGAGCATCGAGGATCCCGCGATCGATCGGCTGCTCGGCTTCGCCGAGGACGTCGGGCTCGTCGTGCTGGTGCACTGCGACGTCGACACGCCGTTTCCCAAGCCCGGCGTCGATCCGGCGTACTTCACCGAGCTGAGCGCGCTGTTCAAGCGCCACCCCGGCACGACGATCATCTGGGCGCACATCGGCCTGGGCCGCGTGGTTCGCCCTGTCACCGATCAGGCGCGCCTCGTCGCCGCGATGCTCGACAACCCCAAGCTGTCGCACGTGATGTTCGATCTGTCGTGGACCGAGACCGCGAAGTACATCGTCGCGACGCCCGCGACCACAAAGGTCGTCGCGGATCTCATCACGAAGCATCCGGATCGCTTCTTGTTCGGCACCGACGAGGTCGCGCCGAAGAATCAGCAGGATTACCTCAGCGTGTATCGCCAGTATCAACCGCTGTGGGATCGGCTATCGCCGGCGGTCCTCGACCGCGTGCGCAAGGGCAACTACGAGCGCGTCTTCGACGAAGCTCGCCGCCGCGTCCGCGCGTGGGAGCAGCTGCATCGCACCGACTCGATCGGTCACCAGCCGATCGTGCGAAAGCCGTGAGTGCGCAACCCACGATGGCTCACCTGGTTCGTGCTGATCGTGCTGGCCGGTGTCGCCAGCGCCGATCCGCCGCCCGACACCGGCAGCGACGCCGACAGCGGCAGCCAGATCCAGCAATGGGGCGCCGTGTTACCTGGCCAGGGCTTCCTGGTCGGCAAGACGTCGCTCGGCGAGCTGTACATCTCGGCGTATGCGCTGATTCGCTATCTCAATCAGCTGCCGGCGAACCAGACGTTCGTCGATCACCTCGGCCGCGAGCACGACGTCGACGCGCGCAACGACATCTACGCGCATCGCATCATGGTCCACTTCAAGGGCTGGATCGCGCTGCCGAAGCTGCTCTATCAGATCACGCTGTGGACGGTGAACACGACCGATCAAAAGAACCTGTTCGCCGTGCTCGGCTATCAGTTTCACAAAGCGTTCAGCTTGTACGGCGGGCTCAACGGGTTGCCCGGATCCCGCACGTTGCTCGGCAATCACCCGTACTGGCTCGCGTACGACCGCGTGATGGCCGACGAGTACTTCCGGCCGTTCTTCACGAACGGGATCTGGGCGAGCGGCGAGCCGCTGCCCGGGCTCTGGTACACGGCGATGATCGGCAACAACCTCAGCGCGCTCGGCATCACCGCCGTCCAGCTCACCCGCACGCTCGCGTACTCGGGCTCGGTGTGGTGGATGCCGACCACGCACGAGTTCGGCCCGAACGGCTCGTTCGACGACTGGGAATGGCACGACGAGCTCGCGACGCGGTTCGGTGTCGCCGCGACGCAGAGCCGCGAGGACCGGTTCAGCGACGTCGCGTCGAACTCGCCCGACAACACGACGTTGCGGCTCGCCGACAGCCTCAACGTGTTCGACCTCGGGTCGCTCGCCCCTGGTGTGACCGTGCAGGAAGTCCGCTATCGCATGGTCACCGCCGATGCGGGCTTCAAGCTCAAGGGCCTGTTTCTCGAGGGCGCGTACTTCCAGCGCTGGCTCGACGATTTTCAGACCGACGGACCGATTCCGGTCACGCAGATCGTCGACAAGGGCTTCTACGTCCAGGCCGCCGGCTATCCGATCAAGCACAAGCTCGAGCTCTACGCCGCGACGTCATGGGTGTACGGCGACAAGTCGGCCGGGTTCTCGACCAGCCACGAGTACCTCGGCGGCGCGAACTGGTTCTATGCACACAGCCGCGACTTCCGGATCAACGCGCAGGTGATCTGGGTCGATCGCTCGCCGGTGTCGAGCTCGTTCGGCTACTACGTCGGCGGCGAGAAGGGCCCGATCATCTCGGTCGGCGCGTCGATCTTGTTCTGACTAGTGCACGACCTGATACACGACGGTCGGCCCGTCGTAGTACGGCCGGTAGCGCGCCCCGCCGCACGTGTAGAGGCCGCCGCCCCACGCACAGCCCGCCGGCAGCGTCGCGATCGTCGCCGCCGTCGCGCCGACTGCAGCGCCGGCCACGGCAGCGCCTGCATACGCGCCCGGGTACGCGCCTCCGTAATAGGCACCGCGCCGTGTGGTCCGGCGCGCGACGCCGGCGTAGCTCATCGGCGTGAGTGGCCTACCGACGATCGCGTGTGCGTCGCGGCCGCCGAGCATCATCGGCTGCGTGCCGGTCAGCACCGCGACCGCAGCCACGGCCGCGATCGCGGCGAGCACGGGTTTCCAGGTGACCTTCACGGCTTCCTCGCTTTCTGTTGCTGCGCCTTGTTGCGCACGTTGATGAAGTCGATCTTCGTCGCGTCGCGCGGCGGCGTGAACTGGAACGTCGACGCGGTCAGCGTCGGCTGCGTGTTCCAGTTCGAGAACTGCACCTGATATTGCGGCTGCGTCGGCTCGTCGGTGGTGGTGATGACGTACCGGCACGGCAGCGAGCGCGGCGAGTCTTCGATCCAGATCTGCCAGTCGACGTCTTTCCCGTGGTACGCGAGGTGGTGGCACATCTCGTCGCCGACCGGCTCGTCGGCGATGTACATGCCGCTCTCGACGTTGTCCATCAGGCCGGAGTACACGTCGCTGTACAGCACGTCTGCGGCGGGAGCGTCGACTCCGATCTTCTCGCGCGCGAAGTCGATCGCCGCGTCGAGCGTGTTCGGCGCGGGCGACTGCGCGTACATCTTCGTGCGGTTGCCGTAAATCGTCATCGACTTGCCGTCGTAGAAGAACGACAGATCGGCGACCGCACCGATGCGATCGCTGCGCAGCTTGTTGGGACGCTGGATAGCTACGCGTGACTGGGCGATGAACTGCAGCTTCTGATTCGCTTTCGTGTAGACCTCGAGCGCGTGATCGGCGTCGAACTGGAGCGCGTTGAAGCTCGCCAGGCTGTTCGACATCTTGCGCAGCAGCTGATCGGCTTTCGGCTCGACCTTCGCCGTCGTCGCGGCCGCGGTCGACGGGTCTGCATCCGCTGCGGCACATCCGCTTGCGGCCGCCGCGGCCGCGGCTACGAGGAGTGGTCCGGATATCCAAACACGCATGAGTGACCTCCGGCGGTCACCCGAGCAAGTCACGTGCCCTGGAGCGGCTCCGCGGCGGGAAACGTCCACTGTCCGTTGAGCACCGCGGGGCGCGGCCGATACAGCCGCACCATGTAGTTCCAGTTGTGCGGGGTCGGGATGCTGTTCGGGCGCTTCGCACTGAAGCCGCCGAAGTGCACGACGACCGATCCGTCCTTCGACTTCTTCGCAGTCACGCTGTTGATCGAATAGACGTTGTGGATGTTCGGCTCGAAATATCCGCGCTCGTTGTAGACGCTGATCGACCAGAAGCCGTCGACGGGTACGTCCTTCAAGCAGAGCCGATAGACGGTCTCGCCGTCGTTGCGCGGCGGTGTCACCACCAGGTACAGCACGTCGCGCTCGGGATTGCGGCCCCACCCCATCGCGGTTCCGATCAGATGGCGCACCGGATCGACCTGCACGCGCGGGCCGAACATGCGCCGCGAATCGTGCACCGACTGAGCGAGCACGAGCAGCGCCTCGCGAATCTTGCGCTGGCTGTCGCGATCCCAGCGCGGAACCTCGAAGCGGCCGGGGCCCTGCTGCTTCGTCTTGATCGCGTCCTGGGCCGCGCGCGCCTGGGCGACGTCGTGCGGATCCGCCGGATCGACCATCGTGCGCCCCACCATCATCACGTAGCGCGTGCCGACCTGGTCGCGCGTGAACCGATGCGTGCCGGCTCCGTACGAGACCGAGACCACGAACTGCTCCTCGTCGATGACCGAGAGCGACATGAAGCGATGGCCGGGGTCGGGCATCGAGACGGTGACTGGCCCGGCGTCGAGATCGAACACCGCGACCGACGTCAGCGTGTCGCGGCTGCCGCGGCGGACCATCTGACGCTCGACCGGCATCACCTCGCGGTGATGCTCGAATCGGGCGAATCCGCCTTCTTCGACCACTTCGGCAAAGTGCATGTCCGATTCGGCGCGATTGAAATTGTCGGCATTGACGAGATCACTCATGGGCGTCCTCGCATCGACCGTTCTGATCCAGTCCGATGCAAAACGGAAACCGCCGTGCGCCGATGGCGCGAGCGTGAGGAAGACGCTCCCGCCGGAGATGTACGTCGGAGCTACGAGGAGCAGTTCGTAAGACCCTAGCGCGCTCGTCTAGCAGTGCTCCGTGACGCGCTGTCGGGGGATGCACTGGCACTGACGCTGCACGAGTCGGAGCGAAACTCCGATGCTTGCGAGCGTCACCGCGTTCCTGCTGCGGAACCTGATGGCAGCGCTCATGCTGTCGGTCGGGCTGCACACCCCGATCGGCGAGCTCCGCGCGACCTGGTCACAGCGCGCGCTCATCTGGAGGGCGCTGATCATCTTGTTCGTCGGCGTGCCGGTGCTCGCGCTCGTGACGGTCGAGGTGTTGCCTCTCGGCGACGTCGCGGCCGAGTTCGTCGTGATCATGGCCGTGTGTCCTGGCGCACCGATGATCTTCCGGACGTTTCGCGATCGCCGGCTCGTCGTGACGATCATGACGCTGGTCGGCGTGATCGCGCCGCTCGCCGCGTGGGCGTGGATCTCGATCCTTGGCAGCGCACTTCCGATTCCGCTCCACGTCACGGCGCGCTCGCTCGCCAAGGTCGCACTCAAGCAGTTGTTGCCGCTCGGCATCGGCGTCGCCGTGGCGTCGACATTGCCTCGCGTGGCAAAGCCGCTCGCACGCGTCGCCTGGTACTTCTTCGCGGTCGCGTTCGCGATCGCAGTCGTCGTCGCGGTGGTGAAAGGCGTTCGCGGGCTGGCGACGGCCGGCGGCTGGTCGCTCGCCGCGGTGCTGGTCATGGTCGTCGGTTCGATCGCGCTCGGACACTGGGCCGGGCGCCCGGCGCGCGAGAACAGCCGATTGCTCGCGACGATGGCCGTGCTCGGCAATCCCGCGCTCGGGATCGCGGTGATCGCGTCCACCGATCCCGGGTACAAGCCCAACGCGCTGTTCTTCGGCTACCTGATCGCGCGTGCGATCTGCCTGCTTCCCTACACCGTCTGGTCGAAGCGCTGGGCCAAGCGGCCTCGCATCCCGCTCGGCCGTGCAACGAAGTCGTCGCCGGCATCGGCGCACTGATCGGAGACTTGCGGATGAAACAGCTCGCACTCGTCGCGGTTCTCGCATCGGCAACGATCGCGAGCGCCGATCCGCCGATCGCTTCGTCGCAGCAGCCGGCGCGGCCGCCTCCGGAAGAGCCACCGCCGGTGCCGCAAGCGCCCGAGACGACGGTCCAGGACACGAGCGGCGCACCGCTGCCCGGGCAAGAAAGCGGTCGCACCGACCCCGAGCCGGGCCGCACGACCGGTCAGAAGGTCGCTCGCGCCGCGCTGTTCGTGCCGAAGTGGCTGTTCGCGATCCTGATGGCGCCGTTCGATGCCGCGCTCTACCTCGAGGGCAAGTACCAGCTTACGGACCTGTACTACCGCTCGTTCTATTACCGCGAGCGCACGATCTCGATCGTTCCGACCGCGGACTATGCGACTGGCTACGGCCTGTCGATCGGTGCGCAGTTCACGGACACCAACACGTTCGGCCGCGACGAGCGACTCGTGCTGAGGGCGACCACGGGCTTCCATTACCGCATCGGCTTGCTCGGCTCGATCGACACCGGCGATCGCCTCGGCCCGTTGCGTCTCGAGGTGTCCGGAAACTGGGACCGCCGACCATCCGAGCCGTTCTACGGCATCGGCAACGAAGGTCATCTCCAGCCGTTCGAAGAAGGCCAGATGATCGACGCGCTTACGAATCCGACCGCGGTCCAGACGTTCTTTCGCTACCAAGAAGCACGCGGCAACTTGCTCGCCGACATCAAGCTGTTCCGTCACCTCGACCTCGATGCGACCGGCTCGCTGACCGAGCTCAAGTACACGCACGGGACACACAAGTTTCCGTCGATCGACGACGTGTATGACCCGGATACGATCGTCGGCTTCGACGAGACGGTCAAACACCTGTACGGCGAGCTCGCGCTCGTGTGGGACGACCGCAGCTCCGATTCGCTGTGGGAGCCGGCGAACGTGCACGGTCGCGGCACGCTCGCTGTCGCGTACGCCGGGCTCGTCAACCAGTTCGGCGACGTCAACCTCAGCGACTTCTGGCACTACGGTGGCGAGCTCCAGCACTACTTCCGCATCGGGTTCGGTCCGCGCGTGATCGTGGCGCGCTATCACCTCGAGGGCGTCACCGGCCCGCTCGACAACATTCCAATCACCGAGCTCCCGATGCTCGGTAGTCCGACGTTCTTGCGCGGCTACACGTACGCGCGGTTTCGCGATCAGATCGCGATGTCGGCATCGCTCCAGTACATGTGGTCGCTGACCGCGCAGACGCACGCGTATGTGTTCACCGATGTCGGCCGCGTGTATCCCAGCTGGGACGACTTCACGCTCAACGACCTGCACGCGGGCTTCGGTATCGGGCTCGAGGTCTACGTCGCGCCCGACTTCATTGCCGATGTCTCGATCGGCTCTTCGACCGACGGTGGAGTCGCGCTTCAGGCCGAGTTCACCCCGATTCTCGACCAACGCACGAGGTGGCGATGATGCGCAGGGCTGCTCTCTTGTCTGCAATGGCGCTCGGTTGCTCGTCCCCCGAACCGGCGTTCCCGACCGCGCGGTTCACGAACGCGCCGCCGGCGACGATCGTCAACGATCGCCTCGACGTCCCCAAGCCGCCCAAAGAACGGCTGGGCCTCCAGAACTCGTACGCGTTCAACGTCTTGTTCCGCCGGCCGATCCAGCGGCCGATGGAGGTGATCCCGCACCGGCGCGCGAAGGGCATCAGCTCGATCGACGAGGTGCCCGACTCGACCTGGTTCACCAATCGCGGCCCGCTCACGCCCGACCAGGTGCGCACCGGTCCCGTCACGGTCGATTCGCCCGAGCTGCACTTCCCGTGGACGGTGAAGAGCAACAAGTACGGCGGCGCGACGGCCGGCTTCATCATCACCGACGCGCGCGGCATCAAGTATCAGCTCAAGCTCGACGACCCGAACTTCCCCGAGGTCATGACCGGTGCCGACGTCGTGTCCGCTCGTTTGATGTGGGCGGTCGGCTACAACGTGCCGGAGGACTCGATCGTCTACTTCCGCAAGCAAGATCTCAGGCTCGCGCCCGACGCCGTGACGAAAGATCGCTTCGGTGGCGAGCAGAGTCACTTGTCGGAGCGCGGGTTCGAGAAGGAGCTCGCGAAGGCGGCGCACACGCGCGACGGCCGCTATCGCGCCACCGCGTCGCGCTGGCTCGACGGCAAGGCCGTCGGCGATCCGGGTAGCCACGGCACGCGCAAGGACGATCCGAACGATCGGATCCCGCGCGAGTTGCGCCGCGATCACCGCGGCCTGTTCGTGTTCTACGCGTGGATCGACATGGTCGACGTTTGGCCCGGCAACTTCCTCGACATGTGGATCGCCGATCCGACCGATCCGCGTCGCCACTACCTCAAGCACTACATGCTCGACTTCGACAGCAGCCTGGGCGCGATGGGCTCGGTCTGGTACGACATGCGCCGCAGCTACACGTACCGGCTCGACTGGACGTCGTTTTCCAGCTCGCTGTTCACGCTCGGGATCTACGTCCCGGAGTGGGAACGTCGCAAGATGGTCTCGATCCCCGGCGTCGCGACGCTGTTCACGGCGGTCGGCTTCGACCCGCCGAACTGGCACAACGATCTGCCGTACCTGCCGTTCCAGGAGAAGGATCCCGTCGACGCGTTCTGGGCGGCGAAGATCGTCGCGCGGTTCACGCGCGAGCAGATCCACGCGGCGGTCGAGGCCGGCCGCTACTCCGATCCGCGCGCGACCGAGTACATCACCGACACGCTGTACGCGCGCGCGCGCGAGTCGGTGCGTTACTGGTACGGCCAGGTCAACCCGATCGATCAGTTCTCGATCGCCGGCGGACAGCTGTGCTTCGACGACCTCGCGATCGAACAGGGCTTCGTGCGGCGGAACGTCGCGACGCAGTATCTCGTCACCGCGTACGACGCGGCCGGCCGCGCCATCGCCGCACCGCTGGGGACGCTCGCGGCACCCGACGGCCACTCGTGCACGCGGCTGCCGGGCATCGGCGGCACCGGTGACGGCTACACGATCTTCGAGATCACGACGATCCGGCCGAATTTCCGCCGCTCGACGTACGTCCATGCCGCGCACGACGGCTCGGGCGGCCTACGCGTCATCGGCGTCTGGCGCGCGTGACGGCGACGAGTGGTGCACGGGCGGGTGGTTGATGTACTGGCCGACCACGCGCAACAGCTCGTGCAGGTCGAACGGCTTCGACAGCACGTCGTCGGCGCCCGCGTCGTTGCGTCGGCCCTCGGCGTGCTCGGCCGCTGTCATCACGATGATCGGCAGCGCCTGGCCGTAGCGAGCGCGTAATGCGCGCGCGCACTCCCAGCCGTTCATCACCGGCATCAGCATGTCGAGCAGGATCACCGCCGGCATCGCCGCCGCGACCTCCTCGAGCGCCTGCCGTCCGTTGGCCGCGTAGCGGCAGCGATAGCCTTCGCTGTCGAGCACGGCCTTGACGACCTCTGCCATGTCCTCGTCGTCGTCCACGATCAACACATCCATCGGGGCGGTCATTGCGGTTCTTCTCCTGTCGTCGGAATTCGCACCCAGATCGTCTCCGTCTTCTCGCCTTGTGCCTCACCGACTTTGCCACCGTGCGCCTCGACGATGGTCTCGGTCGCACAGCGGCTCAGCGTGGAGTCGTCGTATTGTTCGGCGCCCGCGAACGTGCGCTCGGCGATCGCGAGCGGATGATACGTCACCGCGAGCTCGGCATCGTGGTTGGTCGCGCTGACCTGGAGCGTCAACGGCGTGCCCGGCGTCGAGCCGCGCATGCCCTCGGCGATGATGTTGCGAATGACCGTCGTGAGCCGTTCGCGATCGCCGTGCACCGCCGGCGTATCGAGGACCTCGGCGCGGATCACGCGCGACGCCCCGGCGGCACCGAGCTCGCGCACGATCTGGAGCACGAGCGGCGCGATCTCCGTCGGTTGCATCGTGAGCTCGAGGCTGTGCGACCGCGCGCGCGACACGACCTGGAGGTTCTGGACGAGGCGGTCGATGCGATCGCAGGCGCGCTCGACGGCGGCGAACGACGGCCGGAGCGCCGACGACGAGCTCCTCGAGATGAACTGCACGTTCGCCTTGATGATCGCGATCGGCGTCTTGAGCGCGTGCGCAGCTGCCGCGAAGAATCGATCGCGCAGCTGCTCGAGGTGCTCGGTGTCGGTCACGTCGTGCATCAGGCTCACGACGAGCGACGCGGTTCGGCTCGGCCGCGAGCGCACCGGCGACGCGGTCGTCACGACGACGAGCTCGGTCGTGCTCGTGGGATGGATGATCGCCTTGTAACGGACCGGCCCCGGCGCGGCAAACGCGCGCACCGAGGCGAACTCCTCGGGGGCGACGATCGCACCGGTCGCTCGCGCCACGACGAAGCGCCGCGCGAACTGCTGCGCGTTCATGCCCATCAGGTCGCTTGGCTGCGACTCGAGCATCCGGCACGCGGCCGGGTTCGCGTACACGATCTTGCGCTCCGCATTGAGGACCATCAGCCCGTCGCCGACGTTCTCGACGATGGTGGTGAGCACGGTACGCGCCCGGTTCAGCTTCGCCGCCGCGCGCTGCGCAACGACGTAGAGCATCACCGTCGCGAACGCGACGAACGTCCAGTCGACCACCGTCTCGACGCGCGCGAGCAGCACCACGTTGTAGGTCAGCGCGTAGAGCAGCACGTCGGTCGCGAGGATCCACAGCACGCCGATCGCCGCGAACCGCGCCGCGATGCCGAGCGCGAACCCGCGCGGCGACGTCAGGGTTGGTTCGAGCGGCGCCGACCAGACATGATCCTCGAGGCTCGCCATCTCACCGCCCGGCGCCGCTGATCGATGCCTCCATCTTCTCCATGATCTGATCGATCGTGAAGCTCGCTGCCTTCTGGCGCGGCGGGAACTGGTTGAACGTGTCGAGGAACCGCGACACAAGTGCCTGCCCCGCCATCATCATGTAGGCCTTGCTCAGGTACCAATCCCAGTACGTGTTCGACGTCGTATCGGCGCGCTCGAACGGATCGGTGCGCAGGTTGAACAGCTTCGGCACGCGCAGCACCGTGAATGGCTCGGCCCACACCTCGAGCGTGCCGCGGCAGCGCTGCTCCATGAACACCAGCTTCCAGTTGTCGTAGCGGAGCGCGACGAGATCGCCGTCGTCGCTGAAGTACATGAAGCCGGGCCGCGGCGCCTTCGTGTCCTTGCCGGTCATGTACGGCAAGAAGTTGTAGCCGTCGAGGTGGACCTTGAACGTCTTGCCGGCCGCCTGATGGCCTTGCAGCAGCTTCTCGATGATGTGCGGCTCGCCGGCGGCCGCGAGCAGCGTCGGGATCCAGTCGTGATGGCTGATGATCTCGTTCGAGATCGAGCCCGGCGGGATCTTGCCCGGCCAGCGCACGACGAGCGGCACGCGGAACGCGCCTTCCCAGTTGGTGTTCTTCTCGCTGCGGAACGGCGTCATCGCACCGTCGGGCCAGCTGTTCATGTGCGGCCCGTTGTCGGTCGTGTACACGACGATCGTGTCCTGCGCGACGCCGAGCTGGTCGAGTAGCGACAACAGCTCGCCGACGTTGTTGTCGTGGTCGACCATCGTGTCGTGATACGGCGATTGCCAGCGGCCCGCCTGACCGATGCTCGCGTCCTTCGTGTGCGTGCGCACGTGCATGTGCGTGGTGTTGAGCCAGCACAGCCAGGGCTTGTTCGCCTTGTGCTGCTTCTTGATCCACTCCTTGGCCGCGCCGACAAACTCGTCGTCGCACGTCTTCATGCGCTCGCGCGTGAGCGGGCCCGTGTCCTCGATCTTCTGCTTGCCGACCCTGCCCCATCGCGGCTGCTCGGACTTGTCGTCGTTGTCGGTCGCCCACGAGTGGATCACGCCGCGTGGCCGGAACCGCGCGTTGAACTCGGGGAACTGCTTCGGATCGGGATAGTCCGGGTCCTCAGGATCCTCCTCGGCGTTGAGGTGATACAAGTTGCCGAAGAACTCGTCGAAGCCGTGCGCCGTCGGCAGGAACTCGTTGCGGTCGCCGAAGTGGTTCTTGCCGAACTGGCCGGTCGCGTAGCCGAGCGGCTTGAGCAGCTCGGCGATCGTCGGGTCCTCGGGCTGCAAGCCGATCTCGGCGCCGGGGATGCCGACCTTCGTGAGGCCGGTGCGAAATGCCGATTGCCCGGTCGCGAACGATGCGCGGCCCGCGGTGCAGCTCTGCTCGCCGTACGCGTCGGTGAAGCGCATGCCCTCGGCGCCGATGCGATCGATGTTCGGCGTGCGATAGCCCATCATGCCGCCGCTGTAGCAGGACAGGTTCCACATCCCGATGTCGTCGCCGAAGATGACCAGGATGTTGGGCTTCTTGGTGTGGTTGGCCATGGCTCCTCGTCAGGCTGCGTCCGCTTGGTCTCCGCTCGGCAACCAGACGTGAAACTGGCTGCCCTGACCGAGTGCGCTGTCGACCCAGATGCGGCCGCCGTGCGCCTCGACCAGACCCTTCGTGATGTAGAGCCCCAGGCCGAGGCCCGCCTTCTTCGAGCGCAGTCGCTTGGCCTGGAAGAATCGATCGAACAGCTTCGGGATCGCATCGGCCGCGATGCCGCTCCCTTCGTCCTGCACGCTCACGGTCGCGCCTCCGCCGTCGCGCGCGATGCGCACCTTGATCGGCCGGCCGGGCTGCGAGTACTTCGCCGCGTTCTCGAGCAGGTTCGTGACGATCTCGTCGAGCCGCATCGGATCGGCGAACACGAGCGGCGCGTCGAGGTCGGCGTCGATCTCGATGGGCCGGCCGTCGAACGTCGGCTCGAGCTGCGCGACCAGGTTGCCGATCGCATCGCGCAGCGAGACATAGCGCCGCTCGAGTGCGACACGCCCGAGCTCGATGCGCGACGCGTCGAGCAGATCTTCGGCCATGCGCGAGAGCCGTTGTGCCGACCGGCGCAGGCGATCGATCGCCGCGGTCGGCACCGACTTCTGATCGCCCTCGAGCGCGCCGCTCTCCATCAACAGATCGATCTGCAGCAGCATCGACGAGATCGGGCTGCGCATGTCGTGCGCGATCACGGCCGACAGCTCGTCGTGCAGGCTCGCGAGCCGGCGCTGCGCTTCCTCGGCGCGCTGGAGCTGGCGCGAGTAGCTGATCGCGAGCGCGGCCTGCGCGCCGAACAGCTCCAGCGCGCGTTCGTCGGCGGTGGTGAACGGCGTGCCGTCGCGCTTGTCGAACGCGCACACGCTGCCGATGTGCTGACCATCGATCGCGAGCCTGGCTCCCACACACGACGCCGGTGCGAGCTCGTCGTCCGCGCTCGGCTTGCGCCGGCAGGTCGCGCGGTCGTCGTTCGCGAGCTCTTCGAGCAGCTGCCGCACGTCGGCGGGACCGACCAGCGGTGCCGCCTTCACGGTGACCGCGATGTCCGCCAGCTCGAGCCTGCCTGGCTCGAGCACGCCGATCGCAGCGTGGTTCGCCCCGACCAGCGCGCAGGCCTGATCGGCGAGCCGCTCGAGCACGCCGTGCTGCGACGACAGCTCGGTGATCGATAGCGCCGCCGCGCGCAACGCGCCGAGCACCGGCGGCTCGAGTCGATCGCGCTGGCGCCGTCGCACGAGCGCTGCCGCGCACGCGTTGCCGGCGGCGTCGAGCGTGCGGCGTTCGAGCGAGCCGATCGTGCAGGCTTGGCGCCACGCGACGGCGAGCGAGCCGATTCGATCACCGTCGACGATCAGCGGCACGGCGACCAGCGAGCGCAGCCCGACGGCGCCGAGCGCTGCCGCCGCGCGCGATCCGTCGGTCACGTCGATCATGTGCGCGCCGTGGTCGGTGGCCGCGGCGACGACCGACTCGACTGCCGCCGGCGCGATGTCGCTGCGCGACGATGCGAGCGGGACCACGCGATCGCCCTGGCGCTCGAACACGAACACCGCGTCGGCGCCGGTCAAGCAATGGACGCCACGCGCGAGCGTCACGCCGGTGAGCTCGAGCGTCGCCTCGTCGGCGGCTCGCGCGGCCGCGTCCACGAACTCGAGCGCGCCCGACGCGTGGCTCGTCAGATCCTCGAGTGCGAGCAGTCCGCCCTGCGCGAACGAACGGCCGCGCACGCAATAGCGCAGCCGCGACGACGTCACGCGGTCGTACCAGATCTCTTCTTCGACGAAGTCCTGCCGCAGCACGCGCTCCCACGGCAGGTCGCACAGGTCGAACACGCGGCCCGCCCAGGTCGCGACGTCGATCCGGCGATGTAACTGCCGCGTCACCTCGTGCCGTCCGTGCAGGTCTTCGAACGCGTGGTTCGCCGTCACGGTGCCGCTGCGGCTCACCATGATGATCGGGATCGGCATGTGGTCGGGATCGAGCGGAGCAAACACAAACCCTCCTGCGCGCTCCTGAGCGCGGTACTGCCTGCGACTCGGTCATCCCACCGGAAGCTCGAAATAGAAGCACGAGCCCCCGCCCTGCCTCCCTTCGACGTTGATGTGACCGCCGTGTGCCTCGACGATGCAGCGGCTGACATAAAGCCCGATCCCGCAACCATCGCTGGCACCGGCGGTGCTGCCGCGCCGGTACTTGTCGAAGATCGTGGTCCGCTCGACGGGCTCGATGCCCGGGCCCTCGTCGCTCACCGTGACGCGCGCCTGGTCGTGCGCGAGCTCGAGCGAGATGGTCGTGGGCCGCCCGGGCGCGTACTTGAGTGCGTTCTGCAGCAAGTTCGTCACGACCCGCTCGATGCGAACCGCATCCACGGTGACCGTGATTGGATACGGCGCGTCGAAGATCAGCCGCTCGCGGTCGTGCGCCGCGATCGCCCGCTCGATCACCTGCTCGATCAGTCCGCGCAGCTCGGTCGGGATGTGGCGGATGGTGAGGTGGCCGTGATCGATCGCTCCGAGGTCGAGCAGATCTTCCACCATGCGGGTGAGGTACTCGGCGTTGCGCTGGATCCGGCGCAGCCCGCGGCGCATCGACTCGTGATCGGATTGGCCGAGGCGCTCGCCGACGAGCGTGGCCTCGAGCGAGATCGCGGCGAGCGGGTTGCGAAGGTCGTGAGCGAGCAGATCGAGTTCGCCCATTCGAAGCGGCGCTGCGTCGCGAAGCCCGGTCCAGATGTCGTTCTGGGTCCCGCGTGCAAACGGCGCCGTTCCACTAGGCCAACGTTCTGCGGCCGAATCCCCACATTCGTCCTGCACATCGTTCTTGGCGCTCATGGTCACACCCACGCTGCCAGAGGCATTGCAATCACCAAATACGGTTCTTCACTGAATTTGGTCAGGTCGTCGGAGAACGTCACGGGCGAGTTCTCGCCGCGAGACGCTGAAGCTCGGGCACCGAGTGCGCGTTGAGCTTCTTCGTGATGCGGTGGCGATGAGTCTCGACGGTGCGACGCGCGATGAACAGCCGCGTGCCGATCTCGGTGTTGTTGTAGCCCTGGATCAGCAGCTCGAAGATCTCGCGTTCACGTCGCGTGAGATGCGTGTCGAGTGCGCTCGCTCCGGGCGTGATCTGAAGCTCACCGTCGATCGCGTCGGCGGAGATCGCGGGAGGCAGAAAGCGAGTGCCGCTCGCGGTCGCGCGCACGGCTTCGATGATCTGGTCCGGAGAGAGCGTCTTGAGTGCGAATCCGACGGCGCCCGCGCGCAGCATCTCGGCGATGATGCATGGCTCCTCGACGACGGACAGGCCGAGCACGCGGCAGCAGCGACATGATTCGCGTAGCCAGCGCGTGATCTCGATCCCGCCGACGGGCGAGAGCAGCACGTCGACGAGCGCGACGTCGATCTGCAACCGCGCCACTTGCGCCTGGACCTCGTCGAGGCTGCCGGCTTCGCCGACGACCTCGATGTCTGGGACCGTGCGGAGTAACGCTGCGACTCCCTCGCGAAGCAAGGGATGGTCGTCGACCAGGAGGACGCGAATCGTGGATGTCGTCATGGCCAGCCGTGGGAAAGAGAGCGCATCGCACTACGATGCGGCGTGGTACGAAATCTTTCGAAGCGATGGCGGAAACCAGTGGCCCGTCGCCGCAGCGTACGAGCGCCACTCGATACGGTACTCGTCGGCCGCGGGAGTCCGGATCCAATTCTGATCCGGAACGCCCGTCGGGAGCGTTGGTGCAAAATGCAGCATCAGTGTCCGGTTACGGGCACGCTGCAATTCTGACTGAGACGTGACACGAGCCTGATGTGAAGTCGCACCGGCAATGCCGACCGACCAGAAGTGGCTCACGTTCGGAGTCGGTGCATCGCGGTCGAACGTCATCGCATAGGTCGCGTAGCCGTCGAGCGCCCCGCTCTGGTATCGGGCGACCTCGCTCTTCGTGTTGGACCACAGCTCGAACAGGTTTGCGGCGGTGCGCGCGAGCCAATCGGGCCCGTAGTTTCCAGCGAGGCGAGCTGTCTGCCAGCTGCGACACGAGGTGTAAAGCGCCTGCCTCAGGCCCCACGAGCGCTGGCGGAGCACGCGATCGATCCTCTCGCGCGCGCCCTCGTTGGTGACGAGCGCCGCGACGGAGCGGACCTTGGCCTGGATGGCCTCGATGCCGCGGTTGAGGTCGCGCTCGCTCGCGAGGACGGCAAAGGCCGCATCGAATGCTTCGACGCCGGGCAGCGCATCGTCGCCGAACGAGGCGATACCCACCGTCGCGGGAATCACCGGGCTGCCCGTCGCGAACACCCCGAAGGCGCGCTGGAGTGCTTCGGCCTCGCTCGGGCTCGCGCCGAGCTCGACGTGAATGCTGACGCGCGCCTTGCGCCCCGGTAGATCGATGCGGCGCGCGCCATCCGGCAGCCGAACGAGTGAGTCCTTTAGACACAGTGCAAATGTGCCGTATGGGTGATCGGGAAACGTTCGCTGGTTGAGATTCGCGATCGTCTCGCCCCATAAATTGACCACGTGAACCGTGTAATAGCGGTCACGAATCTGAGGCACATCGATCACGGTGCAGCTCGACTCGTCGACGGCAATCCACGCTTCGCTACATGTCACGTCGACGCTGGGACCGCGATGGACGAGCTGATTCCATTCCGCGCCGCGAGCGAGATCGCGATGCTCCTGCCGCAACACGAGCAAGCGGCCGAGCAGGTAGAGATACGCATCGCAGACGTCGCGATCAGCTCGAAACTGCGCGGCATGGCTCGCGGCGGGTGCTCGAACGCCCATGCTGCGCATCTCCGGTTCCCTCGCGCTCGTGCACCAGCACGCCACGTGCCACGCGGAGCAACACCGCAGCGCCGAAAATCGTCGGACCAATCCCGGACGTTGTGCAGCGCATCTGCATGCAGACGCGTCGCGCCGGTGCAGGTTTGTACAGCTTACGAGCTGCGACGAAGCGGCAACGCGAAGAAGAAGCGCGCGCCCAATCCGCGCACGCTCTCGACACCGATCGAGCCGCCGTGCGCCTCGACGATTTGCTTGCTGACGAATAGCCCGAGGCCCGTACCGGGCCGTCCCGCAGCGGTCGACACGCGACGGTACGGCTCGAACACGAGCCCTACCTCAGCGGTGGTGAGCCCGGGGCCCGCATCGCTGATCGAGATCTGCGCGTAGTGCTCGTCCTTCGACGCCCGCACGATGATGCCGCCCGACGACGGCGTGTACTTGAGCGCGTTGTCGAGCAGGTTCATCACGACGCGCTCGATGCGAAGCTCGTCGGCGAGCACCTCGACCGGCTCGAACGCATCGACGACGACGCGGTGCCGGTCCGCACACGGCACTGCGCGCTCGATCACGTTGTCGATCAGACGCCCGAGCTCGCACGGCACTCGGCACAGCGAGAGCGGGCCATTCGACAGCGCGCACGCGTCCATCAGGTCGAAGATCAGGCGATCCAGAAACTGGACGTTGCGCCGGATCCGCGCCAATGCGCGCTTGGCGTCGAAAGAGCCGCATTGGGCGCCGCGGGTCTCGAGCATCTCCGCCTCGAGCGCGATCGACGCGAGCGGATTCTTCAGGTCGTGGACGATCTGCGCGAGCTCGTCATCGCGCGGGATGAACGATTCGATCAGCGGCAACCGCGCGTAGACCCCACTGCCCTTCGCGAACCTGCTCCGCCGCTCTCCGCGCTCGAGATCCATGCACGGTACCTATGAGATCGCGCGGAGACGCTCCATACCGTGATCTACGTAATTCAGCTCGATGAGAGTTCAACCACTGCGGAGTATTTCATCATCGTCTGAATTGGCTCCATCTGGGCTCGAAACCAATCCGGTGCAGCATTCCAGTGTGGATGAAAGTTAAAGAACCACGGGCCAGACGGATTCAGAACACAAAGGTTGACCTTGCTCCAGAATATGCGAAGCAGTGCGTATGGCGAGCGTGGTGGCGAATCCCAAACGCGTACGGGTCGGGCTGATCGACGACCATCCGTTGTTTCGCCAAGGACTCGCGGCGGTGCTCGCGCGCGATACGTCGATCGACATCGTGGGCGAGGCGAGCAACGCGAACGAAGCGCTCGAGCTCGCGAAGCACACGCAGCTCGACGTTGCCGTTGTCGACATCCTGATGCCGTCGGTGTCCGGGATTAGCCTTACAAGTGAGCTATACGAGCTCCAGCCGTCGTGCCGCGTGCTCGCGCTCTCGGTGATCGACGAGCCGTGCATCATCGCCGACATGCTGCGCGCCCGCGCGTCCGGCTACGCGTTGAAGACGCAGCCGATCGCGCAGATCGTCGAAGCAATCGGTCAGGTGCTCGGCGGCCTGCGCTACCTGCCGCCGACGGTGTCCGCCGACCAGATCGAAACCCAGCTCGCCGGCACGCCGACGCATCCGTTCTCCCGCCTCACGCGCCGCGAGCGCGAAGTCTTCGAGCTACTCATCCGAGGTCATACCAACGAGCAGATCGCGGGCCGCTTGTTCATCGCTCGCCGAACGGTCGAGACGCATCGTCAACGCGTCATGAACAAGCTGTCTGCGCACTCCGTCGCTCAAATGCAGCGGCTGGCGGCTCGTCATGGCGGACTCGGGCACTGAGAACAGCACCGACGTAGCACTCGCGGCGTGCTGTTCTCTGCTGCACGTGTTCGTCGACGAGCTCGGTCGCGCCGACCAGCCCGATCCCGCGCGGCGCCGGCTCGTCGCGGCCCACGCGCTCGAAAAGTTTCCGCTGCCGGCGGCGATCTTCGGCGGCATCGCGGGCGACTCGCCGCTGGCCAACGGCGCCTGGCGGCTCTTGTTCGGCGAGCCGCTGCCGCCCGTGGTCGAAGCGGCACTCGAGCACCCCGCCGACGTCGCTCGCCAGCTCACCGACTTCGAGCTGCGTCGGCCCGATTACGTCGGCTACTTCTCGATCGAGCTGCGGCCGCTGCGTGTCGCGCCGGGCACGCTCGCGGTTGCCGCCGAGACCACCGATCGAGTCATCGCGAAGCAAGTCGATATCTCGCCGACCACGCTCGTGTGGTTTCGCGACGACACCAGCGAAACAGGCCACTACAACGAGCTGTGGACCCGAAACGTGGCCGCGCCGTGGCCGGAATCGATCCATCAAGCGGACCTGCCGCGGTGGACGAGCGCGCTCGCCGATGTGCTTCGCGGCGAAGACGCCCCCGAGCTCGAGGTCCGGCTGCGCATGGCCGACGGCGTGTTGCGCTGGCATCGCGTCCGCGTGCGGCGCGCGGGCTCGCGGGTCGTGTGCTCGGCGGTCGACATCCACGCGCTCCGGCGCCGCGAGATCGAGCGCACGGCACTGCTGGCGCAGGCGCGCAGCGCGCGCGCCGACGCCGATGCCGCGAACCGCATCAAGGACGAGTTCCTCGCGGCGGTGTCGCACGAGCTGCGCGCGCCTCTCACGACCATGTTGCTCTGGGAGCGCGTATTGCGCGAGAACGGCACAGACGAGGCGTCCCGCGTGAAGGCGCTCGATGCGATCCATCAGAGCGCGGTCGCGCAGGCCCGGCTCGTCGCCGACCTGCTCGACTTCGCGCGCGGCATCAGCGGCAAGCTGTTTCTCGACATCCGGTTCGTCGAGCTCGCGAACGTCGCGCAGGAAGCCGTCGACGCCGCACGGCCGCTCGCGGTCGCGAAGTCGGTCGACCTCGCCTTCACGGCAACGCCGTTCGTCGGCGAGGTCCACGCCGATGCAACGCGACTACGTCAGGTCCTCGACAACCTGCTGTCGAATGCAATCAAGTTCACGCCGGCCGGTGGCAAGGTCGTCGTGGAGGTCACTCGGCACGGACGCTTCGTGACATTGTCAGTGACCGACAGTGGACGCGGTATCGCGCCCGAGCTGTTATCTCGAATCTTCGAGCCGTTCTCGCAAGGCGACGACGCGCTCGCACGTCGCGAGGGTGGTTTGGGATTAGGGCTTACGATTTCGAAGCAGCTTGTCGAGCTGCACCGCGGCACGCTCGTGGCCGCGAGCGACGGTGCGGGCAAGGGCGCGACGCTCACGCTCTCGCTGCCAGCGGCAGGAACGCCTCGCGCACCGTCACCGCCCGTCGGGATGCGCCGCACGCCGAAGCTCGACGGTGCTCGCGTGCTCGTGATCGACGACGACGACCACGTGCGTACCGCACTCACGGTCCTCCTGGGACGGGTCGGTGCGATCGTCGATACGGCTGAATCAGCCGCGATGGGCCACGCGCGGATGGTCGCCGCCGAGCCGCATGTACTGATCTGCGACATCGGCATGCCGGACGAAGACGGTTATTGCTTCGTTAGAAGTTTACGAGCCGCGGGGTGCAAAATTCCTTCAATTGCACTCACCGCGTATGCAACGCATTCAGACGCACAACGCGCGCTCGAAGCAGGATTCGACGTCCACCTTGCGAAACCGATTAGCGTCGAGCGGCTCGTCGAAACCCTGAGCGAATTGCTCGCGAATCGACGATTATCTACGTGATCGTTTTTACGTAGATCTGCGTATGGAAGCACAAACCCACTCAAGCCGAGGGTACCGGGCCATGGACATGAACTGCGGAGAGACGAAGGCGGAGGAGCGGAGTGGTCAGTACATGAACGTGTCGGTGAGATCTACAGACCCGATCGGAACCGAGCTCGCGCAGATCATCCACGATTTGAAAAACCCGCTGTCGTCGATCGCGCTCGAGACCGAGCTGCTCGATGCGCGTGGCGTGTCCTGCAATGGCTTCGATGCAGCGCAGGCGATGGCGCGCATCCGGCGCAACGTCCGGTTCCTGGATCGCCTGATCTATGACCTCGTCGACGTGTGCACGCTCTCCGATGGTCGATTCGCGTTGCGCCGCACGCACTGCGAGCTCGGCGCGCTGGTCGGCCTCGTGATCGAGCGCATGGTTCCCCACGCCGAACGCCATCGCGTGCAGGTCGAGGTCGCTTCGCTGGTGGACGCCGTCGTCGACGAGCTCCGCATCGAGCGCGTGATCGCGAACCTGCTCGACAACGCGCTCAAGTATGCGCCGGCGCACGCGCGCATCGTGGTGCGCGTCACCGGTGACGCGACGAGCGCCTGCATCTCGGTGAGCGACTCGGGCCCGGGGTTGTCTCCCGCCGAGATCGGAGTGCTATTCGAGCCGTACCGCCGCGGCAGCAACTCCGGCGCCCGCACCGGAACCGGACTCGGATTGTTCGTCGCCAAGCAAATCGTCGAAGCACACGGTGGTCGCATCGGGGTGGAGAGCGTCACCGGCGTGAGCACGCGCTTCTTCTTCGCACTTCCGCTCATCTGACGCGCGTGATCGCCCTCATCGGAGCCGGGCACGCAGCGTGCTTGCGGCCCAAGCATGGACGACCGGGAGGCGTTGGAGAGGGCGCTCGCGAGACGCGGCGAGGTGATCGGCAACAACTACGTTCTCGACGAGGTCATCGGGATCGGTGGGATGGGCGTCGTCCATGTCGCGCTCCAGCGCTCGCTCGAACGCACCGTCGCAGTAAAAATCCCTCGGCCCGAGCTCGCCGGCGATCCGCGCGTCTGCAACATGTTCCGCAACGAAGCGCTGACGGGCTCGCGGGTCAACCACCGCAACATCGTCGGCGTGCTCGACTTCGGCAACGAACGCGGCGTCCCGTATCTCGTGATGGAGCACATCGTCGGGCCGCGACTCGGGCAGTTCTTGCAGGACCTCGGACCACTGCCGCTGCTCGCGGCGATCAGCATCGTCCGTCAGATCGTGGCCGGCCTCGAAGATGCACACGAGAGCGGCGTGGTCCACGCCGACGTCAAGTGCGACAACGTGCTGCTCCAGACTGCGCGCGATGGCACCGTGACGCCGCGTCTGATCGACTTCGGCGTCGCTCACTTCGTAGACAAAAAGCTCGCCTCCGCATTCCGCACCGATCCAGTCATCACCGGAACGCCAGAGTACGTGGCGCCCGAAGTCGCGCGCGGCCAGCGCCCCGGTCCGCCCGCGGATGTCTACGCGATCGGCGTGATGCTTTACGAGCTCGTCACCGGCGCGACGCCGTTCTGCGGGGAGACCGCGGGCGAGGTGGTCCTTCACAAGCTCGAATCCGATCCACCCTCGCTCGCACGCACGTTCCCGGAGCTCGAGATCGCAGACGAGCTCGACCTGCTGGTGACGCGGATGCTGGCGCGTGATCCGGATGCACGGCCCGCCGACGCGCGCGAGCTCGCTCGCTGCCTCGACGCCACGTATGACGCCATCCCCGTGTCGTTCCCGCCGATCGTGACGTCGATTTTCTCGACCGAAGGGGTGACCGCGACGATGGCTCCCGTGTGCGTCGCCGATACGGTCGAGACCAAGCCGCAGGCGTCGGTCGCGGAGCGCCGGCTTGCCGTGCTCGCGGCGATCAAGGGCGGCAGCGTCGATCGGATCGCGGCCGCGTATCTCGAGCTCGCGCGCGAGCTGGTCGATCGCCAGCAGCCGATGGTCGCCGAAGCCGAGCTCGAGGACGCGGTCGATCTCGTGATGGCGTGCGATAGCCACGGTCCGCTGTGGCGACTGTTGCTGTCGCTCGCCGCGCTCTACGACTACCGCGGCGACCACGTGAAGGCGCGACTTGCAGCGCGCGCGGCTCGCGATCAAGCGGCTGAAACTGGCTCGGCGCTCGGCCGCGAGCGCAGCGAGCGTCTGTGTGCGCGGCTCGGATAAGGACATGGCGATGCACTCATTCGAGTCAGAACGACCTAACGGAACAGTGATGATCGTCGACGACGAGCCGAATACGGCGTCGCTGGTCGCGGACGCGTTGCGCGCGCAGGGCTACGCCGCCGAAGGTTTCGACTCGGCGCACGCGTGCCTCGATCGGGTCGCGGCCATCGGCGCGGACGTCGTCCTGTCCGACGTGATGATGCCGGACATGTCCGGCATCGAGCTGTGCTCGGCGCTCCGCGAGCGACACCCGAACGTGCTGACCGTCGTGCTGACCGGCCGTCACGAACCCGACATCGCGGTCGCCGCGATACGCGCGGGCGCGTTCGACTTCTTGACCAAGCCGGCGACGATGCCGCTGATCGAGCTCGCGGTGGCGCGCGCGCTCGATCACGCCGCACTCCAGACCCGCGTCGCGATGCTGCGCGAGACCGAGCTCGACGATTCGCTGACGGGATTCGCGGGAGGCAGCGCCGCGATCCAGCGCACCCTCGAGCTGATCCAGCGCGTCGCGCGCAGCGATGCGACCGTGCTCGTCACCGGCGAATCGGGCAGCGGCAAGGAGCGCGTCGCGCGCGCGGTTCACGACATGTCGGAGCGGCGCGCCGAGCCATTCGTCGCGATCAATTGCGGTGCGATGCCGGTGCCGCTGCTCGAGAGCGAGCTGTTCGGTCATGTCCGCGGCGCGTTCACCGGCGCCGAGCGGGAGCGCGTGGGCCTGCTGTTGACCGCATCGCACGGCACGATCTTGCTCGACGAGCTCGGCGACATGCCGCTGGAGATGCAAGCGAAGCTGCTGCGCGTGCTGCAAGAGCGAACGGTGCGGCCGGTCGGCGGCTATGCCGAGCTGCCGTTGCACGCGCGCGTGATCGCGGCGACGAGCCGCGACCTCGATGCGGAAGTCGCCGCCCGGCGGTTCCGCAAGGACCTCTATCATCGGCTCAATGTCGTGGCGGTGCGCGTCCCGTCGCTGCGCGATCGCCAGGACGATATCCTGCCGCTCGCACAGCTGATGCTGCGGCGCTGTGCCTTGCGGATCGGCAAGCCGGTGCGCGGGCTATCGGCGCCGGCGGCGAAGCTGCTCCTCGATCACGCGTGGCCGGGCAACGTCCGCGAGCTCGAGAACTGCGTCGAGCGCGCCGTCACGATCTGCCGCCTCGACCACATCACGGTCGACGATCTGCCCGACGGGATTCGCCAGGCGAGCACGACCGTCGTGCCGGTGACCGGCTCGGACTTCGTCACGCTGTCGGAGATGAAGCAGCGCTACCTGCGCGCCGCGCTCGCGTCGTGCGGAGGCAACAAGAGCCTGACCGCGCGAACGCTCGGGATCGATCGCCGAACGATCTCGCACCTTCTGGCAAACACACAGCCGGGATGTGTGGCGTGAGCGAGTTGGCCGGATCGCGGTTTGCACTGCCGGGCCGGATGGAAAATACGGCCTCGATTGCGAATCAGAGTCCGCGGCTGGCCGATCAAGTGATCGCATACGCGAAGCGCGTCGCCGCCCGGCGCGCTCGCGAAAGGCTGTGCACGACCGTGTTCGCCGAGAGCGACATTCGCCTCGACAACGATCTGCCGTGGAGCCCGAGGATTCACGACGAGCGCGTATTCGGACGGATCTTGCGTGGCGGCATGCTCGCGGTCGGCGAGTCGTACGTCGACGGCGATTGGGACTGCCCCGCGCTCGACGAGCTATCGGCGCGCTTCAACCGCCTCGGCCTCGATCAGATGGTGGGGTCGATCGGGCGCGGGCTCGCCGATGCGGTCGGCCATCGGCTCGTCAACCGCCAGCGCGTGCGAGCCGCGTTTGCGAACGGCCGTGCACATTACGATCGCGGCGACGACCTCTACGCCGCGATGCTCGGCGACACGATGGTCTACAGCTGCGGCTACTGGAATCAGGCGACCACGCTCGACGAAGCGCAGCGCGCGAAGCTCGAGCTGATCTGCGCGAAGCTCGAGCTGCGCGAACGCCAGAGCGTCCTCGACGTCGGCTGCGGCTACGGCGAGCTCGCGCGACATGCCGCGGCACGATACGGCGCGCACGTCGTCGGCGCGACGGTCTCGCACCACCAGGCCGAGCACGCGCGCCGGCGCTGCACCGGCCTGCCCGTCAAGATCGAGGAGGCGGACTACCGCAGCCTGCACGGACGCTTCGACCGGATCGTCAGCGTCGGCATGTTCGAGCACGTCGGGCCGCGCAACTACGAGCGGTTCTTCGCGCACATGCGGCGGCTGCTCGCTCCCGACGGGCTCTTCTTACTCCACACGATCGGAACGTCGGGCGAAAAGCCGTCGCTGGATCCATGGCTCGATCGCCACGTGTTTCCCGGAGCGATCCTGCCGTCGGCCGTCGGGCTCACCGAAGCGATCGACGGCAAGTTCGTGATCGAGGACTGGCAGAACATCGGCGCCGATTACGACAAGACGCTGATGGCCTGGTACGACAACTTCGATCGCGCGTGGCCGTCGCTCCTACACTACGGCCAGCGGTTTTATCGTGCGTGGCGTTACTACTTGTTGACGTCCGCTGGATCTTTCCGCGCACGGCGGAATCAGGTGTGGCAACTCGTCCTCTCTCCGCATGGCCATCAGCACGGCTATCGACGCCCGCTGATCTGATCGTAGGGATTTCGCTCGACGTGCGCACGCGCTCAGACAAGTTGGCAACATTCTGATTTGCGTCTATTCGGCGACGGGTTACACAAGGTATGTGATCCGCGGCGAGCACCCGAGTAGCGACGGTAATTCGCGACCCGTGGTCGCAGGCGCAGATCTGCCGACGGTGGCCGTGTTGATCGTCGACGACGATGACGACGCTCGCGACATGCTCGCGACGATCGTCGAGCACGCCGGCTTTGCGGTCGCGACCGCCGCGAACGGACGCGAAGCGATCGAGCGACTGCGCGTGACGCGCCCCGAGCTGATCCTGCTCGACGTCTGCATGCCGATCATGGACGGTGCGACGTTCCGCCAGGAGCAGCGCCGGCACTGGGAATGGCTGCGCATCCCGACCGTCGTGATGACCGGTGCGAACGAGGAGCCGATGCTCGACATCGCCGTCGAGCAGACGCTACGCAAGCCGGTCAAGAGCGCCGACGTGCTCGCGATCATCGAGCGTCACTGCACGATCACGCGCAGCGGCGCGACCTGACGCTCGACGCCGAGCACGATGGCCGAGCCGGGATGGTGGTTCATGATCAGCGTCATCGCGCCTTGCGGCAGCATGCCCTGTAGCGATGTGCCGTCGATCGTCACGAGGTGATCGCCGGCGACGAGGCCCGAGGCAGCCGCTGGTCCGTGCGGATCGACGAGCGCCACGGTGATCGGCAGCGCGCCGGGGTTCAACGAGAAGCCCGCGTTGCCCGGCGCCGCGCCGTACGTCGCGCGCACCGCGACGAGCGCGACGTTCGCCTCCGAGCTCGGCGACACGTCGACGTCGGCGCCCGCGGCGCTCACGGTCATGCTCTCCGGCATGAAGCAGAACACGCGCACGCTGCCGACCGGCGCTGCGACCTCGAAGCGGCCGGTGCCGTCGGTGAACGCCTGCCGCGTCGCGTCTGGTGGCGGGCCGGCCATCGTTCCGCCGATCGAGAGGTTGCCGTCGCAGCGCATGCCGACGACCGGTGCGCCGGTGCCGAGCTCGGTCACACGGCCGGCGACGTGGCCGAGCGCGCGACTCGTCAGCGCGACATGCGCGGTCTGGCCCGCGACCACGTCGACCGCGGCGCCGTCGCTCTCGGCGCCGGCCGTCGCCTCGACGACGTAGTGGCCCGGCGACAGCCCGACCGCCGTGAACGTGGCGCCGTCGACGATCGCGGTACCGCCGACGTGCAGATCGCCCGTGAACGCGACGGCCGTCACGACGGGCGTGGACGAAAACCCGGCGAGCGTGCCGTCGATCTCGCCCGGCCGCGCGAGCGTGATCGATACCCCCTGCGCGCCTGCCGTGATGCCCATGGCCTCGGTCTCGCTGCCGTCGGCGGCGTGCGCGTGCAGGTTGTAGGTGCCGGGCGACAGATCGCCGAGCTCGAACTTGCCGTCGGCATCGGTCAGGGTGGAGGGGAAGTTGCCGAACCCACCGCGGCCGTTCGAGATCGCCTGGATCTGCACGTCGGCGACCGGCGCGCCTGTATCGTCGACGACCGTGCCGTGGATCGCGAGGCGCTGGTTCTTGACCGCGAGCCTGACGCCTTCGGTCGCGCCGTCCTTGGGCACCGTGATCGGATCGAAGTGATCGCCGGTCGCCGGCGCCAGCGGCTGGCGCGTCCCGGGCGCGGGCGAGACCGTGGCGATGTAGTCGCCGCCGGTCAGCGGCAGGCAATCGAACGCGCCGGTGGCATCCGTCATCGCCTGGCACGAGTCGTCGCCGTTGTTGGCGATGTCGAGGTTGACGAACGCGCCGGCGACACCGTGACCGGATTCATCGACGACGGTGCCTTTGACCTCGCCGGCGTTGTCGAGCTCGATGTCGAGCGTGCGGTCGTCGGTCGGCCCGAGTTGCATGCGCGGCGGCGCCGCGAACGCGCGGTCGTGCGGCTCCCATGCGGTACACACGGCGGCGCCGGCCGGCAAGCCGTCCAGCACGTACGCGCCGTTGTCGTCGGCGGTCGTCGCGTGCGGTCCCGGCATGCCGAACGCGCAGCTCATGCCGGCGCTCGGCACCGGCTTGCCCTTGCGCGTGATGTGACCGCGCAGCGTCGCGGCCTTGCCGACCTCGAGCTCGACGTTGTCGACGGCAGCTGCGGTCACGTTGATCGACGCCGGCTTCACGACGCGATACGGCGTCGCGACCAGCGTGACGGTGCCGAACGGCACGTGATCGAGCACGAAGCTGCCGTCCGGTTGCGACATGCTCGAGTGCGACGACGGCTGGCCGTGGTCGAGCACGGCGACGGCCGCACTCGCAACCGGCGCGCCGTCCATCACGACGCGCCCGCGCACGCGCGCGAACGCGGTCAGCGCGATGTGAATGTCGCGCGAGGTCGCCGCCGGGCGCGCGACGGCTTCGATCGGCGTCGACGTACCGAGGTGGTCGGCGATCGCCGCGAGCCGGAACTTACCCGGCGCGAGGCCGGCGATCCGGAATCGACCGTCGCGATCCGAATCGGCGAATCCGCCGATGCCGTCGTTCGCGCGCGTCATCGCATCGGGCGCGGCCGTCACGCGCGCGTCGATCACCGGCTGACCGCCCGCGGTGACGCGGCCGACCAGCACCGCCTCGGGCGCGAGCACGAAGTCGCGATGGAGGTCGCCGGCCACCAGCACGACCTGTTCGAGCGTGCCGTAGCCGTCGGCCTCGACGCGCACGAGTGCGGCCGGCGGACCGGGCTGCTCGAGCTCCGTGAGGCACACGCTGTAGTGCCCGCTCGCATCGGAGTCGGCCCCGACCAGCCCGCCGCTCGACACGCGCGCGCCGACGATCGCGCCGCCGCCGGCGTCGATGACCGAGCCCGACATCCTCGTTCGGCACGCGGCGAGCTCGAGCACGAGATGCTCCGTGTTCGCGTGCGGATCGGCAGCGACCACGGTCAGCGACGCCGACGCGCGGTTCGGTGCGCTCGCCGCGACGTTCAGCACGGTCGCCGGCTCCGGCCCGAAGTCGAACGTGCCGTCGGAGCCGGCGGCGGCTTCGGCGAGCGGCTGGAGCACGCCGTCGTCGACGCGCAGCGCCAGCTTGACCTTCGCGCCGGCGACCGGCTCACCGTCGGCCGTCACGCGGCCGGCGATCCGACGCGGCGCGACCTCGGCCTGCGCGAGCCAGCTGGGTAGACCGTGCTGCGCATCGCCGCGCACGAGCAGGCCAGGCATCAACGGCTTCGTCGAAGCCGCCGCGATGACAGGCGCGGCGCGGCGATGCTTCCACAACACGACGCCGACGGCCAGCACCAACACGGCAACAGCGATCGCGATCAACTTCTTCACGGCAAGGGCTCCCATCACGCTCGGAGTTACTGGAGCGCCGGGCACGCGGGCGAGCGGCACGAGCGCCGCGAGCCAGCCGCGTTCGGGACGATCGCGGCGACGCTCGAGCGCCGCGCGCAGCTGATCGAGCGCGACCTTCAAGCGGCGGCGCACCGTGCCCGCGGGGATCCCGAGGCGCTGTGCGAGCTCGGCGCTCGAGATCCCCTCGAAGAAGTGCAGCAGCACCGTCGAGCGATACGGCTCGGTGAGTGCGAGCACCTCGTCGGTGATCACGCGCTGCAATTCGACGCGCGCGATCAGCTCGGCCGGCGTGACCGGCAGCGGCGCGTCGGCGTCGAACGCGGCCTCGCGCGTGTCGCGACGGAGCTCGCCGCGCCGTCGCGTGCGCACCAGGTTCAGCACCACGCGCGCGAGCCACGGCCGCAGCGGGCGATCCTCCGACGGCCGCTGCTCGGCGGCGATCAGCCACGTATCCTGCGCGACGTCGTCGGCCGCCGCTGCATCGCGCACCAGCGCGCGTGCGAGCCGGCGTACCCAGGCCATCTCGGCCACCAGCTGCTCGCTGGTCGGTTCGCGCTCCATTGCATAGAACTGCCACGGACCGGCCAAACGTTCGCGATAATCGACCGCATGTCGCTGATCGAGCTCCGTCCACTCGCTGAAACCGACGTCGACTCGATCATGACGTGGGTCAACCAGTCCGAGGTCGTGGGCAACATCGCCGCGTTCTCCGGCCCACCGATGAGCCGCGACGACGAGCTCGCGTGGATCCGGAGAACGCTGACATCAGGATCCGATCGCGTGTGGAGCGTGGTCGAAGCTGCGACCGGCCGCTACCTCGGCCAGGTCGGCATTCATCAGATCCACGCGCGGTCGCGCGTCGGCCGGCTCGCGTGCGTGATCGCGGCGCGCGCCGACCACGGCAAGGGTTTCGGGACGTCCGCGGTGCACGCGCTCGTCGAGCGCGGATTCGGCGAGCTCGGCCTGCACAAGCTGTGGCTCATGGTGTTCCGCCACAACGAGCGCGGCCGCAGGCTCTATGGCCGCATCGGCTTCGTCGAAGAGGGCGTGCTGCGCGAAGAGTACTTTCACGAAGGCGCGTGGCACGACATGGTGCGCCTCAGCTTGCTCGCGCGCGAGTGGCCGCCTACGGCGAGCCCGTCTGACCGGTGACGTCGCTCGTGACCAGCGCCGATCGCGCGTCGGTCGAGGCGACGGTCGTCGTGCACGTGTCGAACGTCACGCCCTGCACGTGGCGCAGGTAGTAGCCCCACGCCGGCAGGTCGCCGAACATGTTCGCCTCGGGATATTGATCGGGCATCGCCTCCGGCGGCGCCGCCGGAACCGTCGCGAGCCCGCCGTCGTACTGCACCGCGACGCGCGTGAACGCGAGGTTCGCGACCGGATACGTCACGCCGTTGTAGATCTGGCCGGTGATCAGCGAGCCCTGATGCGGCGCGTTCGCCCACGTGCCGGTCGCGCCCGCGATATCCGTGAACGACACGCCGTCGATGCTGCCGAGCTTGGGCACGTCGCCGACCGGATGCGTGTCGTTCTGCTGCGCGAGATAGACGAAGAACGCCGCGCCGGTGTTCGACAGCTGCACGCGATCGAACGCGACGTTCGAGATGTCAGCGCCTTGACGCGATTCGACCGCCATCGCCGCGTACTGCACGTCCTTGACGACGACGTCTTGCACGGTGATGTGCTGGAACGCGCCGTAGGTCGCGGTGCCGATCTTGATGCCGTTGGAGCCGCCGTTGTTGCCGGTGAACACCGAGTCCTTGACGACCATCGTGTCGATGCCGCGGCGCACGCCGCTCTTCAGGCACATCGCGTCGTCGCCGGCATCGATCGCGCTGTGCTGCACGGTGATGTCGGTGCCGTCGACGATGTCGATGCCGTCGTGCGTGATGTTGTTGCTCTGCAAGTTGATGTTGTCGAACAGCACGTGATCCGACTCCATGCTGACGAGGCTCCACACGGCGCCCTTGCGGACGTACAGGTTCCGCACGGTCACGTGCTGGGCGAGCACCGCCCACAGGATCAACGGGCGCGTGTTCTCGACGCCGGAGAACGCATCGCCCTGCCCGTCGATCACGCCGCCGCCGTCGATCGTGACATTCGTGACGTTCGGCGCGTAGATCAGCGCGCGCTGCGTGTTCGACAGCTGCGTGTTGCCCGTCGCCGGCGTCTGCGCCGGATACGCCGCGACATTCGTGGAGCCCAGCAGCACCGCGGACGGATCGACGAACAACGTCATGTCGCTCGCGAGCGTGATCGTGCCCGACAGGAAGTTGCCGCCGCCGAGCAGCACCGAGCCGCCCGTGCCAGCCGCGGCGGCGATCGCGGCCTGGATCGCGGCCGTGTCGTCGGTCGTGCCGTCGCCTTTCGCGCCGTACGCGCGCGCGTCGAACACCGGCGCCGGCGGCGCGCCGATGTACGCGGCCTCGTTGTAGACCCTGACGCTGTCGACGTAGAGCGTGCCGGGATTCGCGCCGTCCATGTAGTACGCGAAGCTCGCGACCGACGGGGACGCCGTGCGCAGCGCGACGGCATGCTCCTTGCGCACGCCGTCGACGTACAGATCGAACACGCCCTGCGCGGTATCGACGAGGACGCGCACGCGGTACCAGACGTTTGCCGCGAACGGCTGGATCGTCGTGGTCGTCGCACCGATGTGCGCCACGATGTTGCCATCCTGGAAGGCGATCGACGCGACCGCATTGCCGGCGCCGTCGTAGACGTACGGGATCGCCTTGAACCCGGCGGTCTCGCGCGCCATCACCGAGGCCTCGAACGCGACGCGCCCGGTTTGCGCCCCAGATTGCGTGGGAAGGGCGATCGACAGCGTGCTCGTGCCGGCCAGCTCGACGCTCTTGTCGGCCGCGAACGGCACCTCGCGGATCGCGACCGCGCCCTGTGTGACCCACGGCGCATCCGGAGGCGCCGCCGTGGTCATCGCGTTGAAGCTCTCATTAATAAGGTAGAGGCCCGTGACCGGCGCGGCGTCCGAACCGGCGTCAGTTCCGAGGGCAGCGTCGGCCGCCGCATCCGCCGGTGCTGCTGGCGCGTGCATTCCGCTGCATGCAGCGACGAGCACGAGGCAGCCGAAGCGCTTCACGGCCGGGGGTGTAGCACGGTGATGCGTCGCGGTCGCGACAGGACAGATCGCGTTACTTCGATGCACCGCCGTTCCGGGCGCGTCGCGGTCCTAATCCCCGCATGCGTGGAGTTGCGATCGTCCTCATAGCGGCACTGGCCGCATGCGATTCGATCGCGAACGACAGCTATGTCGGCACGCCGCTCATCACGTTGAGCGGCACGTTCGTGTCGACCGCCAGCGATCCCGTCGGCGGCGTGGCGCTGATGTGGCAGGACCCGGCCGGTGCGGCGGGGCCCGGCGTCGCCTCGACCGCGCTGCCCGTCGCGCTCGAGTTTCCGGCGACGTTTCACGTGCGCGTGCCGGTGCCGCCGCCCACGGTCGCGCGGTTCTCGTTCGGCGACGGCAGCCCCGCGCTCGGCGAGGCCTACATCTATGTCGTGCAGGACCCGTCGGCCGCGCAGCTCGCGCCGCTCGGCCTCGATCGCACGCACGTGCTCGTCTACGCCGACGCCGACGTCGCGCCCGGCACGCTCGCCGCCGATTACCTCGGCGAGCCGCTCACCAAAGGCTATCACCTGCGCCGGTACGCGCCGGCGACCACGCCGGCGCAGGCCCAGCAGGTGATGATCGATCGCTGCACCGCGAACGGCGATCCGGCGAGCGCGTGCCAGGTGCGGCGCGCCTATCAACTCCAGCCGATCCCCGACGACGATCCGCTGCAGATCGCGGTGCCGCGATGACGCCGATCGAGAAGCTCTATCGCGATCACGGCCACGCGGTGCTCCGCCGCGCGCGCCGCCTCTTGCGCAACGACGACGACGCGAACGACGTGCTGCAGGACGTGTTCCTGTCGATGTTCAGGCAGCCCGAGCAGTTCGAGGCGCGCAGCTCCGTCGCGACGTATCTCTACGCCGCGACCACGCACGCGTGCCTGAACCGGCTGCGCGACGGCAAGACGCGCACCCGGCTCGTCGCGATCGAAGCGGCCGCTGCGAGCGGGCGTGCGTCGCCGGCGGCGACGTCGTCGGCGCTCGCGTGCGAGATCCTTTCGGCGCTGTCGCCCGAGGACGCGGCGCTTGCCGTTTACCTGTTTTGCGACGAGCTCACCCACGACGAGATCGCCGGCTTGCTCGGCTGCTCGCGGCGCCACGTCGGCGACCTCGCGAGTCGGCTGCGCCGCCGCATCATGGAGCGAGTGGCATGATCTGGATGCACGTTTCCGAGCTGGCGGTCGACCGCCTCATCGCCGGTGAGATCACCGGTGCCGATGCCGACGCGATGCGCGACCACGCGGCGTCGTGCGAGCGCTGCGCGCCGCTCATGGCCGATGCGCTCGCCGTCCAGCGCGAATTCGCCGCGGCTCGCCCGCCGCTCGCGCTGCCACCGCCGGTGGTGCGCCGCCGCACCGCCGTGCTCGCGAGCACCGGTGCCGCGCTCGCCGCCGCGTTCGCGGTCGTGATCGCATGGCCGCACACCGCCTCGGCACCTGCCGTGCGCACCAAAGGCGCCGCGATCGTCGGCTTCTTCGTCGCACACGGCGGCGACGTTCGGCAGGGCGCCCTCCGAGAGGTCGTCACGCCCGGCGATCGGATCGAGCTCACGACCTCGACGACCGAGCCCGGCTGGTTCGCGGCCGTCAGCGACGACGCCAGCGGCTCGCGCAGCATCTACGTCGCGCCGCAGCCGATCGTGCCGGGCCAGGACCGCATTGTCTCCGGCGCCGCGATCGAGCTCGACGGCATGCTCGGCCCCGAGATCGTGACCGGCGTGTTCTGCACGCACGCGTTCGACGCGCGCGCGATCCCCGACGACTGCACGCGCGATCGCTTCACGCTCGTCAAGGTGCCGCGGTGAAGCTCGCCGTCGTCGCGATGCTGTGCCTGGCGGCCGCGTCCGCGCACGCCGCCACGCGCTACGCGCTCGTGATCGGCAACGACGCGGGCGATCGCGACGAGCCCGAGCTGCGCTATGCCGAGCACGATGCCGATCGGTTCGCGACCACGCTCGTCGATCTCGGCGGCTTCGCACCCGGCGACGTCGTCGTGCTGCGCGGCGCCGATGCCGACTCCGCGCGCGCCGCGCTCATCGCACTCAACGAACGCATCCGCATGGCCGGCCCCGGCGAGGCGATGCTCGTCGTCTACTACTCGGGCCACGCCGACGCCGAAGCGCTCCACCTCGGCACGAGCAACTTCGCGCTACCGCAGCTCGAGCAGCTCGTGCGCGGCTCGCCCGCCGCGTTTCGCTTGCTCGTCGTCGATGCGTGCCGCTCCGGTGCGCTCACGCGCGTCAAGGGCGGCCACGCGGCCGAGCCGTTTCCGATCGCGCTCGGCGACACGCTCGCCGCCGACGGCGTCATCTTCTGGACCGCGAGCGCGGCGAGCGAGGCCGCGCAGGAATCCGACGAGATCAAGGGCTCGCTATTCAGCCACTTCCTGGTCTCCGGTCTCGCCGGGCCCGCCGATGCCGACGGCGACGGCACCGTCACCACGGACGAGGCGTACGAGTACGCACGCGCGGCGACGCTGCGCGCGTCGAGCCGCACGCTCGCCGGTACGCAGCATCCGACGTTCCGCGACGAGCTCGCCGGCCGCGACGCGATCGCGCTGACGCGACCCGGCACGATCGGCCCGCGCCGCGCGCAGCTCACCGTGCCCGCGGGTCGCGATGCGATCGTGCTCGCCGGCTCCGCCGACGGCCCGGTCATCGCCGAGGTCGGCTTGCACGATGTGACGCGCCGGCTCAACGTCAGCCCCGGCCGCTACTTCATCCGCGAGCGCGGCGAGACACATCTGCTCGAGGGCACCGTCGCCGTTGCCGCGGGCGACAGCCACACGATCGAAGATCGCGAGCTCGCCGCCGTCGACTACGTGCGCGTCGCAGGCAAGGGCCTCATGCTCGAGGCCACCTACGAGCAGCCGCGCCACGACTCGATCGCGGTCGGCGCGCTCGTGCGCACCGCGCTCGTCGCCGGCGGTGGACCGTGCCTCGGCGCCGCGGCCGGCTACGCGATCGACGCACGCTGGGTGACCGTCACGCCGCGCGCATCGGCCTGCCGCGAGCACGCCGACAACGCGTTCGTGTCGAGCGCGACCGGCGACTTCACCGTCGAGGTCGCCGTCGGCCACGCGTGGAAGCTGCTGGGCCTCGAGCTCGGCGTGCAAGTCCAGGGCGGCGCCGCGATGCTGCATCAGAGCTTCACGACGACCGGCATGGCTCCGCCGCGCACGAGCACCGCGCCGCTGTTCGGCGGCGGCGCGAGCATCGCAGTCCCGCTCGGTCACGGCCTGCGCGCCAGCCTCGACGCCGAGCTCGACACGTTCGTGCTGCGCCAAGGCGACGGCATGACGGCGAGCTGGGCTCCCACGCTCGCCATCGGCTCGGTGCTCGCGATCGGCTGGGTGCTATGAGCCGCGCCGCGCTGATGATCGCCCTCGCCGCGTGCAGCTCGCCTTCGTCCCCGATGCTGCCCGGCGGCTCGATCACGCCGCACCTCGACGGCAATCCGGCCAACTCCGCGTGCGGCGACGACGTCGCGTACGACGGCGACACCACGCCCGACGTGCTCTACCGCTACGCGTTCGACGATCTCGGCCGCGTCTCGCACGAGACCGGCACGTACGCGACGGGCGCGCCGGACTCGATCGATTACACGTGGGATCACCTCGATCACATGAGCCACATGGTGCAGACGCGTGCCTGGTACGACACGCGCTACGAGATCGTCGAGGATTTCGACACGCTCGGCGATCTCGTCGACTACAGCTGGCAGGCGAGCGCGACCGGCTACAGCGACGCCGAGGATTACGCGTACTCGCAGTTCGACGCGAGCGGCAACCCGGGCCGCGAGGTCTCGACCGAGGCCGGCCAGCCGAGCGTCGGCTACGACCTCGACTACGACGCGTTCGGGCGCATCGCGCACGTCGTGTCCGATACCGGCTCGACGACGACGTACACGTACGACGACAGCGCGACGCGCACCATCACCGTCGACACGGACGACGGCGCATACCACGGCGTGATCATGTACGACGAGCAGAGCCACGAGCTGTCCGAGTCGTGGGACGGCACGGGCTCGGCGGCGATCGCGCAAGCGACGCAGTACGACTGGAGCGACGCGCAGCTGCTCATCACCACGTTCCAGCAAGGCACGACCGACGCGCCGCACACGCTCGCCACGGTCGAGGTCGACACGCTCGTCTACGATTGCGCACGCGCTCGCGCCTCGCGCACTCCGTCGAAGCGGCGCAGGTGATGCGCGCGCGCCGCGACCGGTCACACGTTGTCGTGCCGGTACGAAGGTGTCGCGGTCCTAATGCGCATGACCAACTTCTCGAAGACCGCATTTGCCTTGTTGTTCGCCGCCGCCGGTTGCACCTCGGACTCCGACGCGAAGCTGCCGAGCGCGCAATTCACGCCGCACCTCGACACGACCGCGTCGCCGATCGCATGCGGCGACGATGTCGCGCTCTACGGCGACACCACGCCCGACCTGCGCTACGCGTACACGTACGACACGGCCGGCTTGCTCTCGCACGCCGAGGGCGTGTTCACCGCCGGCGGCGCCGACGAGACCACGGACTACACGTGGAGCGGCTACAACATGACGCACATGCTCGACCAGAACGGTTGGGGCAGCGCGCGCACCGAGATCAACGAGAGCTACGACGGCAGCTCGAACCTGACCGACTACACGTGGGACTACACGGCCGGCTCGTATCACGACAACTGGGACTACGCGCTCTCCGGCTTCGCCGGCGTCGGTCAGCCGACGCGCGAGGTGCTGACCGAGCAAGGCCAGCCGTCGTTCGGCTACACGCTCAGCTACGACGCCGACGGCCGCTTGATCGAAGCCGCGCCCGACGACGGCAGCGCGCCCGAGCTGTGGACCTACGACGACACGGGCCTGACGATCACGTACGACATGGGCAACGGCGCGTGGCACGGCACGTACGTCTACGACGACCAGTACCGCGAGCTCAGCGACACCGAGGGCGGCACCGATCCGTCGGCGATCGCGAGCACGGACGTCTACAACTGGAACGGCGACGAGCTCGTCAGCGCGGTCTACAGCTCCGGAACCCAGGACGCGCCGACCGACGTCCAGCTCGTCGAGACGGACACGCTCCAGTACAACTGCCCCGCGGCGCGCGTCGCCGCCGGCCGTTCGCTGCGCGTCCAGCGCCCGCACGTCGCACGGCGCTAGCGTCTAGCCGTAAGCTCGGCGCGATGTCGGATCCAATCTCGCCGCGCGACTTCGGGGCGTCGTTCAAGGGGTTCATGGAGCAGATGGCGCAGCAGACGCCTCGGGAAGAGCCGTTCTTCCCGAGGCGCTTGCGCGACCACTTCGGCGCGGATCCGTCGAAGCTGACCATCGTCGGCGAGAAGCTCGCCCTCGCCGATCATCCGAACCTGCACCTCGCGCTGGAAGCGTTCGTGTCGGCGGCAGGCCGAACCTTCGAGCTGATCGGCATCACGACGGCCGCGCCGCCGTTCATGGGCCTCAAGCTCACGGATCTGATCGCGCCCGGCGGCATGATGCAGGCCGGTGCGGCCAGCGAAGGGCCGGTCTCGTACACGAGAATCCCGCTCGACGGCGACCGCGTGCTCGCCTGCACCGAGCTCGGCATCTACCTCGTGCGCGAGGGCGACGCACGCCTCGCGATCCTCGTGCAGAGACCGCACGAGCGCGCCGCCGGCACCGTCACCGTCGAGGTGCTCGCGGCCGATCGCGGCGCTGCCGAAGCGTGTCTGGCGGCGCTCCGGACGGCGATGCGCAAGCGCAACGTGTACCGCGGCCACGTCGTGTCGCTGTGGACGAAGGATCTAGCGTTACAGGTCGGCTTCCATCGGCTGCCGCCGATCGGTCGCGACCAGATCATCTTGCCGGCCGGCCTGCTCGAACGCATCGAGCGTCAGACCGCCGGCTTCGCGCGGCATGCCGAGCGACTGGCCGCCGCCGGTCGCCACCTCAAGCGCGGCCTGTTGCTCCACGGCCGCCCGGGCACCGGCAAGACGCTCACCGCCATGTACCTCGCGAGCCTGATGCCGGATCGCACGGTGCTGTTGCTCACCGGGCGCGGCATCGGGCTCGTCGAGCAAGCGTGCGCGATGGCACGGGTGCTCCAGCCGGCGACGATCATCCTCGAGGACGTCGACCTGATCGCCGAGGAGCGCTCGCGCCAGAGCGCCGGCTGTTCGACGCTGTTGTTCGAGCTGCTCAATCAAATGGACGGGCTCGCCGACGACGCGGATCTGTTGTTCGTGCTCACGACGAACCGGCCCGAGTTACTCGAGCCCGCGCTCGCCGCGCGACCCGGCCGCATCGATCAGGCGATCGAGGTGCCGATTCCCGACGCTGGATGCCGGCGTCGCCTGTTCGAGCTCTACGCGCGGGGGCTCACGATCGCGGCAGATCTCGGGCCGTACGTCGAGCGCACTGCCGGCGCGAGCGCGGCGTTCATCCGCGAGCTGTTGCGCAAGGCAGCCCTGTTCGCCGCCGACGAAGGCGACGAGCTCGTCGTGAGCGCGAAGCACTTCGACGACGCCCTTCACGAGATGGTCGTCGAGGGCGGCGAGCTCACGAAGAGCTTGCTCGGCGCGGCTCCTACCTGATTTCGGGTCAGGCTTCGAACCGAACGGCCCAGCGGCGCGCTTCGGCCGCGAGCTCGCAATCGTCGCCCGCGACGCCGGCGAGCCGCTGCAAGGCTGCTCGCCCGCACGCGTGATCTCGGCGCTCCCAGCATGCGCGCAGCTCCTGGCGCAGCAACGCGATCTCCTTTGCCTCGGCGTAGCTCATCGCATCCTCCGTAAGCAGCGGTCCATCGTCACCCTCGACCCAGCCGCGTCACGTGGCAAGTTTTTCGCGCTACCGTCGCGGCATGCGATGGCGCGCGTTCCCGTTCGTGCTGCTCTTGTGTGCGACATGCGGTCACCAGGACGCCGTGGCCGGCGGCGGCTCGACGCTCGACGTGAGCGGCTTGCCCAAGCTCGCGGTCACGTCGCCCGCGTTCGCAAACGGCGCCGAGATCCCGACGCAGTACACGTGCGAAGGCTCGGATGCCGTGCCCGTGCTCGCTTGGAGCGGCGCGCCCGCGACGACCAAGAGCTTCGCGCTCGTCGTCGACGATCCCGACGCGCCCGATCCGAAGGCGCCCAAGCGCGTGTGGGTGCACTGGGTGCGATCGCGGATCCCGGCGACGACGACGAGCCTGCCGGAGGACTCGACCGCAGGTCTCGACGGCAAGAACGACTGGGGCACGCCCGGCTGGCGCGGCCCCTGCCCGCCGATCGGGCGCCACCGCTACATGTTCACGGTCTACGCGCTCGATGCCGAGCTGGGCGGCGCCGGCATGACGAAAGCCGAGCTGGTCGCGGCGATCCGCGGCCACGTCGTCGCGGCCGGCCAGCTCGTCGGCACCTATCAGAAGAAGAAGTGAGTCACGGCGCGTCGGGGTGCGCCGCCTCGAACTCGGCCTCGCTGCGCTCGTTGTAGTCGATCACCGAGCTCACCGCGTCCTGGTACGAGCTCGTGTAGTCGAGCGTCAGCACGCTCGCGCCGACGATGCCGGTCACGAGCAGCGGCCAGTCGTGATCCCAGCTGAGATCGCCGCGGCGCTCGAGCGCGATCACCGCGGGCACGATCACCGCCGTCGCCGCTGCGAGCGCGATGCCGAGGCGCGTGAGCCCGCTGCCGACGTGACCGACGTAGAGCTGGCCGAGGCCGGGCACGATCGACCACGCGGTCGCCGCGCCCACCGATTTCCACCGCATGTCGTGCGCGGCGCGCGCGAGCGGTGCGAGCGGCGTGTCGGTCGCGCGGCCGAGCTCGTCGAACGCCGTGTCGGAGTCGCGCGGCAAGCCCGATGCGGTCGAGTTGCGATACGCCCAGCCCAGGCGATAGAGCGCGAGCGGGCGCAGCTTCGTCGCCGGCGCGTTCGCGAGCAAGCTCTCCCACAGCTGGACGGAGCCGTCGTAGGTCTTGAGCCGCAGCGAATAGAGATCGAGCGATCCGGCGACGGTCTCGAGCGCGGGCAGATCGATCGCGGACGCGGCGATCTCGGCGAGGTACGAGCCGGTGCTGCGCGGCGGTGGCGCGAAGCGATAGCGAAACAGCCCCTCGGCCTGCATGAACATCAGCTGCTCGTCGTCGGGCGCGAGCGACGCGGTCACCAGCTGCCGCGTGCGCTGATACCGCACGATCGCGCGGCGATAGGTCGCGTCGTCGTGTGCGATCAGCACCGAGTGCCCGCAGCTCGCGGCGAGCAGCACGAGAACAGCACATCGGAGCATCGCGCCGCTGCATCATACCCAGATCGGCGGGCCCGAGACGCCGTCGACAAACGGCTGCACGACGGCGAGCAGCATCGGCGATTGGAACAGCTCGTAGTGCGTGAGGTCGGGCAAGATCGCGAGCCGATTC